>JAAUXZ010105840.1_pt1 | contig 14631 bp, 8 predicted proteins | sample 7278131 | NCBI WGS metagenome assembly JAAUXZ01 (sample SAMN14350119, study PRJNA611818) | marine sediment metagenome | isolation source: surface marine sediment (3m) | place: French Polynesia: Moorea | collected 2018-08
AGCTTCGATCTGCTTGGTAGCGTTGGTGGATCGCTCCGCCAGACGTTGCACCTCGTCCGCCACCACAGCAAAGCCCCGTCCAGCCTCACCTGCCATCGCCGACCAGACGAACATTCTCGCGCTCAACGCGGCAATGCAGGCGGCGATGGCTGGCGAGGCTGGACGGGGATTTGCTGTGGTGGCGGACGAGGTGCAACGCCTGGCGGAGCGATCCACCAACGCGACCAAGCAGATCGAAGCCCTGGTCAAGACCATCCAGGCGGATACCAATGAGGCAGTGATTTCGATGGAGTCGTCCACCGCCGAGGTGGTGAGCGGTGCAGAGCGTGCCGAGGCCGCCGGTGAGGCGCTCAAGCGGATCGAGGAAGTGTCGGGTCAGATTGCGGCTGAGATCGAAACTATTGCGGCCTCAGCGGCTACCCAGTCCACTGAAGCCCAATCTATCGATGACACCATGCGCGTCATTCAGGAGATCACCAATCAGACCTCGGAAGGTACCGGTCAGACCTCTCAGTCGATCGAGATGTTGGCGAACATGTCTGAAGAATTGCGAAACACGGTTGCCCGATTCCGATTGCCGGAAGACACGAGCACCGGGAGCAACACCTGAGCATATCGGGCCAATAACGGGTGGAACCAGCAAACATGACACCGGACCCGACACAAGATCACAGCGGCCTGCGTTGGATACGCAGGGACCTGGACGAAACCCTGCGCCAGGCGCGCCTGCAACTCGAGGATTTCGTCGAAGAAGAGATCGACACGCTCGACGAATGTCTGCGCCATTTGCATCATGTGCATGGTTCCCTGGAAATGGTGCAGGTCTACGGTGGAGCCATGCTGGCAGACGAGCTGGAACAGCTTGCCAAGGCAATCGCCGAAGAGAACGTGGATCGTTCCGAGGCCGCTGCGGAAGTGCTCATGCTCGGCATCGTGCAACTGCCGGCCTACCTGGAGCGCATTGAGAGCGGGGAGCCGGATATCCCCCTGATCCTACTGCCGCTCATGAACGACCTGCGCGCCTCGCGTGGGGCGCCGCTGGTCTCCGAAATTACGCTGTTCGCCCCAAAGCTGGATAGTCTGATCGCTTCGGAAGAAGTGGTTCTCGGGAGTGGTAACCCGGCGCTTGGTGGGCTGGTGCAGGCCAAGCGCGCCAATTTCCATCGGGGCCTGCTGCACTGGTTCCGTGACGCCGATCCGCATGCCGGTCTGGCGCAGATGCGGGATGTATTCGAACAGCTTGCCAACGAGGCGCGGACCGCCCGCATGCGGCGCCTGCTCGATGCCTCCGAAGCCTTGGTCGTGGCATTGCAGGATGACTCTCTTGAGGCCAACGTCGCACTGAAGCGCCTGTTTGGTGAGCTTGACCGGGTCTTCAAACGCATCATCGATGAGGGTGAAGAAGCAGCTGCCCGGGACTTCCCTCTGGACCTCCTGAAAAACCAGCTGTATTACATCGCACGCTCCGATTCTGAGGATCCGATCGTACAGGCGGTGCGTCGCTCGGCAGACCTGGCCAACAGTTTTCCTGATTTGTCGCTTGAAGAAGTCCGGGCGGGGCAGCTCGGCGGCCCAGGCAAAGAGCTTTTCGAGGCCGTTGGCGATGCCTTGCGTAACGATTTGCAGTTGGTGAAGGATCAGCTGGACCTCTACATGCGCGGTGCGCGTAATAACTTCGGGCGATTACAGGACCTGGTTGATCCGGTGCGGCGTATCGCTGACACGCTGGGTATGGTTGGGCGTGGAGAGCTCCGCAGCCGCCTGGTACCGCACTGCGAAGAATTGAGCGCTCATGTCGAAGAGCAGCGCGAGCCGGAAGAAACCGCCCTGATGGCGCTGGCCGGAGACCTGCTGTTTGTGGAGTCGGCGCTATCCGCTTTGGCTGAAGCGCCAGCAGTGGAAGGTGCATCCGGTCATGCGGAAGGTGAGCAGACGCCTTTGTTGCAGGCCTTGTCGAGCGGCGAGTACCGCGAACATGTGCAGGCAGCGGTTGACCAGGCCTTCGTTGAATTGGCCAAGACCAAGGACGCACTCCTGCAATATCTCGGGAAGCCGGAAGAACCAGCGGTGCTGGAGCCGATCCCCGACCGACTGCATACCGTTGCCGGAGTATTGACGATTTTGGAGCAGCCGCAGGCTTCAGGGTTGATGGAAAACCTGCGTGGTTATGTCGTCGATCTGTCGGCCTGCCGGCGGGAACTCCCCGACCTGGAGCAGCGAGAAGCGCTGGCAGACCTGGTCAGTGGTGTCGAGTACTACATGGAATCGGTGGTCGAGCGGAAGCCGGACCACCAGCATGCCCTGGATGTGGCGACCGCAGCATCTCAGTTGTTGGGCTTGGGTGAGCAAGCGCCTCCCGCGGCCGTTGAGACGCTGGATGGAGTCACAGAACAGCCCGAGTCAGAGCAACCCGAGGCAGAACAGCCCGAAGCAGAGCAGCTCGAAGCAGAGCAGTTCGAAGCAGAGCAGCTCGAGGCAGAGCAGCTCGAGGCAGAGCAGCCCGAGGCAGAGCAGCCCGAGGCAGAGCAGCCCGAGGTGGCGGCGGCTGAAGCGGCCAGTGGGCCGGTGGCTGAAACTTCGGGCGCTTCCTTGCTGGACGATATCGATAGTGAAATTCTCGAGATATTCATCGAGGAGTCCCGCGAGGAGATGGAGGCGATCAGCCATCACTATCCACTGTGGCGGGAAAATTCCGAGGATCAAGAGCACCTCACGCGGGTGCGGCGTGCCTTCCATACCCTGAAGGGCAGCGGGCGCTTGGTCGGTGCGCTGGAGATTGGCGAGTTTGCCTGGTCGGTTGAGAACCTGCTCAACCGCGTGATCGACGGCACGGTATCCGCCTCTCACGAAATCTATGAGTTGCTCGATGAGGTCGTTGCGACACTGCCGGCACTGATCGATGAAAATGCACAGGGCGCTTCACAAGCGACACCGGTGGATGAACTCCAGGAGCGGGCATTCCAGCTTGCCAGTCCGTCGGCGCCAGCCATCGCCGAGGAAGCCACTGCTGTGGAACCAGAGCCGCTCGTCGAAGCCGTACCTGAAGCGGATGAGCAAGCCGAAACAGCGGAACCTGAAGCGGCGCACGAAGAACAACCTGTCGAGTTTGAGGAAGCTGCTGCGCTGGAGGAAACTCCTGAACAGGGCCTGGATATCACCACGCGGGAGTTGGAGGAGCCGGTCGATACGCTCGGAGAGCTGGAAGCGCTGGGTGCAGAAGAAGCGGATCTTCAACAGGAAGCGGCGGCCCAAGCCGATACTGATTCAGAGCTGGCCCTGAGCGAAACGCTGGACCTGGAAGAGGTTGACCTCCCCGGCGTCACGCTGGAAGAACATGCACCGGTTTCAGCCGAGCTGGATGAAATTGAATCACTGGCGCTCGATCATGACAGCGAAGAGCTCGACATCAGCAGCGATGAACTGGTTTTCGAGAATCTCGACGAGCCGCTCGAGCAATTGGCGGAAAGCGATCTTTCTGCCGAGTCGGCCCTGGAAGGATTCGATCTCGGCGAGGAGCTGACGGTAGAGGGCCTGATAGACGAGCCAGCAGCCGACTCTCTGCATACAGAGGTCGAGGAACTCGAGGACGAAATCGAGTCCATCCTCACGCCGGCTTCAGAAGAAGAGGCGCCGATAGCGCTGGATTCCGGCTTACATGACATCTTCTTCAACGAAGCCAATCTTCACTTGGCGTCGCTCAATGAGTTTGTCGAAAATTGTCGTGGCCTGGCAAAGGGTTGTGTCATCAGCGAGGAGCTGAAGCGGGCATTGCATACCCTGCGTGGCAGCTCTCATATGGCCAATGTCGACTCCATGGCAGCCCTTGCAGGGGCCATGGAAAACTGGGTCAACCTGCTTTCCGGTCTGGATAGGCGCACCGACGCGGCGAACGTCGATCTGCTCGAGCGCGGGCATTTCGTGTTAGGCGCCTTGCTCAAGGCGATCAACCAGCCGGGAGCGAACCTGCCAGCCTGGCAGCCGTTACAGCGCGAATTTGAGCAACAGGTAGAGTTGCTGGAGCAGGAACTCGCTGAAACCGTGGAGGTGGAAGAGACTTCTGCTTACGATCCCGAGTTGGTAGAGATCTTCCTTGAGGAAGCGCAGGAGATCTCCGAGGGCCTGGAAAAAGATTGGGAGGAATGGCGGTCACGCCCGGACGACCTGCTGCCGGTGGCGCAACTGCAGCGTCATCTGCACACCATAAAGGGCGGTGCCCGCATGGCTGGGGTGACGCCTATTGGTGATCTCTCGCATGCGATGGAGTCGTTGTTCGAGAGTATCGTTGAACGGCGCATTGAGGCGGATCGTCAGCATCTGTCACTGGTCCGGCATGCCCTTGATGACTTGGCCAACCAGGTGGATGCCTTGCAAAAGAATACCGCGCTGGCCGATCCCGTTGCCATGGTTGAACGTCTCGAGGCGGCTGCCCGTGGACAGCAGTGGGAGCCTGTTGAGGTGTCACCAGGGGCCCTTGCTGAACCGGTTGTTGAACTGCATCCGCCATCGGAAAGTGCTGCGGAGGAAGTTTCCAGCGAAGACAGCTTCGACATGACCAGTGATTCACTGGATGCCGAGATGGAGGAGCGATCCACAGACCTGCCAAGCGAGGAAAGCAGTGTGGACAGCTCCAGCATGTTCAATGAGTCGCATCTGTTGACCGACTCTGAGTTGCTGGGTGAATCGAGCCACAAGTCCGCTGCTTCGTTGCTGCTGAATGAGGGCGGCGATGGTGGTGTCGGAGCGGTCCTGCATGAAGACTCGCGGATTATCCAATTCCCCGCGCGTGGGCGACACGCGGAAGCGGAAGAGCAGGAGGAGATTCGCCGTCCACCCCCTCCCGAAGAGGAGGCCAAGCCCAGCAGCGCCAGTCACGAGCGTATCCGGGTGCGGGCCGATCTGCTCGACCAGATGGTCAACAATGCGGGTGAGGTCAGCATCTATCGCGCCCGTCTGGAGCAACAGAACAAGACCTTCGGCTTCAACCTGGATGAGTTGGGCGGAACGATTGAACGTCTGCGTGCGCAATTGCGTAACCTGGAAATCGAGACCGAGGCGCAGATCCTCTCGCGCTACGAGCGTGAGCATGAGGGAGAGGTCCCGGCGGGCTTCGACCCGCTTGAGATGGACCGCTATTCCACGATACAGCAATTGTCGCGCGCCCTGTCTGAGACCGTGAATGACCTCGCCAGTATCGGTGTCACCCTGGGAGAGTTGAATCGGGACTCGGACACCCTGCTGGTGCAGCAGGAGCGGGTGACGAATGATCTGCAGGATGGCCTGCTGCGTACGCGTATGGTCCCGGTGGCAAGTCGTACCTCGCGCCTGCAGCGGGTGGTCCGGCAGACGGCGCACAGTCTCGGCAAGCAGGCAGAGTTGCGCGTCATAGGCGGTGAGGGCGAGATGGACCGTGCGATCCTCGAACGCATGATGGCGCCCCTGGAGCATCTGCTGCGTAATGCCGTAGCGCATGGCATCGAGATGCCGGAGCAGCGCAGGGAGGCGGGTAAGCCCGAGGCCGGCACGGTGTCTCTGGTCATGAGCCGCGAGGGGGCTGACGTCGTCTTGAGCGTTTCCGACGATGGTCGGGGGCTGGATCGTGATGCGATCAGGGCCAAGGCGATCGAGCGCGGCCTTCTCGAAGAAGGGGCGGAGCTCGACGACAATGATTTGGAACAGATGATCCTCGGTGCTGGCTTTTCCACGGCCAGCGAGGTGTCGCAGATATCCGGTCGTGGTGTCGGCATGGATGTTGTGATCAGCGAGGTAAAGCAACTGGGTGGTAGCCTGGATCTTGATTCGCAGCCGGGCAGTGGTTCCAGTTTCAATATCCGCCTGCCGTTCACCCTGGCGATTACCGAATCCTTGCTGGTGACTTCCGGCGAAGACGTCTATGCCGTGCCTCACAGTGCGATGGATGGCGTGGTGAGGATAAGTCGTGCCGACCTCGAGGCCTGTTACCGGGGGGAGCAAGAGACTTTCAGCTATAGCGGTCGTGACTACAACGTACGTTACCTCGGCAGCATGCTGGGCAATACGGGTCCATTCCTGCCTGAGGGTGAACGCTGGTTCCCGTTACTGCTGGTTCGCTCGGGTGAGCATCGCGTGGCCATCCATGTCGACAGCCTTTTGGGTAATCGCCAGATCGTGGTCAAGTCCGTCGGTTTGCAGTTGAGCAGCGTGCGCTGGTTCACTGGCGGAACCATACTGGCTGACGGCCGCATCGCCCTGATTCTTGATGTGAACAGCCTGATTCGCCAGGACAGCGTGCAACAGGCCCCCGTGCTTGCGGAGCAGGAACCTGAGGCAGCCCAGAGCGTCAGGGTGATGGTGGTCGACGATTCGATCACAGTGCGCAAGGTGACCACGCGTCTCCTGGAACGTCACAATATGCAGGTGATCACCGCCAAGGATGGTGTTGATGCGGTTGCCATCCTGCAGGAAGAGCATCCGGATGTGATGCTGCTGGATATCGAAATGCCGCGCATGGACGGTTTCGAGCTGGCGCGGCATATGCGTAGCATGGAACAGCTCAGGAACATTCCGATCATCATGATCACGTCGCGCACGGGTGAAAAGCATCGCAATCTGGCGACCGAGCTTGGCGTGAAACGCTATCTCGGCAAGCCCTATCAGGAAGCGGATCTGCTGGAGAATATCTATACGGTTCTGGCCGAGGTGGAACATGAGTGACACCGATCAGGCATTACCGTCGGAACTTCGGGGGGTTTTGATTCAGCTGCAGGGTGAGCAACTGCTCCTGCCGAACGCGGCCGTCGCAGAAGTGATCGACTACCGGGAACCGGAGAGTCGCGAGCAGGCGCCAGACTGGTTTTTGGGAGCGACCAATTGGCGACAGCGGAACCTGCCGGTAGTGCGTGTGGAAAAACTGTTGGGCCAGGAAGAGGTGGCCAGTAGCCAGCGACAGCGTATCGTCATTTGTCACACGTTGACTGATGGCGCGCAGCGACCGTTCGTGGGCATCGTCTCGAGCGCCATCCCACGGCTCGTGCGGGTGCGGGAGGATTTGCTGCAGGGCAAGCCGCAAGCCGATGATGAACATGCCCTGGTGCAGGCGCGGCTGAGTATCGATGGCCAGGATGCCCTGATCCCTGATTTGGGTGAATTGGAGCGCCAGGTCAGCGAAGTCGCCTGAATGGCGCCGGCCATCACTGACGCAAATCGCCCCACAGGGCCTGGATAACCGACAGCGCGGCGATTGGCGCGGTTTCTGTTCGCAAAATCCTCGGTCCAAGGCGAGCGCTTTGGAACCCTGCGACTTGCGCATGCTGTCGCTCGTTGCGCGAAAGCCCGCCCTCCGGACCCACCAACAAAGTCAGATGGTGTGCGGGTGCAGGGAGATCCACCAAGGGCGTGTCTGCGCGATGGTCAAGCATCACCCCGTTGCCACGAAACCTCTCCAGCCACTCAGCCAGTTTATCTGCGGGCAGCAAAGAGGGCAGGCGGCTGCGTCCGGACTGTTCGCAGGCATGCCGGATGACGCCGTGCCAATGTTCGAGGCGTTTTTGCAGCCGCTCGTGCTTGAGCTGAACCATGCTTCGCTCGGTGAACAGAGGGATAATCTCGCTGACCCCCAGTTCAACGGCCTTCTGAATACTGAAGTCCATGCGCTCGCCGCGTGAGATCCCGACGGCAAGGGATATGTGCAGGTCAGGTTGAGCTTCTTGCCGAATAATCTGCAGGAGATCGGCCGTGCAGTGCTGTCTGCCGACCTCGCGCAGACGCGCATCAAAGTCGCGCCCGCTGCCATCGAACACCACGAAATGATCGCCACTTTTCAGACGTAAAACCTGGATGAGATGACGGCGTGCCCCGTCACTCAAGGCGATCGAGCTGTGCTCACGCAAATCCTCGGGGACGTAGATGCGATTGGTGCGCATGCTCGCGAGGGCATCCTCAGAGGCCGAGGTTGTCCCAAAGGGCCAGCGTTGGGACCGACTGGTTCATGGTGTAGAAATGCAAACCTGGTGCGTCGTGGGCCAACAGCTGTTCACACAATTGGCTGACCACTTCCAGGCCAAAGGCGCGAATGCTCTCGACGTCATCAGCATAGCCTTCGAGTCGCTTGGCAATCCAGCGAGGGATCTCGGCACCACAGGCATCGGAGAAACGCTTGAGATTGCTGTAATTGGTGATGGGCATGATGCCCGGGACAATCGGTGCTTCGATGCCCATACCGCTGCATTGCTCCACAAACCGGGTGTAGGCATCCACATTGTAGAAGTACTGCGTGATGGCGCTGTTGGCCCCGGCATCGATCTTGCGCTTGAAATTTTCCAGGTCGCTGACGAAATCCGGCGCTTGGGGGTGCATCTCCGGGTAGGCGGCCACTTCTATGTGAAATTCATCGCCAAAATGAGTGCGGATCAGTTTCACCAGTTCGTTCGCGTAAGCGAGATCTCCACCGCCCATGCCGGTGCCGGAGGGACGATCGCCACGCAAAGCCACGATGCGGTGAATACCCTGGTTTCGGTAACGCTGCAGGATGTCGACGGTTTCGCCAATGCTGTTGCCGATACAGGTCAGGTGCGGGGCTGTTTCGATGTCCTGTTCCCGCAGCCAATCCACGGTGGCGAACGTGTTGTTCTGTGTCGAGCCACCGGCCCCGTAGGTGCACGAGAAGAACGCGGGGTTCTTTTCATTCAGGGCAGCGACCGTGCGGCGCATGTTCTCGAAGCCCTTCTCGGTTTTCGGCGGAAAGAGTTCGAAGCTGAAAGTCTTGTCTGTCATAGGGCCTCCGGCCGCCGGCAGCGGTGGCTGCCGGCGACGCAAGCGGATTGCTCAGTAGCGGTAGTGATCCGGCTTGTATGGGCCTTCCACCGGCACCCCGATGTAGTCGGCCTGTTCTTGGGTCAGGGTGGTGAGCTTGGCGCCGATCTTGTCCAGGTGCAGGCGTGCGACTTCCTCGTCCAGTTTTTTCGGCAGGATGTATACGCCAACCGGGTACTCTTCGGTCTTGGTGAACATCTCGATCTGCGCCAGTACCTGGTTGGTGAAGGAGTTGGACATCACGAAGCTCGGGTGGCCGGTTGCGCAGCCCAGATTCACCAGGCGGCCCTCGGCAAGCATGATGATGCGCTTGCCGTCGGGGAAGATGATGTGATCAACCTGCGGCTTGATGTTCTCCCACTCGTACTGCTGTACACCGGCGATATCGATCTCGTTGTCGAAGTGACCGATGTTGCACACGATCGCCTGGTCTTTCATGGCTGCCATGTGGTCACGAGTAATGATGTCTTTGTTGCCGGTGGTGGTGACATAGATATCGGCAATGCCAGCAGCATCGTCCATGGTGACCACGCGGAAGCCCTCCATCGCAGCCTGCAGGGCACAGATCGGGTCAATCTCGGTGACCCACACGGTGGCGCCAAGGCCGCGCAGCGATTGCGCCGAGCCCTTGCCCACGTCGCCGTAGCCGCAGACCACGGCGATCTTGCCGGCGATCATCACGTCGGTGGCGCGCTTGATGCCGTCCACCAGCGACTCCCGGCAGCCGTAGAGGTTGTCGAACTTGGACTTGGTGACCGAGTCATTGACGTTCATACCCGGGAACAGCAATGAGCCGTCCTTGAACATTTCGTACAGGCGGTGGACCCCCGTGGTGGTCTCCTCGGTCACGCCTTTGATGGAGTCGGCCATATTTTTGTAGCGCTGTGAGTCCTCGTCGAGGGAGCGTTGCAGCACGCCGAGTATGACCTTCCACTCTTCCGGGTCGTCTTCGTTTACTGCCGGTACGCCGGATTCAGCGTACTCGACGCCCTTGTGCACCAGCAGGGTTGCGTCTCCTCCGTCGTCGAGGATCATGTTCGGGCAGCCGTTGCCGTCCGGCCAGTTCAGGACCTGCTCGGTGCACCACCAGTACTCTTCGAGGGTTTCTCCCTTCCAGGCGTAGACCGGGATGCCCTCAGCTGCGATGGCCGCAGCGGCATGGTCCTGAGTCGAAAAGATGTTGCAGGAACACCAGCGGACCTGGGCGCCCAGGTCCACCAGGGTCTCGATCAGGACCGCGGTCTGGATCGTCATGTGCAAGGAGCCGGTGATGCGGGCACCGGCCAGCGGTTTCGTCTTGCCGTATTTCTCGCGCAGGGCCATCAGGCCGGGCATCTCGGTTTCGGCGATCTTGATTTCCTTGCGGCCCCAATCGGCCAGGGACAGGTCAGCGACCTTGAAATCTGTGAACTCACTCATGGTTCTCTCCTGATGCAAAAAACGTGAGTGAGCGCCGTTGCTTGAAACGTATCCGCGACCGAGCCTGGCTTCCGGGGGAAGTCGCAACGCTCCTCGGGAGGGAATTGTCAGCTGCCGACATTGGCCCGAATACAGGCCGAATGGCATCTCGATTGCTTCAGATCCGGCAGAGAGCCGAAGTTTACACGAAAAAATGGCCGAATCGCCTGCAAAATGGGGGTATTTACGCATATCGCATCGTCACAGCTCGACTACATTAGGTTGAGATAAGCAGCCAAGAGTCCCGAATAAACGGGGCCGGTTTATCGGAGGAGAGATTGGATGGCGAAGGTGGGGGCGGTAGACCACGAGGAACAGGAGGCGCTCGAGCCGCTGTTCTATCCGAGCAATACCCTGGACATGGGGGCACCCCTGCGCTGGTTGCAGCTGGGTTGGAACGATATCAAACAGGCTCCCGGGCCAAGTCTGGTTTATGGGTTTGGCCTGGTGATTTTTTTCGATTTGATTGGCTGGCTGGTGTGGGATGGGGAAAGCACGCTGGCCCTGTTTACCCTGGGCGTGGCCTTTATCCTGGCCGGCCCGGTATTGGCATTTGGCCTGTATTCGGTCAGTCGGCAGCTGGAAAAGGGTCAAACTCCCCGGCTGGGGGTGTGCTGGCGTGAAAGCAAGAACCACATGCGCAACGAACTTTTGTTTGCGCTGGTGATGCTGGTGGTACTGCTGGTCTGGGCCAGAGCCGCCACCATGGTGAACATCTTCCTCCCGATCAGTGATGACATGACCTGGTTGGATTGGGCCCAGTTCTTCGCGGTAGGCAGTGCGGTGGGTTCGATTTTTGCCACGATAGTTTTTTGTGCCAGCGCGGTATCGCTACCGATGATGCTGGATCGTAATACCGATGCCATCACCAGCGCATTGACCAGTGTCGGGGCTGTGATGAAGAACAAGGGGCCGATGTTGCTATGGGCTTTTCTGATCGTAGTGCTGGTCGGCCTGGGTTTCGCAACGGCCCTGCTCGGACTGGCGCTGGTCCTGCCGCTGATCGGTCATGCAACATGGCACGCCTACCGCGAGACAGTGGCGTCACCTGACACGGTTAAATAAAGGTCACGGCAAGAAAAAGCCCCGCAGTGCGGGGCTTTTTGCTTTCTGTGCGTGACGCTGGATTACAGGCCTGCGGCGTCCTTGAGCGCTGGCGCCTTGTCGGTCAGTTCCCAGGTGAAGTTTTCGTTCTCGCGACCAAAGTGTCCGTAGGCTGCGGTCTTGCGGTACTTGATGCGCTCGGCATCGAGCAGGTCGAGCATGTTCAGGATGCCGTAAGGGCGCAGGTCGAAGTGCTCTCGAACCAGCTCGGTGATGCGCTTGTCGGAGATCTTGCCGGTACCGAAGGTCTCGATCATGATCGAAGTGGGCTCCGCCACGCCGATGGCATATGAGACCTGAATCTCACAACGGTCAGCCAAGCCTGCCGCGACGATGTTCTTGGCTACATAACGCCCGGCATAGGCGGCGGAACGGTCCACCTTGGATGGATCCTTGCCGGAGAAGGCCCCGCCGCCGTGACGTGCCGCACCACCGTAGGTGTCGACGATGATCTTACGTCCAGTCAGGCCGGCATCACCCATGGGGCCGCCGATCACGAAGGCTCCGGTCGGATTGATGTGGTAATCGGTGTCGGAGTTGAGCCAACCGGTGGGTTCGAGTACCGGCTTGATGATCTCTTCCATGATCCCTTCCTGCAGGGCATCGCGGGACACGTCCGGCGCATGTTGGCTGGACAGTACGACAGCGTCGACGCTGACTGGCTTACCATCCCGGTACTGGAAGCTGACCTGGCTCTTCGCGTCGGGGCGCAGCCACGGCAGTACGCCTTTTTTGCGGACATCCGCCTGTCGCTCAACGAGACGATGCGCAAATTGGATCGGTGCCGGCATGAGTACGTCGGTTTCGTTGGTGGCGTAACCAAACATAAGGCCTTGGTCGCCTGCGCCCTGGTCTTCCGGCTTGGCGCGGTCGACGCCCTGGTTTATGTCGGGAGATTGCACTCCCAGCGCGGTCATTACCGCACAGGTTTCCCAGTCGAAGCCCATCTCGGAACTGTTGTAGCCGATCTCCTTGATGGTGTTGCGCATGATCGCTTCGTAATCGGGTTTTGCAGTGGTGGTGATCTCGCCGGCGATCATGACCATGCCGGTTTTGAATACGGTTTCACAGGCAACGCGTGCGTACTTGTCTTCGGCCAGGATGGCATCCAGAACGGCATCGGAGACCTGATCGGCCATCTTGTCTGGATGACCTTCCGAAACCGATTCGGAGGTGAAAATGTACTCGTTGGCCATGGGTATCAATACCTCAACACTGATAATGAACTGGATTTTGAGCGCGCGATTCTACACCGTTGAGGTGGCAGGGGCGATCTGAAAGAATGCGCAGCCAGCATTAGGCATATCAATAATAAGGAGCATCTCATGGTTTCTTTGCAGCCACCGGTGTGTGAATTTGGCAAGCCGATCGTTGATTTCAGTCTGCCAGGTGTCGACGGGCGCAACTGGAGCATGGACGATTGCATGGGGGAGCGAGGGCTGCTGGTGATGTTCATCTGCAACCATTGTCCGTATGTGAAGGCCATTCTCGATCGGCTTGTGCGTGATACTTTGGAGCTCAAGGGGCTTGGCATCAACAGCGTAGCCATCATGTCCAACGATCCCTCGCAATATGCGGAAGACTCGTTCGAGAATATGCAGGCCATCGCCCGCGATATGAACTTTTCTTTTCCCTACCTGCTCGACGCAAACCAGGAAGTCGCCAAGTCCTATGGCGCTGTGTGCACGCCGGACTTCTTCGGTTACAACGCAGCGGGTGAGCTGCAATATCGCGGGCGCTTGGACGAAAGCCGCAAGCAGGCTGCCGATCCGGACGTGCGTCGGGACCTGTTCGAAGGCATGAAAGAGGTCGCCGAGACTCAGAAAGGACCAGCTGAGCAGTTCGCCAGCATGGGGTGCTCGATAAAATGGCTGGATGAGTGATCTGGATCAGCTTCCCTGAAATCCAATAAAAATCAGCCAGTTATCGGTTTTGATGACGATAATTTTCGGAGTTTATGGGTGTATTTGAATATTCCGTGAATCCCTTCTTGCCCCGTCCAAGACTCCTGAGCGAGAATACGCAACCCTTTTTTCCCGGCGGCGCGCATGAAGGGATGTGAGCTTAGAGGCGCTGAGCTACTGCCGGGCAGCAAATTGAATTTCCCAATCCTTGGCGGGTGAAGCCGGCCGGGGATAACAGATTTTTTTCGTCTTTGACAGGAGAGACACATGTCCTCACGCAGAGAACTTGCCAATGCCGTCCGTGCTCTGAGCATGGATGCCGTTCAGAAAGCCAAATCCGGTCACCCGGGCGCCCCAATGGGCATGGCTGATATTGCCGAGGTGCTGTGGAACGACCACATGACCCACAATCCAGCCAACCCGGACTGGGCCAACCGCGACCGCTTCGTGCTGTCCAATGGTCACGGTTCCATGCTGATCTATTCGCTGCTGCACCTGACTGGCTACGATCTGAGCATCGACGATCTCAAGCAGTTCCGTCAGCTGCATTCCAAGACCCCGGGTCACCCGGAATACGGCTATGCACCTGGTGTCGAAACCACCACCGGTCCGCTGGGTCAGGGCATCACCAATGCCGTGGGCATGGCAATCGCAGAGAAGGCGCTGGCCGGCCAGTTCAACCAGAAGGGTCACGATATCGTCGACCACCACACCTACGTGTTCCTGGGTGACGGTTGTCTGATGGAAGGCATCTCCCACGAGGCCTGCTCCCTGGCAGGTACTTTGGGCCTGGGTAAGCTGATCTGTTTCTGGGATGACAACGGTATCTCCATCGATGGTCACGTCGAGGGCTGGTTCACTGACGACACGCCCAAACGCTTCGAGGCCTATGGTTGGCACGTGATCCCGGATGTCGACGGTCACGATCCGGCAGCGGTTGAAAATGCCGTTAGCATGGCCAAGGCCATGACCGACAAGCCGACCATGATCTGCTGCAAGACCACCATTGGTTTCGGTTCCCCGAACAAGGCCGGTTCCCACGCCTGCCACGGTGCCCCGCTGGGTGATGAAGAAATCAACCTGACCAAGGCTGCCCTGGGCTGGGATCATGGTCCGTTTGAAGTGCCTGCTGACGTTTATGCCGCTTGGGATGCGAAGGAGAAGGGTGCTGCTGCCGAGGCTGCGTGGAACGAAAAGTTTGCTGCCTACAAGGCCGAGTTCCCGGAACTGGCTGCCGAGTTCGAACGTCGCATGGCGGGTGAGATGCCGGCTGACTGGGCCGAAAAGTCCGCTGCCTATATCGCCGGCGGGAATGAAGAAGCCAAGAGCCCGGCAACCCGCCAGGCTTCCCTGGCCTCGATCGAGAACTACTCGCCGA
>JAAUXZ010112134.1_pt1 | contig 14618 bp, 9 predicted proteins | sample 7278131 | NCBI WGS metagenome assembly JAAUXZ01 (sample SAMN14350119, study PRJNA611818) | marine sediment metagenome | isolation source: surface marine sediment (3m) | place: French Polynesia: Moorea | collected 2018-08
AGCATCAATTCCCTGTTATCGGCAGTACAACACTGCTATCGCGAGAATATCCACCAGGCCAAGGTATCCGACGTTGATAACCTGATGCGCAACACCTGGGATATCGGTATCGAACAGCTATTGGGCGATGGCAGCGATAACACCGCGGGGCTGTTCTCACGTGACATCCTGCAACAAAAAATCAGCCAGCTGAAGCACAGGATCAACAACAACGTCGCCAGCAAGGATTGTGAGCTGGTGATAACCATGTCCATGACCCGGGTCAAACCGCTCAAGATCGTATTGGAGAAAACCCGCCAGGAAATCAGCTTGCAGCGCTTTGTCGTGCCGCTGCAGGTGATCGCCAGGCAGGGGCAAAAACTACAGTTCAGGAACTACCGGATAGGCGGTGGTGCCGGCACAAATGATAGCTCTGACAATCTCGAACGCCTGGAGAGGGTCAGGCAAATTATCCCCGGGCCCTATGTACAGTTACCGGAGAACAGCGATCGTTCGATCGATATCGACCGGGTCATAGATGTTGCCCTGGCATCGAGTGCCTTTCCGATCGCCTTCCAGCCGCTTAAGATCGCCCATTGTTTCGATACCGCGGCGTATCAAAACCTCGATCAACAAGGCTGCACAGAACAGTCTGCAACCATCGCCAGGTTCAGTGACGGTGGTCTATTCGATAATTCACCGGTGGGTGTGGTCAGGGATGTCATGCGGGTGCATCAGCAATCCCAGGCTGGCATGAGTAATAACCAGGTGATGTTCTTCATCAATCCGGACCATTACCGGCCGTTGGTCAACAGGATCGGCGATTATCATCACGAGTATCCACAAATCGGGCTGGCCGATTATGCTTTTTACCTGCTGGATTCGTTCAATACCGCAACCAGTACCGAGTTCAAGAAGGGCCTGGTTGAATTCGAGAGCGATACCCTGGCGGGTAAGCATATCTTTCCGGTGGTGACCACGCGCTATCATAATCTACTGGCTGATTTTCACGCTCACTTTGGCGCATTTTATTCCAGTGACTTCAGGACGCATGATTACCTGGTAGGCATCTACGACGGCATAATCGCAATCTCACAGCAAATCTGCCTGCAACAAGCTCGTAAGCAAATAAATTACCAGCGCTGTGTAAAAACCGAAACGCATGACTGGATTCACCAGAAACTGATCCTGGCGGATGAAGATGATCGGTATATCAATTTCCTGCGCTATTTGTATAACATGGAATTTAAAGGGGCCATAGAGCTGGTTGAGCCTGGGAACAATATCTATATTGCCCTGGCGGAGAGTTTTCCGGACCCCAGTAAACAAAATGTCAGCGGCCTGTCGCTGAATCAATATATTGCCGATTTAAAAACGCTGTTATACGAGGACAGGACGTCATTGTTTTATCAAATTGACAAGGCGGAGCAGGATAGACTCAGCCTGAGTGAGGGTACGACAGATCTGCTGAATGATTATCACAAGTGGCGTTCTGATAGTTATCGCGATGCATTTCGTAACCTCAAGGATATGCAATATCGCTCCACCGCCTGTACCAGGTGTGATGACCCGGTGAACTCGGTGATAGCCAATGTGCTCGAATTGTCCGAGCCTATCGCATCATCGGTGTTCAGTTACACCGAAACCGGAGCCTGGCCCCTGGCCTATCGGCTGGGCAAAAATGGCAGTATCAGCCTGTTGAGCGGTTATGAATACCTGGAAGCATCCCCGGTATATTCGCTCGCCTATCGATTGCGAATGTCGCCCGGCGTCAGCGCTGACCTGTCACTCAATTATCACGATTTGCAGGATGACAGGCTGGATGATGACTATACCAGTGTCAGTGTCGGGGCCAATTATCATTTTGAATCGATCCTGATCCAGACCCTCGGCGGTGGTGTCAGTTATGCCAAGGAAAGCCAGGATTACGCTAATGGGCTGAATGGCATTTACCTGGCTGTTGGCGTGGTCAATGAATTGATTGCAATCAAGTTGTCCTATCGGCCCGAGAGTTTGAATGAGCAAACGGTAACCACGCGTGAACGCACGCAATTTTTACTGCAATTCGATTTGACCAAAATTGCGGATATTGTGTTTTGACGGTCATACCTGATGAAGCCCTTTATGCTGGATTCAGCATATCTAGTTCAGATACTGATAACCTGATTCCGGCCTTTTGCCTTGGCCTGGTATAGAGCATCGTCCGCCTGGCTGTAAAATTCGTTCATCTCCGGTAATTGTCGCCCACTGCAGACATGCGTTTTTACCCCGATGGAAACGGTAAGATGCAGTGATTTGGGATTGTATTCATGCTTTATCTCCAACCCCTCAATATTGCGACGTAATTTTTCCGCAATTTCAGTCACCTGTTCAGGACTGTCTGTCGACACGATACCGCCAAATTCTTCGCCGCCTATTCTGAACGCAAAGTCGCCGGCCCGGCGGATGGTATTTTTCAGGGCCAGGGCCACGGACTGCAGCGCAATATCACCCTGGTGATGACCATAGTTATCGTTGTAGAGTTTGAAATAATCCACATCCAGTAATATCAGCCCGATGACTTTCTTTTCCCGTTCGGCACGTGCGATTTCACGTGGGAATATGATGTTGAAGTAACGGCGATTGAACAAGGTCGTCAATTCGTCGGTAATCGATAATTCTTCTGCACGTTTTTTATCGGTAATGTCCTGGCGGATTGCGGTGTAACCAGTGATATTATTCTGTTCATCCAGGGTTGGCGAAATATAGGCATGAACCCAATAGTAGCCGCCGTCCTTTTTCCGGTTCTTCAGTTCGCCTTCCCAGGTCTTGCCATTTGCAATCGTTTGCCATAATTCTTCATAGATCGAATCCGGCATGTCAGGGTGACGTAAAATACGATGGTTGGTGCCGATGAGCTCATCCTGGCTGTAACCGGAAATTTTGCTGAAGGCATCACTGGTCTCGGTAATGGTGCCGCCGACATCGGTCGCAGAAGTGATGACGAACTTATTGACGATATCGAAATAATTCAATAGTTGCTGGTTAACCTGTTCCAGCTGATGTTGGGCCTTTTTCAACTGGTCGATGTCCTGGTGCACACCTGCTGCTCTTAGCGGTTGACCGGACTCATCCCGTTCGACCATCTGTCCACGAGCCCGAATCCACTGGTAATCCCCGCTGGCTGCCTTCAAGCGAAATTCAGCATCGTAGAAATCAACCTCACCATCCAGCAGTTGCTTGACTTTTAGATCGGTGGGTTCGATATCGTCGGCATGGATCAAACCCGCCCAGTAGTCGAAATTGAACTGCAGTTCATCGGCCGGATAACCAAGCATGGTAAACCAGCGTTCATTGACCTTGATCTGGCCGCTCTGGATATTCCAGTCCCAGGTGCCGAGGTCACCACCGCGCAATCCGAGTTCGAGGCGCTGGTGGGCATCGTTCAGTTTATGTTCGGCCTCGGTGCGTCGATGAATCTCGCGATTCAGGCTACGGTTCCAGAATAATATGATCAGGATGATGAGTGATACGCCAGCCAGGATCTTCCACAACAGGCTGTAGTCGGTCCCATATTCATAGCGCAATTTGATCCAGTTTTGATAGATCTGGTCTTGTTCCTGCTCGCTGATTGAATCCAGGGCCTTTTGTAAAATTGGGGTGAATTCCGGCCAGTCGTTTCTGACCGCCATCGACAGTTCGTATTTATACGGTGTCTCGCCGGAGATTTTCAAGTTGGTCAGGCCCTTGCGTTTAAGCACGTCACTGACCGAGGCGATATTGCCGACATAGGCGAAAACCCGGCCGAGGGACAGTGCCTCCAATGCATCGGACACGGTATCCGCCAGGTAGAGATCGAGTTCCGGGTAATTTTGTTCCAACAGGTCCTGAGTCGCATAGCCCTTAACCACCGCTACCGTTTCATTCTTCAGTTCCTTCAGGCCGCTGACATAGGCGACCTGGTCGGTGGTGACGATAACCATCGGGAATGACAGGTAAGGTTTGGTGAAACTGGCATATTCGCGACGTTGGGGCGTGGCCACCACGCAGGAATACATATCCAGTTCGCGGTTTTTAACCGATTCAACCACCTCGGGCCAGGGTTTGTTTTTTTCCACCTCGAAGTGGATCCCGAGCCTTTCCTCGACCAGGCCGATGTACTCGGCGGCCATCCCCACGTAACTACCGTTTTCATCGATATATTCAAACGGCGACCAGTCGATATCAACCGCCAGGCGAATAGTTGGGTGTTGTTGTAGCCATTGCTGCTCCGCATCCGTCAAATCCAGGCTGGGGCTGGCGGCCACCGCAGCCTGCGACAACAGCAGAGACAAGGCCATCAGCGTTGCCAGCAGACGAACTGAAATAGAATAGATCAATGAGGTGGTATGACTGTCCATGAAGGTCTGATCAATATTTTAGCAAGCGCTCCGCAAGTTGCAGAAACTATATGCTGATGGCATTTTGCTGTTCGTATTCCCGCTATCGGCAACAATCTTTGAATCTTGAAAAAAATCAGGCTTTTCAAGGGGTTCAGCCGGTTCCGCCGGCAGGCCTGAACCTGCCTGGGCTTGAAGATTGCGTAAATGCCCCGACATGCTAACCTTGATCACGCTTGATCAAAACACTAGTCCAGGAACCACGCGCTTGTTTGACCGAATTTCCGTTATTGCCTTTGATCTTGATGACACCCTGTGGCCGTGCATGCCGACCATCGTCCGCGCCGAACAGGCGACCTATGCCTGGCTGCAGCAGCATTACCCGCGAGTGACTGAGGCTTACAACGAACAACGGCTGTTACAGCTGCGCCGGGACCTGATGCACGATAACGAGGAATACCGGATCGACCTGTCACGCATGCGCCGGGAAATGCTGGCGCAACTGGCGCGAGAATTCGATTATGCCGTCGAGCCGATGGTCGAACAGGGTTTCGAGCTGTTTTACCGTCTGCGCCATGATGTAGAGTTCTTTGACGATGTATTCCCGGTGCTCGATCGGCTCAAACCCCGGTTCCAGCTGGGCTCGATCAGCAATGGCAATGCCAGTGCCGGGCTGACCGCCCTCGATGACTATTTCGCCTATTACATCAACGCGGTGGATGTGATGGCGCGTAAACCTGACCGCCGCATTTTCGATGCCTTTTGCCAGCAGCTGCAGATCGAGCCGGCAGAGTGCCTGTATGTCGGTGATGATCCGGAATACGATGTAGTGGGTGCGCGCGCGGCCGGTATGCGCACGGTCTGGGTCAATCGGGAGCATATCGACTGGCCTGATCAATATCAGCCGGCCGAGGCCGAAATCAACAACCTGCACCAGTTGCTGGAGCTGATGGATGATTAGCGGGCGCTAGGATGGTTTGCGCTCTGCAGCATCGATGAATTGCTCACGGAATACCCTGAATACCCGCCGTGCCAGGATCGGCTGGGCCAGCGCGGTAGGATGGATGCCATCGTCCTGCATGTACTCGGGCTTGTCCGCGGCCACCCCTTCGAGAAAACGCGGCAGATAACCGATGGCATAGGTCGTGGCCAGTTGTTCGAATACCTCCTGGAAGCGCTGGTTATACACCGGCCCCAGGTTGGGTGGCATGCGCACGCCGATCATCAGTACCTCGATGTCCCTGGCCAGGGCCATCTCGATCATGCTGGTGAGATTGCCGCGGGTCTGGGCGAAGCGGAATCCGCGCAGACCGTCATTGCCGCCGAGTTCCAGGATCATGTGGGTCGGTTGATGCTGGTCGAGTAATGCAGGCAGGCGCTCGGCCCCGCCGGCCGTGGTTTCCCCGCTGATACTGGCATTGATGACCCGGTAATTCCCGAACTGTTCATCCAGTTTGCGCTGGAATAGTGCAGGCCAGCTCTGTTCCATTGCAATATTGTAGGCAGCGCTTAAACTGTCGCCCATGATCAATATCCTGGAACCCTGCGCTGATAGCGGCGTCGAAATCAGGACACTGGCAACAAAGCAGATGACGACTGAAAAGATGGAAGATTGCATAGAAGTATCGAACCTGAGTAAAACCGTAAGGGCCCCGGAAGGCCAGTTAATGATTTTGCAGGACATTAACCTGAAAGTGAAGCGCGGCGAAGCGCTGGTGATCAGCGGTGAGTCGGGTTCCGGTAAAACCACGCTGCTGGGCATGATGGCGGGCCTGGATACCTCCGATCAGGGCGAGGTGATCCTGCTCGGTCAATCGCTGGCCGATAAAAACGAGGAACAGCGGGCCGGTATCCGCAATGGCAGGGTCGGCTTCGTGTTTCAATCCTTTCACCTGGTAACCGGCGCCACCGCGATGCAAAACGTCATGCTGCCGCTGGAACTGTCCGGCTCCGACGCGGCCGAGCAGCGCGCACTGCAGGTGCTCAGCGAGGTCGGCCTCGAACATCGCCTGCACACGCCGGTGGAGCGCTTGTCCGGCGGTGAGCAGCAACGGGTGGCGATCGCCCGTGCTTATGCGGTCAACCCGGAGATCCTGTTCGCCGATGAACCCACCGGCAACCTGGACAGCAAGACCGGCCAGCAGATCATCGATCTGTTATTCAACCTGCGCGATAGCTCGGGTACCAGCCTGGTGCTGGTTACGCATGAACAGAGGCTGGCCAGCCGGGGGGATCGACAGATACGGATGCTCGCCGGGCGCATCGATGTCGATGGTTCATCCGCGATGTCGGTTTGAGTTGATAGTCCGATGCAACTGTTGATTCCGCGCCTGCAATCCTGGTGGCTGTTATGGATGGCCACCGTCATCACGATGGCGATCGTGGCGGCCAGCCAGCTGTTTACCGATCGTATCAGCCTGTTACTCGACCGCCAGGCCACCGAATTACTCGCCGCCGACCTGATGATCAACTCCAATCATGCGCTGCCCGATAACTTGCGTCAGCAGGCCCGGGAGCTGGGCCTGCAAACCGCGGAGGTGGTCGAGTTGAGGACCGCGGTATTCATCGATGATGAACCGCAGCTGGTCGAACTCAAGGCGGTGTCCTCGGCCTACCCGTTACGCGGCAGGCTGGAGAAGAAAAAGGAACGTCTGTCCGAGGTCATAACCAGTGAACGTGGCCCCGAACCCGGTGAGATCTGGATCGATATCAAGCTGGCCGACCAGATGGAGCAGGCACTGGAGATCGGCTTTCAACGCCTGAGCGCCAACTGGATCCTGCATTTTGAACCGGATCGCGGCGGCAGCCTGTTCAACCTGGCGCCGCGCATCATGATGCACATGGATGACCTGGCGGCAACCGGGTTGCTGGTCGAGGGCAGTCGGGCCAGGTATAAACTGCTGGTAGCCGGGGATGTGGCTGCGGTCGCTGATTTCAAGGCCCTGATCGAGCCCCGGCTGGCCGAGAGTGAGAAGCTGCAGACGATAGAGAATGCGCGGCCTGAAATGCGCAGTGCGCTGGAGCGTACGCGGATGTTTTTTGCGATGTCGATTGTGCTGACCCTGGTCATCGCGATGGTCGCTATCGCCATCACCGCGCGCTATGCAACCTCGCGCGAATCGACCAAGGTCGCGGTGATGCGCAGTTTCGGTATTTCCAGCCGCCGCCTGATGCGCTATTACCTGATGCAATTCGGCAAGGTGTGGCTGCTGGCGGTCCCCGCCGGGCTGCTCGGTGGGATGTTGGCCCAGTTTCCCCTGCAGTGGATGCTCGGATTCTGGTTCGACAGCCGCCTGCCTGATGCATCAGCAACCCCGTACCTGCTGGCGACGGTGGTGGGTTTTGTCAGCCTGATGGGTTTCAGCCTGCCGCCCCTGTTACGCTTGATCGATATCCCGCCCTTGCAGGTATTACGTCCCGGCAGTCGGCGCCAGACCCGGGCCAAGTTTCTCGGCCAGACCCTGATCAGTCTGCTGACCCTGTTTGTCATCCTGTTGTTGATTGTGCCCAACATGCAGCTGGCGAGCTGGTTGTTCGTGGCAATACTGGCTACCGCTACTTTCATCCCGTTGGTATTGAAACTGATCCTGCATGGACTTAACCGCATCGGCCCTTCCCGCTTCTGGTTGAAGAACTATGTGTTGAGCCGGCTGCTCAGCCAGTCGCGTAACGCCCTCTACGTGATGTCCGGCTTCAGCCTGACCCTGTTATCGGTGTTGTTGATTTCCCAGGTCAAGGATCAATTGTTGATGGAGTGGGAGCGCCAGTTACCGTTGGATAAACCGAATTATTTCCTGGTCAATATCCCGACCCAGGATGTCGAGGCGCTGACCCGATTTCTCAGTGACAATGCGATCCCGGCATCCGAGGCCTATGCCCTGGTGCGCGCCCGGCTGACCTCGATCAACCAGCAACCGCTGGATCAGATCGAATTTGACAACGAGCGTGCCTATCGCATGGCCAACCATACCTTCAACATCAGTTACACCGATCAACTGCCGTTCGAGAATGAGATCGTCCAGGGCCAGTGGCTGACGGCGAGTGATGATATGCAACAGTTTTCGGTGGAGGAGGGCCTGGCCAATGACCTGGGCCTGGGGCTCGGCGATCGCCTCGAATTCGACCTCGCCGGCAGTCGTTTCAGTGCCACCATCAGTAGTATACGCAGCGTGGTGTGGGAAAATTTTCAGCCCAATTTCTTCATTATCGGTACCCGCGAGCAACTGGCGCAACAGCCCCAGACCTGGCTGCTCAGTACCTATATCTCCGAGCAGAACAGGCCCTTGTTAAAACCTCTGCTGCAACTGTCGCCCAGCGTGACCCTGCTGGATATTTCCGAACTGATGCAGCGGGTGAAGCAGATCATCAACCGGGCCAGCCAGGCGCTGGAATTCTTTTTCGTGTTCGCCACCCTGGCCGCGATCATCGTGTTGCTGTCGGCATTGAATAGCGCCAACCGCGAGCGCGAGCTGGAGATCGCCCTGTTGCAGGCGCTGGGTGCCAGCCGCCAGCACAAGCGCTGGTCGCAGGTGTTCGAATTCGTGTTGATGGGGCTGCTGGTAGGCTTTTTCGCCGCGCTGTTTGCCAACCTGATCGGCTCGGTCGTGGCCCAGCGTTTTTTCGATCTGAGCTTCGGTTTCGTGCCGCATCTATGGATATCCAGCATCGTCAGCGCTATCCTGTTGATCACGCTGGTCGGTAGCCTGTTTATCTACCGATCCTTTTCCATCAGCCCGATACGCCTGTTACGCAGTTAATGCCGTTTTATTTCCGCCATGAGTGATCGTTCATCGCAATCGATTGATTTTTACCGCGAGCAGATCGCGGGCAAGATTGACTGGGATGATGATCTCGAGCAGGCGCTGGAGTTGGCTTACCATGCACGGCGGCCGGAAAAATGCCGGCCGCGCGCGCTGGATGCGGTGTTGCGCCTGATCGAATTCGATGTCGATAAACATACCATCGTCGCCACCCTGGTCAGTGACATGGGCCTCAAGGACAGCTTCAACGCGGATGAGATCAAGCAGCGTTACGGTAGCCAGGTGCTGACCCTGGCCCAGGGCATCCATACCATCAACAGTTTCCAGGACTGCAACGAACATAGTTTCCGTACCCCGCAACAGGCGGAAAAGCTGCGCCGCCTGCTGCTCGCGATCATCAAGGATGTGCGGGTCATGCTGGTCAAGCTGTGTTACCGGGTCAGCCGCATGCAGCTGTTGAAGCACTGCAGTTACGAGGAGCGCCGTTGTGTCGCCCGCGAGACCCTGGATATCTATGCGCCGCTGGCCAACCGACTGGGTATCGGTAAACTGAAATGGGAGATGGAGGACCTGGCCTTTCGGGCTCTGGAACCTTTAACCTTCAAGCGGATTGCCGATCTGCTGGAAGAGCGCCGCGAGGATCGCGAACAGTTCATCAGGGATTTCATCCGCCACCTGCAACAGCAGCTCGAGCAACAACAGATCAAGGCCAGTGTCAGCGGCCGGGTAAAACATATCGTCAGCATCTGGCGCAAGATGCAGCGCAAGAAACTCGAATTCCACCAGTTATTCGACGTACGCGCGGTACGGGTGCTGGTGGACTCGGTCGCCGACTGTTACGCGGTGCTGGGGATTGTGCACACGACCTGGCATTCGATCCCCGATGAATTCGATGACTATATCGCCAACCCCAAGGAGAACGGGTACCAGTCGCTGCATACCGCGGTTATGGCCGACAATGGCAAGGTGGTCGAGGTGCAGATCCGCACCCATGACATGCATACCAAGTCGGAATTCGGGGTCGCCTCGCACTGGCGATACAAGGAAGGGGTCAATCTCGACCAGCGCATGGAGCAAAGTCTGGCGGTGATGCGCGAACTGCTGGAGAGTTCGGACGAGGATGCGACCGATGTCCTGTCCGGCCTGTCCACCGAGTTATCCACCGACCGGGTTTACGTGTTCACCCCGCAAGGCCAGGTGGTAGACCTGCCGAGCGGCGGCACCGCGCTGGATTTTGCCTACGCCATCCATTCCTCGGTCGGTAATCGCTGTCGCGGAGCCAAGGTCAACGGGCGGATCGTCAACCTGACCTACCCACTGCAGACCGGTGAACAGGTGGAAATCCTCACCGCCAAGGAGGGAGGTCCGAGTCGGGACTGGATGAATAAGAATCTCGGCTATCTGAAATCGGCGAGCAACCGGGCCAAGGTGCGTAACTGGTTCAACCAGCTCGATTTCCAGCAGAATCTGCACGATGGCAAGACTATCTACGAGCGAGAATTGACCCGCTACAACCTGCACAAGGTCGACCTGGGCAAGCTGATGCAGCATTTCAAACGCAGTGACGAGGACCAGTTCTTCGCCGATATCGGGCGCGGCCTGATCACTGCACCGCAGATCATCGGTCACCTGCAGTTTGAACGCAGTGCCGAGGAAGAGGAAGTATTCAGGAAGTTCAAACGCGCCGATAAGCCCCGCGCGCGGAAGAAAGACGATATCGTGATCCAGGGGGTCGGCAACCTGTTGACCCAGTTCGCCAAGTGCTGCAAGCCGGTACCGGGTGATGATGTGATTGGTTTTATCACTATTGGGGCCGGCATCACGATCCACAAACGAGATTGTAAGAACGTGTTGTCGCTGCCCGAGGATAAGCGGGCCAGGCTGGTGGAAGTGGAATGGGGCGATGGCTCGGACTCCGTGTTTCCGGCCGAAATCAGCATCACCGCCTTCGACCGGACCGGGCTGCTGCGCGACATCAGCGGGGTATTGGCCAATGACAAGATCAACCTGCTGGATATCAATTCAAGTACCCGGCCCGACGAACAGATGGTGTATTCAAACCTGGTGATCGAGGTCAGCAGCGTCGACCAACTGGTGCTGGTGATCGATAAATTAGCCCAGATCCCCAATGTGCAATCGGTGTCGAGAATCCATTAGCGCCACTTTGCCTGATTTCCTGTGGCCATGCAGCCACCGGTGGACTCTCAAGATCAGGTCCTCACAGACCCACGATTCAACCGTTTAGATAATCCCAACCCTAATCGCCTTGAACTAGGTTCAGGCCGGTCTATACTTTTTTAGATATTCCAATGATAAGAGAGAATTACGGTGGCAGAACTGCATTTGTTGGTTGATGATGTTGTGGTGAATATCTTTCCCCTGGATAAAACCATGATAACCATTGGGCGTGGGTTGGATAATGATATTGTCATCGATGAAGAATCGGTGAGTACTGAACATGCACGGATAGAACTGATTCCCAACGAATTCATGGATGGCCTTATCGATATCTTTATCGAGGATCAGGGTAGTACCAACGGTACCTTCGTTAACGATCAGGAGGTTAAGCGCCAGCAGCTGCATAACCTGGATAACGTGCGCATCGCCTGGACCGATTTCAAACTGGTCTCGAACAAAGACGTGCGCCTGGCCAAGACCTCGGTCATCGCCCGCTAATTCCTGCCTGCCAGGCATATCTAGATCAACCTGGCGCCAATTTCACTGGCGCTTATCGATTCATTTAACTAATTATATACAGCAAAATTGTGTCAGGCTGCAACTGTACTGTATTCATTTAAATATTTTATAAATTGTAATTAATACAGTTCATCCAATGTAAAAAATGCTAAGCTAGGCGTTTATTTTTAGTGCCCGACAGAAATGAGCGCAGTTAATCGCCGCTTCAGCATTGCCCCGATGATGGATTGTACCGATCGCCATGACCGGTATTTTCTGCGCCTGTTCTCACCGCATATCCTGCTCTACAGTGAAATGCTTACCGCCCCGGCCATCATCCACGGTGATCGCGATTATTTGCTGGGTTTCGATCCGGCCGAACATCCACTGGCATTGCAGTTGGGCGGGTCCGATCCGCAACAGCTGGCCGCAGCGGCCAGGATTGGCCAGGACTATGGCTACGATGAGATCAACCTGAACGTTGGCTGTCCCAGCGATCGGGTGCAATCCGGAGCTTTCGGCGCCTGCCTGATGGCCGAACCCGGGCTGGTGGCTGACTGCGTGCGGGCGATGCGGGACGCGACCGGCCTACCGGTAACGGTCAAGCATCGTACCGGGATCGATGACCAGGATTCCTGGCAGCTACTGCTGCGCTTCGTCCAACTGCAGCTCGACGCCGGGGTGGATGCCCTGATCATTCACGCACGCAAGGCCTGGCTGCAGGGGCTGAGCCCAAAGCAGAACCGCGATATCCCACCCCTGCAGTACGACTGGGTATATCGGCTGAAGCAGGAGTTTAGCGCCAGCGAGATCATCATCAATGGCGGCATCAAGACCCTGCAGCAATGCCTGCAACACCTCGAGCATGTCGACGGGGTGATGTTGGGACGTGAGCCTTATGCCCATCCCTACCTGTTGGCCGAGGTGGACAGGATGATTTTTAATGACCCATCGCGACCGATCCCGAATCGCCAGCAAATCCTGCAGGCTTTTTATCCCTACGTGGAGGCCAAATTAATCGAGGGGATGCCGTTATCCAAGGTCACGCGCCATATCATCGGCCTGTTCCACGGCCAGCCCAACGGTCGCCTGTGGCGGCGATATCTGTCGGAACATGCATTCCGCAAGGATGCCGGCATCGAGGTCATCGAGCAGGCTGCCAGCCTGGTGCTGTAAAACGTCGGCTGCTGCCTAGCTCAGCAGATCGGCTACCCGCAACTGTTGTTTGCTGACCGGGCCATAGGGTTCATCCCGGGTTTTGTCATGCACATGCATGCGATAGTTGATGAACTCCTGCTCGTCATCGAAATGCAGGAATGGATTGCCCTCCAACTGTTCGGCCAGGGTCGTGGTTTCCTGTTCCGCGTAGTTATGCCCGGGGTGGATCCGCATGTTCGGATCCAGTTTGTATTTCATGTCCTTGAGGGTATTGAACATCTGCTGGGGATCGCCGCCATGCAGGTCACAACGCCCGCAGCCGAACACAAACAGGGTATCGCCGGTAATCAGCTGGTCCTCGATCTGGTAACAGGTCGAACCAGGGGTGTGGCCCGGGGTGTGCAGCAGCTTGATCTCGGTATCGCCGAGCTGAATCCGGTCACCACCATGATGTAACGCCGGTTTCTCCAGCTGGTGACTCCAGAACTCATACTCTGGCTTGAGCAGATGCACCCTGGCCGCGCGTTGGTTGAGGATACCCTCGATCCCGTTGATATGGTCATGGTGGCTGTGGGTCAGCAGGATATCGCTGATCTGGAGCTCCAGTTGGTTGGCCCTGGCGATTATGGCCTCGACATCCCAGGCCGGATCGACCACCGCTGCCTGTTTACTGGCAACGTCCTCGATCAGGTAGATAAAATTCTCCATCGGGCCCAGTTCCAGTGCATGGATTCGGGTTGCTTGGTCGGCCATCAACACCTCGGTACTTTGCTACGGTTTCTGATATTATACGCGTCTTTTCAAGCAGGTTGTTACGGAGAATCGATGGAAAAATCAGTTGATGTGGCGATCATCGGCGCCGGTACCGCCGGGCTGAATGCCGTATCCCAGGTCAAGAAAGCGGGTAAGTCATTTCTGTTGATCAATGGCGGGCACTGGGGCACAACCTGCGCCCGGGTCGGCTGTATGCCGTCCAAGGCGCTGATCCAGGTTGCGGACGACTACCATCGACGCGAGATCTTCGATCGTCATGGTATCGAGGGCGATGACCAGGTACGCCTGGATATTGCCGACAGCATGGAACATGTACGCGATATGCGCGATATCTTTGTCGACCGCGTCCTCGGTTCGAGTACCGATGACATGCCTGACGAATTCAAGCTCGAGGGCTATGCCCAGTTTGTCGATGCCAATACCCTGCAGGTAGGCGACACCACGGTTACGGCCAAGGCTGTCGTCATCGCCACCGGTACCCGGCCCATCGTACCCCAGGCCTGGAAATCTCTCGGCGACCGGATCCTGACCACCGACTCGGTGTTCGAACAGGAGGATTTTCCCGCGACCATGGCGATCATCGGCCTCGGGGTGATTGGCCTGGAAATCGGCCAGGCCCTGAGCCGCAAGGGGATCAAGGTTGTCGGTATCGAGGGTTCGGAACGGATTGCCTCACTCAGCGACGAGGTGGCCAACCAGGTGGCACTGGATATTATGCGCAAGGAATTCGACATCTGGACCGGGGCCAAGGCCACGGTAGCCGAGGCCGGCGACAAGCTGCTGGTCAGCTCCGGTGAGCAGCAGGTCGAGGTGGACAAGGTGCTGGTCGCGATCGGGCGCAAACCGAACCTGGAAAAACTGGGCCTGGATAAGCTGGACCTGGCCCTGGATGACGAAGGTATGCCGGTATTCA
>JAAUXZ010022259.1_pt1 | contig 14617 bp, 7 predicted proteins | sample 7278131 | NCBI WGS metagenome assembly JAAUXZ01 (sample SAMN14350119, study PRJNA611818) | marine sediment metagenome | isolation source: surface marine sediment (3m) | place: French Polynesia: Moorea | collected 2018-08
CGCTCATGGGTTAGATCGGTCATAATCATTTTCTGGACATGCGGCAGGCGCTCGGACTCGAAAAACATATGCTCGGTGCGGCACAGCCCGATGCCCTGGGCGCCGTATTCCCGGGCCCGCTCGGCATCTTTGGGATAATCCGCATTGGCCCAGACACCCAGGCGCCGGAATTCATCGGCCCAGGACAACAGCTTCAGCAGCCAGGGGTCCCTGATATCCGGCACCATGGTTTCCAGCTGACCCAGAAAGACCTCACCGGCCGTACCATCAATGGAAATCCAATCGCCTTCTTTTATTTCATGGGTCCCCACGCTCATTTTGCGATTGACCAGATCGATTTCAAGAGAAGAAACCCCTACAACGGCCGGCGTACCGAATTGCCGGGCCACCAGAGCTGCATGGCTGGTGCGCCCACCGCGGCTGGTCAGAATGCCTTCGGCCGCCAGCATACCGTGGACATCGTCGGGTTTGGTCTCGGGTCGCACCATAATCACATCTTTACCTCTCTCCTTGGCCCATTGCTCGGCGCGATCGGCATCAAAGGCGACAATACCGACTGCAGCTCCTGGAGATACATTGAGCCCTTTGGCCAGAAAGCGTCCCCCACTATGGGCTTTATGCTTGGCCTGAACATCAAATTGAGGGTGTAAAAAAAAGTCAATTTGATCGGGAGTAACCCGCATGACCGCTTCTTCTTTGGTAATCAGACCTTCTTCAACCATATCCACCGCAATGCGCACGGCCGCCTGGGCAGTACGCTTGCCATCGCGGGTTTGCAGCATCCACAGCTTGCCATTTTCGATGGTAAACTCTACATCCTGCATTTCGCGGTAATGCTTTTCAAGTTTTTGACAGATATCCTCAAATTCCTGGTAGGCCGATGGCATTTCATCTTTTAATTTTTGAATATCGTCGGTAATGCGGATTCCGGCGACCACGTCTTCGCCCTGGGCGTTGGTCAGATAATCGCCTTCGATATGCTGCTCGCCGGTGGAGGCATTGCGGGTCATGGCCACCCCGGTGGCGCTGGTATTGCCCATATTACCGAAAACCATGGTGACGATGTTCACCGCTGTACCCATATCATGGGGAATACCGGCGGCATTGCGATAGTCAATTGCGCGCTTGCCGTTCCAGCTTTTAAAAACCGCTTCGGTGGCTTTGCGCAACTGATCCAGCGGATCAGTCGGAAAATCGCCATGCGTCTGTTTCTTAAATATCTCTTTAAATTTTTGCGCAACCGCCTGCCAGTCATCAGCCGTTAATTCAGCATCGCTTTTGACACCCGCTTTGCGACGCACATGCGTAATGACCTCCTCAAAGGGCTCGTCGGGAATGCCCATCACAACACTGCCGAACATCTGCACCAGGCGCCGATAGGCATCGTAGACAAAGCGTTCATCACCGGTCAACTTAATCATCCCTTTAATCGTTTCATCGTTAAGCCCGATGTTAAGAACCGTATCCATCATACCGGGCATCGAAAATTTGCCCCCCGAACGGCAGGAAACCAGCAGCGGGTTTTGCGCATCGCCAAATCTCTTGCCAGTTGCCGATTCGACTTTTTGCATGGCTTCCAGCACCTGCTCCCACATCCCGGCGGGAAAGCTTTGGCCGGCGGCCAGATAAGCATTGCAGGCTTCGGTGGTCACCGTAAACCCGTGCGGCACCGGGATGCCGATGCGTACCATTTCCGCCAGGTTGGCGCCTTTGCCCCCCAAGAGATCTTTCATATCCGCGCGGCCCTCTTTAAAAAGATACGTCCACTTTTTCCCCATGATCACCTCGCTTTCTTATTGGCAGGTTCTGATTCTGGCAAAATACAGTAATGCTTCGTGAGATCTATATATGGTAGTTTATGCAAGCCGTTTGATGGTAGTAAAAGCAGGCAAAATGACTTTATAAGCGTCATATTAATTCAGGTGCTGGGCATGTTCCTCTATAGCATATTCAAATGAACAATTTCAAATCGGTATTTGATTCGATATCGTTACTTTTTCGTCGACAATTCTATTGCATAAAGAGCGCATCGGGAATCGGCATCTGATGAAACGAAACGCTGAACCTTTAAAGGCAGGCAGCAAATGATCTTTTAGTGCGAGTTTGGCCGTACCGGTATTGCCAGGCTGAGAAACTGATCATTTTCTTCATATATTAGGCGTTTGGCGACCATCATTTTCAAAAAAGAGTGCAACTCCGCAGCGGAAATATTTGGAAATTGTCTTTGAATGCGTACCAAAGGCCGATGCGTTTCACAAAAAAGATAAATGGCACGTGACGGACCGACCAGTCGGTGGGTCAAGGTTTTGGCCTGGGGACGCCTTTGGCGGATGATCAAAAATCGGCCGCCATCACGGTATCCTATAATCGGTTCAAAACGCACGCCGGTATGCAGACTGTGATAATCAGTTTGCCACTCTTGAATCCGTTTTCGGACAGGTGCCCACAGTTTGCGCTGACGACCGATATCACCTCGGTATGCTTGAATGCTAAATTGGTAATGGCGTCTAATGCGAGTGGGAAATAGAACTTTGTAGTTGGGATGATTGAATACCGCATGGATGCCAAATGCTTTCGGTTGGCACCAAACCGGGCTTTCCAAGCCGAGCCAGAAGCGCACGGATTTAAGTGGACGAAAAGGTTGCGCGAATTCGATGTTATGCAAGGTTTCCTCAACGTCCTTTGGTGTACTGCCGGGAAATTGTATGATTAAATTTGAAATGTTAGCGATGCCCAGCCATTCACACCATTTCATAATCTCCATGTTTTGAATGACGGTGGTGCCTTTGTTCAGCTTTTGCAGCAGACCGGAACTAAGGGCTTCAATGCCCACTTGCACCTCCCGCATGCCTGCAGCTCGCATCGCCTTTAACAGTTTAAGTGGAAATGACGCGCGCAATTCGGCAAACAAATGCAGATCTTTTTTTAGGCGGGCGATCGCTGCGAACACTTTGCCGGCGCCTTTGATGGGCACAATATTGTCCATAAAGGCCACCGATAGCGTTTGATAGCGGGTGGTTAAATGATCGACTTGCTGTGCGATTTTAAGGGGATCCTTGATACGATAGCCTTGCCACTGGAGATTTAAATTACAAAAGGCACAGCCGTTGCGCTGGGACTTGCTTTTGGGGGATGACCACCAGCAGCCACGGGATGCTTCCACCGGCACGGTGGGAAAAAATGTTTTGGTGGGCGCAAAGCTGTTAAGCAATTGAAAGTATTCCTCAAAATCGGGTGCCGGCAGTGCGTCCAGACTTTTTACCTGCAAAAATGGGCTTATTTTCCTTTGCGGTTGTAAGCGATGCTTGGCATACACACCATCCGGCAATGGCATGCTCTGCAATGGTTTCTCAGCCATTAGATATTCTACTAATTGGGACAGTGGCCTTTCACCTTCGCCTTTGATCAGGAAATCGATTTCCGGAAAAATGTGGAAAAAATTAGGCCCGGTATCTCCGGAAAAAAAGCTGCCGCCGATAGCGATGATGGTATCGGGGCGGCGTTTTTTGATGTTGCGAATCAGATACAATGAAGAGGTCAGCTGACACAGGCTGATGGAGATTCCAACAAGCTGTGCGGGGCGCTGCACCAGATCAGCAATGAATGCATCGCTGATGGTTTTGAGCTTGCGGCACACCGCGGTGAAATCGACATTTTTGAGGATTGAATGTTTGCGTGCTTCTTTGCGAAAGAGGCCTTCATTTTGATGGCGGCGATCCGGATAAAGCAAGGCACCGTAAAAAGGCTCGGCCAGCCAAGTCTGCTTGGCGATTGCCTGGTAAATGGGATATTGGATGGTCATGGCTGCTTTTAAGAAAAAGTGCTCGGCCCCAATGGTCAGATTTGGAAAGGATTTTTTTAAATAGGCTTTGAGTGTGCCCAATTGAATCGAGGGGCGATCAAACAAGGGCCAGGGCATGGAGACCAGAATAATTTCTTTAAATGCATTGTTTGGCATAGATAAATGATTCCCGGTCAAGACTGCTGAATTAGTTGATAAGCTTGCGCCATAGTAAATCGCAAGGTTTCCCCAGGGGTTCCTTCCGTATTAACCTGAATGTGCCGGTGAGGCTTGCGCGCATCGATGGATTGAAATCGGCTTTTTATCTGTTCAAAGTGCTGCAGCCTGGCATCTGAAATATTTTTTTTGGCTGCCCGTTGGGCCAAACGTCGCCGGATGGTTGCATCGGAGGCCAGGCATTCAACCATGATGAATCGACTGCCGGTTTCCTGGGCGGTGCGCAACGCTTCTTTTCTCTGTTTGGACGTACTGAAGGTCGCGTCCAGTATTACGGTGCGGCCGGATTGGAGTTCTTTGCGGGCCAGGCCAAACATTTGCCGGTAGGTCGACTCGCTGCTTTGCTTGGAATAAATACCCTCGCCAAATTTTTCACTATGCTCGGTATGGGGATCAATGCCGTGTAGTTGTTTTCGGATGGCATCTGAACGCAGAAGCACGCCATCATAAATGTTACGGATGGCCAGCGCTTTTTTGCTTTTACCGGATGCCGGTAAACCGCATAACATCCATAACATTGGCTGCGAAAACAATTTGGTATAGCCATGGGCGAGGGCCATGTATACTAATGCTTCATTGCACAATCGCTTACCTTTGCCAGATGTCATGGCAACTTCCTGTTGGCGCAGGCAATTTACCTTGGTGCGTACAAATGCCCGGTAGCATTTGTAAAAATCAATCACAGCATAGACACCACAATCATTGGAGCAATCGACATATTGGTGCACTAGCTCAATGGCAAGATCGGGCCGACCTTCTTTGTCCAAATCCATGGCTAAAAAGCCCAGATCCATGCCCACGTCGCCGAAAATGAGGCGCTCATTGAATTCGACACAATCGATGATCTGGATATCATCCAGAAAGTATATATGTTCGCTTCTTAAATCACCATGGCAGTCCCTTACGTTGCCGGTCGCTGCCCGGCGAAGAAAAATATTTCTTTGTTGATCCAGAAATGACATGCTTGATTCTTTAATAGTTTCATATTGAGCTGCATCCAGTACATCGTTGATAAAGATTCTGGTTTGCCGGAAATTTTCATCACAATTAAACCAGATTGACTGCCACGATTGCTGGGGTGTTAACTTTTTAGGCACCGCCGCGTTACCATAAAAAGAGCAGAGCCGCCGGGCCAGTTTATTGAGATGGGTTGCCTTGATTTTGTGGGAACGCAGCAAAGTGCGCATAGATCGCCCATCCGGCAGTTGGCGCATTTTGACCGCATACTCCACAATATGGTCTGAAAATGCGATGCAATATTTCCCCTGCTGATAAGAGATGGGGACGACGCCCAAATAAATATCGTTTGATAGACGCCGGTTCAGCATGATTTCCTGGTGGCAGTAGAGGTGTCTTTTGGCCAGTGAGGAAAAATTAAGAAACCCTAAATCCAGCGGTTTTTTAATTTTATAAACGTAATTGCCTGTGAGAAATACCTTGGAGATGTGGGTTTCGCATTTTTGAACCGGTTCGGTCACCGCATGCGGATAAAATTGTGGTGACATCATGGCCTGCGCTATTTTGGCTTGCCGCTGGCTATCCTGTGCCGGCATTTTCACACTCCTTTACGGAAACGCTTGAAACCCTATCATTGTGGTTCAGTATCCGGGTGCAGCTCCACCAACAGCGAACCTAAGACAATATATAATCGCCCAGCAAGGGATTCAACCAGAAAGGGGATACGTAACCAAATCGTACCGTAAATAACGAATCGAATTGCGTATTATTGTTGACATCAATCTACAGGCTTTTTTATTATTTCTTTTTATATTGGCATTGTTTGCAAACGATTGCCTGAAAGACCATGTAACGGTAATAGCGATAGGAGGCTCTTATGAAATCCGATACCGCATCGCGCTTAGCATTAAACGAAATGACCCGGCGTCACTTTATCTGGCTGACATCCATGGCCGCAGCCGGAACAGTGGCCGGGTGCGCAACCGATCCGGTAACCGGTAAAAGCCAGTTCATGCTGGTGTCGGAATCTCAGGAAATTCAGATTGACAAGCAATATTCGCCGCTTCAATTTTCCTCCGATTACGGTATTACCCAGGATAAAAAACTGAACCAATACATTGAACGCACCGGCAAACAAATGGCGGCCCGCACCCATCGCGCCCACATGCCCTATTCGTTTCAGGTCGTCAATGCCACCTATGTGAACGCCTACGCATTTCCCGGCGGCTCTATAGCCATCACCCGGGGCATTTTATTAAATCTTGAAAATGAGGCTGAACTAGCGGCTTTAATGGGACATGAACTGGGTCATGTCAACGCGCGCCACAGCGCGGAACAAATGTCCAAAGGGATGCTCAGCCAGGCGGTGGTCGGTAGCTTATCGGCCGCCGCGGATATGGCGGGACCCGGCTACGGCCAGATGGCGTCACAGCTGGGACAGATTGGTGCCGGTGCCTTGTTGGCCTCATACAGCCGGGATAATGAGCGCGAAGCCGATGCGCTTGGCCTGGAATATATGACCCGCAGCGGATACAGTTCCAACGGTTTTGTGGGTTTAATGGATATGCTCAGAAGCCTCAATAAACGCAAACCCAGTGCGATTGAACTGATGTTTGCCACCCACCCTATGAGCGATGAACGTTACCAGACGGCGGTGGATGCCGTGCAAACCAAATATCAAAATGCCCAGGGCAATCCACTGTACAAAGAGCGTTATATGGATAACACCGCCCGGCTGCGATCCATCAAAGGCGCCATTGATGCGATGCAAAACGGTGAAAAAGAACTGGTCCATAAGCGCTATGATTCCGCGGACAAACAATTTCGCAAAGCACTTAAAATTGCGCCACGCGATTATACAGCTCTGGTATTGATAACCAAATCAAAATTGATGCAGGAGAATTATCGGGTCGCCCAGCACTATGCCGACAAAGCCATCGGGATCTATCCGCAAGAGGCTCAGGCGTATCATTTAAGCGGCTTTGCCAAGCTTAAACTACGCAAATTCGAACAGGCCTATAACGACTTCAATCGCTATGATCAATTGTTGCCGGGCAATCCCAATACCACGTTTTTCAAGGGTTACGCGCTGGAAGGCATGCAGCGGCGTGAAGAAGCCGCTGATCATTATTATAAATATTTACAGGTGGTTAAAGAGGGTGAAAAGGCCAAGTATGCCTATCAGCGCTTGGTCCAGTGGGGTTATGTACGCTAATTTTTGTCTGCTTTTGTCAAAATGTACCCCGGCCAACTGGCCATGATTGCTTTTAAAGCCTCATTTTGCCATATATACGCATCGTATCGGGAGAATTTACCGGTTGTAAGTTCTCTTTTTTTTGAGTCAAATATGTCCTAAAGAAATCGTTCATGACAACCCCATATTATGCCTAAGCCGCCAAACAAATGTTATATCATCGATAGTGATGCCACTGTGCGTCGCCAAGTGACAGATCTAGTTACCGGAATGGGGTATGAAACCGGGAGCGCCCAGGATGTAACCACAGGGCGCAAACAGATTCTATCGCAACATTATGCTATTCTCATGATTGGCATCCATGAGCCCGGCGCTTTGGATCTCGTTGAGGAGCTTTATTCCAATCATCCGGACATTCAATTGATCGTCCTGGTGGAAGAAGGGAAGCCTGAAAAGGGTATGCAGGCGGTGAAACATCTGGCGGTTGAATGTCTTGTCAAACCGTTGCATCCAATTGCCCTGGAAATGGCCCTGGTACGCATTAAACGAACACGGCAACTTCAAGATCAATTGGCGGCGGCGCGAACAAAAACAGTACCCAAGGCAGAGGTGGCCACCGACAAATTACTTGAAACGGAGCGGTTTCTGCTGGCCCGTCAGATCGTAGGGAAATTGTCATCATTTTTTTCTCAAATTGCCAGTGATGCCCAGGACGGTATGCGGTATTTCAATGAAATGCCTTATTTTATGTCGATCCACAGCCGCAACCACAAAATTCTGGCGATTAACCCGACCTACAAGTCGCACTTGGGAAATCACGTCGACGGTAACAGCTGGGATATCTACAGCGACAAATGGCACCACCGTGATAAATGTCCTGTCGGTCAAAGCTTAGAAACCGCCGATGTAAAAATTACCCAGGCGGAAGTGCGTTATCTGAGTGGTGCCAAGGTGCCTGTGATTGTTCATACCGCCCCCATTTATGACAACAATGGCCGCGTTGAACTGGTGTTGGAAGTTTTTGCGGGCACCAAGGAAATTGATCAATTATCTGATGATATCAAAACGACGCAACAGCGGTATCAACAATTGTTTGATGAGGTTCCTTGGTATATCGCGGTGCTGGATCGCCGGTTCCACATCGCCGCGATTAATCGCCGATTTAAAGAGGACTTCGGCAATCATACCGGAGCTAATTTTTTCGATGTGTTGCGCCCCGGCAGTTTTCCCGCTTATCGCGATCCGATCTCGCGAACCATGCGCAATGGCGTCTCGCTGCAGGGCGAAATGGTGCTTACCGACCAAAACGGTATTCAGTATAACATGCAAGCCCGAACCGCCCCGATATTGACCCCGGCGGGGAAACTGCTGCAGGTGCTGGTGATCTTTACCGATATCACCGAGCGCCGTAAAATGCAGGATAGCTTAACATCACTGGGTATGATGTTGGGGACCGTATCGCACAATCTGAAGGGGACCTTAACCGGCTTAGATGCCGGGTTGTATTTAATCGAGAAGGGTTTTTATCGCGATCGACCGGGTCAGATTGAAGAAGGCATCGATGTTGCCAAACTGATGACGGATCGGATCCGCAAATTGGTATTTAATATACTGCACTCTGCCAAAGAGCGGGAACTTCAGCTCGAGCAAGTGGATATTGTCCAATTTGCCGGTGACGTGGCAGCCAACATGGAAAATAAAATCAAGGGAGCCAACATCGCGTTTCATTGCAATTTTGTTCCCAACATAGGCAAGTTCGAAATCGATGCTGCGCTGATGCGTTCGGCCATCATCAATATTTTGGAAAATGCCATGGAAGCCTGTATTGATGATCCTGAATTGAAGTCATATCAGATTGATTTCAGTGTGTATACCGAAGGTGAGGATGTTGTCTTTGCCATCAAAGACAACGGCAGCGGCATGACCCAGCATCACATGGATCAGATGTTCCGCCTGTTTTTTTCCTCCAAAGGACACAAAGGCACCGGACTGGGAATGTTCATTACCAAAAAAATTATCCGTAAACATCGTGGAACCATCGCGGTGCAATCGGAGCCGGGGCAGGGGACCCATTTCAGCATTCGTTTACCGCGCAAATTAAATGGTGTTGTGCGCAAACCCGCCATCAGTCGGCAGACCATTCCTGCTTAAGTAGTCGGACCCTCAGGACAACCCCTATAAAAAACGAAATTCAAGCTTATATTACTGTGGCGCTTTTTTTTTGATGATGAGCCGGATGGGATTAGCCATGTGGAAAATGATACAAATAGTGTTATTATGCTGCGTATTCTCGAGCATAACGGGCTCTAATCCATCTTTGTCGGCTGCAAAAGACCTAACCGATGTTGATAAAAAAGGTATTGTCTATAAAATGTATGCCGACTACAAAAAAAAGTTCCCGGCTGTAGTCGACGTCACGCCCCAAGAGGCCATGCGACTGTTGCAAGAAAACCAAGTGCTTTTTGTGGATATCCGCGAGCCGGCGGAAATGCAAGTATCGATGTTGCCCGGGGCGATCTCAAAAGAACAATTATTAAGCGAATCAACACGTTACTCCGGCTATACCATTGTCGGCTACTGCACGATCAGCTACCGCAGCGGCATGTTTGCCCAGAAAATGGCATCTAAAGGCCTAAAGATATACAACCTGAAGGGTGGTCTTTTGGCATGGACGTTAGAAGGCGGCAAGATCTATGATGCAAACGGCGACGTAACCAAACGGATACATGTGTATGGCAAGAAGTGGAACTTCGCACCAAATGGTTACGAGGCGGTGAGGTTCAGAATTTTGCAGTAATGCTATCTCATGATCGCGATGTTTGTTTTTTTGACCGTTGCCTCAAATTTACTATCAAGGCTTAACAGGTCCTATATCTAATTAGCAGTTTAACGACATTCCGAGGAGATTGCTGAATGAACAAGCCGATCTATTTAGATTATAACGGCACCACGCCCCACGACCCGGAAGTCATTGCGGCCATGCGTCCCTTCCTGGAAACCGAGTTCGGCAATCCCTCCAGCTCCCATTGGTATGGTGTTGCCCCCCACCAAGCAGTTGAAAATGCCCGCCGGCAGGTTGCCGGCTTGCTGAATTGTTCACCGGACGAAGTCTTTTTTACCAGTGGCGGAACTGAGTCCAACAATCATGCCATCCGCGGAACAGTCCTCGCCCTTGCCCATAAAGGCAACCACATTATCACCAGTACCTTTGAGCATCCGGCTGTGTTGGAAGTGTGCCGCTATTTAGAAACCCAGGGATTCGAAACCACCTATTTACCGGTTGATGGCGACGGCCTGATCAACCCCGCGGATGTGTCCAAGGCGATTCGATCCCAAACGGTTTTAATCACTATTATGCATGCCAACAACGAGGTCGGCACGGTGCAGCCTATAGCGGAGATCGGCGCGATTGCCAGGCAACATGGCATTATTATGCACACCGATGCGGCCCAATCGCTGGGGAAAATTCCCGCCGATGTTCAAACTTTGGCGGTGGATCTGTTGTCGGTGGCGGGCCATAAGATCTATGCGCCCAAGGGCATCGGCGCTCTTTATGTGCGCCCGCCGCTGACGCTGGAAAAATTTTGTTTTGGGGCCGGGCAGGAAATGGGCTGGCGGGCCGGCACCGAAAATGTGTTGGAAATAGTAGGTTTGGGAAAAGCGTGTGAAATCGCCGCTAGAGATTTAGATCAAAACAGAGCCCATATGCAGCAACTGCGGGACCGGCTGGAAGGCGGGCTGTTTAACGAAGTTGATCAGATCCGACGCAACGGCCATGCTCGCAAACGCCTGCCCAATACATTGAGTGTGTCTTTCAAGGATCTGGCGGCCAACCGTATTTTAGAAGAAATTGGTCCGGAAGTCGCTGCCACAGCCGGGGCAGCCTGTCACTCGGATACAGTCGAAGTTTCCCACGTGCTGCAGGCCATGGGAGTTCCCATCGACTGGGCCAAAGGGACACTGCGCTTTAGTGTCGGTCGTATGACCACGGTGGATCAGATCGATCATGCTATTCGAGTGGTAGTGGGTGCGGTCACGCAACTAAGAGCGACGTAACATTTTTTTATCTTTATTCGTCATTAAAGGAGGCAATTATGACTGCCGGAGATGTTTTTGCCAGCGAAGCATTTCAAAAATGTGCAGATTTTCACGGGCATATCTGCCCGGGATTGGTCATCGGCTTTCAGGCCGCTAAATGTGCGTTGGAATGGTTACAAGCCAACCGGGCTGAAGATGAAGAAATTATTGCCATCGTGGAAACGGATGCCTGCTGTGCCGATGCCATACAGGTGCTAACCGGTTGCACGTTTGGCAAAGGTAATTTTTTCTACAAAGACTACGGTAAAAATGTGTTTACCTTTGCCAGCCGTGAATCAGGCAAAGGCGTTCGCATTGCAATGAAACCGGATGCGCTGGACTTGGATAAACGCCATCAGGAACTGATGGATAAACTTCGGGCCGGCACTGCCAGTGAGGCGGAACGCCGTGAATTTGAAAAATGCCACCTGCAAAGAAGCAATGATATCATGAACCTTGATCCGCATAAATTATTTAATGTCAGGTCGGTGAAGGTGTCCATGCCCTCCATGGCCCGTGTTGAGCCCTCACAACCCTGTTTCCGATGCGGTGAACCGACGATGGGAACAAAGCTAAAACAGATAGATGGAGATCTAATTTGTGGCGGCTGTTTAGAAAACGCTTAGCATTCTAAGGAGATACTGATGGGGATACCAATAATGATAAATGAGATATTAACCGGTAAACTACTGAAAATTTAGCGCCCTTTATTCTATATTGCCTGCCCACCTCTAAAAACCAAACCAAGTCTTCAGTAATTCCACTTCAATTATGAACTCTGCTCTTCGAGGTCATTTTATCGATGAATGCTTCACTCGACGAAAATGTTGGAATTGATATTGCCAACAAGAATGGCTCAAATTTTTAAAAAGGATAACAGTTTAGGCAGCCAAAGAATTTGCCGATAAATGCAAAGAAACAGTTTGTGAAATGACTCGGAATATTAGCCTTCTTTATTCATAACTCTTTGATATTTTATAGCTTTTAAATAACTTGTTGGCAATCTGACTCACTTTGCTATAATGATCATAAGTCTGATCGTTTCGTTTTAACATACGGATTTGACAAATAAATTCTTTAGCGAAGGAAGCCCAGTGGTAGAAAAAACTTTCATGCGCAGACTCATTGCGACGTTATCACTTATCTTTATCATCACAGGTTTGATTGCGATCGTTTTTCAGCAAATATTTGAAAAAGTACTGGGAGCGGTCATCGGCACCAGTTTGGTTTCGGCATCTACGGTGCTGGGGATCTTTTTTGCAGGTATCGCCATTGGTTCACTTAGTTATGGCAAGCTTTTGAGAAAGCTGAAAAGTCCCCTCAAGGTATTCGTATTGGGCGAAAGTATTGTCGGATTGTGGGGCCTCGTGGTCTATTTTGCTTTTGACGGATTTAATTTTTGGTCCCGTTTAATAATGGATTTTTGGGGAACGACCGGTATCGGTCTTTTTATTGGCAGCTTTTTGGTGACCAGTATCTGGGCTTTACCGGTCACCTTCGCCATGGGGCTTTCCTTTCCCGGAATTATCGGAATCTTTAAAAAGCTTAATATGGGAAATATGAATGTCGTGATCAGTCGGTTTTATGCGTTAAATCTACTGGGGGCTACAATGGGTGCACTTGTTGGTATTTATTGGTGGTTTCCCAAATTCGGTTTGATTCAAACCCTGTTATTTCTATCGAGCATCGAAATCGTCATTGCCATTTTCGCTTGGTGCTACGTTTCCCGTGTTTTTCATACAGAACAGATCTCTGGTGGTGAACCACACACTAAAGAAACTGTAGGCATAAGAAAGAAGTTACACTTTTCTAAATCCCATTGGATTTTGCTAACGATCAGCTTTTTTTCGGGCTTCATTGTTTTTAGTTTCGAGGTGATTTGGAATCATTTGATTGGCGCAGCGCTGGGGACTTCGGTTTATTCGTTTGCCAATATGCTTTTTGCCGTTTTATTGGGTTTGTTTTTGGCAAGCCTAATCAATACACGGGTGTTTGGTCAGCTAAAAATAATTCCCAATTATTTCATTCTGACTATGATTCAGGTGGCAGCCTTGTGCCTGTGTGTAACGTTTATATTTTGGGACCATATTCCCGACATTTTAACGAAGTATGGCCAGAATATTGATCGGCTAGCCATGTCTCCGTTTTTTTTCGGTGAATTTGTACGCTTAAGATATTGTGTCATTTTTATAACGCTTCCATGCATATTCCTGGGAATGATATATCCTTATTTATTTCGGTCCAGATGGTTTCCAAAAGAACAGCCAGACCGCACGGTTGCCTGGATGTCGGCAATTAATGCCATCGGCAGCATCAGTGGTGCTTTTCTGACGATTTTTGTTTTTATACCCTTGTTTGGCAGCCAGGAGTCTTTCAAATGGTTAGCGGTTCTCTTTTCCTTGGTCGCATGCATTTGTTTCATCTATGAATTAGGACAGATCAAACCTGGTATAAAGTCGAAAGTGATTCGCACCGCCTTCCAATTTGGTGTCCTGACGATATGCTTTTTTATTGTGGTATCGAACCAATGGAATTTAAAGGAATTAACCTCGGGTAAAAACGTCTATTTTACAAAGATGCATGTAACCGACCAATCAGAGATGCTTTTTCTTCAAGAAGGGGTTGTCGATGGTTTTGTGACTGTCGTGCGAAGAAATGGCATTAATACATTGCTGACCAATGGTAAATTTCAGGGCGATGATCATGCTGAAGCACCGGCGCAAATCAGTTTTGCCCTGCTGCCGATTTTGCATTTGAAAAAAATAGAAAAGGCAGCTGTTATTGGGTTGGGCACGGGACAATCGGCAGCGGTCATTAAGGCGGCCGGTTTTCCGTCGGTTGATATTTTGGAACTGTCACCTGCGGTTGTTAATGCCGCAACAACTTGTTTCAGTCGTAGCAATCGCAATATCGCTAGTGCCAGAGGCGTCAATCTGCATGTAGCGGATGGCAGAACCTTTCTGCAACTTTCCGAGAATCTATTTGATTTAATTTCTATCGAGGTCTCATCCATTTGGTTTGCTGGCGCAACCAACATTTACAGCCGCGAATTCTATGAAATAGCCAAGTCAAGGCTCGCGACAGATGGTGTGTTGCAGCAGTGGGTACAATTTCATCATATCGGCCTGAACGAAATCCTGTCGACCATAGCAACCGTTAAAGATGTTTTTCCCTATGTCTCCATTTGGTTCTCGGGCGGACAGGGAATAATGTTGGCCTCTAAAAAACCTTTAATTTTAAATCCAAAATTAAAAGAGCAGATAAAGAACCGTGAAGAGATGCGCTACTTTTTCAATGTGCTGCAGAGATGGAACATTAATTTGCATAATCTTTTGCGGCGCAAGCTTCTGGATATGTCAGATGTGGACAAG
>JAAUXZ010101834.1_pt1 | contig 14595 bp, 13 predicted proteins | sample 7278131 | NCBI WGS metagenome assembly JAAUXZ01 (sample SAMN14350119, study PRJNA611818) | marine sediment metagenome | isolation source: surface marine sediment (3m) | place: French Polynesia: Moorea | collected 2018-08
CGTGTGATCATCACCCACCGGTCCCTTGGGCGTATCCGTTGATATATGCAATCCTCATGCCTGTCAAAGCAGACTGAACTATAAAATCTCTCGTTAGCAACTTGGCGTTAAGTGGCGTTTTTCAGATCCGCCATACCCCCCATACCTGGCGCGCAGGATTCACAACCAGATTGACCTATCAACCGAGTCAGGCAATGAAGTTGATGCAATTCCAGAAAATTGGCATGGCAGTCTGTCACGCCAAATCGGGTGAACGTGACTCATTGTTGAGTGCGCTGAGTCGCGACCCGTCGGGGGACTAATTGAGCTCATCCTGTCCGTAGTCTGCCAAATGATGCTGATTTATCAAAGATAGACGTATGTAACTCGTTACTGGTATCACAATAAACCGGTTATCCATCTGCCACATACCAACTGTGATGCCCAAATCAGAGCAACCCCAGAAAATGTATTGACGATAAATCAGGCTCGCCTCGTTGCGCCGGCATTATACGCTATCGGCATGATCCTGCATGGCTTAATACTCAGTTAAACCTAATTTTTAAAGGGATATAAATGAATAATCACATTTATAGGCTCAACAACTTTACTAATAATAAAGGCTGTTCAGATATCCTGCTGTACCGATACAGCCGACAGGCAGCCATCCTCATCTCACCAGAGGTAACACATCACTGCACTTGAAACGTGCACCGCGACGGGATTATACGGATCTTGGCACCATACCCAAGCATCACACAGGCAGTTCACCGAACTAATCGATCTCCAGTAGAATCTGTCTTGAAGCAGATTTTAATGGCAAACGATGACATCCATATGACAGCTGATTGTCTTAGCACCGATTAACCTTGTTCAACTATCCCTCATGACATTGAGCTAGTGCGCGCATTTGGATTTAAGTCCTCAGCCAAAACTGGATTGGACCGGCTTTGGCTGAAGAAAACAATCCGCTACCATGCTCGACTGATGCGACTTTTTTTATCCCTGTTGAATTTCCGATCCCTGTCGTCTTTGGCATGGTCGCTACACGAACCGTACCGCTCCTGACGCTCCAGGTATCGATTCAGGTCGTTGTGTTTAAGTCTCCATATCTTGTTACTTGCCCGGTCAAGTCTGTTTCTGAGGATACGACGCTCCTTTTTTGAGAGCCAACCATCCTCACGATAGACACGAACGAGTCGGCGAATCTGACGCTGTTGTTTCTTCAGAATCTTAACCTCTTTGCGAGTCAGTTCTCTGGATTGAATTCCCTCTTCTATCCTTTCTTGTTGGCGTTCCATACGATCTAGCAAACGATCCTGATGGTATCCATGACCTGCGAACACTGGAACCGTTGAGCTAAGAAAAAATGATCCAACCAACAGCGATTTAGTGAGAGTCTTCATGATGTCACCTCCTGAGTGATTGTTAAGTCTCAGGTATAGGTTAATCAAGCGGGGATGAACCTTAACTGAACAAGGTTTCAGATTCCGCCCATTGAGACTTCGAGGGACATGACAGATCCATCTTCTATAGCCGAAAACTCCACTACCGACTTACTTTGACTTAATGGGTGGCAGTGGACCGAATTGTGTTATCCAGGCCTCAGCCTGAGATCTCTCCGGAAATGACTTAACTGGGAGACCACTCAAGTAAGTGATACTGGCAATTTGCGTGATCCTTCTCTGCAGTGGTGAATGATCAACAAAACCAATCGCGCTAAACAGTTCCTTTGCATGTTTGATAAATGCGAGTTGCGCCCCCGCACTGAGTGAATATCTACCTTGACGATCGACAAGCAGCGGAACCCGCCCCTCGTATCGGTTTAAATATTCCAGTACAGCCGGAGCTTCTTCCAGTGTCAGCTCATGATCTGTGTATACCTCTGCCAGCACATACTCATTCCCGATCTTCGATAAAGTGAAGTTTCCTGTGTCAAGATCTTCCATTGCGCCAACTCATATCAATACTGTTGTTATCAAACCCAAGGCAAATAAGCGCGGGACACAGTCCCGTTAGACATATCAGCCCTGCTCTGTTCTTGCAGCTGCACTTGAATCAACTGGGAGCTGAAAGATTGACTCGACCCGGTTACGCCCCCTTTTCTTGGCCAGATAGAGGGCTTGGTCCGCATGCCTAATCACCTCATCCAGGGTGAATTCCCCCGTGTTCCAGGCGACACCGACACTGATGCTGACAGTCCCGGCTTTATCTACTGGATATTGCGAAACAACCTGACAGAGTCTCTGTGCAAATCCTATACTATCTTCCAATTGTGTCTGTTTTGCGACGATCAGGAACTCTTCCCCACCCCAGCGCCCCAGGCAATCGGTTTCACGCAATTGTCCAGCCACCCTTCTTGAAACCTCTTGCAATACCCGATCACCAACATCATGACCCAAACGATCATTAATGAGTTTAAACTTATCCAGGTCAAACATGATGATGGAATAGGGATTCTGGTAACGCTGTAAATCAGCATCACACTGCTTTGCAAAGTCTTGTACATATCTTCGATTGTACATACCCGTTAAGTAATCAACAGTAGCAAGTTGCTCAAGGCGAGTGTTCGCTTCACGCAGCGAATTCTCGATGTTCTGGCGTTGCGCGACTTCATCAGATAACACTTTGTTCAGTCGGTATAACTCTTCAGCACGTCGCCTCTCAACGATCTGCCGTCCACTGAGGATGAGTAAAAATGTCCCGAGCAGGCCGGTTATGATAAGACCACCCGCTAATACGAACCATGCCGACCAAGAACGATGCAGGGACAAGTATCGAGCAGTCGGTGTTACGAGAAGCCGCCAAGTCCGTCCTCCGATATTCAATGCGGTGGATCTTGTCAAATGATTTTCTATGGGAGTGGATACGTTCAATGGAAGCAAATGACCGCTTCCTTCATCCGTAACCCGGTAGGCGGCCAGTACTTGATCGTCTGTTTCATCGAACAGAAATACCTGAGAGTGGCTGAGTCTGTGATCCTTTAGCGCTGTAGCCAATACATCACCCATGCGAAAGACCCCAACAACATAGCCACGTAAAAAACGACGACGGTTTTCCAGCTTGACGGGTATCACACCCTTACGATAGACGGGTAAAAAAACCAGTATGCCTGCCTGGTGACTGCTGTCCTGCACCAACTCAATCCGGGCTGTGGCAACCGGCTTTGCCGTATCTCTTGCAATATCCAATGCCTGCTTGCGAGTCAGGTTGGAGTATACGTCGTAACCCAAAGCCTTTTCATTGCCCTGCAAGGGTTCGATATACTGTACGACGATATAGACAGGCCGAGATCCAGCTCGAACCATTTCTCCAGCATCGTTTCTCTCCATGATCTGGAATCCTGGATGGTCTTTATTACGAACCACCATCTCAAACGATTCACGCTGTTGTTCCCCGATCAGTGGATTCCATGACAATGCCTGAATGCCTGGTGTACGCTCCAAACTGCGGCTGACAAAAGCACTAAACTTTTGACTATCGATTTCCTCACTCGTCATGAGCAGCCCATGTATCGAATAAAGGTTTTCGACATAACTAATCCAATGCTTCTCCAACGATTCAGCAACAACCAGCGCATCTTGCTGAAAATCGCTTTCGATGCGTTCCTGTTCAGAGTCGCTGGCCAGTATAAAAAAAGCTATCACTGCCGAAACGGAAAGGATCAGGGGTATTGCGATGGGAACTATCCGCCATCGCCAGATCAGCGCGGGCTTGCCTAGAAATATATAAGTCAGAGGAAGAAAAATGATGACACCAATGGCGTCACCTACCCACCAGTTCACCCAACTGAAAAGATAATCTTCATGGGATATCTGACCGTATAACCAAAGAGTCGTTACGCCCCAACTGGCGCCCACCAAACAACTGATCGGACCACCCAAGCCGAGAAAACCCAGTACACTGCGTGTGTCAATTAAACCAAGCTCGGGATCACTGTAACGCCTGACAAGATAAGCACCGAGCAACGCCTGTAGTGACCCCCCTGTCGCGACACTCGCGGCAAGAGCAATCGAATTGAATACCGACTGAGAGTCACTACCATCGAATGAAACCGTGATGTTGACCAAGAGGGAGCCCAGGAAGACGCCAGGCCAGAGGCGATAACCATACAAGAGAATTGCAGCCAGAGCTATGCCTGATGCAGGCCATACCGCGGTTGCATAACCCGGAGGAATCGCAAGTAAAAGCCCGAGCCGCCCGGTTATAATGTATGCCATTGCCAAAACCAGTATCGACATGGGCAGAGACACGCCTGGTCGGTCAAGTTGCATGGCCGTAGTTTTGATATTCAAAAAACTTTAGTATGTCTATATAGTCGTTTGTCACGTAGTCTAGATTCCATTCTAAACAAATTCAGCGTTTTTTCTAAGGATAATGTAATTTTTATCAGATCGTCGTTAAGTTGTCATTTTAGAGACAAGCTGCTGATGGTGTGGAATTATTTATCATCATGTAAGAGTACCAGGACTGGATGGTACTCTGTTGGTTCAGAATCCGATGATGCCACTTCTGTGTATCCGGAATCTGCTAATCTTTTAACACCAGATAACTTTATGAAGTTCCCATTCCAAAAAAACTGGGAGAGTACCGCATGATAGTCAAAGGCTGGCCTGGTCTTACCCTGAAGTCTTTATCCATGTATGAAACGCAGTGGGATACTGTCAAGCATGAGCTGATGATAGTCGAGAGTGAATGGTTTTCACTCCCAGGCTACAATCAGTAGCAGCTCTGAACTCCAGCCTCATCTTGTCGAGCCAGCCATTCACTGGTGATTTGAGTTCGCAACGCTGAATACTATCTGCCCATCGATTAGATAACCATGATTTCGTTATTTCGTGAATTCATGCGTCTGGAATCGTCCAGCGGAATCTTGTTGCTGGTTGCCGCTATTCTGGCCATGCTAACTGAAAACTCTCCGCTGAATAGCTACTATGACGCGTTGTTGGGTACACCGGTGGAAATACGTATTGGTGACCTGGTCATCGCAAAACCCTTTCTTTTGTGGATCAATGACGGTCTGATGGCGGTATTCTTCTTTCTGATCGGGCTGGAACTCAAGCGGGAGATTCTGGAAGGTGACCTCTCGGACCCCACCCGTGTCGCACTTCCAGCATTCGCCGCACTTGGCGGCATGGCAGTACCGGCACTCTTCTACGTCTACTTCAATATCGATGATACGGTGGCGTTACGCGGCTGGGCCGTACCTTCGGCCACCGACATCGCCTTTGCGCTTGCGGTCCTCAGCCTGCTGGGCAGGCGTGTTCCAAATACACTCAAGTTGTTTCTTTTAACCCTGGCCATCGTCGATGATCTAGGCGCCATTCTGATCATTGCCCTGTTTTATACATCTGACCTTTCATGGGGCTCCCTGAGCATCGCGGCTGTCGCTTTGCTCAGCCTGAGCATCATGAACCGCAACCGTGTGGCACGTATTGCACCCTACCTGTTGATCGGTGTCGTGATGTGGGCCGCAGTCCTAAAATCCGGTGTACACGCCACTCTGGCCGGTGTGTTGCTCGCATTGTTCATCCCTTTACGCCTGAAAGGCAAGAGCGGGGAATCTCCCCTCAGACAGCTGGAACACGATCTGCACCCTACAGTAGCCTTCGGCATTCTCCCTCTGTTCGCTTTTGCCAATACGGGGGTACCCTTGAACAATCTGGGTTGGGATATCTTGTTTCAACCGGTCCCGCTGGGCATTGCCCTCGGACTTTTTCTTGGTAATCAGATAGGAGTCATGGGAGTCAGCTGGCTGGCTATCAAATTGCGCTTCGCTCAATTGCCCGCCGGAGTCGGCTGGGCAGAGATGTACGGGGTCTCCATGTTGTGTGGTATTGGCTTCACCATGAGCCTGTTCATCAGCTCTCTGGCCTTCGAACAGGGTGGACCAGATTTCGCCGTCGACTCCCGCATCGGCATCTTGAGCGGCTCCCTGCTCTCAGCAATCTGCGGCTATCTCTGGCTGAACTGGCGCCTGCCCTCCAGGCCGAATTGATATCCAACCTGTCGCTCTCGATAAGAACTTGGGATACGGATGGCAGGACCGGGTCCTCTCAACGACTTTATTTAAACGCAAGGCTCGATCCCCGCTGACATGCGAGACTGATGAGATCAGAAATTATGGCTCAACGGGCTTCCACTGCTCTGGCCAGGCATATCTCTGTGCCCGCATCAGGCCCCACCTGACCCTGCAGATCATAGATTCTCGGCCGAGCAACGATCATTTCTTGGCTGCAGTGGCGATGGCGCCAATCTCGCACCGGCATGGCATATCGTCCTGACTGGCGCAGGTGTTACTCTGCCTGACGCTGTTCACCAGGCTGCCTTGACTCGCCCTGCAGTGACATTGGCTAGAGCGGGTCTCCGACGCTATCCAAGACGTGGCGCTGACCTACGTACCCGGTGAGGGCAATGACCAGCCCAAACCGCCCGCCGGCACACTTTTTCCGTGCTGCTGTTTGAAAACATCTGCGTCAGCCACCACCGGTCAGAACTGCACTCATTGCTCAGGCACAACCCGGGTTCCTGGTTGGAACACCAATGGCAAAACTGGCCCATGTCAGTGCCGTCAGTGTCAGGGTGATTACCCCAACCCAGTTCTGCTATGCATCGTCACGGATTGATTCAGTGATATGAGTAAATCACCTAATTGTAATTCTTAGATCGGGACTGAGATAATCACCAGGAAATATAAGGTTTGGCAAAAATGTACGGTTCAACACCCAGAACAATATCAACACAACCCTCCGAACCTGTGAACACTTCATTTGATCTTCGTTTTTCTCAAACACAGCAACCGTCGTACGAACTGGGATTCCGCTGACTCAGTTTCGATTGTTTGATCTGACTTGTTGATTCAGGTCAGTGTGGACCGAAGTGTGTTCTGTAGCATATGAGAAGATAACTCTTTTGCAAAAGATCAGATTCAATGAATAAGACCTTGAGATTTCCACCCGTACTTTCCGGGGTATTGATCGGCCTATCCATGGTAGCCGCCTTTGTTTTCGCAGGCCGGGGTATTGGAGCCAGTGGTTTTCTGACTCGCTTGATCGCCACCGCCCAATTCGAGCTCTTTCCCGGCCTGACCGAAAAAAGCGCCTACTTTGCCCGCTACTTCGAGACGGCTCGGCACCCGCTGGACAGCTGGCTCACCTACTTCGCCGTAGGTCTGGTCCTGGGCAGCTTGGTCACCGCATTGATTAGTAAAAGTTGGAAGTTGGAAGTGCTGCGCGGAGACAGAATCACCTCTTCCGGCCGGTTGCTGCTGGCCCTGTTGGGCGGTGGTTTCATCGGCTTCGCCGCCAGGCTTGCACGCGGCTGCACCAGTGGTCAGGCCCTGGTGGGCGGCGCAGAGTTGCTGGTGGGTGCTTGGGCCTTCATGGTCTGCATCTTCATCGGCGGATATGCCACTGCCTATTTTGTGAGAAAGCAATGGATCTGATCGCCCCCCTTGCCAAGACCGGGCTGATCACTCAAGCCCAAAACCTATGGTTGGCCATACCCACGGGTTTTCTGCTTGGCGTGGCCCTGCAGTTGGCCGGCTTCACCGATGGCCGCAAGATCGGCCGCGCCTTCTATTTCAACGATACCGATGTGCCCATCGTGATGTTCAGCGCCATCATCACCGGTATGCTCGGGCTTTGGGGTTTGAGCCTGATCGGCTTTCTCGACATCTCAAAGGTCTATTTCCTGCCCACCTATTTATACCCGGTGATGGTCGGCGGCATCCTGTTCGGCATCGGTATGGTGATCGGCGGCTACTGTCCTGGCACCGCCCTGGCATCCATCGCCACTGGCAAGTTGGACGCACTGATGTTCCTGGTCGGCTTTTTTATTGGTAGCCTGCTGTTCGGCGATCTCTATCCGATTTGGGAAACCTTCTACAAAAGCGACTACCGAGGCGTCATCCGACTGGATCATTGGTTCGATACCACGATCGGTGGCGCTATCCTGATCATGGTGGTGATATCCATCGGGGTCAGTCTGTTGCTGCGTCTGGGACAACATCTTGTCTGGCGCAATCTGCAGCCAACTTCTTCCCTGTTTTTCAAGTCGACCCAATACACCCTGGTCGGTCTGGCCCTGCTGACCGCAGTGGTCATGGCATTTTTTCCCAACAGCGCATTCATCCCCAGCGAAAGTGCCGATGACAGTTTTTACATGGTTCCCCGACCAATCTTCGCGGAGCCTGGCTCAAACAAACACATCAAGGCGGATTGAATGAACCGGCGAGAATTCATCAAACTTTCAGGATTGGCGGGTACCGCCGGTACCCTGGCCCCGTCCATCTTTCTGTCTGGGTGCACGAGCAAACCCCTGCCGGGCGATGGGCTGGTGAAGCAGACCCCGACCATCTGTGACATGTGTTTTTGGAAGTGCGCCGGCTTCGTCTATCAGGAGAACGCCAGGCCATGGAAGGTCGTGGGGAATGCTGAAGATCTGCATAGCGCCGGTCGTTTCTGCACCCGTGGCACCGGGGGTATCGGTGCCTATCTGGATCGTGATCGACTGAAGACGCCGCTGATTCGCCAAACAGATGATAAAGGTCGGCAGTCTTTTCGTGAGGCCAGTTGGGGAGAGGCGGTCAACCTGATCGCCAGGCGCATGCGATCGATCGCCAGTAAACACGGCGCCGACCGCCTGGCCCTGCTGCATCACGGCACTGGTGCCCGACACTTCGAACACCTGATCCGCGCCTATGGCTCCGATAGTCACGCCGAACCAGCCTTCGCCCAGTGCCGCGGCCCCCGGGATATCGCCTATCGACTGACCTACGGCGATATCCTCGGCTCCCCGGAACGCACCGACATGCGCAACTCCGGGTGTATCGTGCTGATCGGTTCCCATATCGGGGAGAATCTGCACAACGGCCAGGTCCAGGAGTTGAGCCAGGCCCTGGACAAAGGCGCCAGCCTGATCACCGTGGACCCACGCTTCTCGGTGGCGGCGAGCAAGTCCAAATACTGGTTGCCGATCCGCCCGGGCACGGATATGGCTCTCTTGTTGGCCTGGATGAACGTACTGATCAACGAAGAGCTCTACGACCAGGCATTCATTGAGGCCTACAGCATCGGCTTCGAGGAACTGCGTGAACATGTCCAGCCCCATCCACCGGAATGGGCCTATCTACAGACCGGACTGAAACCGGATTTGATTCGCGCCACGGCGCGCGAGATGGCCAAGTACGCCCCCGCCACCCTGGTGCATCCCGGCCGTCATACCACCTGGTACGGGGACGACACTCAACGGGGCCGGGCCATGGCGATCCTCGGCGCCCTGCTTGGTTCCTGGGGCCGCAAAGGCGGTTTCTACGTACAGGAAAAGGTCAAACTGCCCAAATTCCCGATCCCGGACTATCCGCAACCCGCCAGCGAATCCCACGTGGTGGCGCACAAGGGCCGTTTCCCTATCGCCAACAAAACCGTCAGTCAGGCGTTGATCGAGGCCTCGGCCGGCCCGGACGCCTACTACAAGGGCTGGATCGTCTACGGCACCAACCTGCCTTCATCGATCCCGGGCATCCGCCCGACGCTAAAGAAGGCGGCTGAGACCCTGGAACTGATCGTGGTTGTCGATACCATGCCGGCGGAGATCACCGGTTACGCGGACGTGATCCTGCCCGAGTGCACCTATCTGGAACGCTACGATGTCTTGCGCAACTCCGGCGCCCGGGTACCATCGGTGGCCCTGCGCATGCCGGCCTTCGAACCCCGCTATAACAGCAAGCCAGGCTGGTGGATCGCCCGCGAGATCGGCCTCGCTCTGGGCCTGGAGAAATACTGGCCCTGGAAGGACTATTCGGAGGTGCTGGACTGGCAGCTCAAACAGGTCGGCAGCTCCCTGCAAGAGATGCAGAAACTTGGGGTCAAACACTTCCCGCGCAAGAAGCCCCTGTATTTCTCCGCCGAAAACCCGCCCCACTTCTGGACCCCCACAGGACGCATCGAGCTTTACAGCCAGCAACTGGCGGATGCGGGCTTCGATCCCATGCCCCGCTACACCGCGCCGATGGATCCGCCGGAAAACTATTACCGACTCAACTACGGGCGCATGCCGGCGCACACCTTCGGCAAAACCACCAATAATCCCCTGCTGTTCCAACTCGCGCCGGAAAACACCCTGTGGGTCAACCCGATCGTGGCCAAGCAATGGAAACTGAAGAGCGGCAGCTATGTGCGCCTGCAGAATCAGGACGGCATCGTCAGCAATCCGATCCGGGTGCGGGTCACCGAGCGGACCGGACCGGACGCGGTATTCATGGCCCACGGCTTCGGCCAGCGCTCCAACAAACTGCGTCTGACCAGGGGGGTCGGGGCCGACGACTCCGAATTGATGAGCCGTCTGTTGATCGACCCGATCATGGGGGCCACCGGTATGCGCGGCAACTTCGTGACCTTCGTCAAAGCAGAGGGGGCCGTATAGATGACAATCCAATATGCCATGGTGATCGATACCCGGCTGTGCATCGGTTGCGGGGACTGCGTGGTGGCCTGTAAGACTGAGAACAAGGTGCCTGCAGGGCTCAACCGGGACTGGATCGTGGAGGCCACCTCCGGCACGTACCCCGAACTCCACACCGAGTTCCGTTCCGAGCGCTGCAATCACTGCTCTCACGCCACCTGCGTGACCATGTGCCCGACCGGCGCCAGCCACAACTGGCGCAATACCAATATCGTGCTGGTGGACGCGCACAAGTGCACCGGCTGCAAGGCCTGCATCGCCGCCTGCCCCTACGATGCACGCCTCATCATGCACCCCGAGGGCTATGTGGACAAATGCACCTTCTGCCACCATCGGGTTGAGCAGGGTCTCGACCCGGCCTGCGTCTCCACCTGCCCGACCCACTGTATGCATTTCGGTGTGCTGAACGACCCGGGCAGTCAGGTGAGCCGACTGCTGAAGTCGCGCCAATACAAAACCCTGATGCCGGGTACCGGCAATCAGCCCAATGTCTACTACCTGATCTGAGAACCGAGATGTTGGAAGAACTACTGGTCACCCCAAGATTCAACGAGAAAGTCGATCCCCTGCTGGGCATCTGGACCTGGGAGATTTCGGTCTATCTGTTCTTCGGCGGACTCACCGCCGGGCTCATCGTCTTCGCTGCCCTGGCGGCCCTCGACAAAAAAGGCCCGGAGCGCAGCTACTCCCTCAATCAGCTCGCCCTGTTGGCACCCATCGCCCTCTCGCTGGGTATGACAACCCTGTTTCTCGACCTCGAGCACAAGCTGTACGTGTTCCGTTTTTACACCACTTTCGAACCCAGCTCACCCATGTCCTGGGGCGCCTGGGTGCTCATCATTATCTATCCGGTGACCATCCTGCAGATCCTCTCCACACTGCGGCAAGGCTATCCCTGGGTTGCAGGCATTGCGGAGAAACCCAAGCTCGGACGCTGGGTGCTTGATCTGACCGAGCGTTATAAACGGGAGATCGCAATGGTGGCGATTCCATCGGCGGTGGCCCTCGGCATCTACACCGGCATCTTGCTCAGCGCCTTCAATGCCCGTCCATTCTGGAACAGCGGTCTGCTGGGTGTGCTGTTTCTGGTCTCAGGACTGTCCACCGCGGCGGCCCTCGTGATCCTGCTCGCCAAGGAGAAAGCGGAGAAGCGCTGGTACGTGCGAATGGACATCGGCCTGATTCTGGTAGAGCTGGTGATTATTGCGTTACTCTTGATCAACCTGGCGACCGGTTCCGAGCAACACCTGCAGGCCCTCGACTACCTGACCAGCCTGAGCGGCTATGCGCTGGCGTTCTGGGTGTTTTTTATCGGCCTGGGGCTGGTGACGCCGCTGGTGGTGGAATTCATGGAACTGGTCAGGGAGCATCGGGTTCTGGCCTTGCTGGGGCCGATCCTGGTCCTGCTTGGCGGCTATCTTTTGCGACATATCACGGTCAATCTCGGCCAGGAGACCGCCTGGCAGGAGTACCGGATGGAACACAATGCGCAACTCTTAGAACGGGTCAAAACCCACTACGATTATGAGGATTGATGTGAAATTGAATATTGGGTCGAAGATGAGGCATACCAGACTTTTGATACTGTTTGGCATGTCGTGCATCCTTGTAGGGTGCGGGGATTTCAGCGGTAAAATGGCTGCCGCCCTGGAGCCGATCGCACAGGCCGCCGTCAAGCAACAAGACCGGGTCTTACCCGAGCAGATCGCCGACTGGATCATCAGCCGTAAACGTGACTACAGCCTGCTGGATGTACGCAGTGAGGCAGAATTCGAAAAGGCTCATATCGAAACTGCTGAAAACATTCCTCTGACCAAACTGTTGATGCCCGAGACGCTTGACAGCCTGCCCCTGGAAAGAAAGATCGTGGTCTACTCCAACGGTTCCGAGCAGGCAGCCAAGGCGAGCGTGATGCTGCGCCTGGCGGGCTTCGATGCCTATCTGCTGCTCGGTGGTTACAATCATTGGCAGGAGCGCATCCTCAATCCCGATATCCCTGATGAGGCTGCGGACGACGAGACGCCGGAAGAAGCCCTGAAACGAGCCGTGAGCTGCTATTTTTCCACCTCAGGTGAGCAACCGGTAATGAAGGTTCGTTTAGAACCCAAGGGATACACTCCACCCGTTCTGCAACCAGGCGGTGCCGCGGGAGGTAAACCACCGGTTGACGAAGGCTGTTGATCTCAACCTGGAGCAGACCGCCTGAATCAAGCATCCCTGTAAAACTGCCAAGCCAGGAACTGTCGATAGCTGCAAAAAAAGTTGATACGCCTAATGGTAAATGCGACTTGGCGGTACACGTCGCCGATCGCAGCCATCGACAGCTCCTGTAGAGGCAGGTCAGCCACACATCGTAACGCACAGATGCCACGTCTCTACTGACTGACGTCGGCGTTCAGTATCGTCTGTATCTCTTGCTGATTGAGCGGGCGAATATCGTCTCCACTCGAATCCCCCACCAGTTTCCCATCCATCGAAGTCCAGGCATCCGCCGGCAACCCGTCCTGCAACAGCTTTTTACTCGGTTGAAACGACCAGCCGTTCTCGCCGCGTGTCAACACTCCCAGCCCGAGCCCCAAGGCGTTCGAATTGCGATGACAGGATGCGCAAGAGCGTGAAGGACCGGTGGTATGCGGCTCACTGAGGGCAAACAACCGTCTGAACAAAGACTTCTCCCAATCCGGATGATCGACCGTCATGACCATGCCCGGCGATACCGGTCGAATCTTATCGTTTCCATCCACACCCAGTGGCGGTAGTTCGGCCCGGACATCCCAGCGGGTCTCTGTCCAACGACCCGGGGTTTCCTGTTGGCGCAGATGATCCCATTGTTTGCCTGCAGGATCGAAACTGCTGTGGCAACCGTAGCACAGGGGCGCCCATTGGGTGTGGCAGGCCGAACAGGTCAGCCGCTTGTGTTGCTCCATGTAAGGGTGTTGCTTAACCTGGTAGTCGGGTATCGATAAAGCTGGACCACCAAGTTTTGGGTGCAGCAAACGGCTACCGTCTGCCTGTATCTCGATGTTCCAAAGCGGTGTTCCGTATCGCCGGGTCAGTGGAACGGTTCTGTCCGGTTGACCGACCTGTTGCAGATAGGTTTTGATCTTGGCGTGTTCGAGCGGCCAATTCTCCTGAGTGGCCTGGGCAACGGATTTTCGATGGCAATCGTCACATTCGATATCTACCGCCTGATGTTTGTAGCCGCTATTGTCGCCCCCCCCCATGATTCCGGTGGAGGTATGACAATCGATACAGCTCATGCCCGCCTGGTGATGCACATCGTTGGCATGCTGTTTCACTGTGCGTCCATCGGTCAGTCGCAACAACTCTGCGTTCGTCTGTGTCGGGTCCGGGTCGGCTTCCGCCAGCCCGACATAGTTCATCGAGATCCTGCCGGATCGGGAATGACAACCGAAACAACGCGCATCCTCTATTTTCAAAGTCAATCTGGGATGTCGTTTCCCCTCACGTTGATTGATGTGGCAGGCAGAACATCCTCCGCCTCGTGCCTGTGTGGGATCGGAGATTGGCTGTTGTGTAACGTTGGCGAGATGACATCGGGCGCACAGCTTCCTCAGCATGGAGTCGGCCGGTGAGTCGCTTAAAGCAGCCAAGCCTTTGTCGATCTGTGGATGCTCGCCCTCACCCAGAGCCACACGGGTCTTGTGTACCAATCCCTTGCCGGTATTCATCAGACTGTTCATGACATTCGCTGCCTGGCGGGGATGACAGGCCGCGCAAATGGTTCGGTCTGCGTGCAGATCACCGGGCTTGGCGATCAGATTCTGGTGGCCTTGTGGCAACACCTTGGCCTTTTGATCCCCGAGATGGCAACTGACACAGGAACTGTGGGCAAAACCATGGGCGGGAGAAAACTCGTCTTGCTGATAGTCATGGCATGTGAGACAGGCATTGGCATCAGTTTGAGACGTGGCTGTTCCTGTCCCTGCCAGGACTAGCAGTAGTACCAGCATTGATACGCGGGTTGTATTTCGCACCCAGTTCACTGTAAGGCCTCGCCAGTAGAGGTTTGTAAAAGTTTTACCTGATTATTAATGAGTCTCAGCTCTCGAGAAGCTCATCTTTTGAGCTCCTGGGTTCTGCATAATAGCTGCAGGAACACACCAGGGGGCAAGACGATGGAACAAAATA
>JAAUXZ010112283.1_pt1 | contig 14592 bp, 10 predicted proteins | sample 7278131 | NCBI WGS metagenome assembly JAAUXZ01 (sample SAMN14350119, study PRJNA611818) | marine sediment metagenome | isolation source: surface marine sediment (3m) | place: French Polynesia: Moorea | collected 2018-08
GGTCGACATCAACACTTTGATGGGGCCAGATTATGAAATATCTGAAGATGAAGAGCCACAGGATGACCCGCGCGGCTGGTGGAGAAGTAGTGAAACCACTACCGAAGAAGAGTAATCAACGTGAAATCTGTTTTATATCGAGGCCAGTAAAATGACATCATCTACAGCAGGAAGTAGGATCCAGTCTGCAGGAACACAGGAAGAGTTTGACGTAAGGCCGCGTAAACCATTGGTGGCAATGCTACTCTCTATCTGCCCAGGGCTCGGGCAGCAATACTCTGGACACTTGTTACGTGGCATCGTTTTCTATGTCAGCCTCATCATCCTTTCCTGGTTGGCAGCTGTTGCCTATATGTATGTCGTGTCACCAATGCTTGGCTTGCTACTGCTATCCGTTCCATTTGTCGGTGTTGCTTTAATTGCACTGGATGCATATTTGTGTTCAAAACGGCAACCGCAAGACTATCGATTGAAATGGTATAACGCTTATTGGATTTATGCTGCGGTATTTATCATTCTGTCAGTAACGGTAAATCCGCTGATGGATTTTCTGGTAGGTCGACAGATCGTACGGGCCTTGTATGTCACATCTGAAAGTATGCAGCCATCTGTGCTGAAACGAGACCTGGTGGTAATCAACAAACTGGCGGAACCTGCTCGTGGTGATATCGTCCTCGTCAAATTCGGTGAAAACGACTCCCGTAAGGCAATTACCAAGTTGATTGAAGACCAGGTCCTACGTCGGGTAATCGGATCAGCGGGAGATACCGTGGCCATACGAGGGAGAACTGTTTATTTAAATGACAAGCCACTGCAAGAGGACTACGCCACATATGGAGAGCAGGATAGCTTGAATCCACTTTTAGACCCAGAATACAGACTCGACCCTACGTTTATCCCAGCCGGTAATTACTTTGTTTTAGCCGATGCAAGGCAATACGGATTTGACAGCCGGGATTTTGGACTTGTTCAAGAACAAAAAGTCAGTGGTGTGGCAACCAAGGTATTTTGGTCATGGAATCTGGATCACGGAAACTTTCAATGGAATAGAACCGCAATGAGTCTGAGGTAAGCACTGCATGATATCGCGCTCGTCCGACAGTTTAGCGATCTTACTCATTTTCTCAACACGACAGAGGCGACGTGTGTCTCCGTTGTGGTTGTACACAACATTACTCGTACTGCTTTATTCCGGTGTATTGCTGGCAACGCCAACTCATGGGCCGCTGATAGAATTCAACCGGATTGCCGAACTGGTGGGTCCGGTTGACGAGCCTATGGCGATGCCAACCGATATCGCGATTGGTAGAGATGGCAGAATCTATGTCGTCGACAGTGGAAACAATCGGATTCTCAGTTATTCCAAGGAGGGAAAATATCTCTTTGCTTTCGGGAGCTCCGGTGAAGGTGAAGGCCAGTTAATCGCTCCAGTGGGTATAGCCACTGCAACGGACGGGAGTGTACTGGTTGCCGATCGAGGTAATAAACGGATACAGATCTTCGATGAAAACGGTAAATATATCACGACGATTCCTACGAAAAGTGGAGAGCGCCCAGTCACACCGGTTGATGTGGCAGTTGACAAAGGAGGTAAACACATTTTCGTCACTGCGACAAAACCTTTTCATCAAATCCTGGTATACGGAGAAGGTGCCGGTAAGGGGGAAGCCGAGCAAATTTGGGGAAAACCGGGAAGTAATTTAGGAGAGTTTAGGTTTCCTGCAACCATCACGGTAGGGAAGGATAACAACGTCTACATCGTCGATGTTTTCAACTCTAGAATACAGGTTTATCGAGATACTGGGAAACCATTAATCACAATCAGCTCATGGGGGGTTACACCTGGGCATCTGTTCAGGCCAAAGGGGGTTGCCGTCAATGATCAAGGATTGATTGCGGTCAGTGACAGCTATCTAGGCGTTGTACAATTGTTCACCGATGATACGCGTTTCCAAGCCGTCTTAGGTGAAAACGGAGAATTTGCCCATTTTACAACACCGGCTGGTTTGGCACTCGATAACGATGGACGCCTCTATATTGCAGAAATGCTTGCCAATAAAGTCACGGTATTAGAACTCGTGCGGTAACATTTATGAGTAAACGGTCGCAAATACACTCTCTGAATCATCGCGGACTGATTCTCAGATCATTAGCCGTCTTGGCAATTCTCAGTATGCTATCCAGCTATGCAGATGCTGCAAGAGTTGTTGCAAGTAAACGAGAGTGTGCTACCTGCCATGTCGCTTGGATGTCTGACTTCAAGCGGGAGGATGTCGCCACCCTAATACCCTATGAGCCGCGGCCTGTTGAAAAGTCCGGCAAACAGGATGTCGTGAGTACTGAAAAGATGTGCTTTTCTTGTCACGACGGTTTTACCCTTGATTCGAGGCCGCTGTGGCTGGATGGACGGCACAATCATCCAGTTGGTATGAAGCCCTCGGATAAGGTCGTGCTGCCTGAGCAAGATGGGAAAACGGTGTTTCCACTGAACGATGATGGAAATGTCTATTGTGGCACTTGTCATAGTGCTCATGGATTATCCTGGCAGGAGTCAGAATCTCCAATCTTTCTAAGGGTGCCTAACGTACAATCCAGCATGTGCATGACCTGCCATGAGCGTCCCGCAGATCAAAAGGAAGGGACGAATCACCCTGTGTTAAAGGCTCTCTCCGACAAGCCGGAGAAACTCGCAGCATTTGGTGGTATGTTCGGTCGAAACAACGAAGTTATCTGCCAGAGTTGTCATACACCACATGCCGCACGCAGTATGCCGTTGACGATCATGGACAATCGTCAGGCGGCTTTGTGTAACCAATGTCATACGGACAAGGCTGACTTGAGCGGCAGTAAGCACGATATGACGATCATGGCGCCGACTACGAAGAATCGAAAAGGAGAATTAGTGGCCGACTATGGCCCATGTCTTGCCTGTCATGTGGTGCACGATGCAGATCAGAGCGCACCTTTGTGGGGAAGGGAATCTATCGCTGCGAACAAGCAGAGACCGGAGGGGCTGTGTAAGAGCTGTCATAAAAAAGGCGGCTTGGCAAAGGAGAAAACCATTGGTGCACACAGTCATCCCTTGAGTGTGTCGATCAAGAAGTTGGGTATCAGTCCGCTTGAGGATGGTTGGCACAGTAAACATCCAGCTTCAGGAGCTGATCTGAAATCTTTACCCTTGTTTGATGGGGCGGGGATGAAGACAGCAGATGCAGATCAAGTCAGTTGCCCGACCTGCCATGACCCGCACAACTGGAGTATCAATGAGACTATCAAAGGTGATCCTAAGAAGATAGAAGGTGATGGACAATCGAGTTTCCTGCGGCTGGCGCAGGGTGTAGAGAGTGATCTGTGTATCAATTGTCATGTCGATAAACGTTCTGTTTTGTTATCCAAACACAACTTGAGCGGTAAGCAAGACAGGGCAAAGTATCGGCAGAGCGCAAATCCCAAAACTCACCTGGATCAAGGTGTCTGCGGTTCCTGTCATCGGGCGCATAATGGTCGCGGGGCCGTTATGTCACCGGTAGAACGCAGGAAGAATCAAAGTCAACTCCAGTCGATATGCACGAGCTGCCATGTCGAAGGTGGTCTGGCAGGTGAAAAGACGACGGGTAAGCACAGTCATCCGCTCTTACGCAATCTTGCGAATGTCGGTAACAAAACCTCATTGCCGTTATTCAACAAGCCAGGTCAGCGGCATCCCAAAGGCAGAGTCGACTGTGCGACCTGCCACAACCCTCATCAATGGAATCCAACCAGACCCATGAGTACGGCAGGCAAGAAAAGGGATGTTGATGGTGATGCCAAGACCAGTTTCCTGCGTTTGCCAGCTGCGCCTGGATCAGACCTCTGTGTCGATTGTCATCGGAACAAGCGGCCCGTAAGGGGAACCGATCATGACCTTCGCATTACGGAAAAAAATGCGGTAGATCATCAGGGGCGGAATGTCGCACAAACCGGTGTTTGTGGGCAATGCCATAGCGTGCATAATGCGCAGGCCAGACTCGCGCTTTGGGCGAGAGAGACTGCACCGGATTTGGATCCCCAACTCGCGCTGTGTATGAGTTGCCACGCAAAAGGGGCTGCGGCCGAGTCCAAAATCCCCCGCAAGATTATGCGCCCACATGGGATCTTACTTTGGTCGAATAAGATTCGAACCGGTAAGCTCAATCCCCGAGGATTACCGGAAATACCGGTATTTGATAATCGTGGAAATCGTGCCTCAGTAGGTCGGGTGCGTTGCGCAAGCTGTCATAATCCTCATATCTGGGATGCTGACAAACCACGTGAGGGAATGGGTAAAAACCTCGAAGGTGATGTCACCAACAGCTTTTTACGCAACGCCTCAAGCAGCCAGATTGTCTGTGCTGATTGTCATGGGGTGGATGCCATATTCCGTTACAAATACTTTCATGGTGAAACCTCGCGTAGGCCGCATGGATTATACCGCTGATATTGAGCGATCGATGCCTAAGTTATATCGCATAGTGGAATTTTAGGATTCCGAGAAAAATGGTGTTTCAATCCGGGATGAGACCCTCAAAGCTGATTCCAGTGCAATATATAATGCTGTATGTTGAGTATTCATGCATTTTTTCACGCTATATGAAAGTTATTTTTATATCGTTACTGTTAATATCTTTTATGGAACGATCAGCCGCAGGATCACCCCCAGATGACCCGGCTAGCAATAATGCTCTAAGTACTGGGCTGGTGATAGAAGACTCAAGTGACAGATCACTTCCGAATGTTGGAATCGTTGTCAGTACCATCCAGATTCCAAACTATACCTATATCGAGCTGTTAAAAGATGACATGAACATTTGGTTGGCTGCACCAAAGATAACCTTAGACAAAGCAGTAAAGATACGATACGGAAAGGCTATCCCCATGGTCAATTTCTACAGTAATCGCCTGAGAAGAGAATTCCCCGAGATCTTTTTTGTCGAACGTGTTGAGGTGGTAGAGTGAACGACATGATGTTTTTGAGCGTGCCGGTAATGTGAAGTCGTTAACAATCTGCCAGCGCTGTATGTAATTGAATTCAATGGCAGCATGACCTGAGATAAGAAAAAAAATCATCAACGCATCCTGATTTTTACCGGATTAATATGATCTCTTCGCTTATCATCCTGTAAATGTAGGACATAAAAAAGTTCCACGTTTACCGGGTTTTAGCCATCGATAACACACCTAATCCAGCTTTCCCCATGACTAAGATTTCCTCAGGCTCGTCTGGAATATAGGCGAGCCACAACTTAAAGGATTGTTCGATCTACCCGATAGGTTGACTACAAGTTATCTGAAGTCTCAGTTCTGGCAGATCTCGCACTCAGATAACAGCGATGCGGTTTACTCTCTCAGGGTATTTGGTTGTCGGGTAACTCATGATTCGTAACAAGAAAAAACGATATTTGATTTCCATACTTTTTGTTTGGCTATCCGGTAGTCTTTCTGCAGGTACATTCTCGGAAAGATTCAAGGATTTTGTCATCGATGAAGGTGTGTATGACACCAGTTCTGAGAGTTTAACTGTTCAGCTGCCAGAAACAGGCCAATCCATAACATGCATGGGATGCCATGACGGTAGCAAAGCCCGTGTTGTGGAGTTAAAGCATGCCGCTTCGGACATGCAATTTACAGGACATGGATCAGTGAATCATCCGGTCGGGATGAGTTATCAGATTTATGCAAACCGCGATCCCGTATCCTTTGTGTCACCTGGCGATCTGGATAGCCGTATTATTCTGGAAGACGGCGAGGTGACATGTCTCTCCTGCCACGCCCTCAAAGAAACCCCGCTACAAGAAGAAGGTAAGCTGCTCAGGACAAGCGTCGTACTAAACCAAGAGGCTGGTTCCTCGGTATGTCATGCCAGTAGTGAACTGACAACCGGCAGCAATATGACCCAACTCTGCCTGTCTTGCCATGACATGTGACTGATGCTCAGCTGCATGGTTTTTGCTTTTATCCTCTTGCGATCTTGCTGATTTACGCTATATCTCTAGTATGCCCTTGATACTGTTGAGGGGCATTGCCGGAACCGGTTAAGCGAATTCAAAGAACTAGCAAAGGACATGCTGTGACCAGTCTGTCATACTCAATAGAAAATAAATTAATATCAGTAAGATAGCCCGTTTGGTGGGTAGCTGTTTCATGTGGCATCGGGTGCGTACATCGAATTACGATTGATTCGAAAGCAGTCAAATAACAAACAGAATTTTCGGGGGGTGGTTGCATGTTGCCGAGGGTTTCGAAGGCCTTTATTGGCTCATCGATGCTGCTTTATCTGTCGATGGGCGGTGTTGGATTTGCGAGTTCAGCCAGTACCTTTGTCCACCTGTTCGAGTGGTCCTGGGATGATATCGCAGAGGAATGCGAGTTTCTGGGAGGAAAGGGTTATGCCGCCGTACAGGTCTCACCTCCGAATGAACATATCCAGGGGGAGGCTTGGTGGAGCCGTTACCAACCTGTCTCTTATCAACTGGTCAGTCGCAGCGGGAATGAAGCGGTATTCCGACATATGATCGATCGCTGTCAAGCTGCAGGGGTCGAGATCTATGTGGATGCCGTCATCAACCATACCGCAGATCAGGTACCGGGTCTGGGGGTTGCCGGGAGTGTCTACCAGCGAAAGAATCATCCGACAATCCCCTTCAACAACGAACACTATCATGATGATTGCCGAATCAACGACGCCGATTATTACAATAATGTCGACAGAATTCACGAATGTGAAGTAGCCAATTTGCCGGATCTCGATACCGGTAGAGAGGACGTACGGAGTCGATTGGCCGATTATCTGTTTTGGCTCAGAAACGATCTGGGTGTTGATGGTTTCCGGATCGATGCGGCCAAACACATGGCTGCGCAGGACCTGCAAGCGATTCTCGCACAGGCCGGCAATCCCTGGTCTTTCCTGGAAGTGATCGGAGCCCAGGGGCAGGTCGTCCAGCCAGACCAGTACGATCATTTGGCCAGGGTTACGGACTTTAAGTTCGGTACCGATATTGCGCAGAAATTTCAAGGACGGTTTGACGGTTCGCTCAGTCAGCTTCGCACCTTCGGGGATAACTGGGGATTGGTCCCGTCTGACAAGGCGGTGGTCTTTATCGACAACCATGACCGCGAGCGGGGTCATGGTGGCGGCGGTAATCTGACCTACAAAGATGGCGCCCAGTACAACCTCGCCAATGTCTTCATGCTCGCCTTCCCACAAGGTTATCCAAAGGTAATGTCAGGTTACAAATTTACCGACAGTGATGCAGGACCACCCGGTGTGGGTGGATGCGCAAACCATGACTGGGTCTGTCAGCATCGTTGGGGAAATATCGCGAATATGGTGGCTTATCGGAAGCATGTGGTCGACAGTTGTCAAGGGCAGGGTGACAGTCAGGTCGATCACTGGTGGACCGATGGTCACAACCAGATCGCTTTTGGATGCGCGGATAAGGGGTTCGTGGTGATCAACAACCAATCCGAACCGCTGAACAGGAGTTTACACACAGGGCTACCCGCTGGTCTTTACTGCAACATTCTCTCTCATGAGAATCCCTGCGCAGGTGAGACCATTCGTGTAGACGCAAACGGTCTTGCCGTTTTCAACATCGGCGGAATGCAGGCGGCTGCCATCCATATCGGGGCCTTACCGGTTGATAGCGGACAACCCGAAAGTCTCAGCGGGACATTTGATAATCTGTTTTTTCGCGGTACACCGAATAATTGGGGTTTGACCCCCATGCGTCTGGTCGCTGATCACACCTGGGAGGTAGAGGTGGAGTTTGATGGCAGGGATGGGCAGCGCTTCAAAGTGGATCTCCTGGGGGACTGGTCACAGAATTACGGTGATAATGATGCCGATGGTGTTTTGGAGCGTACCGGAAGGGATATTTACACTGCGGTACAAGGTCGATTCAACATCCGGGTCAATGACCAGACCCTGGCTTATCGTATCGAAGCGGTCGAGCCGTTCGGGGCAACAGACGCAGGTACGATGACCCTCGGTGCCATCTATGCACCGGATGGCACAGTTTTTTCTATCTGGTCACCCGATCATTCCGATGTTCAGCTGTGGCTCGACGGTCAGACCCATCCCATGCATAAGGTCGCCGATTTCAACGGCTATACGGACGTCTATCAGGTGAGGGTCGTGGGTGATCAGCGTTTGAAGCCCTACCATTTTCGCATTAACGGTATTAGTGTGCGTGACCCCTACGGTAGAATGGTCGAACCCAATAGCAACAACAATATCGTGCTGGATCCATCGCGCACGCATCTCTCTGCGGATTGGGCCGATAGACCCCCTCTGGCTGAGCGCGAAGATGCCATCATCTATGAACTGCATGTGCGGGACTTCACCATAGACAGCAGCTCCGGGGTGTCTACCCATAACCGTGGTAAATATCCAGGCTTGGTGGAACGGGGTACCCGTTACGACGGGATCAAGACGGGTCTGGATCATCTCTTGGAACTGGGTATTACTCATATACAGCTCATGCCGGTATACGATTTCAGCTCTTGTCCTAATCTGCAGGATATGAGCTGTTATAACTGGGGTTACGATCCACGGAACTACAATGTGCCGGAAGAACGCTACTCATTGACGCCTTACGATTATGAAAACCGCGTTATTGAGTTTAAGCAGATGGTCGACGAGTTTCATCGGGCAGGTATTCGGGTAATCCTCGATGTGGTGTACAACCACACCTATCTGAAGGAGATGTTCGAACCGATTACCACCAAATACTACACGGATACCGATCTCTCCGGCACGGGAAACTCAATAGACGCCGACCATCCCATGGTCAGCCGCATGATTCGCGACTCCTTGGAGTACTGGGTGAGTGAATACAACATCGACGGTTTCCGATTCGACCTGATTGGTGTTTTTGACTACGACGAGGTCGGTGAATGGGGACGTTATCTCAATGCCACATTCCCAGACCGCAAGCTGTTGCTCTACGGTGAACCCTGGAACGGTTACGCGGTTGATGCACGCGAGTCGCAAAGGGTGCGGCTGGGTACCATTGCGCGTATCCATGATGCACATGTCGGGGTGTTCAATCCGAAATACCGTGAGGCCATCAAGGGTCTGAACGACAACGGGGGCTGTCATTACGGTGACTGTTACGCTTTCAATGCCAATCCGGATCTTTGGCGGGTCATGGTGGGTAGCCGGGGCGCGATACGATACACCAATGATCCTTTCGTGCCGATCGACACCTGGGATCCGATGTTTGCCGCCGACCCGGAGCAGAGTATCAATTATGTCTCCGCCCACGATAATCTGACCTTACGGGACAAGATCCTGCAATGGGCGGACACCAACGGGCGGGATCGCGGCGATCCCTATCTGCGCCGCATCCAGCAATTCGCCAACGGTCTGGTATTGACCAGCCAGGGCATACCCTTCCTGCATGCGGGCGTCGAGATACTGCGGGACAAACGGGGTGATCACAACAGTTATCAGTCAAGTGATGAGATCAACAAGATACGCTGGCAATGGAAGCGGGATCACGCCGATGTCTTCCACTATTATCGTGACCTGATTGCGGTGCGCAGGCAGCATCCCGGCTTGCGGATGAACAGTTGGGAGGAGATAGACCGGCATGTCGAGACCTCGACGCCCCGTTACGGTGTCGTCGTGAATCGAATCGATGCGTCTGCCAATGGCGATGCCTGGTCCGAGATCATCGTAATCAGCAACAGCGCCGACAACTATGATTATCCACTTCCACCCGGTATCTGGAAGGTGGCAGTGGAAAAATCCGACGCGGCTGCAGGCGGGGGACGAGAGGTCAGTGGTACAGTCACAGCCGAGGGTACAGCGGTCACCATCGTCTATCGGGAATGATGTAGATCGGATGGGTCAAGCCAAATACTGAGAGACTTCTAAGTCAGCAGCAGGAGTGGGGAAATGAAAATCATCTATCGGGTATTGGTTACCTTATGCGTTTCGTCTTGCATCCTGTCCATCGGTCAGGCAGAGATCAAGCTCGACGGATACTTTATTGCCCGGGACGAGTGCCCGGCCTACCACTCGAAAAGGAAGCAAACCAACCCGGGGGATATTCATCTCGTCAGGAACCTGGCCTACGAAGTGCTCTCCAAGAACAAAGCGCAGGCAACCCATTACCGGATCAGGGTCGAAGAGGCAACGCCACAGGAACGTTGGGTGGCGATAGACTGTGGGAAACTGCTGGTCGACTGCCGTGAGCAGGTCGTGGATGTTCGGCCTGAGCCTGATCCGACTCCCAGCCCTGCGCCCCAACCCACTCCCGCACCGACACCGGACCATCCACCCCAAGCGAGTGGTCGGGACTATCTGTTGGCCCTGAGCTGGCAACCCGCCTTTTGTCAAACGCACCAACGAAAAACCGAATGTGAAACTCAGACATCGGAGCGTTACGATGCCAACCATTTGGCGCTGCATGGGCTCTGGCCGCAACCCAGGAGCAATGTCTACTGCAATGTCAGTAACAACAGGAAAAAGCTCGATAAACGGAAGATGTGGGATCGACTGCCACCATTGGGTCTCACCGAGGAGACTTATGGCGATCTGCTCGAAACCATGCCGGGCGTCGCCTCGTATCTGCATCGACACGAGTGGATCAAGCATGGGACCTGTTACAGTTCTACGGCAGAGGAATACTATCGGGAATCCATCCTGCTGATCGATCAAGTGAATGGCTCGAGAGTGCGGGATCTGTTTGCCTCGAATATCGGTCAGCGCATCACCTCCGCACAGATCAAAGCGAAATTCGACCAGGCCTTCGGTGCCGGTGCCGGGGACAAGGTGCAAGTCAAGTGCGATGAGGGAATGATCGTCGAACTCTGGATCAACCTGAAGGGTGTGATCAACGACGACACCAAGCTCTCTGGTCTGCTCCAGGGTGCGGCACCGGCATCTGCCAGCTGTGCAGGTGGGATCGTCGATCCGGTGGGTTTTTAGCGAATGTCTGAGATATGTCATTGTGTTAAGTGATATGACCGGTCTGAGGGCAGACACCGCGCTATGCGTGACCGCGAATGGGCCTATGCATTCAGCCTGCTGGGACTGATCAGGGGAGCAGGGCCATGCCCGCTGATTCCGCTGATATTCAAGTATCATCAGACCCCTTTTCCGTTTGATCTGGGCTCAGATTGCATAGGACCGGTTTGTCCAAGATAAGGCCCTATCCGCCTGAGGATGGGTCGACGAATCGCTGTTCAACTTGTTTCCAAAAAATCAATCCGGCATAAAAAATTCCAGCTTGATTGTTTCTCGCGTCTTGCAGGACCTCCTGTATAAATTTCAATAAGTTATGGCCGGGACCTCCAGCGGGACAAGTGAGAGCTCCAGGTAATTGTCAGATCGACAAAGTAAGATAATAAGCATAAACTAATAGGTTCTCAGTCTCCTGGCGTACAATAGAGGGGGTAACGACGTGGCTGCTGGAAAATCGGATGCAACACCATTTTGGACACTGTTTGTGCCGTTCCTGAGTTGGATCGGCGAATTAAAGAAAAAGGATACCTTGCGGGCGGATATCATTTCCGGTGTTACCGTTGCATTGGTCTTGGTGCCCCAATCCATGGCTTACGCGCAGCTCGCCGGTCTGCCGGTCTATTACGGCCTGTATGCCTCCTTCCTGCCTCCCATGGTGGCAGCCCTGTTCGGTTCATCTCGGCAGCTTGCCACGGGTCCGGTGGCGGTGGTCTCCCTGATGACAGCCGCCGCCCTCGAACCCATCGCGGCTGGCAGCCCCGAGGGTTATTTGGCCTATGCGGTGCTTTTGGCCTTCATGGTCGGGATGTTTCAGGTCTTTCTCGGTGTCTTCCGCCTCGGCGTGTTGGTGGACTTCCTCTCCCACCCGGTGGTCATCGGTTTTACCAATGCCGGCGCCCTGATCATCGCCACTTCCCAGTTGAGCAAGATCTTCGGGGTGTCCGTAGAGAAGGCGGAGCATCACTATGAGACGGTGATGCGTGTCATTGAGGCGGCCTTCCAGCATACCCACATGCCCACCCTCTGGATGGGTTTACTCTCGATCGGCCTGTTGTTCGGATTGAAAAAATATCTGCCGAAAATTCCCAATGTGCTGGTGGCGGTGGTGATAACCACCTTGCTCTCCTGGTATACCGGTTTTCAGGAGGCCGGTGGTCGGGTAGTAGGCGAGATCCCCGAAGGACTACCTGCATTAGCCCTGCCGGTCTTCGATTGGGATATCATGATGCAGCTGATAACTGCAGCGATCACCATCTCTCTGATCGGTTTTATGGAGGCCATTTCTATCGCCAAAGCCATGGCCGCCCGAACCCGTCAGCGACTGGATGCCAACCAGGAGCTGATCGGTCAAGGTTTATCGAACATGGTATCCGGCAGCTTCAGCGGTTACCCGGTTTCCGGCTCCTTCTCACGCTCCGCAGTGAATATCGACTCCGGGGCCGTTACCGGTGTCTCTTCCGTAGTGACCGGTGTGATCGTCGGCGTCACCCTGTTGTGGTTGACACCCTTGCTCTACCATCTGCCCCAGGCCACTCTGGCTGCGGTCATCGTCATGGCGGTGATCAATCTGATCAAAATCAAACCGATCATCCATGCCTGGAAGGCACAGCCCCATGATGGCATCGTCTCGGTGGTGACCTTTGTGCTGACTCTGGTGATGGCTCCGCACCTGGATAAGGGAATCATCGTCGGTGTAGCCCTCTCCATCGGTCTGTTCCTATACCGTACCATGCGGCCACGGGTAGCGGTGTTGTCACGTTATGCAGATGGCACTATGCGTGATATCGCTGTGCATCATTTACCCACCAGTCCGAAGATCTCGATCTTGCGTTTCGACGGCTCACTCTATTTCGCCAACGCCGGTTTCTTTGAGAACAAGGTGTTGGAGGTGGTCGCGGCCAATCCAGAACTGAAATACATCATTATCGATGCACAGGGTATCAATCAGCTCGATGCCACCGGTGAGGAGGTGCTCTACCATCTTGCCTCACGGCTCCGAACGAATGGTATCGAATTGTTGGTAGCGCGCATGAAGAAGCAGTTCATGGACACCCTGCGCCGCACCAATATCATTCAGAAGTTAGGCGAGGATCATTTCTTTTCCCGTACCCAGTTTGCCTTGGATTATGCCTGGGATGGTCTGGGAGAGGACTATGATCGCAACACCTGTCCCCTACGCAATCCGAATCTTTGATGCAAACCAGGCGGGCATCCGGGGATGCCCGCCTTACCTCTCAATTCAGATTCAATCCAGTCTCGTCACTTCTCCGGGAGGCTGACGGCCACGGAGAAGGGCAGAGGTGCTACTTGTTTCCATCGCCCCGATCCTGTATTGCTTCACAAGATCTTGCGCGGAATGTCTTGGAACATGTTTGCAACGTGGCCTTAATGCTGTATCGAATACAGCGACCTGCTTGGCTGTCGTAGCAGATTTATTGGTCCGGCCATGAATTTGCCCAAAGTGGGTCAGGCTCTGGTCCTGACTGGGGCGTGTAGATGGGATAGGACTGTCGGTGATAGGGATTGGGTGACGGCGCCTGATCGATCAGGGTTTGTCCGTAATTGCCGTGCCAACGACGCTCATTGCGTTGTTTGTCCAAGGGCCTGAAGCGGTAAGTGTTCTTGGGATATTGGTACGCACCGTAACCTGGTAGCCCCGGATAGGCGGGCTCTCCGGCAGTCATGGGATGGCCCCGTTCTTGGATCGGCGGATAAGCGGATTCGTACTCATTGCGATCTCGATTCACATCTCGATAGGGGCGGAAACGGTAGTTATCGGATGAGGAGAATGGTTGAACATATGGGCTGTATCCCATTGGTTGGCTGCTGTAGGAATCGATTGCTGTGGGATATCCGCTTGAAGTTTGCCAATCCCGGTTTATATTCATCTCAGTCGGTCGCGTCGGTGATGTGGTCGTGGGCGATCGCTCTTCCTGCTGGGTGAGTTGATCGGTCGTAGTCTGATCATCACCATCCCACAGGAAATAAACGACACCAACTGCCAGAACTGCGAATGGCCACAATCTGTACTCAGACATATCAGCTGGAAAAACCTTTTAAGTTGTACAACGTCATCGGTTAGTTTGATTATAGGTCAGAATGTAAGTTCCTGGCAGCCTTGACTGCTCCACGAATCTCGAGACTTTGTCACTGAATCCTGTCAGTTCAATAGAGTCGTCGGTCAAAATGGGAAGAGTCTGAATCTTGCAAATGATATCCAGCTCGCAGGAATCCGTGTTGATAGCTTGGTTTGCGTTTTACCCATAATTCATATCAGTACGGGGGGTGAACACTGAGCCGTCATATCAGCGTTATCTTGATGTTGGGCAGCGTCGATGCTGCGGGTAGATAATAACGGGGAGTCGAAACGCGGGGGCTGACTTGATAGCGGGTGGTCCCAACGACCATGCGGGCAAGGGCATGCACGAAGACCATACAGAATTGGCGACATGGAGGCTCAACAATACTCAGGTTGATCTCATCCTCGCGAACCTAACCCCAATATTTCACCCATAAAAAAGGCAAAACCTTGATGCTTCGATATAATTCAATTGCTTAAGTTGAATTCGAACAAGGTTTTGCCTGTGACAAACTGTACCCAA
>JAAUXZ010028463.1_pt1 | contig 14591 bp, 15 predicted proteins | sample 7278131 | NCBI WGS metagenome assembly JAAUXZ01 (sample SAMN14350119, study PRJNA611818) | marine sediment metagenome | isolation source: surface marine sediment (3m) | place: French Polynesia: Moorea | collected 2018-08
AGTTGTTCAGGATTTAGCTTCTACGGGCACTAGCGCATATTCGCTGCTTCCTGGAGTCGATCCAGTCGCAGACGGTCACGCTTATCGAACAGGCGCCGGGTGCCCAGCCAGATGGCGATCAGGCTACTGAAACCGCAGGTGCCGGCAATCAGAAACATGATCAGGATCTGATATTTCACTGCCTCAATCGGTGCACTACCGGCCAGGATCTGGCCAGTCATCATGCCCGGCAGGCTGACGATTCCCGATGCGGCCATGGCGTTGATGATGGGGATCAGGCCGGTATGCAGGCTGTCGGTTCTGATCGAGGCAATAGCATCGTGAGTGCTATGGCCGAGCATCAGCCTTGCCTCGATTTCACGTCGCTGCTGCCAGGCACCAGAGGTGATCTTGTTCATGGTCAGGGCAACGGCCGTCATGCTGTTACCCAGGATCATACCCAGCAGGGGTATGGCATATTGCGGCGTATACCAGGGTGCCGCCTTGATCACGATCAGCAGCGTCATCACCGTTATCGCAAAGGTCGAAACCATGAGCGACAGGGCACCGATACTCATGCCCCAGAACCCCCTGAAACGGTGCTTCTGGCGGGCGGTCACCTCCCTGCCAGCAAACAACAGCATGACCACGGCCATGAGCAACACCCAGTACCAGGTTGCCAGGTCAAACAATGTGTTCAGGACCAGGCCAATTAGCAGGAGCTGGATCACCATACGCACGGCGGCAATGACCAGTGAGCGACTGACACCCTCTTTCCAGGTCAGTACGGCAAGGATGACGACCAGCATGGAGGCTATGCCGAGGTCGATGGCGCTCAGGCTAATCATGTCATTACCCATTTGACTGCTCCTGCCACTGATTACCGGACAACATCATTAGCCGGGCCCCGATGCGATGGTGCTGAGCCCTGTCGTGGCTGACCCAGATCGCAGCGGCCTGTTGCTCCTGTAAGTAAGCAGCGATCAAGGCCTCAACCAGGGCGGTATTCTCATCATCCAGGTTCGCGGTCGGCTCATCCAGCAGGAGTACCCTCGGTTGCTTAAGCATCATGCGCAGTATTGCCAGGCGCTGACGCTCGCCACTGGACAGCCTGGATACCGACCAGCCCAGAACCGAGTCTTCAAAACCGAGCTGCGCCCAGTCCACTGCATCCGAGTCTGTGAAATGCTCTCCAACAGTTTCAGCCCACCAGGCGGATTCTGCCGGAAGATAAGCCACCCTGCTTCGCCACTCTGCGGGTGGGTACGCGAACTGATCCTTGCCCTGCAGGCTGATCCGCCCGTCATGCACATCCAGATCCGCCAGGGCCCGTAACAACAGGGTCTTGCCAGTACCGGAAGGAGCGCTGAGCACAAGGTTGTCGCCTGGCTGCAAAGAGAGGCTTAACGGCCCCACATGCATGGCCTTCACATCCTGTGCTTCAAACAGGGCCGAGGGAGGATTCATCAATACAACGACTTATGGGTAAAAGAGATCAGTCATTATCCCTTTTTGAAAGACAAAAAAAAGCGGGCGCATGATGCGCCCGCCGTTTCATCCATGAAGGGGAAAGTGCTTAAGACTTCGCACCACCCTTGGTGAACTCGGGGTAGGCCTCGAGGCCACACTCGCCGATATCCACACCTTCGTACTCTTCCTCTTCGCTGACACGGATGCCCATGATCATCTTAATGATGAACCAGACAAGCAGTGAGGCACCGAATACCCATCCGAAGATGACGATGATACCCATCAGCTGACCGGTAACGGTAGCGTCGCCATTTGACAGCAGTACTGCCAGCAGACCCCAGACACCAACCACACCGTGGACAGAGATCGCACCAACCGGATCATCGATCTTCATCTTGTCGAGACCAACGATAGAGAACACTACGATAATACCGCCGATCGCACCGATCACAGTCGCCAGACCAGGAGTCGGAGTCAGAGGTTCAGCAGTAATCGCTACCAGGCCAGCCAGGGCACCGTTCAGGGCCATGGTCAGATCAGCCTTACCAAACATCAGGCGGGCAGTAATCAGGGCAGCAACAACACCACCGGCAGCAGCCATGTTGGTGTTAACGAATACCAGGGCAACCGCGTTGGCTTCATCAACGTTAGAAACCATCAGCTCAGAACCGCCGTTGAAACCGAACCAGCCGAGCCACAGGATGAAGGTACCGAGGGTTGCCAGTGGCAGGTTAGAACCGGGGATCGCGTTGATCGAACCGTCCTTACCATATTTACCCTTACGAGCACCCAGCAGCAGAACACCAGCCAGGGCAGCTGAGGCACCAGCCATGTGTACAACACCAGAACCTGCGAAGTCGAGGAAACCGAAGTCGGCATCAAGGAAACCACCGCCCCACTTCCAGTAACCTTCCAGAGGATAGATTACAGAGGTGAATACAACGGCAAACAGCAGGAATGACCACAGCTTCATACGTTCTGCGACTGCACCGGAAACAACCGACATGGCAGTTGCTACGAATACAACCTGGAAGAAGAAGTCAGACATACCTGAGTAGTAAACGTCACCACCACTACCCAGCACATCTTCAACAGTGTTATCACCACCGAGGAAGAAGCTGATAGAAGGCAGGAAGCCGTTACCATCAGATGGATACATGATGTTGTAACCAACGATCATGTACATGATACAGGCGATGGCAAACAGTGAGATGTTCTTGGTCAGGATCTCGGTAACACTCTTGGAGCGAACCAGGCCAGCCTCGAGCATGGCGAAACCAGCCGCCATCCACATAACCAGTGCACCTGAGATCAGGAAGTAGAAAGTGTCCAGAGCATAAGCGAGCTGAACTGTCGTGTTAGCGACTTCAGTGATTTGAGCTTCCACAATAATATCCTCCGCTTAGCTCGATTAAAGGGCTTCCGCACCGGATTCACCGGTACGAATACGAATGGCCTGCTCGAGCGGGTAGACAAAGATCTTGCCGTCACCGATCTTGCCGGTATTTGCTGCCTTGGAAATGGCCTCGATCACCTGGTCGAGGATGCCATCATCGATGGCTGCATCCAGTTTGACCTTAGGCAGGAAGTCCACAACATATTCCGCGCCACGATAAAGTTCTGTGTGACCTTTCTGACGGCCAAAACCCTTGACCTCGGTCACCGTGATGCCATTAACACCAATCTCGGACAACGCCTCACGAACGTCGTCGAGCTTGAATGGCTTGATGATTGCTGAAACAAGCTTCATTTATGAAATCTCCCAGTTTGCTTATGACAGTTGTGCTTTATTGCACAGGAGTTATTAATCTCGACACTACTTAATTCAGGAAGCGTGCCACTTTTAACATTTCGTTTAGAAACATAGAGTTAAGCCACCCCGGTCATCTTTGCACTGATTTAATGCACCATGAGCCGCTTTCCCTGCACCATATCGGTGCGAACGTTTGCTAAGGGAAAAAAGAGGCCCGCGACAGGCGGGCCTTAAGAGGAGTGAAACTCAGTGTTACGGGTAGAACTTAGAACTCTTTACCCCAGGAGATGGTGACACGTGGATCCTGGATGGCTTCGCCGTTGAAATCCTTGTCGGCATTGTTCAGCCACAGGGCCAGAGAGACATCACCGTAGTCGGTGCTCTTGGTTACGTCCGCGTAACCCCAGGTATAGGTATCACCGTAACCTTCTTTAATCAGGTCACCGTAGTAATGGCCAACCAGCAGGGTAGTAGACATATCGCCTGCATATTCAAAGGTGTAATCAACTGCAGTTGAGTACGCCTTGTTCTTGTTATCACCACCAGCCTTCTGGTTTACCTGGATGGTCTGGGTCAGATTAATACCCATGAAGCCAATAGAACCGTAGACCTCACCAAAATCAGCTTCAGTGGTGTCAGAATCTACGGGATATGCATAGTAGATGTAACCAACATCGTATGCCCAGTTCTCGCCGAACTCACCGGCAAAACCCAGGTAACCGTCGATCTCGTAACCAGGTACACCAGTCCAGTCGATGTTTGAAACCCAGGTACCAGCATAGAAACCAGAATCATGTGCGTAATCCAGACCACCAGATACTGCAGGACCTTCAGAAGTCTGAGTAAAACCACGCCAGATGTAGTTTGAAGTTGCGCCAACGTTCATGCTGACACCCGCCATGGCTGAAGAGGCCATCAGAGTGCCGGCAACAGCAGAGGCGATTAAGGTTTTTTTCATAAGACGCATTAGAATTATTCCTCACTAGAGAGTTAGACAAAAAAATTATTCAACGCCCAGGTTAATTCAGAATGCGTGCCAACTTTTTCTATTTTCTTTTATTTCAATTAGTTAGTATCATCCGAACGAAGTCGCCAATTCATTAGGTTGCAGTAATATGAATTTCTGGTTTCATTTCGCACCTGTTTGGTGCGCAGGCGCACTGACATAGACCACAGGAGAACAGCTATGACCCTCTTCAAGCAACTCGATGACCTGGCCAGCAAGATCGCGAGCAATCTGCCCAATGCAGATCCGGGGATCAGCGAGGATTTCAGGAAAAATGTCCGAGCCTTACTGGAGAGCGCATTCAAGGATATGAACCTGGTAACCAGGGAAGAATTTGATGTACAGGTCGCCCTGCTTGAGAAAACCCGCGCAAGACTGGAGGCCATCCAGGAAAAACTAGAGAAGCTGGATTCTTAAATTTTATCGGGTCAGCCCGTGATCCATGCAGGATCACTTTCGGTAACACCCTGCGCTGAACCAATCCGTCCCTGGCTAGTGATTTAGAAGGGACACACTGCTAGGATTAATCACCACTCAATACAGCAAGGAATGCTGATGACACTCGCTACCGTGAGGTGTCGCGCCCAGGAAGGGATGCATGCACCCGAGGTCATGGTTGAGGTCCACCTCGCCAATGGCCTGCCCAGTTTCACCATTGTCGGCCTGCCAGAAACCGCCGTTAAAGAAAGCCGTGAACGCGTACGGGCCGCGATCACCAACAGTCGTTTTGAATTTCCAGCCCGGCGAATCACCGTCAATCTTGCCCCCGCTGACCTGCCTAAGGACGGTGGTCGTTTTGACCTGTCGATTGCCATTGGCATCCTCGCTGCATCCGGACAGATTCCCGCTGAGACCATCGACCAGTATGAATACTATGGTGAGCTGGCTCTGGATGGTCGGCTAAGGCCTGTTAAAGGCCTGCTGCCTTCGATATGGGCCGCCTCTAAAAAGGAACGCGCCTGTATCCTGCCGGAAGATAACCAGAACGAAGGAGCACTGATCAGGCAGGCAAGATTGCATCCGGCCGGACACCTGCTTGCCGTCTGCGCCCACCTGGCCGGCCAGGAGGCATTGATCCCATTCACCCCATCTACTGATCAACACGATGACTCTGTGTCCCAGTCAGACTTTTCGGATGTTAAGGGCCAGTACCAGGCCAAACGCGCCATGGAAATCATTGCGGCCGGCGGCCATAACCTGCTAATGGTCGGCCCACCGGGTACCGGCAAGACCATGCTTGCGCAACGCCTGCCTGCGATCCTTCCCGTCATGAGTGAAGAGGAGGCCATGGAATCGGCGATGATCTGGTCAGTTTCCGCTCATGGCTTTAATCACCAGCAGTGGCGTATACGACCATTCAGGGAACCGCATCATACGACCTCGGGCGTGGCCCTTGTTGGCGGTGGTTCGCATCCACGTCCCGGAGAGATATCGCTCGCTCATCACGGCGTCCTGTTCCTGGATGAGCTCACCGAGTTTGACCGACGGGTACTGGATGTCTTACGAGAACCCCTGGAGACCGGCAGGATCACGATCTCACGCGCCGCACGCCAGGCTGACTACCCGGCCCAGTTTCAGTTCATTGCTGCGATGAACCCCTGCCCCCAGGGCTATGACTGCGATCTGGGGCTGCGCTGCAGATGCACGCCGGAGCAGAAGCATCGTCATATGAACAGGATATCTACCCCGCTGCTAGACCGTATCGATCTTCAGATCATTGTTCCACGGCAGAGTAGCGAAGAGGTCAGAAATGCCCGGCCAACAGATAAGAGTCGTGATATTGCCAGGCGCGTCGATCAGGCCAGAGCTATCCAGATGACACGACAGGGCAAGACTAACAGCCAGTTACAGGCTGCCGAGATAGAGAAGTTCTGCACACTGAGCAAGGCCAACGAAGTCCTGCTTGAAAAAGCCATCGACCGATTGTCACTGTCTACGCGCGCCCATCACCGTATCCTCAGGGTAGCTCGCAGTATCGCCGACCTGAATGGTGAAAGTCAGATCAATCAGAGTAGCCTTACCGAGGCACTGTCCTATCGTATGCTGGAAAGAAACCGAACATAGGTCTGGCAGCAACGGTTGTTTTAGACACCTGAATAAACCATCTAAGCGTTAATCCGTGGATACAGCCTGAAAATCGCTGATGACATGAAACCCGGTACATGGGTGCCCGGGCAAGCCGGCTTAAGAGGCTGAGAATTCCAGGGTTGCGCCAGTGGAAGGATTGTAGCGATCTTCCATGCGCCAGGTACTGTCCTCATCTTCCAGCCTGATCTTCCAGCTCACCGGTGTCAGGGCCTCCAGCCCCTCACCCAGATAAAGACCCGTCGAGACGGCCTGCAGGGTTATCTGCTGATCGCGTTCAGCCTGGGTCGGATGAATGAGTCTTAATGATATCTGATCTGGTTCAGCACCAGTCATGAACAGTCGGACCTGTTCACCACTGAACTCCATGCGTGCTATCAGGCCAAGATCCCTGGCCTTGCGATCCTTGTCCTTGATCTCATTGATGGCCAGCCCATCCTTGTAGTAATCATCAACAACCAGGCTATCGGGCTTATGGGCCGCAATGAATACAGTTGTTATACCTGCAATGACGGCACTGGCAGGCAGGGCAATTACCAGCCAGAGCAGGCCGTACTTGTACCAGGGTTTATCGTCTTTTTCCTGATTCATCTGAATCCTGTTATAGCAATGGCCCAAGGAAGCGGGCTTTAACATCAACACTGAGTTCAGGATTATCCACTGCCTCGAGTGTAAAGAACACCTCATTACTGGCCTTTTTCAGATTTACCGGATCAATCTGTAGGCGAACAATGATTTTATGGGTAACGCCAGCCTCGACCGGAATCGGATTTAGGTCGGCATCCAGTTTGATTCCCTCAAGACCACGTACGCCCAGCAGGAATTCGTGTGGCGTCTCGTCCATATTAACGATGTTCATCGTGTAGACATTCTCAGTCAGGCCATCAGCATTCTCACGGTACAGGGTATTGCGATCACGATAGACATCGAGTTGCAGCGGTGTGCGATTCGCAATGCCATAGAACACGGCACCTGTTAGAACGATGAGTAGTGCTGCATAGACAAAGATACGTGGACGCAGGATATGCGAGGTCTTACCCTGAAGCTGGTTCTCGGTCGTATAGCGAACCAGGCCCTTAGGATATTCCATCTTTTCCATAACTTCGTCACAGACATCGATGCATGCAGCACAGCCTATACACTGGTATTGCAGGCCATCGCGGATATCGATCCCAACTGGACAGACATTCACGCATTGGTTGCAGTCGATGCAGTCACCCATATCCGCGGTCTTATGCTCAAGACCACGTTTCCGATTAGCCCTTGGCTCACCACGCTCTTCATCATAGGAAATGATCAGCGTGTCATGATCAAACATGGCACTCTGGAAGCGGGCATAAGGGCACATGTAGATACAGACCTGTTCGCGCATCCAGCCGGCATTCCCCCAGGTGGCAAAACCGTAGAAGAATATCCAGAACATCTCCCAGCCACCCAGGTTCCAGGCCAGTACGCCATCCCATAACTCACGAATTGGCGTGAAGAACCCAACGAAGGTAAAGCCGGTCCACAGGGCGAAGATGGCCCAGACAAAATGCTTGGTAAACTTGATACGAAACTTACGAGCAGTCAGTGGCCCCTTGTCCAGCTTCATCTGCTGGTTTCGATCCCCCTCGATCTTGTGCTCGATCCACATGAATATCTCGGTCCAGACTGTCTGCGGGCAGGCGTAGCCGCACCAGAGTCTGCCCGCCAGGGCGGTGAAGAAGAACAGGGCGAAGGCAGCGATCATGAGCAGCAGGGCAAGATAGAAGAAGTCCTGTGGCCAGAAGACCAGATCCATGATGTAGAACTTACGGTTTGGCAGATCAAAGAGCAGTGCCTGACGACCGTCAATATTGATCCATGGGAAGAAATAATAGAAACCCAGCAGGGCAATCATGGCCAGCATGCGCAGCTTATAGAAGATCCCATCAACTTCCTTGGTATAGATCTTCTGATGTTTCTGATAGACCTCTGAATTATCTGTCGACTGTTCAGCCATAGAAAGAATCTTCCATCATGAAATTATGAATGCATAACATGCCTATTTGCGGCATACACTGCCTTGCTGAATATCAAAATACCCTTCATTTCTATTAATTTAGCCCATAAAAAAGGCCGACACCGGAGTGTCGGCCCAAAACCCCCGTAGGGAGCTCGCCAAACTATTTTTTGCTCAGGCTATAGATATAGGCTGAAACAATGTGCACCTTGTCTTCGCCCAGGAAGTCCTTATGCGCTGGCATGACACCATTCTGGCCTTCGCTCAGGGTCTTCATGATGGCACCCTTGGAACCACCGTAGAGCCAGATATTATTGGTCAGGTCAGGAGCGCCAAGTGCCACGTTGCCCTTACCATCGGCTCCGTGACAGGCCACACACAGGGTGGTGTACTGATCTGTAGCCTTGGCAGCCAGCGCAGCATCATGCTGACGACCACTGAGAGAGATAACATAGTTGGCCATAGCCTCTACACCATCATCACCCAGTACCGCCTGCCAGGCAGGCATTACACCCTGACGACCATACATGATGGTGGTCTTGATCTGCTCGGGTGAACCGCCGAACTGCCATTCAGCATCTACCAGGTTAGGGAACTTGGGTGCCCCCTGCGCATCTGAACCGTGGCACTGGGCGCAGTAGTTCAGGTAGATACGCTGACCCATCTTGATAGCCTGCGGATCCTCCGCAACAGCAGCCAGGTCCATCTTGCCGTACTTGGCGAAGATCGGGCCATATTTTTCCTCAGCTGCAGCCATTTCAGCCTCATACTGAGTATGCTCTGTCCAGCCCAGAATACCTTTCCAGGCACCCAGACCAGGGAACAGGGCCAGATAGACCAGAGCGAAGATGATGGTGAAGTAGAACATGTACAGCCACCAGCGCGGCAGTGGATTGTTGTACTCCTGAAGACCATCCCATTCATGTCCGGTGACATCGCCTTCTGCTGCTTCACCAGACTTCTTCTTACTGGTCCAGAGGATCAGCCAGACACAGCCGAAGATATTCAGCAGCACGATGGCTGATATATAGATCGATAAGGTAGTACTCATTTGTTTTTAACCTCCCGTTCTGCAGGCTGGGGACTGTTATCCTCTTCAAGAGGGAGCCGCGAGGCTTCATCGAAGCTTCTCTTGCGGCCCTTACCCCATGCCCATATCCAGATACCGACGAATAGCACAAGCATGAACACGGTCCAGTAGGAGTGGATCATTGCCTGAATTTCTGCGATACCCATCGACGTTACTTCTCGGTCTTGATTGCAGTGCCCAGGTGCTGCAGGTAAGCAATGATGGCATCCATCTGCGTCTTACCTTTTACAGCTTCGCTTGCACCGGCGATATCTTCATCGGTGTAAGGCACACCCAGAGTCCGCATCGCCTTAAGCTTCAGAGGCGTCTTGGTCTCATCAATCATGGTTTCTTCAAACCATGGGAATCCAGGCATATTTGACTCTGGCACCACATCACGAGGATTAATCAGATGTACACGATGCCATTCATCACTGTAACGACCGCCAACGCGGGCCAGATCAGGACCGGTACGCTTGGAACCCCACTGGAATGGGTGGTCGTAAACGAACTCACCGGCAACCGAGTAGTGGCCATAGCGCTGGGTCTCAGCACGGAAAGGACGAATCATCTGTGAGTGACACAGATAACATCCGTTTTCGATATACACATCGCGGCCTTCCAGTTGCAGTGCGGTGTAAGGCTTAAGGCCTTCTACCGGCTGCGTCGTTTCCTTAAGGAAGAACAGGGGAACGATTTCTGCGAGGCCACCAAAGCTGACCGCGATGACGATAAATACCATCAGCAGGCCAACATTCTTTTCTACGACTTCATGACTCATTGCTCAACTCCTCATGCATGTGCTGGCGTTGGTACTGCATCTTCAGCAGGCTTGGTACCCGAGATGGTCTTAAACACGTTGTAAGCCATCAGGAACATACCCACCAGGAAGATTGCACCACCCAGGAAGCGGACGAAGTAGAACGGATACATGGCATCCAGCGAATCGATGAAGCTGTAAGTCAGTGTTCCGTCTTCGTTCACCGCGCGCCACATCAGGCCCTGCATTACACCGGAGATCCACATTGAGGCAATGTAGAGAACAACACCGATGGTGGCAGTCCAGAAGTGAGCTTCGATGAGCTTGCTGCTGTACATCTCTTTCTTGCCATACAGGGCAGGAATGAGGACATACAGAGAACCGATGGAGATCATGGCAACCCAGCCAAGTGCACCTGAGTGTACGTGACCAATGGTCCAGTCGGTGTAGTGGGATAGCGCGTTAACTGTCTTGATCGACATCATTGGACCTTCGAAGGTAGACATACCGTAGAAGGACAGTGAAACGATCATGATACGCAGTACCGGATCGGTACGCAGTTTATGCCAGGCACCTGAGAGGGTCATGATGCCGTTGATCATACCGCCCCATGAAGGTGCGAGCAGGATCAGGGAGAAGATCATGCCTACAGACTGTGTCCAGTCAGGCAGCGCAGTGTAATGCAGGTGGTGAGGACCAGCCCACATGTAGATCGCGATCAGGGCCCAGAAATGCACTACAGAGAGACGGTAGGAATAAACCGGACGACCTGCCTGCTTGGGAATGAAGTAGTACATCATGCCCAGGAAGGCTGCAGTCAGGAAGAATCCAACCGCGTTATGTCCGTACCACCACTGAACCATCGCATCGATGGCACCAGGGTAAACCGAGTAGGACTTCATGTCAGTGAACGAGATTGGCAGAGCCGCGCTATTGACGATATGCAGCAGTGCCACCGTGATAATGAATGCACCGAAGAACCAGTTCGCAACATAGATATGGCTGGTCTTACGTTTCATGATCGTGCCAAAGAACACAACCGCGTAAGCAACCCAGACCACCGCGATGGCAATATCGATCGGCCATTCCAGTTCAGCATATTCCTTGGAGGTTGTGATACCCAGTGGCAGGGTAATCGCAGCAGCAACGATAATCAGTTGCCAGCCCCAGAAGGTAAACGCTGCCAGTCCCGGCAGGAAGAGTGATGTATGGCAGGTCCTTTGCACAATGTAATATGAGGTTGCAAACAGTGCAGATCCGCCAAAGGCGAAGATAACCGCATTGGTATGCAACGGACGCAGACGACTAAAAGTCAGCCACGGCGTGTCAAAGTTAAGCTCAGGCCAGACTAGCTGGGCGGCGATAACAACCCCCACCAGCATGCCGACAATACCCCAGACCACTGTCATCACAGAGAACTGGCGTATCACTTTATAATCATAAGTTTCCATGTATCTCCCCTACTTACCGGTTAGACGTTCGGTTAAGTTTTTATACACTGGTGCCCTAGCGCACTTGTGCGTCAGCGTAGAATGCCCACTTAGGGAGTATGGAGATATGACTTAGGTCAACTAGATTTGAAAAAACTGTACTAAATGACACAGTGGTGTGTCATTTCACACACGCAGGCAGACATAAAAAAGCCCCGGCTAGCGGGGCTTTTTTATGATGTGAAGCGGGATATTAGCGAAATTACCTGACCTGATCTATCAGGTAGTCAACCGCCAGACGAATCTCTTCATTCGAGTACTCCGGATGACCACCCATGGCCGGCATTCCGCCCCTGCCCTCCAGGGCTGAACGATACATGACGTGCATGGGGTAGTTCAGACGAAAACTCCAGTCTTCCTTGTTACCCGACTGTGGCGCTCCCGCAACACCTGTCTCATGACAGGCAAAACAGGCAGCCTGGTAAACTTCCTTACCGGTGGCCATGGCACTGGCAGGCGCAGCCGTACTGGCATCAGCTGCCGCAGCAACTTCGCTGGTCTCAGCTTCAACAGGTGTCTCGGATTGCTGATCTACCGCCGGGGCTGCCTCAACGACTTCTGCAGCAGGCTCATCAGACTCGGCCGGGGACCCGGCTTCAGAGGAGGCCGCCGCAGGGGCAGTTTCCTGCGCCTGCGGGGCTTCGGCCTTAATTAGTTTTTTTTTACAGTAATGCCTGAGTTTTCAAGGATATAGATGACCGCATTAGCCAGCTCGTCATCAGTCAGGGTAGGATCACCACCCTTGGCAGGCATGGCATTGATACCGTTGGTGGCGTTAGCCATCAGGGTATCCCAGCCGTTGTCGTGGCGTGAAGCCCACGAACCATTGTCACCAAACTTAGGCGCACCAAGTACACCGGCACCATGACAGGCAGCACAAACAGCGTCATAGATCTCCTTGCCACCACGGACAACCGGACCAGCCGCTACAGCGCCTGTGTTCACTTCACCGATCGGTGCGATGTTAGCGATCACCTCATCGGCATTATCGATTTCACCAACGGTGCTGTTCTGTCCAATTACGCTGACCAGGCGAGATGCCAGGAAGATAACTGCTGCCAGCAGGATCAGAACCCCAAAGATCATGGCAGGCATTGCCATGGCGTCATTAGTTTCGTGCTTCACACTTGCCTCCAAAAGCTTCTATACGGGGCAAATCATGGAAACTGAGCCGCTTAAGCCCCGAATCCCCCCAAAAACAGCGGCGGATTATATGTCATCTCACACACTATGGCCACGATGACTTGCATCTATTTACTGAAGCAATGATCTGAGCACCAGAAGCACGATTTACTGGCTGATGTAGGCCCGCCAGCCACCAAGATGTGAGATGTCTTCTGCCTCGCCGAGTGTGTAAGGCTCACAAATAAAGCCCTGCAACCAATCACCGGCCTCGGTCTCCAGCGTACCAATACCCAGAGGAGCGGGGATTCCGGCAACAAAAGAACCGTACTGATCCAGGGGAATGGCCCATACCTCTATATCGATAGCCACTCCCTGTTCATCGCGCACCAGGCCCGGGCGATACGGCGGACCACCCGGTAATGCGTAAAGCCGGTATTGCGCACTGGTGCGGGTGGCCTCCAGCAGGAATGCTCCCCGCTCTGTCAGTTGATGGTTCAATGGCAGACCGGACAGATGCGCACCGCAGACTGCCACCCGGGTCCACCCTGAGGGCAGTTCACGCTTCGAGCTCACATCAGGCAGGGGCAGGTCAGTCGCCCCCTGGGTCGAAACCAGCGCACGATGCAGATCATCACCGGCTGATAGCAGGGCCCGATCCGCAAAGGCCGGGGCGAACAGGGTCACCCCGAAGGGCATACCGTCAGGCTGAAAACCGGCAGGTATTGCCAGGGCGCTGAAATCGAGGAGATTCATGAAATTGGTGTAGTAGCCCAGGTTGGAGTTCAGGCTTACAGGGTCCGCCTCAACGGCCTCGATGGTGTAACAGGTACCTGCTGTCGGTGTAATCACAAAGTCGACATCATCCCAGACGGGATCGGTCCTGCGCTTCAGGTCAGCCAGGCGATACTGTGACCTGAAGGCATCAGCAGCCAGGGGGCTGGCACCACCTGCAATGATCTCCCCGGTGACCGGAAAGACCGCATCACCATGCTGCTGCATAAAACTTTCTATCGCGACATAACGCTCACTGACCCACGGCCCTTCATATAGGAGCCTGGCCGCTTCAAGAAAGGGCGCAAAATCGATTTCATGACGAGTCCCGCCGAGGGACTCCAGCTTGCTTACGGCATCCTGGAACAGCTTTTTACCGGCATCGTTGCCAAAAAACTCAAGCTGCTCATCACGGGGCACGCCGAATTTGAATTGTTTCCTGTCAAATGCAGGCTGACTCTCAGGTGCAGGTCGGGCATAGGCATCAGCACTGTCAAACTGCCCTGCAACATCAAGCACACGCTGTGCATCATCTGTACTTAGAGCGAATACCGAGACGCAGTCCAGTGACCGGCAGGCCGGCACAACACCACTGTTGCTCAGCCAGCCCCTTGTCGGCTTGAGTCCCACCAGGTTGTTAAAGGCCGCTGGTACACGACCCGATCCCGCCGTATCGGTACCCAGGGAAAAGCTCACCTGCCCCGTCGCCAGGGAGACTGCGGAACCGGAGCTGGAACCACCGGATATGTAATCAAAGTTAAAACTATTGTGACCAGCACCATAGGGGGAACGCGCGCCCACCAGGCCGGTAGCAAACTGATCCAGGTTGGTCTTACCGATGGGGATAGCACCTGCATCAAGTAGCCGCTGAACAACGAATGCACTCTTGTCGGGCGTATAGGCATACTCGGGACAGGCAGCTGTCGTGGGTACACCAGCCAGGTCGATATTGTCCTTGATCGCAAACGGGATACCGTAGAGCGGCTTTGCTTCAAGATCCATCGGACCCAGCCTATCCAGGTATTCCTGTATCTGCTCGGGGGTCAGCCTGGTAATCCAGGCGTTGTGATCAGGCTGGCGCGAATAAAGCGCCAGCCTG
>JAAUXZ010092775.1_pt1 | contig 14585 bp, 13 predicted proteins | sample 7278131 | NCBI WGS metagenome assembly JAAUXZ01 (sample SAMN14350119, study PRJNA611818) | marine sediment metagenome | isolation source: surface marine sediment (3m) | place: French Polynesia: Moorea | collected 2018-08
CGCAGAGCGACGGCTCGCAACCGGAGCGCTCTCACGCCGCCTCCCGGATCTCCAGCACCGCAGCGCCCCGCACGCGGTCCTGCTTGAGATCGATGAGCGCCTCGTTGGCCGCCTCCAGCGGATAGCCCGACGTGCGGGTGGTGATCGGGATGCGCGTCGCCAGCTCCAGCAGCTCCCGGCCGTCCTCGCGGGTGTTCGCCGTCACGCTCTGGAGGGTGCGCTCCTGGAAGAGGTGCTTCTGGTAGTCGAGGGGCGGGACCTCGCTCAGGTGGATCCCCGCGATCGCCAGCGTGCCGCCCCGGTCGAGGGCCTCGAGAGCGGGCGGCACCAGCTCTCCGGCCGGCGCGAAGAGGATCGCGCCATCGAGCCGCGTGGGGGGTGCGTCGAAGCTGTCACCCACCCACGAGGCCCCCAGCTCCTCGGCCAGCTCTCGATGCTCGCCACCGCGGCTGAACACGTACACCTCGCAGCCGTGGTGGCGCGCCACCTGGATGGTGATGTGGGCCGAGTTGCCGAAGCCCCAGAGCCCGAGCCGCCCGCCGGGTGCGATCCCGGAACGCTTGAAGGCGCGGAAGCCGATGATCCCTGCGCAGAGCAGCGGCGCCACGTCGCGAGGCACGGCCTCTTCGGGAAGCGGGTAGGCGAAGTCCTCGGGTACCACCAGCCACTCGGCGTAGCCCCCGTCCGCGTCCCAGCCGGTGAAGCTGGGGGCGAGGCAGAGGTTCTCGCAGCCCCGGGCGCAGAAGCGGCAGCCTCCGCAAGCGCGCCGCAGCCAGGCCACGCCCACCCGGTCGCCACTGCGAAAGCGCGCGCTGCCGGGCCCGGCCGCGTCGACCCGGCCCACCACCTGGTGCCCCGGCACGATCTCGGGCAGCCGGGGCGGCAGGTCGCCCTCCACCACGTGGAGATCGGTCCGGCACACCCCGCACACCTCGACCCGCACGCGCACCTCGCCGGAGCCCGGCTCGGGAGCCGGACGCTCGGCAAAGCACAGCGGCTTCGCCTCCGCAGCGGCCGGCTCGCGAAGCACCATCGCTCGCATGTGGCCAGGATGCCCTGCCCGGTGACGTCTTCGCAAAGCGCCTAGAGAATCCCGGCGCGCTGGTACATGCCGGCCAGCACGAAGCCCGCTGTCACCAGGCCCAGCGCCGAGGCCACCACCGCCGCCCAGCCCGCGCGACGGTGCCACGCGGCGACGCCCGCGGGGGCCTCCGGGTCGCCCGGATCGTGCGTGGCGTTGCGCGTCCGGCGGAGCACGAGCGCCCGCAGCGCGGCCGTCCCGCCGCCAGCGAGCATGACCGCCACGCAGGCCTCGTGCACCCGGAGCATCCAGACCGCCCCCGGGCTCCAGCTCTCGAGGGCCTCCCGGCCGAGGAAGAGCAGCTTCAGCAAGTAGGCCGCCACGAAGAGGGCCACCAGCACCGCGGCCGCCAGCATGCGCCGGCGGTGTCCCGCCACGTTGCCCCGGCGTCGCTGCCATACGCCCCCGGCCGCCAGCGCCACGATGACGCCCATGTTCACCAGGGCGCCCGTCCAGAACAGGAGCTTGGGATCCATCGGGATGCTCAGCCCAGGTTCGGGGTCTGGTCCTGCGGGCGCGGGCTGCCGGGCGGCGTCGACTTCACGAACACGAGTGAGAGGGCTCCGCCCGCCAGCATCGCGCCGGCGACGGGGATCACCGCTCCGAGGGCGAGCTGGAGCCAGGCGTCGGTGGGCAGGCCCCGCGTGGCCGAGTTGACCACGCTCGCGAGGAGCCAGACGCCGACGGCCACGATCGCCAGGTGGGGGAAGCGGCCCTCGCGCTTGAGGCAGCCGGCGATGCAGAAGCCGAGGGTGAGACAGAGGAAGACCAGCGTCACGGCCGTCGAGAAGCTGATCGGGACCGTGGACATCGTGCCGGCCATCACCACGAACAGGAGGACCAGGATCATCAGCACGTCGCGCGCCACGATGAACCAGTCGATCTTCACGGAGCCTCCCGAAACCGGGATTCTAGCCCCGCACCGGCCCTCTGCGCAGCCGAGCCCGCTGCAGCGGGCATGGCCAGCCTGCGCCCTTCCGTTCACCCGCGAGCGGGCGGGGGCTGGCGGACGAGCCGGTCGGCTCAGGTCGGAGAGCGGCCCGCGGCGCCATGGGCAGCGAGTGCCTTGGCCAGCGAATCGCGCTCGCCGACGAGACGGGCGAGGTCGGTGAGGCACTCGCCGAGCACCCGCTCGGTGATGCCCAGCGAAGGCCTCACATAGGTCACTGCCTTGCTCTCGGCCGTGTAGACGAGGTCGGTGTGCTCCGCCGCGTCGTGTGAGCGATGGATGCGCAGCAGCACCCGCACCCGCGCCAGCACCTCCCAGCCCCGGCCATGACGCGGAGCCTCGACGCGGAACTCCTCCACCTGGATCCCGACCACGACCTGCGGATCCGCGCTCACCACCTGGTGGCCGGCCGTCTCCAGCTCGGAGACCACGACCCGCCGCACCACGTGACCGGGGTCCTCGGTGAGCACGATCTGCCCTTCCGCCAGGCCGAGGCCTGCCGCCCGCTCGCCCACCACCTTCTGCCCGGCGGGCTCGCCGCCCGCAGGCGGGATCTCCACGGACAGCGGAGGCAGGCCGGCCAGGGAGCTGTCGGGCCCGACCCCGACCACCTCGGGTGCGCGGACGGTCATGTCGCTGGCGCACCCGAGCCCCGCCAGGAGCAGCCCGGCGAGCGCCGCTCGGCGCCCGCGTGAGGGCACACCCGAAGGGCGGCGCACCTAGCGAACCACCTCGGCGTCGACGAGGCCCAGGGCGCTGCGCAGGGTGCCGAAGAAGGCGTGGACGTCCTCGTGCAGCTCCGCAGGACGCGTGGCGCGCGCCACGCGCGCGAGCGGGATCGGCACGCCCAGGGCCTGCGAGACGGGCCCGGTCGGGGCGAGGATCCGCTTCGCGTCGAGGTCGCGATACGCCTCCTCGACCGCCGGAAGATGGCCGCGCAGCGCCCGCTCGACGCGCACCTCGGAGTCGGGCACGGAGAGCGCTCGCGCGATCGCTCCGGGCACGAGCAGGTAGCTCTCGATGTGCCGGCGTCCCCAGGTGAAGAACTCGAGGCCGGGCTCCTCGCCGGCGTCCGGCGCCGGCGCCCGGCCGTCGTCGCGGTCGAGCACGCAGAGCCCGCGCGCTCCGGCACGGGCTCCCCCCAGCTCGCGGAAGTGCTCGAGGGCGCGGGCGGGCTGCCTACCGCCAAGGATCACGGTGGACTCGGAGAGCGAGCGCGCGAAGGCGGGAAGCAGGCGGCGGCACCAGGCCATGAGGATGCCCCGGTCTCGCGGTCCCTCGATATACAGAACCAGCCCGCGGCGCTCCTGGGACGCGCCCCCGGCGTGCTCCGGGTCGGATCGCAGCATGGGGTCCCTCCGGGTCTGCAGCGACGAGCGGGGGCGGCTCGGGTCGAGACGCCTCGGCGGAGGGGGCCGCCGTCCCGGAAGAACCTAGCTCAGTCCATCGCCCTGCGGCGGCCTCCCTGCGGGGGGCCGCCGCTCCAGGGTCGCCAGGGCCTCCACGTGGGGGGTCTGGGGAAAGAGGTCGAAGGCCTCGACCCGGAGCAGCCGGTAGCCCCCCGAGCAGAGGCCGCGGAGGTCGCGCGCCAGCGTGGCGGGATCGCACGAGAGATAGGCGATCCGCGCGGCCGCGAGGCGCAGCAGCAGCGCGACGCCCCCGCCCGGAAGCCCGCTGCGCGGCGGGTCGAGCACCACCGCCTCTGGCTCGAGCCCGCCGAGCCGGGCCGACGCCCGCTCGACCCGCTGGCTCACCACCTCCACCCCGGCCAGCCCGGCCGCGGCGAGATTCTCGCGCAGATCACGCGCGGCCGGCGCGGAGCCCTCCACCGCCACCACCTGCGTGAAGCGGCGCGCGAGCGGCAGCGTGAAGAGCCCCGCCCCGGCGAAGAGCTCGACCACGAGACGTCCCGCACCCGCGGCGGCGACGACGCGCTCGACGAGCGTCTCCAGCAGCAGGGCGTGCGCCTGGGTGAAGACCCCCGGTGAGACGCCAAGCGTCTCGCCGGCCACGTCGAGCGCGAGCCTCCCGGCGCGCGTCGCGGACGGGTCGTCGAGCGCCGCGGCGCGGACCCGACCGCCGGCACAGGCCAGCTCCCAGCCGCCGTCGGACGGCGGGCTCGCGGCCAGACGCGCGAGCTCGGCCTCCAGGGCCGGCAGCAGCACGGGGCAGGCTTCGACGGCGCGCAGCCGGTGCGAGGCGCGCCTCCGGTAGCCCACGCGCCCCGCCTCCACCTGCAGGCGCGCGCGCATCCGGTAGGCGTAGGGACGCGGCGAAGGTACGAGCCGTACCTCCGGCACCGTCAGCCCGCCGATCCGCTCCAGCGCGTCGGCCACGATCGCGCGCTTCGCCTCGGCCTGTGCGGCGTACTCGACGTGCTGCCAGGTGCAGCCTCCGCACTCGCCGAAGGCGGGGCAGCGCGGGTCCACCCGCGCCCCCGATGCCTCCACGATCTCGAGGAGCCGAGCGCGCGCGAAGCGGCGGCGCCGCTGCTCCAGGCGCACGCGCACGAGATCGCCCGGCGCGGTGAAGGGAACGAAGACGACGCGACCATCGGGGCCCCGGCCCACGCCATCGCCCCCAGCCGCCAGCGCATCGATGCGGAGGACGAGCTCCTCCTCCACGCGGCTACTCCCGCTGGCGGCGGGCGCACCAGGGGCAGAAGCGCAGGAAGCTGCGATGCGTGGGCCAGCGGCAGCGCGGGCAGCGGTCGGGCAGCCCGGAGTTGCTCCAGGGGCGCCGCGGCTTCCATTTGCACAGGGGGCAGTAGCTCATGAAGGGCCGCAGCTCGCCCGCGCAGCCGCGGCGACCACAGCGCCGCACCGCCTTGGGGTCGCGGGGCGGCTTGCGCCCGTTGGGCACGAAGCGCCCCGCGTAGCACCACGGGCAATAGCTCCACTCGGGGCGAACCCCCTTCTCACACTCGGGGCACACGAGCGGGAAGCTCGTGATCTCGAGGAAGGAGTTCTCCTTGGAGCCACACCAGGGGCAGACGCGCATGGCCTCGCTGATGGGACCGTCACAGCGCCGGCAGCGATAGCGGAGGTCCAGCGCCTTCCCGTGGGCCTTGCGGAAGGCATCGGCCTGCACGGCCAGGGGCGAGGGCGCGGGGGGCTTGGGCTTGCGAGCGCGCTTGCGGCGTGCGGCGCGGCGCTCCGGCTCCTCTTCGTGCCGGCGCCAGGCCCTCTCCAGCGCGCCGTGGAAGGCGACCGCGTCGGGGTAGCGGCGGCGCGGGTCGAAGGCCATGGCCTTGCGCAGCACCGGCTGCACCGGGGCCGGCACCTTGGCCTCGAAGCGACGGTGCTGCGGAAAGGGCCACTCGAAGGGCCAGGTGGGCAGCACGCCCGCCAGCAGGTCGTAGGCGATCAGGCCCAGCGAGAACACGTCGGAGGCGAGCCGCGCGCGCCCGTAGGCCTGCTCCGGCGCCATGTACCCGAGGGTCCCGGCGTCGGTGTAGGTGCGCGTCACGTTGGCCGCGAAGCGCGAGGCGCCGAAGTCGGCCAGCGCCGCGCGCCCGTCGTCGAAGATCAGGATGTTGTCGGGCTTGACGTCGCGGTGCATGACGCGCAGCCCGTGGGCGTGGGCGAGCCCGGCGGTGACCTGGCGGATCACCTCCAGCGCGACCGCCCCCGAACGCCGCGCGCCCACGTGGCGGGCCAGCGTGGTCTTGGCCAGCTCCGTGGCCATGACGAAGCGGCCGTCGATCCAGTCGGCGTTGCGCAGGGCCACGATGCCCGGGTGGCGCAGCCGGCTCGCGATCTGGGCCTCGTGCTCGATGGCCTTTCGGCCCCACTCCTCGACGGCGTCGCGGTTCGACACCTTGAGCGCCACCACCTGGTTCTGGACGGTATCGCGCGCCTTCCAGACGTCGGCGAAGGCGCCGCGACCGATGCGCCGGTCGAGACGATACTTCCCCAGTCGGGAGCCTCTGCGGAGAACCGTGGACAAACCTGGACGTTTCGTGGCTCGCGAGAACGCACACCATAACCCGCCGGAGCGAAGCCGTGACCGGGAATCGTGGCCTGCCGCGCGCCGACGCCGGCGGCCGACCGAGCGTTCAGGCTTGCGGCGGACCGAAGCCCTGCTCGGCGAGTGCGCGGCGCACCGGGCTCCCCGGCGCGAGGGCACGCCGGAGCGCCTGCACCGACGGGCGATCCCAGCGGTCGGCAGGAACCGCGAAGTCGTAGCTCTCGGCGCGAACGGGGCGGAAGCGCAGGCCCTTCTCGCGAGCCACGGTCTCGATGGTGACCCCCCAGTTGGCGCGCTTCTGGGCCACCGCCGCGGCGACCGCGAAGTGCGAGCGCGGCTCGTACGCGTAGCCGGGGGGCCTTCGCTCGCCGAGCAGCCCGTCGATCAGGATCCGCGTCCCGCTGCCGCGGTTGCGGTTCACCATGCGCAGCTCCGGGTCGGCGAGCAGCGCCTCGATGTCCCGGGCCTCGTCGGGGCGGGTCACCACACCCTGGAGCCGCGAGTAGCCCGGCAGCAGGCGCAGGCTCTCGCCGAGGAAGGGGCGGTTGTACTCGTCGGTCTCGGAATCGAGCAGGTGGATGGGCGCCGCGTCGCATTCGCCGCGCCGCGCCGCGGCCAGGCCCCCCTGGCTGCCCACCGCGACCACCTTCACCTTGTGACCCTCCCGGGACAGGGCCGCGGCGATCAGGTCGAGGCCGACGCAGTGGCTCCCGACCACCACCAGGTCGGCGGGCTCGAGCCCGCGCCCCACCAGCGTGACCTCCACCTCGCTCTCGGCGTCCACGATCTCCGTGTTGCGCGGAATGCGCACGAAGCCGTCGGCACGGCTGAAGGCAGTGACGCTGCCGCTGCCCTTGCCCATGGGGTAGGCGGCGAGCCCGCCGCGAAGGTCGTCCACGAGCCCGACCAGCAGGTACTCGAGACGGCCCCGCTCGGACACCGCCTTCTGGGCGAGACGGGCGCGCCGCGTCTGGCGCTCCTCGGCCCCGAGGCCCGCCAGCTCGCGCAGCACCGGCGCCACGAACTCGTGGAAGGTGAAGACGGCCGAGGTGGGGAAGCCGGGCAGGATCACCACGGGGACGCGGCCGTGGGCCGCCAGGCAGATCGGCTTGCCGGGCTTGAGAGCAACGCCGTGCACCACGATGCCCGGCTCGAGAGCGCCCACCACCCGCGCGTTGAGGTCGCCCTCCCCCTTCGAGGTGCCGCCCGAGAGCAGCACGAGATCGGAGCCCTCGAGCGCCGCCTCGAGGGCCTCCCGGAGGGCCCGCTCGTCGTCGCGGAAGGCGCCGAGGAAGCGCGGCTCCCCCCCGATCTCGGCCACCGCGTCGGCGAGGATGCGGCCGTTGCTGTCGTAGACGAGGCCGGGGCGCATCGCCTCGCCGGGCTGGGCGATCTCGTCGCCCGTGGACAGGATCGCCACGCGCGGGCGGCGCACCACCGCGACCTCGCTCCGGCCGATGGCGGCCAGCACGCCGGTATCGCGCGAGGTGAGCCGGGCGCCCCGGAAGAGCACGGTCTCGCCGCTGCCGATGTCGGTGCCGGCGAAGGAGACGGCGGCGCCGGGTACGCGGGCGCGACGCACCACGACCTCCCCTCCCTCGACGTCGGTGAACTCCACCGGCACCACGCAGTCGGCGCCGCGGGGCAGCATGCCGCCGGTGGCGATGGGGGTCGCCGTGCCGGCCGACACGTCGATCCGCGGCGAGACCCCTGTCGGGATCGACTCGGCGTTCCGCGCGAGGCGCACGGGCTCCTCCTCGGTGGCGCCGTAGGTGTCCTCGGCGCGCACGGCGAAGCCGTCCATGTTGGAGCGGTCGAAGCCCGGCACGTCCACCTCGGCGCGTACGTCCTCGGCGAGCACGCGCCCGAGGGCGCGCTCCAGGACCGCCGGCTCGGGCGCGAGCGGGGCCACGTCGAGCACCTCGCGCCAGCGCGCCTCGGCCGCGTCGCGGTCGAGCACCTCGAGGAACTGCGCCTGCTTCACGAGGCGGGCTCCTCGTCGTCGTAGAGGAGGACGTCCACCTCGGCGCCCTCGGGCATGCCCTCGAGCTCGCGCGGCACGATCACGCAGCCGGCGGCGCGCACCGTCGACGACAGGATCGAGGCTCCGGAGGTGGCGATGGGCGCGACGCGGCCCACCTCGAGCGAGACGCGCACGTAGTCCGTCCGCCCCACGGCGGAGGAGATCTTCCGGGCGAGCGGAAGGCGCACCCGCCGGTGGGGCCAGGCGCGGGAGCGCCCCCCCAGGCCGCGGACGGTGGGGCCCGCGAAGAACTCGTAGGCGCAGAGGCAGCTCACCGGATTGCCGGGGAGCAGGAACACCGTGGCCTCGCCGATCGAGCCCACGCCCGCCGGGCTCGACGGGCGCATCGAGACGCCGTGGAAGTGGAGCTTTCCCAGCTCGGACACGAGGCGGGGGGCGTGGTCCTCGCTGCCGACGGAGCTGCCGCCGGACACCAGGATCACGTCGGCCCCGCCGGCCGACAGCGCCTCGCGGATGCGCCCGGGGCGGTCGGGCAGGATCTCGAAGGGTAGCCACTCCGCCCCGTCGCGTGCCAGCAGGGCGCGGAGCACCACCGAGTTGCTGTCGACGATGCGGACGCCCGTGGGCCGGCTGCCGGCCGGCAGGAGCTCGTCGCCGGTGACGACCAGGCGGGCGCGGGGCCGGCGCACGCAGGCCACGCGCGCCGCGCCGATCGAGGCGAGCAGGCCGGCGTCCTGCGGCCGCAGCCTGCGGCCCGCGCGCAGCACCACGTCGCCGCTGCGGATGTCCTCGCCGACCGCACCCACGTTGCGACCCGGCGAGACCGCCTCGCTGACCTCCACCCGGCCACCCTGCTCGCTGCAGACCTCGGCCTTCACCACGGCGTCGGCGCCCTCGGGCAGCGGGGCGCCCGTCATCACGCGCACGGCCTCCCCGCTGTGAAGCCGCCCGGCAAAGGCGCTGCCGGGGAGCGTCTCGCCCAGCACGCGCAGCGGCACCGGCTCGTAGGACGACGAGCCGAAGGTGTCCTCGCCGCGCACGGCGTAGCCGTCCATCGCCGCGCGGCGGAAGCCCGGCACCGCGACGGCGGCCGCCACGTCTTCGGCGAGCACGCGGCCGACGCAGCGCTCGAGGTCCACCGGCTCGGCGTCGAGCCGACGGGTGTGATCGCCGAGGAAGGCCTCCACCTCCTCCACGTCCGCCCGCTCGGCGAAGCCGCGCATCCGGACGTCGCGCAAGGCAAATCTCCAATGCGAAGCGGGCAGAGGGGCCAGGCCCCTCTGCCCGCGATCTCGTCCCGTGGCCCGCTGGAGCGACCTTCGCCGCCCGCCTCAGCCGGCGGCCTTGGTCGTGAACAGCTCCTCGCGGGCGTCGAAGCGCTGGTAGGCCGACTGCACGAGGTCGTCCTTCACGTCCCACACGACCTTCGCCGGGCCGATGGCGTCTTCCTTCATGCAGTCGGGCATCACGTCTTCGTCGTTCTTCCAGCCCGCGCGCCGGTTGAACTCCCACTCGTCCTGCATGCACTGCCAGCCCATGTCGGCCACCTGCTCGCGCGAGATCTTCTCGCCGTAGAGCAGCGAGTAGAAGGTCGCGATGTCCTCGAGGGTCGGCTGGAGGAACTGGCAGAAGCCCGAAGAGTCGGTCGCGGCGTTCACGAGCTGCACCTCCTGCGAGGCGCGCGCCCACTCCTCTTCGGGGAGGCCCGGGTTCACGATCAGGCCCGCCGTGTGGTCGGCGCCCATCGCGCTCGTGAGGTAGGTGACGCCCGTGGCCTTGAGCGGCCGCGGGTCCCAGGCGGGAATGGCCTGGCCCTTCACCGCCGGCACGCGCGCGTGCTTCTGCTTCTTGCCGATGGCCACGGCCCCGTTGCCGATCGCCTTGCCGAGATCGGTGCCCTCGGCGATCTCGTGCAGGATGCGCTTCGCGCCCTCGGCGTCTCCCCACTCGAGGCCGCCCGAGTCCATCAGGATGGCGATGGCCGCGCCCGTCTCGATGGTGTCGAGCCCGACCTCGTCGCAGAGGCGGTCGAGGTCGGCCACGTCCTCCCAGCTCGCGATGGCGCAGTTGGCGCCGAGCAGGGTGAGCGTCTCGAACTCGAGGGCGGAGGTCTTGTAGTTGCCGTCGGCGTCGTGCACGACGTTGCTGCACTGCACGATGCAGCCGGTCATGCAGTTGTGCATGCCGCCGCCGCGCTCCTCGAAGCTCTCGACGATGCGCGCGCCGTCGAGCGTCTGCGCGTCGGGCGACTGGCCCTCCACACGGTTCTTGTAGGGGAAGGTCTGGAGCATGTTCGCCACGGGCACCACGGAGCTCGTGCCCGTCTTGAACATCTGCGGCCCCTCGCGGTACTCCTTCGTCCACTTCTTGCAGGCCGCCAGGAACTCCTTGCGCTCCGCGGGCTGGCGGGCGGCAGCCTTGCCGGCGTCGACCGCCACGTACTTGAGGCCCTTGCTGCCCATCACCGCACCGAGGCCACCGCGCGCCGCGTGCCGCGCCGGGTGACGCTCCTTCTCCTGGTCGGTGCAGGCCACCGACGCGCCGGACAGGCGCATCTCGCCGGCCGGGCCGATGGAGATGAACGAGGCCGTCTCGGTGTAGGACTTGGCCAGCTCAGCGATGAGCGCGTAGTTCCACATGCCCTTGTAGGCATCGGCCTCCACCACCTCGGCACCGTCGGCGGTGACGTTCACGGCGTAGCGCTTGCCCGCGTCGGCGGGCTGGCCGGTCACGACGATGCAGCGGTAGCCGAGCTTCATGAGGTCCTGGCCGGGGTTGCCGCCGGCGTTGGCCTCCTTGATGCCGTTCGTGAGCGGGCTCTTGCCGCCGATGGAGATCCGACCCGAGGTCGGAGCGGCGGTGCCGGACACCACGCCGGGGGCCATCACGAGCACGTTGTCGGGCCCCAGCGGGTCACAGCCGGGGTCGCACTCCGCGAGGAGGATCTTCGCCGAGAGCGCCCGCCCGCCCAGCAGCTTCCAATCGTCGGGGAAGGGGACGACTTCCGCCGTCTGCTTGGTCATGTCGACCCGGATCATCCGGTCGCCGGTCGGTCCGCTCATGGGGGACACCTCCTTGCTTCGTTCAGAGTGCGGCAGAATACCAGAGCCGTACCACCCGGCGCCCGCCGACGCGGCGCGTCAACCGGGGAGGGAGCCCCCGGCGATCGCGGCCAGGATCTCGACGCGGTCGCTGCTCTCGACCGGCCGCTCGAGCTCACCGCGCTCGATCTCGTCGCCGTTCACGAACAGGTTGACGAACCTGTGAACGCGGCCGGCCGGGTCGAAGACCTGCTCGGCGAAGCCCGGGAAGCGCTCTCCCACCGCCTTCAGGCAGGCCCCGACGGTGGCGCCCTCCACCTCGATCTCTTCCTGCCCACCGGTGGGCCCGCGGTAGGGGGGCGGTACGACGACGCAGGGCACGATCCCATTCCTCCAGCGACGAGGTTGCGGCCCGAGTCTAGCGCGAAGGCCCGCCCAGGCGGGCGGCCCGGTCGCGGGAGGCTCCCCCCTAGCGGCCCCTGTAGGGCTCGCGTAGCGCCACCTTGAGGAGCCGTCCTTCGGGCAGCTTCGCCCCCAGCGGCAGCGCGTTGAAGACCGCGGTCTCCTCCGGCGTCCAGGCACTGCCGGTGCGGCTCCGGAAGCTCGCCGGGTCCTCGTCGCCCGCCGCCGGCCGCAGCCGCAGGCGCGTGACCTTGACGCCGCTGCGCTCCGCGGGCGTCAGCCGGCGGAAGCTCTCGATCACGCCGCCGAAGGTCTTGCGATGCGCATCGGTGTAGGCCTTGGCCACGATGCCGGCGATCTGGTAGACGGAGCCGTCGAGGGCGATCCACGCCAGATCCAGGCTCGCCGACTGGCCGCGGCTTCCCACGACCGCCTGGCCGCGCACGGCGGGCAGGCCGTTCACCTCGAGTGAGTCGAGGCGAGCCACGTCGACGCGCATCTTCTTCGACGCCTCGGTCAGGAAGACGCTCGCGGCCTCCCTCGGATCGTTGCCCTCTCCCGCGTGGCGCAGCACGACCTGCGCGTCGCGTCCCTTCGACACCGCTCCGACGGCGGTGCGCGAGTTCACCGTGCTCCAGCCGTCGGGAAAGACGAGCGTGAGCCCGAGGTCGGGGTGCAGGAAGCGCTGGCCCTCGAAGATGCCCTCGGCCGGATTCTCGCCGACCATCAGGCCATCGATGCGGCGCAGGAAGCCGTCGGTTCCCGACGCGATCGCCGGCGCCGGCGTGAAGTCGAGCTCCCGGGCGTGCTTCGCCGTCGACGTCGCGCGCCCCGCCGTCGAGGGGTGGGTGTCGAGCCAGCTCGGCGCGCGACGCGGCACGTCGACGCGCAGGTCCGTGGCCTTCGTCATGGTCTCGAGGAAGGAGGCGAGGGCCGCCGGGTCGTAGCCCGCCTTCGCCGCGATCTCCTGGCCGAGCGTGTCCGACTCGCGCTCCTGGTCGCGGCTGTAGCTCGCAATCGCTCCGGCCCCGGCGACCGCGAAGGGCGCCTGCACGAGGTCGCCCGCGACGCCTGGAATGACGGCGCCCGCGAGCATGCCGGGCAGCGCGAGGATGCCGAGGCCCGTGGCGCGCGCGTGTCGCTCCGCGTGGTGGCGCGCGGCCACGTGCACGATCTCGTGCGCAATGACCAGGGCGAGCTCGTCCTCGCTGTTGGCGAGCTCGAGGATGCCGCGCGACACGTAGACCCAGCCGCCGGGAAGAGCGAACGCGTTGGGCTCTTCGAGGTCCAGGATGGCGAATTTCCACTCGAGGTTCTCGCGCGGGGCATGCGCGGCCAGCCGCTTGCCCACGGAGGACACGTAGGAAACCAGCCGCGCGTCGGTGACGAGGCCCATCTCGGCCTCGACCTGCTTGGCAGCCTCCGCGCCGAGCTCGGCCTCCTTCTCCTGCGACACGAGCACGACCTCGGGTCGATGCGAGACCGGGTTCACCGAGCAGCCGGGCGAGCAGAGGAGTGCCGAGAAGAGGAGTGCTCCGGCCACGCCGGGCAGCAGGCGCTTCATGATCGCGTCAGGGTAGCTGCGGGGGCGTGCGTCGTCCTGACGCTCGCCAGGCAGCAGCCGACCGCCACGCGGCGTTCGGCACGCGCGTTCGGCACCGAGACGGGAGGACGATGGGTGCGGCTCATGGCCGCAGGTTGCGGCCGAGGCGGCGGGTCCTTCCCGGGCCTCCGACGGGGCAGGCCTTGGGCGGTGAGGCGAAGCGACGACCCGTCTGGCTGCGGCCAGGCTCGCGCAGTCTCGAGGACTCACGAACCTACGGACCCAACCTCGCGAGCGCCTTCGGCGAGGAGTGGAAACGCCCCGTCGGTTCCGGCACCGTCGGTGCGCGCCCGAGAATCCTCGCCTCGAGCTCCGTCCGCTTACTTGGAACGCTCCCGGGTCCGGGAAGGCATCCCGCGCCGCGACCCGAGCCGCCGGCCTTTGGTTCGCCCTTTTCTTCGGGCTCCTCTGGCGGACGGCATCGAGCCGATCCGCTCGCCCCCTACGGCACTGTTCTCGTGCGGGACTCTCCTGGCGGTTCGTTTGGGCCGATGGGAGCGAGACCTCGGTCTCCCCACGCCAAGAGCCCCGTACATCAAAGAGCCTACGCCCGCCGGAGGGGCGCTTCAATCCCTTTTTTCGCCGGTCGCAAGAAACTCCGGAGCGTCTCGATGTGCGTAGTACTTTCGGCGCGCGAGAACCTGCCAGAAGTGGTCGTCGGGAACACCGAACGGCGTTTCATTCGACGGGTCGGGGAGCCACGCCGTGAGGTAGCCGTCGCGTCCGCGTCCGTGATGCACGCATCCGGTGTCGAGTCCGCGCAGACCGGGCGCCACGTGCAGGCCCTGAAGCGCCCAATGTCCGTACACCACGCCGAAGTCGTGCCGGCGCTCGAGCCACACCGCGTGCCAGGCTTCGAAGCCCGGCGGTGCGAGGTCCGGCGTTTCGGGCGACCACGACCCGTCGCGCTTCACGCTTCGACACCCGGTGATACGCAGAAGTGCGTCGAGCTCCGGATCGCGCATCGGGTCGCCGGCCAGGAAGGCCTCCGCCTCGGCGCGATCGGGTGCGGCTAGTCGGGCGCTCGCGCGCTCCGCCTGCCGGGCCAGCTCCTCGAGGCTCCAGTCGGGGTGTGTCGCCGCGTGCACGAGGGCGAAGGCCTGGCAGCCGATCCGACCCGTCTGCGCCAGGGGCCGGCTCCGCAGCCAGTCGATCCAGTCGCCGGCGTCGGGGGCTTCGAGCACGTCGCCCACGCTGTCGAGCGGCGAGAGCTGGCGCTGGCCAGCGGCGATCCGCAGGAGATTCAGCTCGTGGTTGCCGAGCACGTAACGGCAGCGGCCCTCCTCCACCAGGCCGCGAACCTGGCGCAGGGCGCGGAGGTTGTGTGGCCCACGGTTGACGATGTCCCCGACCACCCAGAGCTCGAAGTCGTCGCCGAAGGTCGCGACGATGCGCTCGAGCAGCTCCTCGAGCTCCTCGGCACAGCCCTGCACGTCCCCTACGAAGATCGGCTGCGGCGCGGCCACGCAGGGTTTCATAGCGCGCCCTGCCGCCAGGCCCCGGTTTCGACCCGCAGATCTTCCGGGGTCGCGCCCTTCTTCCCCAGGGGACATGCG
>JAAUXZ010127054.1_pt1 | contig 14569 bp, 9 predicted proteins | sample 7278131 | NCBI WGS metagenome assembly JAAUXZ01 (sample SAMN14350119, study PRJNA611818) | marine sediment metagenome | isolation source: surface marine sediment (3m) | place: French Polynesia: Moorea | collected 2018-08
GGGATTTTCTGGGCACTATCCGCCGTGGCGAGCACGTCACCATGTTGTATCGAGTGCGCAGTACCAAGAAACCTGGCGAATGGCTGGGTCGAATGGTGCTGGGTTATGAAGATGGTGAAGTCAAAATTTTTGGCGCGTCGGTTTTTTAGCCCGGGTTTGATATGTCCGAGCAAATCCAGGAAGTTGTCGAAGATAACAAATATGTCGAACTCACCTACGAGGTGGTCGACAAGAATTCGCAGTCCGTATTGACCTCGGTCGACTATCCGCTGGGATACGTGCAGGGCGTTAACGAGGTTCTGGCACCGGCGGTAATGGCGGAGCTGGTCGGCAAAAAAAGCGGGGATGTGATCGAAGTGCCGATCGACTGTAACCAGTTATACGGCCCTCGCGATGAGTCTCTGGTGATTATCGAACCGATCAACAATGTCCCGGAGGAATACCGCGAGGTCGGCATGTCCATCCTCATGGAAAATGATCTCGGTCAGACCAAGACGTTTATCGTAACCCGGGTTGATCGTAAATCGGTGACTATAGACGGCAACAATCCGCTGTCGGGCCGAGAGGTTATTTTTCGGCTGGAAATTAAACTGGTTCGTGATGCCACCGAGGAAGAGATTGAATTTGGTGGCAAGATCGAAGAGCCACCGGAAGTACCCGGTACCACCAAGGTGCCGATGCAGTAGGCAGTTGAGAGTAGATGACTGCAGAGAAACCGGTAAAAAAAAGGGATCCCAATAATCCCTGCCTGTTTTGCACCGACCCAAAGGGTGTGTCGCTGCAAAATGAACTGGCTTACAGTGCCAGGGATAGTTATCCGGTGAGCCCGGGGCATACATTGGTGATGCCGCGACGTCATGTTGCCGAATTTTTTGAGTTAACGGCAGAAGAAGTGGCGGCCTGCATGGATCTGGTCCGGCAGGAGAGAGAAAGGCTGGAGGTAGAGTTTCAGCCGGATGGTTACAACGTTGGGGTGAATGTCGGTCAGGCGGCTGGCCAGAGCATTTACCACACGCATATTCATATCATTCCCCGCTACCGGGGGGATGTTGAAAATCCGCAGGGGGGCGTCAGACACGTCCTGCCTGCGAGGGCACACTACCAGCGAAAGGCTGTGTGATTGATTGAGATAGGAGGGAGCCCTTACCGGTGCTTCCAGCGTATACAACAGAGGAGTAACACTGATGAGCGGTGCACCTAAAGAAAGACCAGTGGTACCTGACGGCAAGTCCAAGTACCTGACCACCAAGCAAATGAAAGCCAATGAAAAGGGTTTCGTGGGTTATGAAACGGTCTGGGAACCACGCCACAAAGTGGCCGAGTACCAGACTCCAAAGAAGCCTTAATCCCCGCGAAATAAACCTGGCCGGTCATCGAGAGTATTCCTTATTCTCGATGACCAGCTACTTGCTGGCCATCTGCGCGAGCACAGCCTGATGTTCAGTCCTCACTGAACCTTGAAACCCTGAGTCGGTCAAACTCCACTTTCTCAGTCTGTATTCGAGGTTTCACGCATGAGACATATCCATTTCAATCTGCTGACAACGCTGTTGGCATCCATTCTGATCCTCTTTAGCGCCCAGGGCTTCGCTGCCGGTGGTGGTGGCGACAGCAGCTACGGTGATACGAAAGACGAATTCAGCGAGGTAAACAAGTTGATCAAGGCTGAGAAGTATCGCCAAGCCCATCGCGAGCTGTTAGCACTTGACGTCGACGATCGTGAAGCCGATCGACTCAACCTGTTGGGATTTACCGCGCGCAAATCAGGCGATTACGATGACGCCGCTCGCTATTATGAGCAGGCACTGGCACTCGACCCCGAACATCTGGGTGCACTGGAATATCAGGGTGAACTCTTTATTACCCTGGGTCAGCTCGACAAAGCGAAGGAAAACCTGGCGAGGATTGAAAAAGCCTGCTGGTTGTACTGTTCCGAGGAAGGACAGCTTCGCGACGCCATCGTGGCCGCCGCTGCTCAATAAGCATTCTGCGCAATGCTAAGCCAGTCAGGCGATAAAACCGCCTGACTGGCGCTGCCACAGGTCAGCGTATAAACCACCTGCCTTCACTAATTCGTCGTGGGAGCCCTGTTCCACGATCCGACCCTGGTCGATGACCACCAATCGGTCGAGCTCGGCGATCGTCGATAATCGGTGTGCGATCGCGATAACCGTTTTGCCTTCCATCAAACTCATCAGGTTATCCTGGATAGCGGCTTCGACCTCGGAATCGAGTGCTGAGGTTGCCTCGTCCAGAACCAATATCGGCGCGTCTTTCAGAAACACGCGCGCAATGGCGATGCGTTGTCGCTGTCCACCGGATAACTTGGCGCCGCGCTCGCCTACCTGGGCATCATAGCCCTGGTTTCCGTCGAGATCGGATAATTCAAGAATGAAATCGTGAGCATTGGCACGTCGCGCGGCCTGTTCAATATCTACCTGACCGGCAACCGGACTTCCATAGGCAATGTTGTCACGGATCGAGCGATGCAATAGCGAGGTATCCTGGGTAACCACCCCGATTTGTGCCCGCAGCGACTCTTGTTTGACCCTGGAGATGTCCTGTCCATCAATGCGAATGGCGCCACCCTCGAGATCAAACAAGCGCAGCAAAACGTTCATCAGGGTGGTTTTCCCGGCACCCGAGCGACCAACCAATCCAACTTTTTCACCGGGTTGTATGTTCAGTGAGAAATCTTCCAGCACACCGGAATCTTTACCGTAATGGAAACGAATCTGGTCGAATTCAATTTCGCCGCGGGTAACCTCGATGGCGGGCGCTTGCGGCGCGTCGGTGACCATCTGAATTTTCGACAGGGTATTCATACCGTCATGCGCCATGCCGAGATTTTCAAACAGTGCCGACATTTCCCACATAATCCAGTGCGACATGCCGTGCATACGCAACACCAGACCAACAGCCACGGCAATGGCACCGACGCTGGCCTGGTCCTGCAACCACGACCATACCGAGATAAAACCTACCGAAAATAACAATAACGCGTTGATCACCTCCACCGACACTTCGAGTTTGGTGCTGAGGCGCATCATGCGATACACGGTATCCATGAAACCTTCCATGCTTTCCCTGGCGTAATTTTCCTCGCGACCGGTATGGGAGAACAGTTTTACCGTCATGATATTGGTGTAACTATCGACAACTCTGCCGGTCATCGTGGAACGCGCGTCAGCCTGTTCCTCAGCCACCCGATGCAGCCGAGGTAACAGGAAGTAGAGCATGGCAATGTAGGCGATCAGCCAGGCGATAAAAGGTACCACCAGGCGAATGTCAAAGGTGGTCACCAGAATCAGGCCGCCAAAAAAGTAGACGCTGACATACACCATGACGTCGGCCAGTTTCATCACCGATTCGCGAACACCGAGCGCCGTTTGCATGACCTTGGTGGCAACACGACCGGCAAATTCATCCTGGTAAAAGCCAAAGCTTTGCCGCAATAAATAGCGATGTGCTTTCCAGCGGATCCGCATCGGGTAATTACCGAGCAGCGTTTGATGACTAACTAGCGCTAAAATCAAACTAATGGTCGGCAACGCAAACAGCACAATGATGCCAATAAAAACAAGTTTGTCGCCTTCGGTTTGCAGAAAGCTGGCCTTGTCGACCGTTGCCAGCCAGTCAACGATATTGCCGAGAAAACCAAATAACATGACTTCTACCACCGCCGCCAACGCTACCAGCACCGACATGATCAGAATCCACGGCCAGACATCTTTGGTGTAGTGCCAGCAAAAAGCCATCAGCGTCGCCGGTGGCTGATCTGGCACCTCCGGGGGAAATGGTTTGATGAGGTTTTCGAAGAAGGCGAACATGTTGCTACGTTATCCGAATCAGCGCTTTAACGCACCTGCCGGTTTACAAATCCTCAATGCTGCCGCGTACTTCAGGCAATAACAGTTAGCCGGCAGCGCTCGAACTGCTGTAATCTAGCCCGTCAATCAGAATCCTCGTGTTTTCCGCTGGTCGCATTAACCTCGCTAATTTATCGCTGATATGACAGATACTAACCACAAGTGGCTTGTGCCCATTCTTTCCGCCGGAAACTTTGCAATCGGCATGGGTGCCTTCGTGGTCATCGGTATGCTCAATCCGCTCGCCGATGGATTAGGCGTAGGTCCCGCCGAAGCCGGCTGGATTATGACTGTTTACGCGATAACCTATGTGATTGGTTCACCGCTAGCAGTGGCGCTGACCGGAGCCTGGGGCAGGCGCCTGGTGCTGGTGCTGGGGATGACACTGTTTGCGGTTGCGGCGTTAGTGTCCGCACTGTCGACATCGATGTTGCCACTATTATTTGCGCGAACCATCGCGGCGCTTGGTGCCGGCCTGTTTACCCCGATTGCGGCGGCGGTGGCGGTTACCATTGCCAGACCTGAGCAACGTGGTAAATCGCTGGCTGCGGTATTTTTCGGCTTAACCTTGTCGCAGGTACTTGGCATTCCTACCGGCAGTTATATTGCCTACACCTTTGGCTGGCAGTCGACCTTCATGATTGTTTTCGTGCTGGCCCTGCTCACCGCCATCGCCGTCTGGCGTATCGTGCCTGCCAGGCTGGAAATAGTACCGGCCAGCCTGGGATCGTTGGCGGCAACGCTGCTCGACTGGCGAGCGATGTTAAACGTGCTGTATACCGGAACCTTGCTGGCCGCTATCTACATTGTTTACGCGTACCTGGCGCCATTGATGAAGGAAACCATGGGGCATGGTCGCGATGAACTCACCCTGATATTGCTCATCTTTGGATTTGGTGCGGTCGCCGGTAATCTCGCCGGTGGTTATCTGGCCGATAAAATTGGCGCGGTGGCCACCCTTGTTCTGGTCAGCACCGTGCAGATGATCAGCATGCCATTTTTTACCCTGCTGCCGTTTAACGAATTCCTGCTGTTTATCCTGGTGTTCACCTGGTCGATTTTTGGCTGGTTATTCATGGCACCGCAACAGTCGCGCCTTATCACGTTCTCGCCCGAGCGCCAGGGTATCTTGCTGTCGTTAAATGCCGCCGCCATTTATGTTGGCGTCTCGGTTGGCACTGCCATCGGCGGCATTGTGATCGAAATATGGGGAGTTTCGGCTGTTGGCATTGCCGGCGGTTTGGGGGGTCTGGTTGCGCTAATCCATCTGCTGAGCTCGGTGAAACTGGCGGGCCCTCGCTGAGAGATACAATCTCAGGCAGAAAGAGCGGCCTTATAATCAGGCTTTTCGCCGCTCGCCAGCTATACTTTGTATCAAAAGTATAATGTCTGCTATGAAATCCCGAAGCACTTCGCTGCAATCCACGCTGATTGTGTGGTTCCTGCTGTTTGGCCTGCTACCGATGCTGGCGGTAGGCGCTTCCGTCTACTGGATTTCGAAATCGGGAGTGCAACAGGCGGTTTATCAAAATCTCGAGCAGACTGCGCTGCTCAATCGTCGATTTCTGCAGAATTGGTTTCTTGACCGGTTCGGAGATCTCAACAGCATCAGCGCCAGCGTTCACCCCCGGGCCCTGATGAGCGAACTGCTCGCTGGTAAATCGCCGGATTTATCGCCGCAAGTCAGCCGTCATCAGGAGCAGCTAGCGGCCATTCTGGAAGCCTATGACTATATCGAAGATCTGCTGTTAGCCGACGTAAACGGCAAGATTATTTTCAGTCTTAATAACCGCGACTTGCCGGGTGGACTGTCTCGCCTTGATGATGCATCCGTCAGTTACCGCGCTGCGATCGATAATACATTGGCAACCGGTGTACCGGGATTCACCGATATACAACCATACATTGATGGCTCGGCACCCGCTGCTTTTTTAATGACCCGCTTAACGAATCCTGACGGCGAAATACTCGGCCTCTTGATGCTCGATCTCGAGATTGAGCGATTGTACGAGGTTATTGAATATGCGGAACTGAGTGATCGGGGAGTCACTAATCGTGTGGTGGGTGACGATGGATTGGTAAGAACAAAATTCGATACTGTTGCTGACATTGGTTCTCTGAGATATACCCCCGCGGTTGTTCAACACTGGAAAACCCACGACAGTTTCCAGGGTGGTGACCAGCATCAGCACCAGGATGAAGAGTTCAAGGTGTACCTGAATCCGGAGGGCAAAGAAGTATTAGGCATCGCCCATTCTCTGCTGATTGGAGACGTCACCTGGTGGGCGCTCAGTGAACACGAGACGGCGATTGCCTTCGCCAACATCCATCTCATCGAGCGCTCGATCATTCTTACCCTGCTAGTGACTGCAGTACTGGCTATATTGGTTGCCGCCCTGCGTTCGCGGCAAATTACACAACCACTTGAAAAACTGACTCACTTCGCAAAGCGTGCCGTTGAGCCCGGGTTCAATGACATGTTGCATCTGCGGGGTAACGCCGAGGTGGTGACGCTTAGCGACACGCTGAATCGACTGTTGACCGCGCGTCGCCAGCGTTTACTGCAGAGTGATCTTGAGCGCAGGCGATTGCAGTTTGTGATTGATTCGGCCGATGCCGGGGTCTGGGACTGGGACCTGATCACCGACCAATTTGAGGTAAACGACCGTTATGCTCGCATTTTCGGTTACCAACTGGAGGAAATCGAGCCAGTTAATTTCAAATGGATTACCGACCGCATTCACCCGGATGATGAACCATCGGTAGATCAGGCCGAGGAAGATGTGTTTGCCGGCAACGCGGAGCGCATGGAAGTCATGTATCGCATTAAACACCGCAACGGGCATTGGGTCTGGATCCGTGAAACCGGCTTGATCTCAGAACGGGATGCTAGCGGAGAGCCAATACGGATGATTGGTGCCACGCTCGACATCACGCAACAGAAAAATTTGCAGCTCGCACAACAATCAGCCGTTGAGGCTGCCGAGGAAGCCAATCAGGCAAAGAGCGATTTTCTCGCCAACATGAGCCATGAAATTCGCACACCGATGAATGCCATCATTGGTCTCAATGACTTGTTACAGGACACGACGCTGGATGCCGATCAGGCTGACTTCGTGCAGCGTATCGGTTCCAACTCCAAGGCCCTGCTCAGGTTGTTGAATGACATCCTCGATTTTTCAAAGATTGAGGCCGGCAAACTGGACTTTGATGCGATTGATTTTGATCTTGGCGCCATGCTCGACGAGTTAGGCACAACACTATCGTATAGTGCGCATGAGAAAGGTCTGGAAATCATTTGTCCCGCTGATCCGTTGCAGCACTACTGGGTGCACGCGGATCCCGGCCGTCTTCGACAAATACTGACCAATCTTATTGGCAACGCCATCAAATTTACCGAGGTGGGTGAAGTTGCCGTGCATTTTGAAGAACTGCGGCGTAATTCAGAAACCTGCAAGATTCGGCTATCCGTGGTTGATACCGGCGTTGGCCTAACAAGCCAGCAGCAAGACAAATTATTTCAGCGTTTCACCCAGGCGGATGGATCGACCACTCGACAATACGGTGGTACCGGACTCGGGCTGGCGATATGCCGGGAGTTGGTTGAGTCAATGGACGGCGAGATCGGCCTTAGCAGCGAAATTGGAAAAGGAGCCTGCTTCTGGTTTACGCTCGAGCTGCCGCTTGCGCAAGTGAAACAATCGTTTACACCCCGTAATGATTTGCAGGCTTGCCGGATTCTGATTATCTCCGCCAACAATACCAGCAGCCATTTTATGGAGCGCCTGCTGTGCAGCAATGGTGCCGAGGTATCGGTCGTACAGTCGACCTCGACGGGCCTCGATTACCTGCGGCGTGAGGCTGATCATGGTTCTCCGGTCGAAGTGATATTGCTCGATAAACCAGCTGCCGACCTCGATATCGAAACATTCAGTCGTCAGGTGAAAGACGATGAGCCCAATAGTCCGACTAAACTGGTATTGATAAGTGCCGACGGTAATCGCGGTGATGCCAGGCTTTCTCAGTCCATGGGCTACGATGGTTTTCTCAGCAAACCCATTGAACAGACTGAGTTAGTCACCGCAATACGCCAGGTGGCTGGCTTGCAGGATGGTGAGGAGCGACTGGTTACACGCCACACGACTTACGAAAATCCGGTTTACAACGCACATGTGTTGCTGGTTGAGGACAATCCCACCAACCAGTTGGTGGCCCGCGGTATGCTCGGTAAGTTAGGTGTGACAGCCGACATCGCAGTCAATGGAGCAAAATGTCTCGATATGTTGCAGGTCAACGACTATGACCTGGTTTTCATGGACTGCCAGATGCCCGTAATGGATGGCTTCGAAGCCAGTCGGGCAATCAGGAATCCGCAGACCAGTGGCCTAATAAATCAAGACATCACTATTGTTGCCATGACTGCCAATGCCATGGTCGGAGATCGTGAAAAATGCCTCGAGGCCGGCATGGATGACTACATTGCCAAACCGATTTCAATGCATAAATTAAGCGAGGCGTTGGGCCGCTGGCTGGACAAATAATAGGTTCACACTGAATCGTCAGATCAGGTGACTTCAAACCAGGTTTTCATGCCGGCTGCCTGATGTTCAAGCATGTGGCAATGGATTAGCCACTGACCCGGGTTGTCGGCGATTAATCTGAGACTGGCAGTTTCGGCACGATTCAATAATGCGGTATCTCTCCACACTCCCGGTTCGCGACTATCCTGAAAATGATGTCCATGCACGTGGATACCGTGCGGCCAGGCATTGTTGTTGTTCACTTCAAGACTAACGGCTGTGCCTTTGGGTACACGGAACAGCGGCTGTTCTGTCATCCCGGCAAAGCCATTAATTGCCCAGACCTGACCCTTGCGGGCCAGTTCACGCACACCCAACGATTCTCCCTGGTGAATAGCTGCCGACATTCTGCCCATGGCGCCACCCTCCAGCTTCATGGGTACCGAGAGGTAATCCCGGCCAGTGGTCAGATCGATCTGATGCAGAGGATTGGCGGGTAAAGGTGAGGGCGCCTCGTTCTTGGTTTCCTGTCGTTTTGACGAGTGGTAGCGAAAATCAGCGACCTCAAGCACCTGGTCCCTGACCAGTACTTCGACTGAACTCAAATCACCCGGCGCAGCAGTCATATCCAATACCAGGTCGACGCGCTGGGCTGGCGCCAGCGTGACCGTTCTGTCCTCTATCGGTTGAGGTGTCAACGGTTGGCCATCTTTGGCGATTTCCCAGATTGGTCCTTCGGGAAAGCGCAAGGTCATCACGCGGGCATTGGCGATATTAATGACTCGCAATCGAACGCGCTGCCCGGAAACAACCTGAAACTCTGGCAGTGTCTGTCCGTTGACGGTCAGGTAGTTGCCGAGGCGACCACCATGCGCCCAGTCGTGGAGCGAGCCAAAGCTGGTTTCGTCGAATTGCAAATCATCATCGAGTCGCCAGTCATCAATCGCGAACACCAGATCCTGGTCAAAATCCTGAGCTTGTTGTTCCTCGACGATTAAAACGCCAGCGAGGCCACGGGCCAGCTGTTCCCAGGAGCGATGATGACTGTGGTACCAGTAGGTTCCGGCATCGGGAGGATTCAGCAGATACCGAAATGATTCGCCCGGCGCGATTGCGTCCTGTGTCATGCCGGGCACTCCATCCATTGCATTGTCGATGCGCAAGCCATGCCAGTGTACTGCTGTTGGTTCCGCCAGGCTGTTGATGACTCGAATCTCTGAAACCTTGGCTTGTGGCAATCGCAGTACCGGGCCAGGTGTCGAACCATTAAAACCAAGCAGTTTTGCCGGAGCCGGTTGCTGCGGTTCAAATCGTCTGCTGATTTCAACAGCCTCCAGTTGCCAGCTCTGGGATGCATTGTTTGCCGCGATAGAAAGCTGTGGCATTGCGGCACTGGCCGCTGTCGCCATGGAAGTCTGAATAAATTGCCTGCGAGTGACTTTTTTCTGTTTGATCAATGCTTTGCCTGCCTGTTTCGTCTCTGTTTGAAAGCCTGATGGTCATCCGCCGGTCGGGGTTGATCGGCCAGCCTCGAAGGGACGCTTCGTGAATAAGCTTGTGCTTTTACAGTATCACATGCCCACCGTCTCTTCAGACAGTGTTTTACAGGGTTGGTTTGTTGATAAACCAGGGTTTTCTGCTACTTTTAATTGAGGACATAAAAGAATAACTGCCTGCTCGTATTCTGGTGGCTGGCGGTAGTTTTGTCGCTAACCCCAGGATACAAAATGAAGCATGTTTTTTTGCTCTTACTAGGATGTTTTTTGGCTGGTCCTTTGCTGCCACTTTGGGCTGCCGACAAGGTCATTAAAATCTATCACGACTCAGATTACAGCTCTCATTCAGAGTCAGCCGAGTCGATGAAAATGGGTTTTCTCACCGCCCTCGATGAAGTCGATAACCGAATAGGAAACTATCGCATTGAATTCGTTGAGAAAAATCATCGTGGAAATGTGGTTCGCAGTCAGCGAACCATGAAACAATTCCTCAAGGATCCGGAGGCACTGTTCATTCTTGGTGGTCTGCACTCACCGCCTTATCTGAAGTTTCGACAGTACATCAACGAAAACGAGATCCTTTTGCTGCTGCCCTGGGCCGCCGGCGGTCCGATAACCCGGCATGCGGAGGGTACAAACTGGGTATTTCGTTTGTCGGTTGATGATACCAAGGCAGGCATTCGAATCAGTGATTATGCGATTCGCGCCGAGAACTGCGAGTCTCCTCATTTGTTACTGGAAGATACTGGTTGGGGTAAAGGTAATTTTCGCACCATGACCGGTTATTTTGAACGGCAAAAATCTTTGACCCCCTCGGTTACCTGGTTTAACTGGAATACGAAAGAGTCGACCGCCAAGGTAATGCTGCGAGATATCGCAAATTCGGGTAGCGACTGTTTGATATTCGTTGGAAACGCTATCGAGGGCACGGTGTTCATGCGCGCAATTGATGAACTGGGATTTGACTTACCGGTTTTGTCACACTGGGGGATTACAGGAGGAGACTTTGCTGAAAAGCTGGGCCCTGAGGTTTTACGTAATCTCGATTTGCATTTTCTACAGACTTGCTTTTCGTTTGTATCGTCCGATCAAACCGAATTTAGCGAGTCTGCATTCAGGCGGGCGCAAAGGCTTTTTCCTAAAAAGTTGACCGCTTATGAGTCATTGCAGGCACCCACGGGTTTTATCCATGCTTACGATCTGGGCCGATTGGTTATCGAGGCAATGTCTCAACTGCAATTAACCGATGACATGGCTGAAAACAGGAGAGCTTTAAGGGACAAACTCGAACAGCTGAATGAGCCGGTTGAAGGTCTGGTGAAGACCTATCAGCAGCCATTTATGCCCTTTACGCCTGACAATCCTGATGCTCATGAAGCGCTTGATCTGTCCGATCTCTGCATGGCGATGTATACGCCTGAGGGCGTAATCAAGGTAAGAAGCAACAATCCGGCTGAATAGATTCCAAGGGACTAGCGATCACATCGAATATGTCAGTGCAGATTAAACAAGCGACCCGATCTACCGCTAACCTGTTTTACGTATTTATCAGTGCAGCGCTTATTGTTGCGCTGATCGCCAGTTACTTTCTGATTGGTGAACGTATTCGCGCTACAAGCCTTGATTTTCAACAACGCTCAACCCAGGCGCAGGCCGAATACGCCTCGAGAGCCCTCGGTACATACCTCGATGATCGGATTCTGTTGTTGCAGGACCTCGCTACTCAGCCCATTCTCGCCAATGCTGTTATGGGAACCCTGGTCTCCGAGGAAAATCTGCTCGATTATCTCGACGCCTATCGAATTTTCGGCAAGCTGGAGCATCTTTATTTACTCGATATTCTGGGCCAGCCGGTTTATCAGTCGACTGATCAGCCGCTAGGTATCGTGCTTGAGGACGAAATCTGGTTTCAACAAATCGTTGAGGGTGAGCGCCCCTGGGCGATCAGGGCTTATCGAGGAGATAATGGCTGGCATTTTGCACTAACCATACCGGTGGAATATAACGGGGCCAGTGAGGGTGCGATTCTGGTTCGCTTCCGGGATAACCTGCGTGAACTGGTATCGTCATTGGATACCGGTAGTGCCATCCACATCGTCGGCGAGCATATAAACTATTCGACACTGAACGAAGCTGTGGAGTATCGCCTCATTGATGCACAACAAATAGGCAATACCGGTTTGAAGGTCGAATACTTCCGGGACGCCGATCAACTGGCCTCCGAGGTCAACAACGTTGTGCAGCGTGCCTACCTCGGCATCATCGGCAGTTTGTTAATTGCTTTTATTTTTCTGTTCCTGATTGGCAAAAAGTTCTTTGTTGATCCTTTCAAGGTGATCGAACAATCGGAGCGACAGTTGCGTGAACAACAGGATCGTAATCGTGAGCTGCTGGAAGCACTGAACGCTACTCCCACCGGGGTGACTGTGGCCGACGCAAGACGCAAGGACCTGCCGCTCATCTATGTTAATAAATCTTTCGAGGAAATTACCGGTTATTCCGCTGACGAGTCGATAGGAGTTAACTGTCGATTTCTGACCGGCGAGAAGACCTCACCTCAAACCAAGGCATTGATTTCACGCCTGTTGAAAGCGGGCAAACCGGTACACGTCGAAATTCTCAACTACACCAAGGACAACAAACCCTTCTGGAATGATTTGTCTATTTCACCGGTATATAACGACCATCAGGAGCTCACCGCCTATGTGGGCGTGCAAAGTGACATCACTGAAAAAATCGAGCGTCAGCGCGAGCTGGAAGAATCGCGTGAACAGGCGCAGTCAGCCAGTCAAGCGAAAAGTGAATTTCTTGCCAACATGAGTCACGAGATACGCACGCCAATGAATGGCGTCATCGGAATGACCAACCTGCTGCTGGATACCGAACTTAATGAAGAACAACGAGAGTTTGCGGAAACGGTCAAAAATAGTGCGGACAGTTTGTTATCGATTATCAATGACATTCTTGATTACTCGAAAGTAGAAGCTGGCAAGCTCAAGCTGGAGCCCATCGAATTCAACATTGGTTCCTTGATGGATAGCTTTGGCACTGAAATCTCGGTCAAGGCCGGCGAAAAAGACGTTGAAATCATTTGCCCGGCCAATCCGGTGCTCGATCACTGGTACATGGCGGATCCCGGGCGTATCCGGCAAATTCTGCATAACCTGGTTGGTAATGCGATCAAGTTCACCGAGCAGGGTGAGGTTGCTGTCTATCTTGACGTACTGGAAGAGAGCGACGCCGAGGCACTGATCAAGATTCGTATCACCGATACCGGAATTGGACTGACTGAGGAGCAAATAAGCCGGCTGTTTGACCGCTTCGAGCAGGCCGATGGTTCAACCACCCGAAAATATGGCGGTACCGGGCTGGGACTCGCCATTTCCAAACAGCTGGTGGAGCTGATGGGCGGTGAAATCGGGGTTGAGAGTACCCCCGGTGAGGGCTCGACATTCTGGTTTACCATGCGACTCGAGGAAACCGAGCGACCCATGGAGACCGACTACATGGTTAGTCCCAGCAGTGAAAAGGTCCTCGTCGTTGACGACAATCGAACCAGTTTGCGGTTGATGAACCTGTTGCTGGAGCGATGGGGTATTGAGCATGAACTCGCCAACCACGCCAACCATGCGCTGGAGCGCCTGCTCGGTGCTGCGAAAGATGGAAATCCTTTTACCATTATGATTACCGATCACCAGATGCCGGAAATCGATGGTTTTGACCTCGCGGATTTGATCAGCGAACACGCTGAGCTCGAGGGTTTGAAAAAAATACTGCTGAGTTCTGCTGCCACCCGCGGAGATGCCAGCTTATCGCAGAGCAAGGGGTTTTCCGGTTTTCTCACCAAGCCGATTGAACAGGACAAACTCTATGGCATGTTGATGAAGGTGTCTGGGGTCAATTACCAGTCGAAACGCCTGATTACCCGGTATACGTTAGCCGACATGCCAAACCTCGATGCTGATGTTCTGCTGGTCGAGGATAATCCGACTAATCAGTTGCTGGGCCGGCGCTTGCTGGAGAAGTATGGCCTCAGGATTACCATCACCGAACACGGTGAAGAAGCGCTGGCAGCACTGCGTGAAAAATCGTTTGATCTGGTGTTCATGGATTGCCAGATGCCCGTTATGGATGGATTTGAGGCAACCCGGCGCATCAGGGCTGGCAACGATCCGAGGATCGATGATCAGATAACCATTGTCGCAATGACTGCCAATGCGATGGAAGGGGATCGCCAGGCCTGCCTGGATGTCGGTATGAACGATTACCTGGCGAAGCCAATTATTCAGGAGGAGTTACAGCAGGTTTTACTGAAGTGGTTGACCGTCGATTCTGTGAAGTCATCTGGTGACGCCCAGAAACGCCCCAAAATCAGCGCCAATATATTTAACTTTGCCGCTTTCGCCAAACGCATGATGGACGATTACGAACTGATGCAGGAAGTCGCGCAGAGTTTTATCACTGAGACCGAGCCCACGATTCGTAACCTGATCAATGCGCTTGAATCGCATGACAGCGATCGCGTGCACGAACTGGCGATTAAAATAAAAGGCGTCTCGTCGAATGTTGAGGCGGGTACTATCAGCAGCCTGGCTGAGCAGATAGAACACAGTTCGAATCATTTACACAGTGAGCAGATCAGTGAACTGACGGCGCGACTGGCCATTGAATTTGATAGCATCAA
>JAAUXZ010066948.1_pt1 | contig 14522 bp, 12 predicted proteins | sample 7278131 | NCBI WGS metagenome assembly JAAUXZ01 (sample SAMN14350119, study PRJNA611818) | marine sediment metagenome | isolation source: surface marine sediment (3m) | place: French Polynesia: Moorea | collected 2018-08
CATCGGGCTCTGGCTGCTCAGCCTCCCTGGCAACTATTTTCCAGGCATGGGGCTCGCCGCTATCGCGGGAAGTGAGTTGGAGTCGAGATACCGAGGCAATGCTGGGCAAAGCCTCGCCACGAAAACCAAGCGAAGCGATGTTTTCGAGGTCGTCGAGACTGCGAATTTTGCTGGTGGCGTGTCGGGACACAGCAATACAAAGTTCATCAGCCTGAATGCCGTGACCATTATCAGTAATCCGGATGAGCCGCGTGCCACCAGCCTCCAGCTCGATCTGAATAAAGTCGGCACCGGCATCGAGACTGTTCTCGACCAGCTCTTTGACCACCGAGGCTGGACGTTCAACAACCTCACCCGCGGCTATCTGATTAATCAGATGGGAAGACAGAACCTGGATCGAAGGTGATGAACTCAACAAAAATACGCCAATTGCAGAAGCTGAAAAACCCGACTATGGAGCCGGGTTACCAGAATCTAGAATAGCAAAGAAACCGTCGTGAAAAAAACAACGGCGAGAAAAACCGCGGTTTAAGTCTGACGGTTTTTCAGATGTGCCTTGATGCCATTGAATACGGCGTTGGCAAGTTTGTTTTGGTGTTTTGGATCACGCAACTTCAGCTCTTCGTTTGGATTCGACAGAAATGCAGTCTCAATCAGAATGGACGGCATGTCTGGCGCCTTCAACACCGCGAATCCTGCCTGCTGGACCTGATTTTTGTGCACTTTTTGCACGCGACCCAGTTGCTGCAATACATCGCCACCCAAATCAATACTGTCCTGAATCGTTGCCGTCTGCGACAAATCGAGCAGAACTGATGCAATCAGATCGTCCTTATCGTCGAGACTGATTCCACCAATCAGATCGGCGGCATTCTCTTTTTGCGCTATCAATCGGGCCGCTTCTGAACTGGCGCCGCGCATCGACAGCGCATATACCGAAGATCCTTTCACTTTGGAGCTTTTAAAGGAGTTAGCGTGCAGTGACACAAAAATGTCGGCTTCCGCCTTGCGCGCTGTTTCCACACGCTTGCGTAACGGAATGAAGCGATCGCCTTCACGAGTCAATACAGCACGATAACCCGATGAGCGATTGATCACTGACTTCATCTTTTTGGCCAGCGACAGAGAAATGTCTTTTTCACGAGTACCGCGTTTGCCGATAGCACCAGGATCACGCCCCCCATGGCCGGGATCGATGGCGATCACAAAGGGCTTACCCGGTTTCTTGCGCTCCTGCTCTTTGGTTTTGATTGGTGTCGGGCTGGCGTCGGTGGCGTGCAAATCAACCACCAGGCGATGCCCAGAACGACCGTCGGGTTTTAACAAAAAGCTGCGCGGGCGCACCTTGTTGTTCATATCGAGTACGACGCGAAGATGCTTGCCATCCTTGGTTGCAGAGCGAATTCCGCTGACCAGCCGGGTCTCCATGACGTCGTTGGCAAAGGCCGCGCTTTTTCGAGTGTCCTTGATATCGATAACAACCCGATGCGGCTCGGAGAGTGTAAACATTTGATGTTCAGCACCCGCTGAGAGATCAAAAACCACGCGGGTGTGATCGTTTGATGACTCACCTACCCGAATCCCGACCAGTGCACTCTTTTTCTTTGCCTGAGCGGCCTGAGTGCCGGATAACATCGCGGCGGCAAGGCCCACGCGTCCGGAAGCTTTAAGGAGAAAACGTCGTGTGATGGAGTTCGAAGCCATGATTCTGCGTCAGTTCATCAATGTCCTGCTTAATTTATAGTAAATCAGCGCCTAAAAATCAATAGTTTTTCCATATTAATTAATAAGATAAGAGATTTTTCTAAATACAGCCTTAACAGTTTGAGAGGGAATCGAGAAATCGGCGTAATTGGCCTTTTTGGCCATGTGGTTTTTCGGTGGACTATGAAAAGTCGACGGGGCCACGCGTCGACGAGGGCAATTAAACAGGATTAGACGAGCTGAGCGACTCGATCAGAGCCCCAGTCTGAATGGGATTGCCAGCTAAGTAGACGCCCGCGTGGGTCATATTGAAGTTTCAGGGACAGGTCGGCCTTGTCAAAATACTGACTGGCCATTTCTGGCCATTCTACCAGGCAGACCGTGTTCGCATTCAAATATTCCCGGTAACCGAGATACTCGAGCTCCTCGGCCTCGGCCAGTCGATACAGGTCAAAATGGGCCACCGACAGCTTCTCGAGTGCATAGGGTTCGATGAGCGTATACGTAGGACTGCGCACGTGACCTTCAAAACCAAGTCCACGTAACATCCCGCGAACCAGTGTGGTCTTACCCGCCCCGAGATCCCCGCTGATCGTCACTACACCGCCTGATTCGCAGTTTCTCAGTATCCGGGCACCCACTGCCAACATGGCTTGTTCGCCCTCAACCAGCAGTGGATCCATCATGCCTCAAGCGAAAAACAACCTCGGGTATGCGATCGATGATGTCACTGGCTAGCAGTCCTATGGGATCCCTATCAAGACAGAAAAGATCTGCTGCCAGAGCGTGCAAAGCAACTGCAGTTTTCATGGCATCAAAGTCCTCCATGCCCTGGGCTACGAATGCCGCAACCATACCGGCTAATACATCACCACTGCCGGCAGTTGCCATGCCTGGATTTCCCCAAAGATTCAAAGCAATTCTATGCTTACCACTGCCTATTAATGAACCCGATCCTTTGAGGACACTAGTGGCACCATATGCCTCAACGAGCTGCTGTACCGTCGATATTCGATCATTCTGCACCGCTTCGGTGCTTACCGACAGCAATCGAGCTGCCTCTCCCGGGTGCGGTGTAATCAGTAAATGCTCACGCCTGAGCCTCTTCAAAACATCAGTATGCAAGGCACCCGCATCAGCGATCAGTGGGATCGATAACTTGTCGAGGACTTGCAGACAAGGTTCGACCAATTCACAGTCCAGCAGCCCCGGGCCAAGGACAACGGCATCTGCTTTTACGGCATGATTTTCGAACTGAGTCCAGCTATCAACCATGAGTTCCGGTATCGATGCCAATGTCGATCTATTTTCCTCAGCAACAAAAGCGGTTACCAGTCCGGCACCGCTGCGCAGAGCCGCCTTGGCAGCCAGACCGACTGCTCCGCTCATCGATCCAGCACCACCCACCACCATTACGTGCCCAAACTGATTCTTATGGGCATTAATCCGGCGTTTTTGTGGCAGCTTAACCGGATCAAGCATTTCCAGTGTCGCTTTGTCTGAGTGGCGAGCTTCCTGGGTGCTGCCCAAATCATCAAAGATGACATCACCGCAATAGTCGGGGCCATCGGCAACATACTGCCCGGTTTTACGACCGATAAAAGTGACCGTCTTAGTGGCTTCAACCGCAACGGGCTGGGCTCTACCGTTTGCAGCATTTAATCCGGAGGGGATATCGATGGACACACAAGGAACGTTGACCTCATTGATACTGCTGATCAATGCCTGCCACTGATCATCCAGTTCTCTCGATAATCCGATACCCAGCAACCCATCGACTATGACGTCTCCGGTAATCTGTTGCTGCTGCCAGACGGCTTCCTGTCCGCCGGAGTCAAGCCACTGCTGACGATAATGGGCTGCAGTATCGGACTGGTTGTTCATATCCCCCTGCACAATGAATTGCACCGCCACCCCCTGACCTGCAGCGGCAAGTGCAACCACATAGGCGTCGCCGCCGTTGTTTCCTGGACCGGCGAATAGAGTGATCTTCGAAATACCCGGCCATTGATCAATGATTGTAATCCAGACGCGCTCTCCAGCTCGCCGCATCAATTCTTTCTCGCTGATACCATCGATTTCCACGGTAGCCCGGTCGAGTTCATATACGGTTTTTTGGAGAGAATAAAAACATGCTGAACTTATACCCGAGCAGCCTGAAATTGAAAAGCACTACCCCGTGCCGGGCAATGCATAACAAACCAGCAAGCTGGTCATTTTTAGCAATTTTCAGAGCACCAGAGATTTTTTATTTTGACGGGACTTCGAAGGCCTGCTCTATAATCAACGCTTCAAGCGGGTTGAATGTTACGAATCATCATGGGAATACAGGCTGTCAGTTTCCACGCCAAATCCGACAAGGCGCTGCGTTCGCGAGTCAAGCTACTCGGCAAACTGGTGGGCAACGTTGTTTTGAAGCACGAAAAGCCGGAAGTATTCCATGCGCTGGAATCGCTTCGAACCGGTTTTATCCAGTTACGGCGCAGAAACAGCGAGCCCAAACGAAAGGCCCTGAAAGACCTGATTGCCAGTATTAGCCCGGACGTCGCAACCCAGGTAGTGCGCGCCTTCACCATTTATTTCAACCTGGTCAATATTGCCGAGGAAGACTTTCTGCACCGGCAAAGACAACTGTCTATCCGTGAACACGGCCACGCGGTCTGGAATGGTTCGTTTTATCACACGCTGAAAATGTTTCAGGAACGCGATATCACGCAGGACGAACTGCAGTCGCTAATCAACCAACTGTCATACAAACCGGTATTTACCGCCCACCCCACCGAATCTCGTCGGCGCACGGTTATGTATCACCAGCGTGCCGCTTTCGACATCATGGACCAGCTCACCGATCCGCGCATCAGCAATTATGAACGCGATGACCTGATCGACGCCTTGCAGCTGCAAATTGAATTGCTGTGGCTAACCAATGAGGTTCGTGCCTGGAAACCGACGGTAGAAGATGAAATCAAGATGGGCCTGCATTATTTCAAACACAGCCTGTTTGAAGCCGTCAAAAAAGACTATCGCATGATGGAGCAGGCAATCATCAAGACCTATGGCGAAGACGAACTTGGCAGGCCGGTTGTAAATCTGCCGAGCTTTATCGAGTTTGGCTCGTGGATAGGTGGCGATCGTGACGGCAATCCATTTGTTACCGCGGAGACGACTAAAAAAGCCATCCGACTGGCTGCCGAAGAAATTATCAATGAACACATCAGCCTGATATATGAACTGGCGCAAACCCTGACCATGTCGACACGCTGGACAGAACCGTCGGAGTCTTTCAAGCAGCGACTGCGTGAGGATGAGTCGCGGGGCATCAACGCTTTTGATTACCGTCGAGACCAGTTTGACGACGAGGTATACCGCCGCAAGCTCTACTACATGCGACAGCGTTTGAAAAAGAAACGGGACGTTATTCGAAACAATATGAACGGTCTTGAAACGGCAGATGCCGATAACGCCTATCAGGACATCAATGATTACCTCGCCGATCTCTACTCTATACGTGACTCGCTGTTGAGTCATAACGAATATGAAGCCGCAAACGGCGTATTAAAGGATGTTATTCGGATCGCAGAGACTTTTGGCTTTCATATGGTTTCTCTCGATGTACGGCAGGAATCCGCACGTCATACCCGCGCGGTTGCAGAAGTGCTGGCTCAACAGGGCGTTAATGACTATGAGGATCTCACCGAACAGGAAAAGCTGGATTTACTGGGCGACTTTATTTCAGGGAACCAAAAAATATCTCTCGATAAAACAGCTTTAAGTGAAGAATCGCATGAGACGGTTATCGTCTTTGACACCATTTATGAAATGCGTCAGGAAGTGGGCCAACGCTGCATTGGCAGCTACGTGATATCCATGACCCACTCAGCCAGCCATGTCATGGAAGTAATGTTTCTCGCCCATATTGCCGGTCTGGCTTTTCATCGGGAAGGTCAATATCACTGCACGCTGGAAATTTCACCACTATTCGAAACCATCAATGATCTGAATCATATAGACATTGTTCTGGACACCCTGCTGCAGCATCCCGTTTACAAATCTCTGGTCGATGCCAGTGGCGGTGTGCAAGAGGTTATGCTGGGATATTCAGATTCATGCAAGGATGGCGGCATAATGTCGGCAGCCTGGGGGCTTTACCAGGCACAGCAGAAAGTAACCGGCATCACAGCAAGACATGGTGTTGCCTGTCGCATGTTCCACGGACGTGGCGGCACCATTACACGCGGCGGCGGACCAACCCACGAGGCAATTCTGTCACAACCACCGATGACCGTTATGGGTCAAATCAAGTTTACCGAACAAGGTGAGGTTTTATCGCATAAATACAGTAACCGCGAGACGGCACGATATGAACTGGCGATGGGAATCACCGGATTGTTAAAAGCCAGTATTGGCTTGATTCGCGACGATGACCGGGACTTCTCCGCCTATCATGACATCATGGAAGAATTATCGGCTCTGTCTGAAAAGTATTATCGTGATTTAACCGACGACACCAAGGACTTCTTCGAATACTTCTACGAGGCAACACCAGTCAGTGAAATCGGTTTGATGAACATCGGCTCTCGACCCTCGCACAGAAAACAGGGAGATATGTCCAAATATTCAGTGCGTGCAATCCCGTGGGTGTTTGGATGGAGTATGTCCAGGCACATGATGCCTGCCTGGTACGGTGTCGGCTACGCGTTAGAGAAATGGATCAAGAAAAACAAACATGCGCTTAAACAATTGCGCAATGCCTATCGTCACTGGCCCTTTTTTGAAGCCATGATGAGTAATATGCAAATGACCATGTTCAAAACAGACATGAAGATTGCATTTGAGTACAGTCGGCTCTGCCGCGACGAAAAACTTGCCGACCAGGTTTATGGCATGATTAAAAAGGAGCACAAACGCACTCTGGACAGCGTATTTAAGGTGGCCAAGATTGAAGGTTTACTGGAAGACGATCCCGTATTGGCGCTGTCGCTGAGTCGCCGCGATCCGTATCTAGATCCATTGGCTTACCTACAGATAGAGATGTTGAAAAAGTACCGTGATGAGTCGGTTGACGAGGATATACGTAAACAATGGCAACCGGCCCTGTTGAGTTCGATCAACGCGATTGCCGCGGGCCTAAGGAACACGGGTTAGCCGGTTTATTCATCAAACGCTAACTGCTTCTCCATAAAAACACTCAAGGGATCCGGCAGATAACTGCCAAACGGACCGCGCGGCGAGTAATTCAGGCTTTCATAAAGACCCAGCGCTGCTGGTTGCCTGGAACCCGTTTCAAGCCTTAGCACGCTAATCCCCCATTGCCTGACGCTGCTTTCCAGCTCAGCCATCAGTAATCGCGATAGACCGCGTCCACGAAATGCCGGCTTGACAAACAGCCGTTTGAGCTCCGCATATTCTCCATCGTCATGCATGCGTTTTGCTGCACCGCATGCCACTAGCTCACCGTCGATACGACAACCAAGAAACAGCACATGATCTTCGGCCAGCGTGATTACCGATTCGAGATGATTGCTTTCTGTTGGATAAAGATCGGTATAAAAGGCGTCCGACTCTGCGATCAGGGCTTTTACCTCAGATTTATCGGTATCCAGTTTTTCAATCAACATATGAACAGGCTGTCCTCTCGGTACCCGACAGAATAACTGATATGGCCGCGACAGGAGAACTGCGACCACATTTTGAATCTCGTAGCTGAACTTTTATGTCGAAAATAATTGACATATTAAATATGTCGAATATTATCGACATATGGACACCTCAACCGCTGTTACTGTATTTGCTGCACTGTCGCAAAAAACGCGTCTGAGCGTATTGCGACTGCTGGTGGAGGCTGGACCCGCAGGTCTTGCCGCCGGCACGCTCAGCGATCAATTGCAAATGGCGCACAATTCGATGTCATTCCATCTGGCCCAACTTAAATCAGCCGGGCTTATTCATTCGCACAAGCAAGGTCGATCTATTTTCTACCAGGCGAATTTTGCGAGGATCAGTCAGCTGATCGAATTTCTGTTGGAGGACTGCTGTATCGACGCTAACGGCAGCTGTGAGACGTCTGTTCCTGGCCCGGGTATTTCAACACTCGCCGCAACAGGAGAGAAACCCCGTTTACGATTTAACTGGAGTTAAAGCTAATGAAACGTATGCACATCCACATCAGTGTTGATGACCTCGAAAAAACTGTTGAATTCTATTCCACCCTGTTTGCCAGCAAGCCCGACAAACTCAAAACAGACTATGCGCGCTGGAAACTGCAGGACCCCGCCGTCAATTTTGCGGTTTCCACACGCGGAGAATCAGCAGGTGTGAATCACCTCGGTATCCAGGTAGACGAGGACACGGAGCTTGAGGATTTGCGCGAGCGCTTGCAAAAAGGCGAGGTGCAAACCTTTGGTGAGGGTGAAACCGTCTGTTGTTATGCCGAGTCCGATAAATCCTGGATTCAGGATCCTGCGGGAGTGCCCTGGGAAGTCTACCGGAGTATGCAGGATGCCCCGGTTTACATTGATGATTCACGACCCTCCAACAACGTTTGCTGCGTACCCTCGAAAGAAGAAACGACCTGCTGTAGTTAGCTACGGGGCGGTCGAAGGCATCGCAATTGACCACTAGTTGGGTTACTATCCGCGCAATTCTGCGGGCGGTAATTTTTCAACAAAATCGGCTGCTCGCCCTACCCCAGGTAACTGAGACAGTATGATTCGAGTCGAGAACCTGTCGAAACATTTCGGCGGTCTGAAGGCAGTTAACGATGCGTCGCTGGAGATAGCCAAAGGCTCAATCACCGGTTTAATCGGTCCCAACGGCGCTGGTAAAACCACTCTGTTCAATACCATCGCAGGTCTTTATTCTCCGACTGCAGGCAGAATCTACCTGAGTGACGAAGATATTACCGGCTTGAAGCCCCACCAGCTGTTCCACAAAGGACTGCTTAGAACTTTTCAAATTGCCCATGAATTCACCCGCATGTCGGTAGTTGAGAATCTCATGATGGTACCCGGCGGCCAGTCGGGAGAGCACCTCGTTAATGCCTGGTTTCGACGTGGGGAGGTCGAAAAACAGGAAGCCGCTGTGTACGAAAAAGCCATGGAAGTGATCGACTTTCTGAATCTCGGCCATGTTGCTCATGAACTCGCCGGCAACCTGTCTGGTGGCCAGAAAAAACTGATCGAACTCGGGCGAACCATGATGGTCGACGCCAAAATTGTTTTTCTTGATGAGGTTGGAGCGGGCGTAAACCGGAGTCTGCTGCGCGACATTGGTGACGCTATTATCAAGCTCAACGAAGAGAAGGGTTATACATTTTGCCTCATCGAACACGACATGGATTTTATTGCACGTCTCTGTGATCCGGTAATTTGCATGGCGGAAGGGGCGGTGCTGGCAGAGGGAACTGCTGAGGAAATCAGAAATAATGAAGAAGTTATCGAAGCCTACCTGGGTACCGGATTGAAAAACAAGGAGGCTACCGCATGACCGTATTGATTGGTGAAAACATGTTTGGCGGTTACGGTGGCGCCGATATTCTCAATGGCTGTACCGTCGATGTAAAGCAAGGTGAAATTGCCGTCATCGTTGGACCCAATGGAGCTGGAAAGTCAACGGCAATGAAAGCCTTGCTTGGGATGTTAAACGTGCGGGAAGGCAACGTCATGTACCAGGGCAAAGACATCAGCACTCTGACCCCGCAGGCTAGAATTGCCATGGGTATCGCCTTTGTCCCCCAAACTCAAAACGTTTTTACCAGCATGACGGTTTTCGAAAACCTCGAGATGGGCGCTTTTCTTCGCGATGATGACATCGATGAAACCGTTGAACAGATTTACGAGTTATTCCCTATTCTTGCTGAAAAGAAGGATCAACTGGCAGGCGAGTTATCTGGTGGCCAACGCCAACAGGTCGCTGTTGGTCGGGCGTTAATGTCGAAACCGTCGGTGCTCATGCTGGATGAGCCGACTGCCGGTGTTTCACCAATCGTCATGGATGAATTGTTCGACCGAATTCTGGAGGTCCGCAAAACCGGTGTTGCGATCATGATGGTAGAGCAAAATGCACGACAGGCACTGGATATTGCCGATCGCGGATTCGTACTGGTTATGGGTGAGAATCGACATACGGATACCGGGCAGGCATTGCTGGCAGACGCCGAAGTTCGTCGCTCGTTTCTCGGGGGCTAACGGATATGGATGCCTTCAATGATTTGCTCAACGCCATCATTCTGTTGCTCAATTTTATCGTCGTACCAGGACTATCTTACGGATCACAACTGGCTTTAGGCGCGCTCGGCATCACGCTGATTTTTGGTATTTTGCGTTTCGCCAATTTCGCGCATGGCGAGACCATGGCCTTTGGCACCATGGTAGTGATCCTGGTGACCTGGTGGTTGCAATCCTCCGGTGTCAGCCTGGGGCCATTACCCACTGCCCTGCTCGCTCTGCCGATCGGTATTGCCGCTGCCATTATCTTTGTGGTGATCACTGACAAGGCCGTTTATCGGTACTACCGCAGCAAACGCTCGACCCCGGTTATCTTCATGATTGCGTCGATTGGCGTCATGTTCATCATGAACGGCGTAGTGAGGTTCATTATCGGTCCTAACGATCAACGCTTTCTTGATGGAGAGCGCTTCATCATGAGGGCCCGCGAATTCAAACAGGCAACCGGTTTAAACGAGGGTCTGACCCTGAAGACTTCGCAAGGTATAACCATTGTGCTGGCTATCCTGCTGGTGGCGGCGCTGTTCTGGTTCCTGCAAAAAACGCGCACCGGAAAAGCGATGCGAGCCTACTCGGATAATGAAGACCTAGCCCTGCTCTCCGGCGTTAACCCGGATCGGGTGGTTCTGGTGACCTGGATGATTGCCGCCGCGCTCGCCACCATCGCCGGTACGCTCTACGGACTCGATAAAAGTTTCAAACCCTTTACCTACTTTCAGCTGTTGCTGCCAATGTTTGCCGCTGCCATTGTCGGAGGTATTGGCAACCCAATCGGCGCAATATTGGGAGGCTACATCATTGCCTTTTCGGAGGTAGTAGTCACCTACGCCTACAAAAAAGTGTTTACCTATCTGATGCCGAAAATTCTGGAGCCCGATGGATTAATGCAGCTGTTGTCCACCGACTACAAGTTCGCGGTGTCTTTCGTGATTCTGGTGCTAGTGCTATTGATAAGGCCGACCGGTTTATTGAAAGGTAAGGTGTTATGACCGAGACACAGAAGACCTCGGCCGCCTTCGCAGTAGTTGCCATCACGCTGCTGATAATAGGTGTCTTCCAATCCTGGTCGGTGTCACTCGGCATTTTGAACCTGTGTCTGATTTCTGCGGTCATGGCATTGGGCGTCAACATCCAGTGGGGGTATGCAGGTCTGCTGAATGTCGGGGTCATGGGTTTCGCGGCTCTCGGTGGCCTGGCTGCTGTACTTGTTTCGCAAGAACCCATTATCGAAGCCTGGCAGGCTAGCTGGATTAGACTGTTGCTTGCCGGCATCAGTTTTATTGGCACAGTTGTAATCAGCGTGATTTGTTATCGAAAACTGGCGGCTGGCCGAAATCGTAATCTCATACTGACGGCGGTGATAATCGCCGGACTCTTTTTCACCCGTTATTTTTTTGATCCTGCGGTCAGCACTATTGAAAGCATCAACCCGGCGAAAACCGGCTTCCTGGGCGGCATGGGTTTACCGATTCTGTTTTCCTGGATTTTCGGAGGCATCATCGCAGCTGGGGGTGCCTGGGTTATTGGCAAGGTAGCCCTGGGCCTGCGTGCGGATTACCTGGCTATCGCCACCCTCGGTATTTCAGAGATTATCATCGCGGTGCTCAAAAACGAGGATTGGTTAGCACGGGGCGTAAAAAATGTTACCGGGCTCGATCGGCCCGTACCTTATGAGGTTAATCTGCAAACCAGCGACTGGTTCATTGGTCTCGTTGAATGGTGGTATCAATCCGATTTAGCCCTGTTGCAGGGTGCAGCCAGGGACGACGCGCTGAAGCAGATGATCATTGATGCTTCAAGTATCTTCGTTAAATTATGTTACACCGGATTGTTCGCCTCTGTACTGGGTATCATCCTGTTGCTGAGCGTGCTCGCGCTGCACTCGCCCTGGGGTCGTATGATGCGCGCGATCCGCGACAATGAAACTGCCGCCGGCGCCATGGGCAAGGATGTAACTGCCCGGCATCTGGAGATTTTCATTCTGGGTTCCGCGGTGGTCGGGATTGCCGGCGCCATGCTGGCAACCCTGGATGGGCAATTTACGCCGGCTTCTTATCAACCGCTGCGATTCACTTTCCTGATCTGGGTCATGGTCATCGTGGGTGGCTCGGGGAACAACCTGGGCTCGGTCCTCGGTGGCTTTGTTATCTGGATTGCCTGGATACAGGCCGAACCCATTGGTGTCTGGTTAATCGATACAATAACAATATGGATGGGCGACGATCATGCATTGCGGCTTCACCTGATGGAAAACGCCCAACACATGCGTTTGTTCTTCATGGGCCTGGTATTGCTGCTGGTACTGAGGTTTGCGCCTGGCGGTCTGTTACCCGAGGTCATCAAGAAGCGTGCCTGACTGGTCGGTTCCAACAAGTGACACCTACCTGTTTTGCCCGACGGCTAATTACTGATCACCAAAATAGCGATCATTAAAACTGCAGGAACCTGCGGGTACTGCAAACAGTTCAGCGCGATAAATCCTTTCTCTTAGAGGCGACAGATAATCCTCTCGGTATTTATCAAAGTTAAATCCTTCGCCGAAAAAGAGAGTGAAAGGCGCGTCATCGATCGTAAACAACTGCTTGCGCGAGTTGTCGAAGTATTCGATTCGATCGCTGGTATCGCGGTCACCGAGATCGATCATGACAATATCCTTACCCGCGTATTCACGTAAATCTGTCCATTTATCGAATTCACGTCCATTCCTTGAGGTGTGAAACAATAATCCAATATCCCGCTCGCATTCGTAACCGAGCATCGCAGCAGAGCCATACCAGTAACTGAACAGTGGTTCATCCCGATACGGTTCCAACACATCACAGATGGCCTGTGGATTAGTGGCTACCACGTAGTCGGAGGCATAGCGACCGTCATCTATTCTGTCCCAGGGAACCAGAATTAGCGCAGACAGCGCTGTCAGGCAAATCACCGCATAACCATAACCGAGTCTTAACGTCCATTTCCTTGCTGTATCGTCCTGGATGAAGCAAAACAGCGCAAACAAAAAGGGCGCAACCATCAACAGGAAATGAAAACCGATGATTGAGCGAAACGACACGATTCCCAGCACCAGGAGTGATGCAATCGATACAATGGCGAAGCCCTTCCCGAGCTGTCCACTGATTGATTGGCGTGCTTTCCAAAGAAACCATAAGGCCCAGGGCGTGAATGCCAACAGAATTTCCAGCAGGTAACCAGAAAACGAATCACCCCAGGAAGATGGTCCTTTTCGCAGATTCAGATGAAAATGAAAAGTCTGCCAGCATTCGACATAGTTGAAATAAATATGGTGCGCGGCAAAAGGCAAGGAAGCCATAAATACCACAAACAACAGTTTCACTCGTTTGGCCTGATCGGCCATCAGCGCGTAAACAATCAAACCAAAAGCCGGTACCACGATCAGATACTTGGTCAGTAGTCCGAGACCAAATGCGATACCGCTGAGGATCGCCAACAGGTAACTTTCACGCTGCACGGCCAGCATAAACGCCAAAACCCCAAGGATTACCAGTAACAAAAGTGGTGAATCGTTGGTGACGATAAACAGGATGATATTGAGCGGCGAAATAATGAACAGCAGTGCTGCAAAACGCCCACCCTCCTCGTCAGTCATTTGCCTGGCCCACTGGTAAATAAACCAGGTCGCTGCCAGCGAGGAGGCGATAGGTAACAGCCGATACCAGAATTTATGATCAGACAGGTACGACATGACGTGAAGCACCCAACCAATCATTGGAGGATGGTCGTAGTAAGTCGCACTTAAGTGACTGCCCCACTGCACGTAATACCACTCGTCATATCGGATAGGCAAAATGGCGGCCAGCAAAAGCTTGATCAACGTGATCACTGCCAATGCAATCAGCAGGTGTCTCTGGCTTATTCGGTAGGCAGTCATCGGTGGGTTGGTTTGGTCAGCTTGAACTGTTTAGTTGTTAATCACGGGCCTGTAGCAGGCCCAGAGCAAAGCGGCGGCCATCGTACAGAAAAGCATTTTTACTGGCAATTGCATGCCTCATTTCCCGGGCCTGGCAAGACCGATGACCAGAATTTATGTATGAGTTAGCAATAACGTTGGGGCCGATCAATACCAGCTCTCTCATTTTAACAGCAAAAAAAGAATCTTTTGCTAAAGTTAACGGTGGTTTCACCGACTATACACAGCATACAGACTGATATTTTGGGCTACATCAATCAGGTTTATGGTGTAAGCAGGTTCACCCGGGCAGGCCGAACATTTCGGCGCCAACTTAAGAACTTGGACTATTCTCGCGTGGCAAGTGCAGTGACCTGGTTACTGAAACAATTGATAAGTTGCGCTGCCGTTCAAGGCGGAGACACAGACAGAGAATCTCGGAGTTTGCATGAAATTAGCATTTGAACTAACAAGCCTGAAAGCAAAATCGTTCGCTCCCATCGTTTTACAGGTGATTGTTCTCGTCATTGTGGTGATCAACTATCTGCAAAGCCAATCATTCATCGAGCAATCCACACAAAAGATAACGAGGACCTCCAACCCAATTTCTTCTGTCAGGGCGCTTTCTGACGATGTCGGTCGTTTTATGGATGAGCAACTGGTCCTGACCAGCGTCACCG
>JAAUXZ010017595.1_pt1 | contig 14509 bp, 8 predicted proteins | sample 7278131 | NCBI WGS metagenome assembly JAAUXZ01 (sample SAMN14350119, study PRJNA611818) | marine sediment metagenome | isolation source: surface marine sediment (3m) | place: French Polynesia: Moorea | collected 2018-08
GCCCCAGACCCGATCGAGCAGCTGGCTGCGGGAAAAAACCCGATCCTGGTGGGTCATGAAGTAGTGCAACAGGCGAAACTCGGTCGGCCCCAGATCGACTTTGTGATTGTCGGCAAGCACCCGATGGCTCACCGGATCGAGGATCAGTCCGTCACACTCCAGGGCTTCACCCGCCAGCAGGGGTGAGACGCGCCTGAGTATGCTACGAATGCGCGCCAGCAGCTCGCGGGCGGAAAAGGGCTTGGTGACATAGTCGTCGGCCCCTACGTTCAGCCCTTTGACCTTGTCGTCCTCCTCTTCCTTGGCGGTCAGCATGATGATCGGAATCGATTTGGTCTCGCTCTTCTCCTTGAGCCGCTCGGCCAGTTCCATGCCGCTCATCCCCGGCAACATCCAGTCGAGCAGAATCAGATCCGGACGCGATTTGTTGATGCTCCTGATCGCCTGTCCGGCATCCTCGACGAATTCCGCCTGAAAGCCGTCCTGTTCCAGGATGAAACGTAACATCTCGCCGACGGCCGGCTCATCGTCAACGGCAAGTATTCTGGGAATCGCCATCTGAATGCCCTCTCCGTATTACCGGTCGATATTTAACCGAAGTTTTATTACACGAAGATGACGACCGAAGGATTAAGAGAATTATTGAACGGATTCTTCGGCAAACGGTATCCGCACAGGCAGTGAGATCATGTCTTCCATGGGATCATCTTTGATCGGAACCGCGGTCTTGACCACGGTCTTGTAAAAGTCCGGTTGCTCGTTCCAGAACATGACACCCAGTCCGTTCTTTCGCACATGGGTGACCAGACCGGTGATCTGCCAGTTGCGGTCATCATAAAAGATGTCCAACTCCACCAAGGCTCCGGTCAACAGGGTCAGATTCTCGGTTTTCAGATACATCCCGTAGAGGGAACAGTTCTCCGCCTTGGCGGGGAAGGCCCGCTGCCTGCGATAGCGGATGTAGACATCACATTCCATCGCGTAACGTCTGCTGTAGCGTTTTTCCACACTCATCTCTTTTGGCTCTCGATTTGATTTTCACGCACAAGTTTAAGCATGCCGGGTGACACATGGATTACGTGAAGATGAAGGCTTGCTGACAAATCGAGACAGACTCCATTATTAATGCCGCATCAAATGGTTGCGGACTTGTTTATACTTGGCGGATGTCCCTGGTTGGACTTTTCGCGCAGACAGGGAGCAGAATCGGTTTGTCAGCGATGGTTCAAACACACACGAGTGGCGCAACGGGGCGATCCTGCACGGAGACACCAGTCAAAAACCATGTTCCAAAATTACGTCCAGAAGAGTACCCAGAAGGTCTTGCAGACCCTCGATAAGGCGGTGGCTGAGATGGCCGCCCTGCATGAGAATCTGCTCACACCCGAGTTCATCCTGCTCGCCCTCCTTTCACAACGGGACTCCGAAGCGGTAAAGATCCTGGAAGGGCTGGTACACGACCATCAGTTGGCCATCGATCAGATCATCGCGCAGATCCATCGGCACCATCAACGGGCGGTGCCCGCCACATCAAGCCAGATGGTCGCCTCCCAGGAGGTCAACGAAGTGTTCCGCCTGGCCGATGAGGAGGCCCAGGCCATGGGAGACGACTACATCGGCACCGGCACCCTGTTCCTGGCGATGTTCGACGAAAAGGCCGGTCTCACCGCCACCCTGCTACGCGATGCGGGGCTCTCTCAACAACAGGCCCGCCAGGCCCTGAAGGATCTGCGTGGCGGTCGCGCGCTGAAGGAGCAGGACGCGGAGAGCCGCCAGGACCCACTTCAGCAGTACACCAGAGACCTGACCGAAATGGCCCGCGCCGGCGAACTGGATCCAGTGATCGGCCGGGAGAACGAGATTACCCTGGTGATCCAGACCCTCTCACGACGCAAGAAAAACAATCCCGCCCTGATCGGCGAGGCCGGCGTCGGCAAGACCGTGATTGTCGAAGGCCTGGCGCAACGCATCGCGGATGCCGACGTCCCCGACACCCTGCTCAACAAACGCCTGCTGTCCCTGGACATGGGCGAAATCATCGCCGGCGCAAAGATGCGCGGTGAGTTCGAAGAGCGCCTGAAATCGGTGCGGGATGCGGTCATCGAGGCCCACGGCCAGGTCATCCTGTTCATCGACGAACTGCATACCGTGGTCGGGGCCGGTGCCGGGGGCGGCGGGATCGATGCCCCGAGCCTGCTGAAGACGGCCCTCGCCCAGGGCAGCCTGCAGGTGATCGGCGCCGACACCCTGGATGAATATCACCGCTTCGTGGAAGCGGACAAAGCCCTGGAACGGCGCTTTCACCCGGTCCTGGTGCGGGAGCCGAGCATCGACGAGACCATCAACATCCTCACGGGCATTGCGCCACGCTACGAGGCGCACCACCAGATTCAATACCTGCCCGAGGCCCTCGAAGCGGCGGCTCGTCTCTCCGAACGCTATATCTCCGACCGGCGACTGCCGGACAAGGCGGTCGACCTGATGGACGAAGCGGGTTCGCGCAAACACATCCGGCTGATCTCCATCCCCCACCCGGTGAAGGAACTGGAACAACAGCGCGCCCGGCTGCTCAGAGACAAGGGCGATCGCTACAACCAGCAGGATTACGAGAAGGCGGCCCACCTGCAGATGCAGATCCTCAAGATCGAGCAACAACTGCAGGAAGCCCGCCAGACCTGGGAACGGGAACGCGGCCAGGTCGATTCCAGCGTCACCGAGGACGATATCGCCGAGGTCGTGGCCAACTGGACCGGTATCCCGGTGGCGCGCATGGTGGAATCGGAGTCCGAGAAGCTCTCCCGCATGGAGAGCAACCTGCACAAGCGCATCGTCGGTCAGGAGGACGCGGTGAGCGCGGTGGCAGACGCCATCCGGCGTAACCGCGCGGGCATCACCTCGCCACGCCGGCCGATCGGCTCCTTTCTGTTCCTGGGTCCCACCGGGGTCGGCAAGACCGAGCTGGCGCGGGCGCTGGCTGCCTTCCTGCTCGACGACGAATCGCGCATCATCCGCCTGGATATGTCGGAGTATATGGAGCGTCACGAGGTCTCGAAGATGATCGGCGCCCCCCCAGGCTACATCGGCTATGGAGAGGGTGGCCAGCTCACCGAGAAGGTACGACGCAATCCCTACACCGTGGTCCTGCTGGACGAAGTGGAAAAGGCCCATCCGGATGTCTTCAACATGCTGCTGCAGATCCTCGAGGACGGTCAACTCACCGATGCCCAGGGCCGCAAGGTCTCCTTTCGCAATACCATCCTGATCGGCACCTCGAACCTGGGCACCGAAGCCCTGTCTCCGGACAAGCGGCCGATCGGTTTCGTTCAGTCGGCCACCCCCGGCTACGAGGAGGCCAAGCAACTGGTGCTGCATGAGGTAAAGAAATTTTTCAAACCCGAGTTCCTCAACCGCCTCGATGACGTCATCGTCTTCCACTATCTGGAACAGGAGCACGTGCACCGCATAGCCCGAATGTTCGTCGCCGAACTGACGGAGCGCATGGCGGTGCAGAACATCACCCTCGTGGTGGATGCTGAGGTCATCGACAAATTGGCCCGTGACGGTTTCGATCCGGTATACGGGGCACGGCCCCTGCGTCGTGAGGTGGAACGCCAGGTGGAAAATCCGCTGGCCATGAAGATCGTCAAGGGCGAATGTCTGCAAGGCAATCGGGTCAGGGTGGAGTTATCGAAAGGCCATATCGTCTTCACTATCCGTCCCGGAGAATCGGGCGCCTGACCGGCATGGACGCCACCCCATGCCGTTAGCACCCTTTCACCTGGCGATACCCGTATCAAACCTCGCCCGGGCCAGGCGGTTTTATGGCCTTCTGCTGGGTTGCGAGGAAGGACGCAGCAGCAATTCCTGGGTCGACTTCGACTTCTTTGGGCACCAGCTGGTCTGTCACCTGGACGAGAACCTGGCCAGTCGCGCCCGCATCGCCAACCTTGTGGACGGCAAGCAGGTCCCGGTCCCCCATTTCGGCGTGGTTCTCGAAATGAAGGTCTGGCAACACCTCGCTCAGCGGCTGCAGGAACGCAAGGTATCGTTTCTTATCGAACCCTATGTGCGCTTCGAGGGGCTTCCCGGGGAACAAGCGACCCTCTTCATCCTGGACCCGAGCGGCAATGCCCTGGAGTTCAAAGCCTTTCAAAATATCCAGGAACAGCTCTTCAAGAAACCGTGACGCCCAGACAAGACAGTGGTCAGTGGCTTGATTGTTTGAGGCTTCGCCCGCTCGCTGGCGTTGCATCACACCGCATCCGGTCCGAGCTGTGGTCTGAGCGGCTCCCGGCAGCCCAGGATGTGATACACCAGCATGTCTATATCCCTCCTCAGTTTCGTCAGGCTGTCTATATTGGGATCGAGGATCGGCGTCTGCTCAAGATAACGCGGCTTGACCCGGTACGGCCGTTCCAGCTCCGGGATCTGGCAGAAACAGTCACGTGGGGGTGGCGTCGCGCCTGCATGTCATTGCCGTCGTAATCTCTGTGCGGTAAGAATTTTTATTCAGACTAAACTCCTCAGAATCCAACCTGGAAAAAAACTATTGCATTCAAAAAAGCATGCGCGGTGTAATTGCACGCAAGTACAGGGAACAAGGATATGACAAAGGATTTACAAACGGTACTGATGGTAGAGGACGAGGCCGACATCCGCGAGGTCGTCAAGATGTCGCTGGAGATGGTCGGCGGTTTGCGAGTGGAGACCTGCAGCTCCGGTGAAGCAGCCATCCAGCGGGCTCAGGGCCTGGCGCCCGATCTGATCTTATTGGATGTCATGATGCCGGGCATGGACGGTCCCAGCACCTTGCAAGGTCTGCGCGGCCTGGCGGGTCTGGAACGGACCCCGGTGGTCTTCATGACGGCCAAAGTCATGCAGTCCGAGGTGGAGCAATACAAGGCCCTGGGAGCGGTTGAGGTCATCCCCAAACCTTTCGATCCCATGACCTTGGCCGATCAACTGAACGGAATCTGGAAAAGGCTCCATGGCGGCGGATAAACTGATCCAGGCCGAGCAGCAACTGCAGGCCCTGAGTGTCACCTTCAAGCAGAAGCTTCCCGGCCGGTTCGCTGAATTACGCTCAGCCGCCAGCGGTTTGACGCCCGAGGCCACAGAACAACAAACCCTACAAGCCCTCTCTGAACTAGGCTTACTTGCCCATCGACTCGCGGGCAGCGCCGGCACCTTCGGCTTCACAGACCTGGGCGTGGCCGCCCGCCACCTGGAAGGTCTGTGCGGCACCACTTCGGACGTCTGCGAGACTTTGCGCACAGATATCCTGGAAGCGCTGCAGCGCCTCGAACGGCAGATTGAATCCAACACTGCCGACCCAATCCAGGCCGATCCGACGCGCAACTTCCCGACCCCCACCCTGATCCCCAAACCGACTGGCCGGCGCATCCTGTTGGTGGAGGACGACCCGGCCCTGGCCCAGCAGTTGACCTCTGTACTGCCCAACTTTGGCTTCGAGGTGGAGTGGCTCGAACACCCGCGGGGATTAGCGCAAGCGCTTGCACGAACGCCCCCCGATGTACTGCTCATGGATATCGTCTACCCGGACGGCAGAGACACGGGTGTCAGCGCAGTTAAAGCACTACGCGAATCGGGCCAGTTGATCTGTCCGGTAATCTTCGTCTCGGTGCGTGACGATTTCGAGGCGCGTCTCCAGGCCGCGCGCATCGGCAGCCACGGTTACCTGCCGAAACCCCTCGACATTCCGGACCTGCTGGATAGCCTCAGGCACTTCATCGAGCGGGCCCAGGAGAAACCCTTCCGGGTGTTGACGGTGGAGGACGATGAGGACCTGCTGGTCTGGTACCGGCAGGTTTTGCGCGGGGCGGACTTCGAGGTCGAGACGCTCAGCGATCCGCGACGCGCCATGGAAATCCTGCGGAAATTCCACCCGGATGTGATTCTGATGGATATCGAGATGCCTTCCTGCAATGGTCTGGAACTGGCCAGCGTGATTCGCCAGCATGTGGATTATCTGCAGATCCCGATCGTTTTCATCACCGGTCATGCAAACCATGGCAACCGCCTAGACGCCTGGCGCAGCGGTGGGGATGATTTCATGAGCAAACCGGTGCAGCCGGAGATCCTCATCCCCTCCCTGCGCGCTCGGGCGGAAAAATCCCGGGCACTGGTCTCCCTCTCAGTGCATCAGAAGGTCAAGGCCAGCCGTGCGCGATTCCATGCGCTGGCCAGCGTCTCACCGGTGGCGACCCTGTATACCGACCCGGAGGGCTTGTGCCTGTTCGTGAACGCACGATTCAGCTCGATGACCGGTAGCGATGCCGAGGCGGCCTTTGGCAAGCACTGGACCTACTGGATCTATCCGGAGGACCGGCCTGATGTCATGGCTGCATGGCTCACATGCCGAGATACCGGAACAGATTTCGAAGCCGAATTCCGGCTTGCGGCTGAGCAAGAACCCCTCTGGGTGATCGGACGTACCTCGGCCCAGCTCGATGAGGATGGCCAGATCGCCGGCTATGCGGCAACCCTGACAGATATCGCGGAAATCAAGCGCAGCAACCAGGCCCTTGCACAGGCCAAACAGATGTTGGAGACCACTTTTGCCAGCATTCAAGATGCGGTGTTGGTCGTGGATACACAGACTGCCAGAATCCTGCAAAGCAACCCCTCCGTCGAGTCTATCCTCGGTTATCGGTGTACAGAAATCGAAGGCATTCCGCTCGCCGAACTGTTCAGCGATGCTGCCGAATATCGGCGTTATGCACAGCGTATGCACGAAGCACTCAACGAATACGCGGTGTTCCGTACCGATGTGCGCATGCAGGGTAAGGGCGCCAGCCAGCTGCTGGCCGAGCACACCGTCACACCATTGAACCGGGATCAGCAGCCAAGTGCGGTGGTCACCGTGATTCGGGACGTCACCGTGCCCCGCGCCCTGACCGAGAAACTAGCCTATCAATCCACCCACGACACCTTGACCGGACTGCTCAATCGCTTCGAATTCGAACACCGTATGGCCTTCGCCCTGGAGCAGGCAAACCGGGAAGGGACGGCTTCCGTGGTCTGTTACCTGGACCTGGACCGCTTCAAACTCATCAATGACACCTGCGGCCATGCAGCGGGTGACCGGGTCTTGCGGGAAATCAGCGGGATACTGAGCGCCAGCATCCGCCAGATGGATACCCTGGCCCGACTGGGTGGTGATGAATTTGCCGTCCTCATGGAGAAGTGCACCCTACAGCAGGCCCACCGGGTCGCCGTTGCCCTGTTACGGGCCGTCGAACACTACCGATTCACCTGGGAGGGCCAGCTCTTCTCCCTGAGTGTCAGCATGGGGTTGGTAGCGGTCGATCAATACAGTGGAGACATCAGTGATGTCCTGAAAGCTGCCGACAGCGCCTGCTATGCGGCCAAGGAGGGGGGACGAAACCGCATCCACGTGTTTCGAGAGGATGATGAAAAGCTGCTCAGACACCATACCGAGGCGCATTGGGGTATGCTCATCGAGCAGGCCTTGGAGGGCAAAGGATTCGAGCTTTTCTATCAACCCATCGTCTCTTTGGCGGGTGCGGACGGAGTGGGATTACACTTCGAATGCCTGTTGCGCATGCTGGATGAAAGCGGGGGCCTGGTCAGGCCCGGAAGCTTTCTGCTGGCGGCGGAACATTTCCATCTGAGCAGCCGGATCGACCGCTGGGTGGTCGGCAAGACGTTGGACAGGCTGCGTGGTGATGCGGCAGGACTCAGGCGAGTTACCCTTTGCTCTATCAATCTGTCCGGCCAGTCTCTCGGAGACGAACGATTCCTCGAATTCGTGCTGGAGTGTTTTACCCAGTCCGGCGTCTCACCCGATAAGATCTGTTTCGAGATCACCGAGACCGCCGCCATCTCGAACATCGAACAAGCCCAGCATTTCATCAGTCAACTCAAGCAAATCGGCTGCTATTTCGCCCTGGATGATTTCGGCACCGGCGTTTCCAGCTTCGCCTACCTGAAAAACCTGCCGGTGGATTATCTCAAGATCGACGGCTCATTCATCAAGGATATCCTGCAAGATCCACTGGATCAGGCGATGGTGAAATCCATCAACGAGATTGGCCATGTTCTGGGCAAGTTGACGATCGCCGAGTATGTGGAGAATGAAGCCATCCTGCAGCGCTTGATCGAGATCGGTGTGGACTACGCACAGGGCTTCCACACCGGCAGACCCGCTGCCCTGAGAGATCTCCCGAGTCCGAAATCATGAGCCCCTGGTTGAATACCATCAGCATCGCCGGCGCAGGCCGGATTCTGCTAATCACCATCGCCTTGGTGGGTGTGGGAGCAGCCTTCCTGTCGCTCTCCATCAACCATCAAGTCACTGAGGTGGAGTCGGTCTGGCAGCGCTTCGATGCCCAACGCTCGGAGAAGGTTCGGGCGCTGAATGCCCTGTATGCCGAACTGGGCTATGGCGGCATGATCCACCACCTGAAAAATCTCTTGCTGCGCGGTAATACCGCGGACGCCACACAGGCCGAATTGCATCTGGGCGGTGCTCGAGGGGCACTGCGGCGTTATCTCGCCCAGGATCTCAGCGACCGGGAACAGGCCGCGATAGCGATCATCAAGGACACGCTGGATGCCTATGCTGTGGCGATCGAGCGTGCTGGCAAGCAGATAGAGGCAGGCAGACCGACCCAGCAGATCGACGCCGCCATCCGCGTCGACGACCAGCCGGCCTTGGCATCCCTGGCCGACCTGGGTGACGCGGCACGGCACAGCACGACCCAGTGCGCCGAAAATTGCAAACCCTGGTTGCTCGAAGACCTCAACCGGGTACTCGGCTATGGCGGCATGATCCACGCCTTCAAGAATTACATCCTGCGTGGTGACCGTGGTTACCTGATACGGGCCCGGGAAAAGTTGCGAATGGCCGAACAGTTGTTGGACAGGTATCAGTTTCAGACACTCAGCGATGGAGAACGAGAACAGCTGGTGGTCATCCAGGGTACGCTCCAGCGCTATCGGAGGAGTTTCACAGCAGCGGAAAAGATGCAAGCCAAGCAGGTCGTTCCACAAGAGATCGATACCGCTGTACAAGTGGATGACCAACCAGCACTACAGGCCATGGCGCTACTGGTGCATGAGCATGTCGCCGAGGGAGAAAGGGATGCAACCAGGGTCTACACCGCCCTGAACGTGACCCGGACCCTGTCGCTCGTCACCCTGTTGACAGCCCTGAGTATGATGTTTCTGCTGGTCCTGATCGCCTGGTGGTTGATACGGCGACGCATCGTCAGGCCCATTCAGCGTATCACCGAAACCATGGGACGCCTGTCCAACGGCGAGATGCACATCAATATCCCCGAAACCAGCCAGGGCAACGAGATCGGCCGCATGGCCGCCGCCCTGCAGGTCTTCAAGGACAATACGCAGGCCTACCTGCATGCCAAGTCGGAGATGCAGGCCATTCTGGACAATGCCGCGGATAGCATCATCGTCATCGACCAGCGAGGGATCATGCAGAATGTCAACCTGGCGGCTTGTGCGATGTTCGAATACACAACGCAGGAACTGATCGGCCAGAATGTCAACATACTGATGCCCCGTCAGCATCGGGTAGCGCATGATGGTTACATACACCGCTATCTCGGCGGTGGAGCACCCAAATCCATCGGCTTTACCCGTGAGTGGGAAGGGCAGCGGTGCAGTGGCGCAACATTTCCCATGGAATTACGTGTCTCGGAGGTGCTGTACGAGGAAGAGCGGCTGTTCATCGGAATCATCCGCGACATTACCGAGCGCAAGCGCCTGGAGCGCATGAAGAGCGAATTCGTCTCCACCGTCAGCCATGAACTGCGCACCCCACTGACCTCGATCATTGGCTCCCTGGGCTTGTTGCGTGGCGGCGCGGCGGGCGCCTTGCCGGAGCGAGCCGGGCAGATGCTCGATATCGCACAGAACAATGCAGAGCGCCTGGTGCGCTTGATCAACGATATTCTGGATACCGAGAAGATCGAATCCGGACGCATGGAATACCGCATGCAACGCTTGAATCTCTGCCAGCTGATCGACCAGGCGGTCGCGGAAAACCGGGGTTACGGGGAACGTCATGAGGTACGCCTGAGTTGGCCAGGCAGTGAACTCGAGCTGGAGGTGCAGGGTGATCTTGATCGGTTGCTGCAAGTCATGGCGAACCTGATCTCCAATGCGGTCAAATATTCACCCAAGGGCGGGCAGATCGAACTGGAACTGGCATCCGAGGCCGATCAGGCGACGGTCCGGGTGACCGACCATGGACCAGGTATCCCCGAGGAGTTCCAGACGCAGATGTTCAAGAAATTCAGTCAGGCTGACAGCTCGGACACCCGCCAGAAGGCCGGCACCGGCCTCGGCCTGGTTATCAGCAAGGCCATCGTCGAGCACCACGGCGGCTCCATAGGCTTCAAGACAGCGCAGGGTGAAGGCACCTGCTTCCATCTACGCCTGCCCCTGCTTGCCCAGGAAAAGACCCAGCTGACAGCCAAGACAGCGGTTCAGGGGCGTGTACTGGTGTGCGAAGACGACCGTGACATCGCCACCCTGCTGCAGATCATCCTGCGTCAGGGAGGGCTCGAGTCCGACGTGGCCCTGAACGCCGCCGAGGCCAAGCAGCTGTTGGCCAATAACGACTATCTGGCTATGACCCTGGATCTGGTACTGCCGGGTCAGGACGGTATCGCCCTGTTACGCGAACTTCGCGAGGCCGCAGCGACCCGCGATCTACCGGTCGTGGTAGTCTCCGCCCGGGCCGAGGAGGGCCGTCGCGAGCTCAATGGCGGCGCTATCAACATTCTGGACTGGATTCCCAAGCCCATCGACGAAAAACGACTGCTGAGTGATCTGCAACGCTTACTGCGCAATGATGACCGACCATCGATTTTGCATGTGGAGGATGACCCGGACGTGGCCTCGGTGGTGGCGGCAGTGGTTGGCGAGAAGGCCAATATCCAGGTCGTCACCAGGGTGGCCGAGGCACGGGAGGAACTGGACAGGCATGATTACCAACTGGTGATCCTGGATCTGACCCTGCCGGACGGCAGTGGCGAGGAATTGCTGCCGCTCATGCATGACCGCTCGGACAAACCTATACCGGTGATCGTGTTTTCCGCGCGGGACCTGCAGGAGGGCGCCGGCAAGCTGGTGAACCAGGCCCTCTTGAAATCCCTGACCAGCAACGAACAACTGCTAGAAACCATCATGAGCCAGATTGATGGGGGGCAAACAACCCCCTAGACTGCCACACGCGGTCTTTTGACCAGCCATGCATGGTTTTCCAGCGTTTTTCCCGAGGAGATGATCAGAGGCTCACCTTGGTGCCCTGATTCCTGATATCCTAAGCGGTTTTCCAAGCAGTAGAACCACCCAGACAGATGAAGACTCAGATCCAGCAACTGGTCGCCGAGGCCTTGCAGCGCCTGGCGGATGATGGGGTCATACCGGCCGATTCCCTGCCCAGTCCGACCATCGAGCGCGCCCGGGACAGCAAACACGGAGATTTCGCCACCAACGTGGCCATGGTGCTGGCCAAGACGGCCAGGCGCAAACCACGGGATCTGGCGCAACAGGTGAGCGAGGCCCTGCCCGCATCCGACCTGGTGGCGCGCACCGAGATCGCCGGCCCGGGTTTCATCAATTTCTATCTGGCCCCGGACGCCTATCATCAGCTGATCCCGGAGATCTTTGCGAAAGGCCCGGAGTACGGCCGCAGCGAGCTGGGCAAGGGCAAGCGGGTGCAGGTGGAGTTCGTCTCCGCCAATCCCACCGGCCCGCTGCACGTGGGCCACGGACGGGGCGCCGCCTATGGCTCAGTAGTGGCGGACCTGCTGGCGGCGGTCGGATTCGAGGTACATCGGGAATATTATGTAAACGACGCAGGCCGCCAGATGGACATCCTCGGCACCTCGATCTGGCTGCGCTACCTGGAGCTGTGCGACGAAACCTTGACCTTCCCGGCCAACGGCTACAAGGGCGATTATGTGTGGGACATCGCCGCCAGCCTGCACCGGGACCATGGCGAAGCCTACAAACACCGCACTGAGGAGGTCTTCGCCGAGATCCCCGCGGACGAACCGGACGGTGGCGACAAGGAGCAGCATATCGATGCCTTGATCGCCCGCGCCAAGCATCTGTTGGGGGACAACCGCTACCGCTTTGTCTTCGAACTGGCTCTGAACACCATCCTGGATGACATCCGTGACGACCTGGCGCTGTTCGGCACCCGCTATGACGAGTGGTATTCGGAACGCAGCCTGACCGAGAGCGGAGCGGTGAACAAAGCGGTCGAACGCCTGCGCACGGCCGGTTACATCTATGAAAAAGAGGGGGCGCTGTGGTTCAGATCCACCGAGTTCGGCGACGAAAAAGACCGGGTGGTGGAGCGGGACAACGGCCAGACCACCTACTTCGCCTCCGACATCGCCTATCACATGGACAAGCTGGAACGGGGCTTCGACCGGGTGATCGATGTCTGGGGCGCCGACCACCACGGCTATGTGCCGCGGGTCAAGGCCGCCCTGCAGGCCCTGGGCGACGACCCGAGCAAGCTCGACGTGCTGCTGGTGCAGTTCGCGATCCTCTACCGGGGCGGTGAGAAGGTGCAGATGTCAACCCGCTCCGGCGAGTTCGTGACCCTGCGCGAGCTGCGTAAGGAGGTGGGTGCCGACGCCGCCCGCTTCTTCTATGTGATGCGCAAGTGCGAGCAGCATCTGGATTTCGACCTGGACCTGGCCAAGTCTGAGTCCAGCGACAACCCGGTCTACTATATCCAGTACGCCCACGCGCGGATCTGCAGCGTGCTGCAGCAGGCGGCGGAGAAGTCGATAGACATCGAACTCACAGAGGGTACACAGAACCTGGAGCAGCTCACCGAGAGCCACGAACAGGCCCTGCTGGTGAGTCTGGCGAAATACCCCGAGGTGGTGGAGGCGGCCGCCCTAAACGAAGAGCCCCATCAGCTCACCCACTATCTGCGGGAGCTGGCGAACGACTTCCATACCTATTACAACTCTCACAAGTTTCTGATCGAGGATGCCGCACTGCGGGATGCGCGCATGAAACTGATCCTCGCCACCCGTCAGGTGCTGCGTAACGGCCTGAACCTGCTGGGCATCTCAGCCCCCGAAAAGATGTAAGCGGAGCTTCGACAACGATGGCGGACTACAAACACCGAGCAGCCCCCAAATCCCGAGTCGAACATGCATCGAACAACAGTGCCCTGTGGTTTTTCGGCGGCTTCATCACCGGCGCCTTCCTCATGGGATTGGTCTGGCTGAAGCTGGGTCCGGATCTGGCGGACGGGCGCGTTCCGGGTCTCAGCCAGGACAAACCTGCAGCCGCGCAGACCAAGCGAAAGACTGCCCCCAAACCCGAATATCAGTTCTATACCATCCTCCCCGAGATGGAAGTGGTGATCCCCGACGAAGAGATCCTGCCGCCTAAATCGGTCAAGCCCCAACCGCTCCCGACCGAGCAGCGCCAGACCCAACCGAGACCCGAAGAGGCTTTCATCCTGCAGATGGGTTCGTTCCGGAAGTTCGTGGACGCGGACCGCATGAAGGCACGCCTGGCATTGATCGGTATCGAAGCGGAGATCCAGAAGGTCAGCATCAACAACAAGGACACCTTTCACCGGGTGCGCAGTGGCCCCTATGCCAATCAGTCCCAGCTCAACCGGGTGCGGAACCTGGCGAGGGAAAACGGCATCAGCACCCTGGTGATCAAGCTCAAGGGCTAACGAGCGTAGGGGAATGAGCCACTAATCGATCCGCTGGCAGGGGGTTTCTTGTAACAGCGTACCGCGTATCTACCAATCCCGCGGCCTGCCCCCAGGGTTGCACCGGGCTAGCTTCGAGATGCCCGGGGAACCCGCACCCTTCATGTCGATCTCACCGCCTTCGCGAGTGCAAAGGCGCATTGAGTCTTAAGACTCCGGCCTGAGTTGATGCCGATCATTGTAAGTCCCATGCGATCTCAGAATACTGCCAACTGGACTGGAAGCATTTCGCCATGCTGAATTCCCGACCGGACCACAGGGCGGTTTCAGCATCATCCATCAACCACCAGACCTGCAGTACGGATTGATCGGGAATGTTCGATGCCGGCAGCGTCAAGATCATCCCATTCTCATCCATCCAGTTGCAGAAACTAGCCAGGGGCTTTGCGGAATCCGTGCTTTGCAAAAGCGCCGACCAGACTACTTACTGGTTATACCTACAGCTAGATGAAGAAAAACACAAAGGAGGTTCTCCCATGAAGGCATGGATTGATTCAAAACAATTACATCATTTTTCCCTTCTCACTCTATCAGCGATCGCAATGAGTTTCGTCATCATTGCAAGCCCCGCATTAGCGATAGAGATCATCGATCTCAGCGAGGGTGGAACACCACATCAAGGACTGATCAAAACCAAGACCAAGCTCACCCTGGGGCTCGATACCCTCAACCGGGAGTATCAGGCCTATCTGAAGCCCAAGCGACGCGGTGATGTTGTGGAGGAATCGTTCACCAGCA
>JAAUXZ010040748.1_pt1 | contig 14504 bp, 25 predicted proteins | sample 7278131 | NCBI WGS metagenome assembly JAAUXZ01 (sample SAMN14350119, study PRJNA611818) | marine sediment metagenome | isolation source: surface marine sediment (3m) | place: French Polynesia: Moorea | collected 2018-08
CGAGCGCGAAGGCCCGGCTCAGGACGGCATTAACCGACCAGGCCGCCTCCTCCTCCGCCGCCTCCGCTGCTGCCCGGGCCGCGGATGCCGCCCGGGATCGGGACCTCTCCGGGCACGACGATACGCGAGGCCTCGCGGCGCTGGATCTCACGGGCCTCCTCGACCAGGCGCTCCACCGCCTCCTTGATGGCCTCGGGGAAGCGCGCGGCCGCCTCCTCCAGCGTGCTGGCCTCGATCTGCGTCTGCACCGGCAGCGGGCCCGCGCCGGACATGAGCGTGGTCTGGCCGGTGAAGATGGGCTCGCGGCTCTCGTCGACGGAGCCGTCGATCTTGATCGGGATGAGCTTGCGGATCGAGGCGACCTTCAGGTCGGTGAAGATCTCCTCGCGATAGAGGTTCGAGGCGTCCACCTCGATTTCGGTCACGGTCTGGGGCTCGTCGGCGCTCACGGAGACGTCTCCTCTGGATGCCGCAGCCGCGGCGGAAGGGCACAGGATGCGACAGGACCCGGGGCCAGGCCACCCCGGCTCCCGCCGCACAAGCCATCTAGCGGATGAGCTCCACTCGTCGCTCGGCGAGGATCTCGCCCAGCAGGTTCATCACGACGGGCTGCACGAGCGGCACCGTGCTCTCCATGCCCTGCTGGAGCACCTGGGGCAGCACCAGGACGACCTTCTGCCCCGTGGGCGTCGCATAGAAGCGGACGATCTCGCGCAGCTCGGCCTCGCTGAAGTGCGCGTCGTAGAGGGGCACGTAGACGCTCTCGAGCACCCGGCCCAGATCGATGCGCTGGGGAAGGCGCTCGCGGAAGGTGATCGCGAAGCTGTCGAAGTCGGCCAGGTGGGCTCGCAACGCCTCGCGCTGCGGCTCTTCGAGGTCGCTCTCCGCCCGCAGCACCTCCTCGACCAGGGTGGGATAGGCCGCCTGGATCTGGCCGAGCAGGGTCTCGGTGATCTGCTGCGCGGCCAACTCGCCACCCGAGAGCACCAGCAGCTCCCGGATCAGCTCGACCTTCTCCTCGCTGGGTTCCCCCGCGGTCTGGGCGGCCGCTCCGGCCAGGGCCGTCGCCAGGGACACGGCGGCCAGGGACACGGCGAGCAGGGGCCTGGCGAGCACTCTCGCGAATCGCATGGGTGACTCCGGGGGGGGACAGGGAAGCCGCTGAGGATACCACGCGCCCGGCGCTCGGAGCGCCGGGCTACCGTGTCGCGAGCGAGCCCGACGTGTCCCGACTGCGCATCGCCGCGATCCTCTGCGCCCTCGCCCTCTCGTGCGCCGCGCCGCCCGAGAGCCGGGACGACTGCCGCGCACGCGCCGGCGAGGGTGATGTCACCATCGACTGCGCGCGGCGCGGCGACGACTGGTCGGAGCGCGCCGCCGAGGAAGCCAGGGAGGCCTTCGACGAGCGCTCTCCCGGCACCCGCTGAGCCGCGTCCTTCACGGCCACGAAGATCTGGGTGAGGAAGACCGTGCCGTCGGAGGCCCGGGCCGCGCCCACACCGGCGAGCTGGTACGGGCCCTCGAGGTTGCGTCGGTGCACGTCGCTCGCGAGCCAGCCCGCGAGGGCGGCCTTCGACACCTCGTCGTCGCCGCGTCCGCGGTGCTTCGAGACGTTCTCGGCGGCGCGGCGCAGCGCCAGCGTCTCGCGCAGGCGGCCGGTGCGTGCCTCGAAGCCCGCGTGTCCGAAGCCCACGCGGCCCCCGGCCATGGCGGCGCTGTGCTCGCGCGCGAGGCGAGCCGCCGCCGGGCTCCAGGCGAGCGCGGGCAGGCCTCGCGAGCGCCGGTGGTCGTTGACCGCGCGCCCCACCTCTTGCTCCAGCGCCGCGGTGGCGGCGTCCGAGCTGCTCGCGACGGCGTCGTGCGCACCGGCAACGCAGCCGGCGGGCAGCAGCCAGCCGGGCAGCAGCGATGCGGCGAGCAGCAAACCGCCGGGCAGCAGCGATGCGGCGAGCGGCCGCGAAGCCGGCGCCGGCCGTCGCGCCCCCGCCGACAGACCCTGCACGCGACGCTCAGATCAACGAGCGGATCTTGTGATAGCCCTTCTTGATCTCGTTCCCGAGCAGCGAGAGCGCATCACCCACGTCTTCAGCGGCTTCCTCCGTGGCCTTGCCCACCACCTCGAGACGCGCGCGGTAGTGCTCGAGCTTCTTCTCGAGCGCCGCGAACTCGTCGCGGGCGTCGGCGGAGGCCAGGTGGATCTTGAGCTCGAGCTCGTCGCGAAGCTGCCTCAGCTCCTCGCCGAGCTGCTCCAGGGTTCCCGTTTCTTCCGCCACGTCTCCTCCCTTCGCGATGGGCCGGGTCGTCATTCGTTCGAGGGGCCGCCGGTCGCGAAGAAGACCAGCAGCGTGATGTCCTCGTCGATCTCGAAGAACGAGTGCTCGGAGGTCGCCTCGACGTAGAGAAGCGAGCCGGGGCCCACCTCGTGCTCTTCCGAGCCGAGCCGCACCCGCCCCTTCCCGCTCACGACGAAGTACACCTCGTCTTCGTCGTGGGGGCTCTGCAGGTCCGTCGCGCCGGCCGACAGCGAATAGATTCCGCAGCTCAGCGAGGGCACCCGCAGGAACTCCAGGTAGGGAATCCCCGAGCCCTTCTGCTTCTGGATCAGATCGGCGAGGTCGAAGCCGCGCCAGGCGGATTCACCCATGCTCTGCCTGCCCCGTGTGGCTGCGTTCCGTGCCGCTGCGTGCCCGTGCTCTCGGCGGCGCTCCAACCGGAGCCGCTCGACCGGAGATCCAGGGATACCGGGGCTGGACCCCCCTGGCAAGGTGAGCCGCTACCGCCACCCCCGGGGCCGCCCGAGCGAGCAGGTAGGGACCCGTCTCCGCGCTGCGGGGGGCCCGCCGGCATGCCGGCCTAAAGGCGGACGGGCTTCGGGACGATGAATGGGCTTTCAGCGGGTACGGAGCGCTCCGGGGGCAATGGAAAAGAGAAAGCAACCCCGATTTCGCACCCAGTTCGACGTCCTGTACTCGACCGGGCCGGCGGAAGGTGCAGGCGTGCTGGCGGACCTGTCGTACTCGGGCGCGCGGCTCGAGAACGTCTCCCAGCAGCAGGTTCCCGAGGTGGGAACCCAGGTGCGCCTCTACGTCTTCGTCCAGCCCGTGGCGCCCTTCGAGATCCTGGGCCACGTGGTGCGCGCCACCGATTCGGGCTTCGCCATCGCCTACGAGATCGACGACGCCGAGGTGCGCCGCCTCGTGGACGACGTCTCCGCCATCGTCTTCTCGTCCTGAAGCTCGACTTCGCTCGCCTGCGGCCGCCAGGGGCGGCCGGCTTGCTCGACTTCGCTCGCCTGCGGCTCGCTGCGCGCCGTGGCGGCCTAGCGACGGGGCGGGGCGGTGGCGAAGACCAGGGTGTTGCCGTCGGGGTCGCGCAGCGTCATCTCGCGGTTGCCCCAGGGGCGATCGGCCGGGCTCGACACGGCGTCGATGCCGTCCTCCACCATCTCCTCGTGCCAGGCGTCGACGTCGGAGACATAGAGGTAGGCTCGGCTCGCGCCCGGCTCACCGTCGGCGCGGCGCGCCGAGAGATAGAGCGAGAGACCGGCCCGGGAGATCTGGGCGAAGACGGGATCCTCGGGCGCGTCGCGCCACTCCCAGTCGATCTCGAAGCCCAGGTCGTCGCCGTAGAAGCGACGGGCCCGCTCGTAGTCCGAGACCGCGAGCACGGGGACGACGCGCTGCACGGCAGGGCCTCCGCGGTCAGCGCACCGAGCGGTGGTAGAGGCGGGCCTGCGCGGCCCGGGCCGCCTGCGACAGCTCGTCGCTCGGACCCTCGGAGCTCACCAGCACGAGCCGGAGCCCGCGCACGCTGCCGTCGTCCTGGAGCGACAGCGCGTTGCGCAGCAGCTGGTCCGAGAGTGCGGGGTAGGGGCCGCCCACCACCACGATCTGGCCGCGGCGAGCGGCCACCGCGATGCGCTTGCCGAGATGTCGAGAGGTCTGCGACTTCGGGTCCGTGCGGGCCTCCACGAGCATGACCTGCGCCACCAGCTTCGTCTCGGCGTAGATGGGCACGATGCGCCGCTTGCCGATGCGCATCTCGTCTGCCGTCTTGTCGAGCTGCTGCTTGAGCTCCGACTCGGTCATGGAGGTGACGCAGCCGGTGGCCAGCAGCAGCCCGGCCGCGAGGGCGAGCCTGGCGACGTTTCGAGGTGACATGCCTTCTCCTGCCGCGCGGCAGCGGGCCGCGACGCCGCACCCCGTGCATCGGCCGACGCCTCAGCGGGCTTGAAAGGGCCAGGCGCCGGCGCGCCGTCTCCAGAGCGTCGCGTAGAAGGCAATGTTGAGCGCGAGCACGCCCAGGCCGAGGGCCACCTGGATGCCTCGCGTGAGCCCGGAGGGGTAGATCACCGGCAGCAGGTAGTGCTCCAGGAAGCCGCCCTGGTAGCCGGCCGAGCCGGCCGACGCGCGCAGCGACTGCTCGAGGGGCGTGAGCGGGCAGGTCCAGCCGGCGAGCTCGATCGCGGCGGCCCAGAGGACGGCCGGCACGTGGAGCCACAGGACGCGCGGCCAGCGGAAGGCCAGCGCTGCCCCGGCGACGGCGAACAGGATGAAGGCCATGTGCAGGGTCAGGACGAGCTCGGCCAGGACCCGGTCGATCACGCTGCGACGCCCCCGTGCCCGCTCCGCTGGCGCGGCTCCAGCGCGCCCGTGCGCCGCTGACGGCCGCTCAGCTCCGCGCGCCCGGGCGCCGATGACAGCCGAAGTGAGGTTGCAGCGCCAGACCCTGGCCTTCTCGCTCGGCAGCCTGCTCGCGGTGCTGATCGGCAGCTGGCTGGCCTTCGGAGACGTGGCGGTCGGCCGGGAGGGCCGCGAGTGGCTACGGGGGGTGCTCCCCGGTGCCGAGCCCGAGCCGGTGCTCGTGATCGTCGTCCCGGACCGGCAGTCGGTGTGGTCGGTGCTCGCCACCGTGAAGGGCGAACGCATCCTCGCCGCCTCGCCCGAGGCCTTCGCCCTGCGAGACGGGCGCGTGGTCTCCTCGTCCTTCGAGGCCGTGGGCCCGCTGCTCGTGCTCAGTGGCTGGCGCGACGCTCCGCTCGAGATCGTGGCGCCCGGTCGCGGCCCCGCTCCGACGCCTCCACCCGTCGACCGGGTGGCGGCCCTCGTGAACAAGCCCCGCCTCACGCTGCTGGAGAGCCGAGCGCTTCTCGGGCACCTGTAGCCCGAAGTCGAGAAGCGCCTCGGCTCAGAGGCCCCGGGTCTGGAGCAGGAAGAGGCCCGCGGCCACGCCGGCCGCCGAGATCACGCGCCGCAGGCCGAAGGGCTCGCCCAGGAGACGCGTCCCGATCCAGGCGGCGAAGAGCACGCTGGTCTCGCGCAGCGCGGCCACCCCCGCCATCGAAGACGTCGACATGGCCCAGAGCACGATCCCGTAGCCGAGCGCCGCCAGGAAGCCGCCGGCCAGCCCCTGGCCGAGCTCGGCCCGCAGGAAGCCGGCGATGCGGTCGCGACGCCGGGCCAGGGCCACCGCCGTGATCGGGAGACCGTCGAGCAGCATGCTCCAGACGATGAAGTCGAACGGGGAGTCGGAGACGCGCACGCCCCGGGCGTCCACGAAGGTGTAGCTGCCGATCATGAGGCCCGTGAGCGCGGCGGCGGCGGCAGGCCGGCCCGCCAGCGCCCGCTTCCCGCTCGACCAGAAGGCGAGGCTCGCCAGGGAGGTGGATGCCAGCGCGAGGCCCAGCGTCTGACCCGGGGCGAGGCGCTCCTCCCCGAGCCCGGCCGCCAGCAGCGCGACCACGCAGGGACCCAGCCCGCGGGCGATCGGGTACACCTGGCTCAGGTCGCCGGTGCGGTAGGAGAGCATCAGGAAGAGCTGGTAGGCGAGATGCAGCACGAGCGAGGCGGCGAGGTAGGGCCAGGCCGCCGGAGGCGGGAAGGACACGAACGGGATCAGCAGGCCTGCGCAGAGGCCGCCCGACGCGGTGATGACCCAGATCGCGAGAAGCGGATCGCTGCTCCGCTTGGCGAAGGTGTTCCAGATGGCGTGCAGCAGCGCAGCCAGCAGCACGAGCCCGATCGTGACGGCTTCGTGTGTCACCCCCTCGGCTCCGGATCCGCCACTCTAACAGAGGCGTGGTCGCGAGGCGTTCGCGCTGTTACTCAATCGGCTGGAGGCTTGGCCGCGATCCATGCCCACGGGCCGCATCCTGGTGACGGGCTTCGAGCCCTTCGGGGCGCACGCCGAGAACCCCTCGGAGGGGGTGGTGCGGGCGCTGCGGGCCGAGCCGGGGGTGGTGAGCGAGGTGCTGCCCGTCTCCTACGCGCGTGCCGAGCTTCGCCTGCTCCGCCTGCTCGAAGAGCTGCGCCCCTCGGCACTCGTTCTCTTCGGGCTGCACGAAGGCGCGGAGCTGGCGCTGGAGCGGGTGGCCAAGAATCTCGACGATCACCCCGAGCCCGACGAAGACGGGGTCGCCCGCCAGGCCCGTCCGATTCGCGAACCGGGGCCAGCCGCCTACTGGTCGTCGCTGCCCCTGCGTTCGCTGGGCGAGAACCTCGATCGCCTCGGGGTTCCCTGGTGCTGGTCGAGCGATGCGGGCGGCTTCCTGTGCAACCACGTCTTCTACGTGGTGCGTCACCATCTCGAGCAGCGGGGCCTCTCGACGCCCTCCGGGTTCGTCCATCTGCCTCCGGCCGACAGCCTCCCCCTGGCCACGCAGGTGATCGCCGCGCGGGCCTGCCTCGAGGCTCTGGAGGTCTCGCTCGAGGGCGACGCTCAGACCCGGTCGTAGGCGACGATCACCACGCCGAGCCGCTGCTCCGTGTCCTTGAGGCGGGCGAGCTGGTCGGCCGACAGGTCGGCGGGCGGCGCGTCGGCCTGGAGGGCCACGGCGACCGTGCCGAGATCGGACTCCAGGCTGCGCAGCTCCTCGAGAGCAGCGTCGTTCAGGGAAGCGGGATGGAAGTTGCTGGGCATTTCGTCCTCCGGTTGCCCACTCGCGGTGATTCGAATCGCGCTGATTCGACTCGCGGGGGTTGGATGGTCCGATGCTCGTCTCCAGCATACGCCGCCCGCGCGGTCAGCGCTCCGTGCGTTCGAGCTCGCGCCGGATCTGGCGCAGCCACTCCTCCTGACGCGCCGGCTGGAAGCCCATGGAGGTGTCCTCGTCGAAGCGGCGGTTGCGTTCGAGGGCCGTCTCGAGTGCGGCGGAGAGCTCGGACTGGAGCGCCTCCTGCACCTCGAGCACGGCCTCCTGCGGGCTCGCGCGCGTGGCGACGGCCGAGCCTGCGATCGCGGCCGATTCGGCATCGAGTCGGCGGGCCGCCAGCTCGAAGAGCGCGAAGTGGATCTGCTCGTGCTCGAGCACGTAGTCCTCGGGCAGGAGCTTCTGGCGGGTGTTCCACCAGGAGCAGTCGCGGTCCATGAGCGCCCGGAAGCCCAGGCGCTGGGGAGCGGCGTGGAAGCGGACGGCGCCGTCCTCGCCCACCACGGGATCGACCCGGATCCGCGTCTCGGGGCTGGCCACCACGTAGGCGCAGGTGGCGGCCCCGAGCTTCTCGCGGTGCGGGGCGAGGTGGGGCGGCGGCGCGCCCCCCCGGAAGTCGGCGCGCGTGAGCGGGCGGTAGGCGATCAGATCGCCCTCGAGGCTCGCGTTCATGGGCAGCACCCGGCCCTGCGGCGCGGCGAACTCGGGCAGTGCGCCCGACCCGGCGGCCGGCGCGGGCGCCGAGCCGGCGGCGCAGGCCAGCTGCAGGGAGAGCGCGAGGGCGAGGCATCCGTCTCTCCACCCCGCGGCGCCTTCTCGCGACCCGTGCTCCTGCACGTCGCTCCAGCGTACCACGAGGCCGAGGCCGTCTCCTCAGCGTGCCTCCGGCTCCACCGCGCTTCCGCCCCTCTCCGGCGTGCTGCCGCGCGCCCGGCTGCGTCGCCGTGCAGCGGCCAGCGCCGCGGCGGCCAGCAGCACCGGGGCCACCACCAGCAGCCCCTCCCGGGCGAGGATCTGCATGGCCGTGCCGCGCATGAAGAAGCCCCATCCGATGGGCGAGGTCGGCAGCGGGCGCCAGGGCAGGTACATGCGCGAGTCGTCGATGGGCACGAAGAAGCCGACGCCGAGCCCGCCGTCGGTCAGGGCGTCGAGCAGGCCGTGCGAGGCGCAGGCGCTCGCGAGCAGCAGCGCGAGCCCCCACCAGCGGGCCGACAGGCGCGGCACCTCGGGAAACAGGACGGCGGCGGTGGCGAGGCCCGCGGCGAGCGCGAAGGGAAGCGAATGGGTGAGGCCCCGATGGCCGAGCCAGTGCTCGTAGGGAATGTCGAGGTCGAAGGCGACGACGTCGAGGTCGGGCAGCACGGCCAGCACGGCGAGGGTCACCAGGAGCCGTCTGCGCGGTACCTCCGCCGGGCGAAAGACGCCGAGGGCGCTTCCCACGATGGCGTGCGTGAAGGCGGTGGCCAAGACGTCGCTACGGGAGGCAGCGGTGGAGCGCCCGCACGAGCTCGAGGCCCCGCAGGTCGGCCACCAGGTTGTCGGCCATTCGGTTCATCACGTAGCCCGCCCCGACGCGCGTCTCCGGGTCGGCGCAGCCGAAGCTTCCCCCGTAGCCGCTGTGGCCGTAGGCGTCGCGGTTCGGGCCGAAGAGCACGCCGTAGTGGTTGCGCATCCAGCCGCTGGCCCAGTCGGTGCGGAAGGAGATCACGAGATCCCGGGCCACGATGCGGCTGGCCGAGGCGCGCTCGAGGGTGTCGCGCGCCAGCAGCTCCACGCCGTTCAGCGAGCCTCCCGCCGCGAGCACGCCGTAGATGCGCGCGATCCCGCGCGCGTTGCCCTGGCCGTTGGCCGACGGGATCTCGGCCGCGCGCCACTCGCGCGTGTTGGCTTGGCGCGGGTTTCCGCCGGGGTTCGTGAGCGCCAGGCGCATGACCTCCGACTTGAAGGTCGGGAGCTTGCCGTCGGGCTTGCGGGGCGGACGCACGAGCTGGGCCACGCGCGGCTCCTCCGCTTCCGGCAGGCCGATGAAGAAGTCGGCGTCGAGGGGCTCGCACACCTCGCGCCGGAGGAAGCTTCCCAGGCTCTCGCCGGCGACGCGCTCGAAGAGCTCCCCCACGAGGGGGCCGAAGGTGAAGGCGTGGTAGCCGGCGGCCGTGCCGGGCTCGAAGAGCGGCTCCTGCGCGAGCAGCATCCGGTTGATGCGGCGGGGCTCGTAGTAGTCGGAGACCGCCACCGGCTCGCGTGTGGCGGGCAGGCCCGCCTGGTGCGAGAGCAGCATGCCCACCGTGACGCTCTCGAGACCGTGTCCCACGAACTCGGGCCAGTAGCGCGACACCGGCGCGTCGTAGTCGAGCAGGCCGCGGTCGACGAGCATCGCGCAGCAGAGCGCCGCGATGCCCTTCGTGGTGGAGTAGGTCGTGGTGAGGGTGTCGCGCTCCCAGGGCTCCCGGCGCTCGGCGTCGCGGTGTCCGGCCCAGAGGTCGACCAGGCACTCCCCGTCGCGCTCGGCCGCGAAGCAGGCCCCGATCTCGCCGCGCTCGCTGAAGTTGGCCTCGAAGGCGTCGCGCACGGGCTCGAAGCCCGGCGCGACGTGACCCTGGATCTCGACGCCGTCGTGCACGCGACGAGGCTAACACAGGGGCCTGCCGCCACCCCCGCTCAGGCGGGCGCGCGGCTTCCGCGGAAGACGGCGAACATGCCGTGGCGGAAGGGGCAGGCCACGTTGGAGAGTCCGGCCTCCCGCATCCAGCCGAGCTGGTCGGCCACCGTCGACGGGCGGTCTTCGCGCATGCGCTCCCGGGCCACGCGCAGATCCTCCTCGGTGGCGCCGCGCGCGCGGGTCTCGCCGAGCCATTGGTCGAGGTGGTGGGCGTCCTCCTCGGGGGTCTGGCCCGCCACCTGGTCGGCGTTCACGAAGACGCCCCCCGGGCGCAGGGCGTCGTGCGCCTCACCGAAGAGCCGCCGCTTGGCGTCGGCGTCGAGGTGGTGGATCGAGAGGGCCGAGGCCACGACGTCGTAGCGGCCGCCGCCGAGCCCGTCCGCGTAGTCCGCGACCACGAACTCGAAGCGGTGGGCTTCGCTCGCGAAGCGCTCCCGCGCCACCGAGAGCATCTCCGAGGCGACGTCGACGAGGCGGAGGCGCGCCCCGGGGTAGCGCTCGGCCACGAAGAGCGAGAGCAGGCCGGTGCCGGCTCCGAGGTCGAGCACCGCGATCTCCTGATCCACCGGGAAGGGCAGCGACGCGAGGGCCGTGCCGTAGAAGTCGTCGAAGCAGGGGACGAGGATCCGCCGCGTCCGGTCGTACTCGCGGGCACTGCGGTCGAAGACCTCGCGGACGCTCACAGGAGCCAACGCGTGACGGATCGGTGAACGAGGTAGCCGAGGGGGAGCGCGAGGCAGCCCAGCACGTAGGCCTGCCAGAAACCGAGCTGAAGGCGCCCGGCCAGGAAGAAGGGAAGGAAGAAGGTCAGGCTGATCGGAATGGCCACGAAGATGCTCTTGGCCAGCAGGAAGGGGTCGCCGCTGTCGCCGTGCTGGAGGTGGGAGAGCGGCAGCACCAGCATCGTCGCCAGCGGCAGCGCCACGACGAAGCCGGCCGTCGCCGGCATGCGCCCCGACAGCCAGGAGGCGAAGCTGATGACCGTGGCGGAGACGAGGACGTTGAGGACGAAGGTCAAGGGGCTCTCCTGCTCGCCGGGGGTCGGCTCGCGATCCTATCACGGCGCCCGGATCGGGCTAAGCTGCCGGAGAGGAGGGCACCGCGTGAGTGAGGGGGGCGTCTGGCGACGCTGCAGCGCCTGCAAGCAGGACATCGCGCTCGGCGCCAAGTACTGGGTATGCAACGTCTCCACGTGCAACCGCAAGCGCACCGCGCTCGCCTTCTGCTCGGTCACCTGCTGGGAGGTGCACCTGCCCGGCGCGAACCATCGCGAGGCGTGGGCCGTCGACAAGACGGCGCCGCTGACCGCGGAAGAGGAAGGTCCGCCGGCGCCGCGCTCCGCGTCGGAGGGCGGCGAGGAGCGCCGGCCCCGGCGCCGCATCGTGCCGAGCACGAGCGCCACGCAGCCGAGCGACACCGTGCCGCGCGAGATCCTCGTGGTGGCGAGCCGGCTCAAGGAGTACGTGCGCGCGCGCTCCGGCTTCAACACGTCGGAGCGGGTGCTCGGGCCGCTCTCGGACCACATCCGGCGCATCTGCGACGAGGCCATGCAGAACGCCCGTCGGGAGGGCCGCAAGACGATTCTCGACCGCGACATTCCCGACGTCTGAGCCGCGCCGTCTGGCGGACGACGCGGCGTCGACGCGCGGGGGCCGAAAGGCGAAGGAGACGACATGGCGAACATCCCCAGGCTGGACGCGACCGCGAGCCCCCACGAGGTGAGCGCGGCCCTGGGCGAGAGCGGCGGCGTGATCGTGGAGGGGCTCCTCGCTCCCGACGCGCTCGCCCGCCTCAATGCCGAGCTCGACCCGCTGCTCGATGGGGTCGCACCCGACCGTGACTTCCTGAACCCGGCCCTCGCCTGGTTCTTCGGCAAGCGCACGCGTCACCTCACCGCGGTGACGACGCACTCCCGCGTCTTCGTCGACGAGCTCCTCTGCCACCCGACCCTGCTCGGCGTATGCGACGAGATCCTGCTGCCCTCCTGCGCGCGCTATCAGCTCAACCTCGCGCACGTGCTCGACCGGGGCCCGGGCGCCGACGCCCAGCTGCTGCACCGCGACCAGCTCGTGTGGGTGCACGTGCCGAGGCCGCATCCCGAGCTCCAGGTCGCCTCGGTGGTGGCGCTGGTCGACTTCACCGAGGAGAACGGCGCCACCCGGCTCGTTCCGGGAAGCCACCGCTGGCCGCTGGAGCGGGCTCCCGAGGAGTCCGAAGCGGTGGCCGCCGAGATGCCGGCGGGGTCGGCGGTGATCTATCTGGGCTCCACGATCCACGGCGGCGGTGCCAACCGCAGCGCCGACGTCCGGCGTCGGGGCATGCATCTGAGCTACGTGCTCGGCTGGCTGCGCACCGAGGAGAACCACTACCTCGCCACGCCCCCCGAGGTCGCGCGCACGCTGCCCCGGGCCGCCCAGGAGCTGCTGGGCTACGCCGCCCACGACGCCCTGGCCGCCGGTGGGGGCTACCTCGGTGCCCTCGACCTGCGCGACCCCGCCGAGCTGCTCGCCGAGGGAAAGCTGTAGGCGACCTTCGTCATGGCGCCGCCGCCGCGTTTCGACACGGATCCCGTCGACCCCGTCGCCTTCACGCGGGGCTTCGACCGCTTCTACACGTCGACCGTCCGGCTCTACGACTTCTCCGTCCGCCACTTCCCGGCGTGGCGGCGGTGGCTGCGCTGCGCCCTGCCACGGATCCGTGGCCCCCGGGTTCTCGAGGTGTCTTGCGGCACGGGCTATCTGCTCACCTGCATCGCCCGCTGCTTCGAGGCCCACGGACTCGACTACAACCGCGCGATGCTCCGAACGACGCGGCGAAACCTCCGTGGCGCGGGCGTGGCGGCCACGCTGTGCCGGGGCAGCGTGGACGACCTTCCCTATCCGAGCGGCAGCTTCGACACGGTGGTGAACACCATGGCCTTCTCGGGCTACCCCGACGGAAAGCGGGCGCTGGCGGAGCTCGTGAGGGTGCTCGGGCCGAAGGGACGGCTCGTGTTGATCGACGTGAACCACCCCGTCGACGCAAGCCCGCTGGGAAGCGGCTTCACGTGGTTCTGGCGCACCGCGGGCGACATCGTGCGCGACATGGGCGCGCTCTTCCGGGAGCAGGGTCTGCGCCACAGCGACGAGGCGATCGGAGGCTTCGGGAGCGTGCGGCTCTACGTGGCCGAGCGGGAATCGGCGGGCTCCGCCACGAGCAGGGCGAACTCGTAGCTGAACCAGAGCTCTCCACCCTCCTCGCGCAGCGCGATGCCGGCGTCGATGCCGGCCCGCGCGAGCCGCCGCAGCACGACCTCGAGCGAGGCCATGCGCTGGGGCTCCGAGATGATGGCGGCCCACTCGGCGAAACGGCGGGGCATCTTCCAGCAGCGCTCCAGCTCACGCGGAGCCGCTGCGCCTCCAGGGCGTGGCGCGCGCGCCGCGAGAGCGTCTCCGCCAGGACCCGGGGCCACAGGCCAGGTCGAGCACGCGCCCGACGTCGTGTCCCAGCGCCTCGCCGACGGGTTCGGTGAGCTCGCGTGCTCGCAGCACCTCGGAGCGGGCGAACGCGTCGGCCTGGCGCGAGAACTCGCTGCGGACCGTACCGTGGTGCCCCACTACCAGGCGCCTCCCGCGAGAGCCGGGTCGACGGGCGAGCGAGCCCGGATCGTCGATCCGTCGAAATGGAGCCTGGTCAGCCGGCCACGCTGTACCGAGATCGGAATTCGTGCCTCGCGGCTGTCGAGCTGGTCCTTGAAGGTGCGGCAGCCCGAGTACAGCACCGTGGCCGTGTGTTCGCCGGGCTCCGCCGCGAAGCGGAAGGTCGAGTCGACCGTGTAGGGCGGCGAGGAGCCGGCGGGCTCGATCGGCCGCGAGAAGACGGTCGTCTCGTCGAGGTCCACCAGCAGGTGGCAGTCGGGCGGCCCCGACACGACCGGGTCGGCCGGAACCCTCGTATCGGCGAGCGTGAGCTCCACCCAGCCCCGACCGGGGTCGAGCGCGGGCAACGCCGGCTCTTCGGGCGCGCTGGCGCAGCCCAATAGCGCCGCGACCGGAATCGCCTGCGCGAGACCGACGAGTGCTGCTCGCGTCACTCGTAGTGCGCCAGGAGCAGGTTCCGGATCGGCTCGTCGCTCGCGGCGGCCGCCTCGCGCAGGGCCTCGCGGTCGAGGTCGACGCGGCGGAGGCTCACCTCGACGCCGCCCTCGTGCACGTCGACGATGGCGTACTCGGCGCGCGGCAGCAGGGTGGGCCGTGCCCCGCCCACGTACTCGCGGAAGGGCAGCCCGACACTGCCCGGGTTCACGATGAGCATGCCGTGGTGCTGCCGCAGCATCTGGATGTGCGTGTGGCCGCCCGCGAGCACGGTCGCCCGCCGGCCGTCGAGCATGCGGTCGACCTCGTCGCTTTCCGTGGTGGCCAGGAGATCCTCGCTGTGGGAGCGCGGGGTGCCGTGGTAGAGGAGGATCGAGCGCTTCGCGTCGACCTCGATCTCCAGGATGCGCCGGAAGCTGCGGAGGAAGTCGAGGTCCTCCACCGCGAGCTGGCCGTGGCACCAGTCGACGGCCTCGACCACCTCGGGAGCCTCCGTGTAGACGTGGAGGGCCTCGGGCTCGAGCAGGAACTCGTCGTGGTTGCCGAGGATGCAGGGCCCGCCGAGCTTGCGGACGCGGTCGAGCACGGCCCGGGGCTGGGGTCCGAGGGTTGCGACGTCGCCCAGACAGACCACCTGGTCGGCTCCAGCCCGCTCGATCTCGCCCAGCACCGCCTCCAGGGCCAGCTCGTTGCCGTGGAGGTCGGAGATCAGCGCGAGCCGCATGCGGAGCACCTCACGGCACAGCCTAGCAAGCGTTGAGCCCGCCGCGTGCGTGCCCCTATGCTTGGGCTCTGGAGGACGACGGCGTGGAAGGCAACGGCCTGGGGAGCAAGAGATCGGAAG
>JAAUXZ010033479.1_pt1 | contig 14496 bp, 11 predicted proteins | sample 7278131 | NCBI WGS metagenome assembly JAAUXZ01 (sample SAMN14350119, study PRJNA611818) | marine sediment metagenome | isolation source: surface marine sediment (3m) | place: French Polynesia: Moorea | collected 2018-08
AGACGGTCGCACTCTGCGAGCGCGTCCTTGTACCGCCTGCAGCCAACGAGGGAGTACGCGAAATCGAGCCCGAGCGACACATCCTGTGGCCGCGTTTCGACGCAGCGCTCCAGCGTTGAGGCGCTGAACTCGAATTGATGAAACTGGCGAGCGATTCTCGACAACAGCCTGAGCGCGCGAAACTCGTTCGGTACGAGCCGCAGGAGATTACGGCTGATCGTATCGGCCCCGCGGAAATCGCGACGCGCGAATGCCTGCTCGGCAAGGTGCAGCTTCTCGTTGTACGCCTTGATCATTGCATGTTGTTTCGCCGCGTCTTCGCTGGCCTCGGCCTGACCGTCAGCCTTGAGCTGCTCGCTCAGCGCGCGCCACGTTGCCGTGATCTCCGGGCGGGCGTTCGTCACATCTGTCAGTAAGCGGATTGCACCACGCGAGTCACCTTCCTGGTTATAGATCGCCGCCAATTCGAGCTTTGCCGGCACGCAGTTGGGGTCGCGCTCAAGCAAGGTCTCGAGGGTTTGCTTCGCTTCTCTCGCCTCGTCGGTAAGCAACTGGGAACGTGCCAGGGTGAACACCGCCCGCACGTTGAGCGGTTCCTCGTCCAGCGCCCCGTCAAGCTCCTGCTTCACGGCGGCCGCGTCGTCAGCGAGCCTGGTTTCAAGGGCTTTGATTGACTCTTCTTTCAGATAAGCTTCAAGCATCAAGTTATCGATCTGCAATGGGTTAATCGATCAATTGTACTTGCGTCGATGACAACACACCAACCGCAGGCAAGTATCCGAGCAGGGCTCCTGACGTGCTTACTCGGAGGGGTCCGCGATGGCGAAGAAAGTCTCGAGCACGTCGTCGAGCAGGGGGGTCCAGTTCTGCCAGTCATGACCCTCCCGGACGGTCATGTACGTCAGGTCGTAGCCCTTCCGCTCGAGGACCCGCTTGAGTCGCTTTACGGCGGCCAGATTGTCGTTGCGAGTGCCGGCACTCATGAACACGCGGAGTGGCAGTTTGTCCTGTTTTTCGTACAGCTCTCGTACGACGTCCAGGTGCTCGCCACTGGCAGGTGACTGCATCGCAATCCCGGCAAAAAACTCCGGCAGCATGATGCCGAAGCACGCACTGTTCAACCCGCCGAACGAGACCCCGAGAATGACGCGATCCTCGCGCGAAGAACTAACGCGCTCAGCCTGGCTGACTGCCGGAATCAGTTCCTGCGCGAAGAACCTCGCGAAGTCGATGCTGCACATGAACTCCTCGTTGCGACGATTCTCGTCCAGGTCATCGGGATTGCGGCTGTCGAGGAATATGACAACGACGGGCTCAATGCGACCGGTCTCGATTGCGTGATCGAGGATCGACTTGAAATCGCCGTAGGCAAGGTACATCTGACCGTCCGTCACATACAGGCTCGGTAACTCGCCTGCAGGCGCTGCGGTAGATGGCCGATAGACCCTGTACTGCAGGTCATAGCCCAGGTGCGCCGAAGAGATTCGCTGGTTGTCGCCCAGGTTTCCCGGCGCCGCGGCAGCGACAGCGCTGAACAAAAGAACCGCCTGCAAAGCCGCAGCGCGCAATATCGAGCCACGCATTTTCGCTTGCCTACTGCACGCGCTTGACGCGTGTCGACTTGCCGTTCTCGAGAACCAGGAAGAACGAACCCATCATGCCGGACCGAATCTCTGCCTCGAAAGGAACATCGATAATCCAGTTTCCGCGCGGGGTGCTCTGTTTCCAGACCTTGCCGTCATCGGTATAGAAGTAATGAATGCGGCCTGCTGCTTTACTGACCTTTACGATTGTTACGGTCAACTTCTCAAGAGAAATATCCGTCGGTCCGGCTTTGCTACCGAAGTCTTCCTCCTGCGCTTCCTGGAGTTTCTCTTCGTTGTAGATGCCGCCATCGGCAATCGTGTCATAGCACAGCAAACGTTCGACTTTGCCTTCAATCGCGCGGCATTCTTTTATGTCGCTGATATTGACGAAGTCGTCCGCCGCAGACGTCTGCGCGAACAGTATCAGGGCCAGTGCCGCCGGGCTCAGGAATGCAGTCCGGATGCCTTTTCGGTCGTTAATACTTCTCATGGGTCTCCTCGAAACGCGCACATCTTTGTGGAACTCCCGCCCTGTTGCAAGACTCAAAGACATAGCAGCATTGGGGGAGTATAGCCTAGCAAACCGAATACAGGCGACCAGTCGCTGGTCCAAAAACTTCTTTAAAGACAATCACCTATGCGAGATTGCCTGCCTGTGTTCTTGCGCCACGTCTTGTGCTGTAATTGGGGATTACAACAGGGAACCACCATGACGAAACACGTCCGCACCTTCGTACTCGCTCTTTCCGGGTTGCTTGCTCTTGCAGTTTCGGCCGGCGCCGCCGCGTCACCCGTGCCCGAGCCCTTCCAGGAATACGATGAAAACTCGAAGTACTCAATCAGCTACGACGACCTCAGCCTGGTCCTGAAGACCGTCGTCGTTGATATGGGCCTGTCGACACGCAAGGTCGCCGAGGCGGCCCCGGACGTCACGGGCACGCGCATGAAGGCCAAGGTCAAGAGGACTGCGAACGAGGGCAATCGCTTCTATTACGAGACGTTCAGGGAAGACGAGGCTACGCGTGAGTACCTTCTCGGCATCCAGAAGAGCCTGGAACAGCTGCCGTCCGAGGCACCGCTGAAGTACTTTTCGCGTGACGAACAGCTGGCGTACTGGCTGAATCTCTACAACGTCACCGTCATCAACCAGATCATCGAGGTCTACCCGAAACGCAACCTGAAGAAACTGTTCCGGGGCAAGAACTCGATCTTCGAACAGAAACTACTGACGGTGGCCGGCGTACCCCTGAGCCTCAACGATATCCAGTTCACGATCCTGAAGCACAACTACAATGACAGTCCGCTGATCATTTACGGCCTCTACCAGGGCATCATCGGCGGACCCAATATTCGCAAGACAGCGTACACGGGTGCAGAGGTCTACCGGGCGCTCGAAAACAACGCCTACGAGTTCATTAATTCCAACCGCGGCACCTGGGCCAGGGATGAGAAGACTTTCCGAGTCTCTAGCCTCTACGACAGGAATCGTCAGTACTTTCCCGATTTCGAAGCCGACTTGTCGGAGCATTTGCTGACATACATCCAGGGCATCGAGCGCGACCGCCTGCAAACAGCCAGCAAGATCAAGGCCGACATCAACGACTGGGACGTGACGGACCTGGGCGGCACGCACCGGCGCGTCGGCGGCAGCTTTGCGACGAATCGCGCCGCGCTCATGGACTCGGTGAAAGGAACGACGCCGGCCGATGGCGGCGGCGTATTGGGGGCAGCGGTTGGCCCGGGCTCTTCGATGATCACGGACAAGGGTAAGCGCCTGAGCCGAATCGAACCCGAGCTGCTGGCAATACTGAATGACATCAACCAGAAGCGCCTTGCGGAGAACCAGCGCAGCGCGACGGTCAAGATTGAGGAACTTGAAGACCAGGAGGTCGAGGTGGAGAGCGTCGAAGAACCGGCGCCCGTAACCGATTGAACTCTGTGTCGCCTTCTTCCTCTAAATGTTGAGTGCGGTAGGAAACGCACGCGTGTCTTCCCAGACAGGGCGCGCAGACGCCGGGGGGCTTGCATGACAAGGTACATTCGCACAGCCGCATTGTCTCTATGCGGGTTTCTTATGGTGTCGGCTCCTGCACTGGCCGACGAGGTTGACGAGTTCGCGGTCTTTCGCGGGTATGACGACTCTTCCACCTATTCCGTCAGCTACGAAGACCTGAGCCTGTTGCTCAATAACGCCGTATTCGACACGGGCCGGTCAACGCGCAAGCTCGCCGAGCCACCGCCGGATATCACCGGGACGCGCATGAAATCGAAGGTCAACCGACTGACCGAAGGCGAAGGCAACCGGTTCTTCTTCGAATCCTTCAAGGACAACGAGGATGGCAAGAACTTCCTGAGGTCAATCCAGCAGAGCCTCGAACAGCTTCCTGACGACATGCCGCTCGACCAGTTTTCGCGGGAAGAGCAACTCGCGTACTGGCTGAATCTCTACAACGTTACCGTGCTGAACGAGATCATAGCGGTCTACCCGAAGCGCAATCTCAAGCGTTTGACGATCGGCAAGCGTGCGTTCTTCGATGAAAAAACGCTGACGGTTGCGGGCGTTCCTCTCAGCCTCAACGACATCCACTTCAACATCCTGATGCCGAATTACGACAATGACCCGCGCATTATCTACGGGCTCTACCAGGGTATTGTTGGCGGCCCCGATATCCGTTCGACGGCCTTTTCGGGATCCGACGTCTACCGGGCGCTGGAAGACAATGCGGACGAGTTCATCAACTCTAACCGCGGAACGTTTAGCCGCTCGAAAGGCGCCTACCGGGTTTCCAGCCTGTATGGGCGAAACAAGGCGTACTTTCCGGACTTCGAGGCCGACCTGTCGCGCCACCTGCTTGAATTTCTCGAAGGTGACGAACGAGCGAGGCTAGAAGCTGCGACGGCAATCAAGCCTGACATCAATGACTGGACCGTTACCGACCTCGGTGTATCGCGTCACGGTATTGGCGGCAGCCTTGCCCATAACAATGCTGCATTGCTTGACGCCTACCGCGGCAATGAGCGGTCCGTGTATGGCGGCGTCAGGATCGCTTCGCTCGAGGTCAAGAGAGAACTGCCCGACCCGGAGGAAGACGAGGTCAAACTCGAGGACCTGCAGCGCTTCCCGGTCGAGGGTGGGAACGTCGAAGACATTGCGACGACCGACGAGTCGTCAGACCAGGAGCCATCCGACTAGGCTTCCAGGTTAGCGCCGAGATCGGCTTCGAATTGCCGCTGGTAATTCTTCCATCGGCCTACCGATTTATCGTGCAGTGGCTGCCTGACCTGCCAGACGCTCGCGGTCTTCACGCTGTTCTGCAAGCCGTGAAATTCGAGGCAACTCGCATCCCACGTTTCTCCGAGACGCTCAAGTAACGCACCGAGCGTCGGTTCGGGTCGCCGGACCAGTTCGTCATACCGAATACGAACCAGGTCCTCACCGAATAGCTGCTGCCAGTGCTCGATGAGGTCGTCATGCAACGACGCGTAATGCCGGATGTCTGGCAGCCTTGTTGCATAGTGTTGCGTAGGACCAAGGCGCACAGAGTAGACGGAGGTTGCGACGTCTCGCCAGTCACGGTCGGTGACGACGAATTTGGCCGCTGGCAGAATCGCCTTTATGAGGCCCAGGTAGAGGAAGTTGTCGGGCCTTTTGTCCGTGACGATAACGCCCTCTGGGAAGCGCCCTGCAAGCTGATCGTGATGATGCTGTCGCCAGGTGTGCAGGTCGCCCGCCGCCAGACTGTCGAGCCCGTCCGGATAGTGCGGGAACTCCGCTGCAATCAGGCGAGGAAAAAACTCCTGCTCCCCGCCGGCTTGGAAACCCGGATGCGCGGCCAGCATCTGCTCGAGCAGCGTCGAACCGCTGCGAAACATCCCGCAGACGAAGACGACCTCGTGAGAATCGCCGGTGAATCGGCTTAACCAGTCGGGGTCACACAGGGCCTTGATCCGCTCGAACCACGCCTCGGTGCGCGCCGGATCGTAAGCAGGCATAAGTTGCCGGTCCAGCGTATTGCCTTTCGTGAAATGCTCCCACGCCTCATCGAAATGCCTGAGCTGTTCGTACGCCTTGCCAACCGCAAAGTGCAGGTCTGCATTGTTGCTGTTGCGAGCCCTGGCAACCATCTGCACAAAAAGCGGATCGTCTGCATCGGTGAACTGGCGGGTGTCCGCGAGCCGGGCGAGCGCCGATTCATTGCCGCGATCCAACTCGAGGCACCGCTTGAAATTGCTTTCTGCCTCGTCGCGCCCGCCCTCCTGCTCGGCGAGGTTGCCGAGGTTGTAGTACGCGCTGGAGTACGCCGGATTCAGGGCCAGTGACTCGCCAAGGTGCTGCTTCGCGCGCGCATGATCGTGCAGGAAGTCCATACAGATGTTGGCGATATTGAGATGGACTTCCTCGGGTCTGTCGATGCCAAGCGTGAGCGCGTGAAGATACGTCTCTATGGCCTTCTCGAACTGCCCATCCCGGGACAGGTTGTAGGCATAGTTGAACGCCGCGACCGCGGAGGCGGGTTGCGAATCGAGATATTTCTTGTACGCCCGCAGAACATGCGCCAGCGGATAGCCGCGTTCGCGCATGTGACCGGCCACGTGATCAATCGCGGCGAGGTCTTTTTTGCAGTGGACAAGCAACTTATTCAGTTGCTCCTGCGCCTCATCGGACTGGTGACGTGCCTCGAGGCTTTGAACAAGGAGCCAGCGAGCCTGAGTATTGTTCGGCTGCCCCGAAAGAACTTTCGTAAGCAGTTCCTGTGCCGCTTCGAATTGCAGCCGCCTCATGGCCGTAACTGCCTGCTGCAACTCCGGGGTCGTCGTCATGAGCAGAAAATACGTTGTCTGTCGCCCAAAAGAAAGCGGGCCCGAGGGCCCGCTTTCGGTACTGCATGATGACTTCTAAAGCTTAGAAGCGCATCGTCGCCTTCGCGTACAGGAAACGACCCAGTGTGTCGTAGAAGCCTGCAATCGTGTTGGCGTTGGTCGTCAGAGTACCACCAACCATCGGCGGCTCTTCGTCCAGTACGTTGTTGATACCAACGGTTACGTCGTGGTTGTCCATGAAGCGGAACACGGCGTTCAGGTCGAAGTAGCTCTGCGAGTCAGACATTTCCTCTTGAGCGATCGTGTCCGTGGATCCGTCGTAGTCAACACCACCGAAGAAGCGCCAGCGGCCTTCGACACTCCCGAACTCATCGGAGTCGTAGCTCACCGAGACGGTGTGACGCCACTCAGGAGACGGGAAGCAGCGCGTGCTGATCAGACCGACACAGTCATATGTCGAGTTCGGGTCAGCCGGCAGCGGCGTCGTTTCCTTCGTGAGCATGTACGTACCGATCAGGTTCGCCGACCAGCTACCGCCTGCAGCTTCGAAGTCGTAGTTAGCTGCGACGTCGATGCCTTCCCAGGCGTTCTCACCGAGGTTCAGCGTCGTATCGACAACGTAGCCCTGCGTACCCTGCCAGAGGCTGCCGCCCGCGTTACGGACGACGTTGTCACACAGGACGCCGTACAGGCCACACTGCTCGAGGATCGTGGTTGCACCAATGTTGTTGATCGTGTCCGTGATCTCGATGTTCCAGTAGTCGACCGAAATCGTCATCGTGTCCATCGGGTCAACAACGAAACCAACCGTGATCGTGTCTGCTTCTTCCGGATCCAGGGCAGGGTTACCACCGAAGATGGCGTTGTACTGACCTGCCGGGCTTGCCGGAATGTTGCCGTACTGCGAACCGGAGACGCCGAGGTTGGCGCACTGAGCCTGCGTGTATACGGGCGGATCGCCGCCTTCGTTGGCGCAAGGATCAACACCCGACCACAGGCCGAGCGACTGAGCCGAGAACAGCTCTGCAACGTTCGGTGCGCGAACAGCGCGGTTGAAGCCGGCACGCATGCGAACCATCTCAACAGGCTGCCAGTCGAAGCCGAAACGATACGTGTTGGCACCGCCACTCGTGTTGTAGTCAGAGTAACGATAGGCAACGTCGAGCGTCAGTGCTTCGGCACCCGGTGCGCCCGTGATGAGCGGCACGTTGGCTTCCGTGAAGAATTCCGTCACCGTGTAGCTACCTTCTACACCCGGCGTCGGGCCACCCTGGCCAAGCAGTGAGCCTTCCTGGAATACCGAGTCAGAAATACGCTGGTATTTCTCGATGCGGTGCTCGAAACCGGCAACGACCTGTACAGAATCGTCAGCCGACGGGAAGTTCCAGTCCAGATCGCCAGAAACGAATGCGTTCATGACCTCGGTGGAGTTCACGCCCTTCATGATGGCCGTGCCAAGCATGTTCTGAGCGGCCGTCGGCGTTACACCCTGGTACGTGAATACTTCGTAGGGGATACAGCCAGACGTCTGCGCACAGGCATCACCATCGACGGCAACGCGGATGTTCGGTGCGAAGAAGTCATTGATGTAGGCCATGCTTGATGCCGTCTCGCCATACAGGAACGACGCATCGTAGTCCCAGTTGTCGTTGAGAGCACCCTTGACGCCCGCGACGATACGGAACGCATCGTGCGAGAAGTTACTCGAGCGCGGTCCGCCTTCGACGTTACGCTTGCCGATGTAGACGCCGTACTGGTTGAAGTCAACGAACTGACCGGTCGTCGGATCATCGCCATCCTGGACATAAATCGGCTGGCCGTATCCAGGCAGAAGGACACCGGTTGACGGATCGCCGTCACCGTTTTCGGTCGCGCTCTGCGTGATGTCGACACAAACGTTCGGGTTGGCGATCGGGTTGCCCTGATCATCTTCGCCCGTCCACGTCTCGTGGCAGTACTGGTTGTCGAAGAACGACGTCAGGTCATCGCGGAACTGCTGCGGGAACAGGCTGTTGTCCAGCGGCAGGTAGTACTCTTCGGCGAAGAAGGTACCGGACTCTGCGATCTGGCCAACCGTGCGGTTGTTCGCGAAGTTCGCCTCGAGATAAACCGTTGCACGCTCACTGAACTCGAAGTCAGCCATACCACCGAACGAGTAACGCGTATCCGGACGCATGAAGTGGTTAACCGGCGCGTAGTTGTAACGGTTCGTGCCATCCCACGGTGCCAGTGCACCGCCGTCCTGCATGCTCAGGAACAGCGAACGGCTGTAATCACTGTAGTTCGCTACGCCAGGCAGCTGGTCAGAGGCAGGCGCAATGAAGAAGTTCGGGACAATTGCGTTTGCCGAACCACCGCAAGACGTGGCTGCGTTGCTGAGTGCACAGCTACCGTAGTCGCGCTCGGCCTGCAGCATCTCCTGGTTCTCACGCCAGGTTGCGTAGAACGTCGCGTTACCACGGCCTTCCGAGAAGTCAGAACCGATAACGAAGTCGATGTTGTAGGCTTCGCCGCCGATACCCGAGTCACCCGTAGGATAGGTGAAGTTGCGAGCATCCATCAGCGGGCGCAGGAACGAGTTGTCGTTGTCATGCTGGTAACCGCTGGCTCCAACACTAACCTCGACGCCGTCCATGCGACGGAAGATGAAGTTCACAACGCCTGCTACAGCGTCTGCACCGTAGGTAGCGGATGCGCCACCCGTCAGTACTTCAACGCGCTCGATCATTGCGGCGGGGATCTGGTTAACGTCAGGCGAAGTTGCCTGTACACCACCCGGCTGCATGCGGCGACCGTTCATCAGCACCAGGGTGCGGAACGCGCCAAGGCCGCGCAGGTCGATCGACGCCGTACCCGAGATGCCGTTGGCATCGAACGAGTGGAGTGCCGTCTCAACCGAAGGCAGGCTGTTAAGGACATCTTCAACGCGGGTCAGACCCAGCGATGCGATGTCGTCTGTGTTCATGACCGTGACAGGGCTGGTGCGGCCGAAACCGTCCTGCGTCACGATACGTGAACCGGTAGTTACGATTTCTTCAATAGGCTCATCGCCTTCTTGAACGTCTTGCGCGTAGGCGACCTGACCGAGACCGCCCCCAAAGGACGAAGCCCCGAGCGCTGCCGCTACCGCTGCCGCAACTGGCTTACGTTTCAACATAACTGCTCCCTCAAAGTTTTTGCTTCTAATAGATCTATCGTGGAGATTGCGCCGCCGGAACATCTGATGCGGGCAATAATCCCCCTATAGGTGCGAGAGATGCTATATCAACAGGCTGGCAACCTCAACTGAATGTGACGATTTTGCACCAAACGAAGAGGAATAAGTAATTTTTCTATTAAAAACAACAAGATAACTTGTTGCTTTTTTGCAAATAGAATGTTCTTTGGGGGCGTTTCCCGGCAAAAGCCGCAGGCGCGGAATCCGGCCGCTGAAAGGCGCTATTCGGGCAGTGCTTTGGGCTTCACGAGGCGCCAGTCACCGCTATCGTGGCGATATTGCCTCGTGCTCGCGATTTGAGCCTCCACCGCCGCGCCATGCGATCGATACCGCTCGGCCTTCGCATGGTCGCCGCTATCGCGGTAGACGTCGGCGAGCAGAAAATAGAACGTGCTGTCATCGGCTCTCAGGCGTATCGCCTTTTGTAGCTCGTCAATGGCCGTCGCATAGTCGCGTTCGGCGTAGGCTGAGCGTGCCCGCACCACGCGCTCATACGGGTTCCGGAGTCGGTGCCGGTTGACGCGCTCACCGTAGTGGTCCGCCAGCACCGTGCGGCCCTGGCGTGCGTACAGGCGCTGCAGATTGCTCAGTGCAGCCGTTGCGCGAGGGTCCGCTTCAGCCGCTCGCAGCCAGGATTGCTCCGCGAGGTCGTCTCGCCCCGCCCTCTGGTACATGACGCCGGCCAGCGTCCACGCGGGCGCAAACTCGGAGTCGCCCTCCAGCAGCGCCTTGCGCAGGTAGGCGAACGCGAGGTTGTCATTGCCCGCCTCGAGGCTCTCGGCAGCCCAGTTGTTGAAGAAGTGCGCCAGTGCCCGGGCGTCGCTGATTACTCGACTCGACAAATCGATGTAGTGCAGCGGCGTGGTCTCCTCCCCGAAATCGACGATCCTGACGCCCATACCCTCGGCGGTCCGGCCCCTCAGCAGGACGCGAACATTGATGTGCCGGCGCAGCACCATCGTGCTGCCGCGCTGATTCCAGTCGGGTGGAATATCGACCTCCTGGAACTGGGCCCGCAGGCCCAGCCGGCGAGCCATGACCAGGAACATGTTGGTGAATGTCAGGCAATTGCCACGGCGTTGTTCAAAGGCTTCGGATGCCGTGAGCGTGGTGGTGTCGTAGGCAAGATGCCGGATATCGAAGGTATCCATTGCATCGATCAGGTCGTCGAAGGTCCGCTCGTCAAAACCGGTATCGATGTCTGCGAGGAATCGACCCATGTCTGCGCTCACGGAGTACGTCTCCGCACCGGTCCGAAGCGTGCCCTGTGACGGGCGGGGAAACACGTCGAAACCGAGAAGCTGCTCGTCGGAAATTGCTGGTGCGTGCCGGACAGCGGGCGCATCGGCACACGCACCGAGCATGCCGGCGAGAAGCGCGAGCACCGCGGCTCTCAGTACAAGGTGCAGCATATCTGCTTGGACAGGCAGTTGTGCCACGGGTTCAGATCGTACCGAGCATCGTGAAGATGCGCGGAATTCGTGTACATTGGCGGGATGCCTGAACAGAACAACAACTGGGCGCTCGCGCTGCACGGTGGTGCAGGTGCGGTTGCGGGTCGCGACTACGCCGAAACCGAGGCACACCTCGCGGAACTGGCCGCGCTTTGCAGCGAGCGGCTCACGACGGGCACGAAGGCGCTCGACGTCGTCGAATTCGCGGTCGCCGAACTCGAGTCCTGCGGCCTCTATGTCGCCGGCCGCGGCTCCGCGCCGAACACGGCGGGTCATGTCGAACTCGATGCCTCGATCATGGACGGCGCCACGCGCGAGGCCGGGGCCGTTGCGGCGCTGCAGGACTTCGCCAACCCGGTCTGTGTTGCGCGTGGCGTGATGGAGAAAACACCGCACGTCATGCTCGCCGGTAGCGGCGCGGTCGAGTTCGCACGTGAGCACGGATTCGAGGAGGTCGAGGATCCTGCGAGCTATTACACCTTGCCCGTCGGCGTAACGAGCGACGACGTCAGCGATATTGCACACGGCACGGTTGGCGCGGTCGCGATGGATACATCGGGCGGGCTCGCTGCTGCAACATCCACGGGCGGCACGTTCGGCAAGCTGCACGGTCGTATCGGTGACACACCGTTGATTGGTCCGGGCACCTGGGCCGACGACGGAATTGCCGTGTCGTGTACCGGGATTGGCGAACACATCATTCGAGCCGGCGGCGCGGCGGCGATTGCGTTCCGTTATAAAAGTGGTGTGCCGCTCGACGACGCAGTGCAGGAAATGCTCGACGAAGTAAAACGACTGGGTGGTGATGCGGGCGTCATCGCGGTAACGCGCAACGGCGAGATTGCCATGCCCTACAACTCCCAAGGCATGAAACGCGCATCGGTATCCAGCAAGTCGGACCTGAAGGTACTGACGTTCGCAGAGGGCCGGTAGTGAACAGAAATCCGATCATTACTTGTGCGGTTACCGGCTCCGGCGATACGGCTGGCAAACACCCCGACCTGCCGAAATCTCCTGCCGAGATTGCCACCGCTGCGATAGAAGCGGCGAAAGCGGGTGCCGCAATCGCGCATATCCATGTGCGCGAGCCGGAGACCGGCAAGCCCTCTCGCGACGTCGGGCTGTACCGGGAAGTGGTCGAACGGGTTCGCGACAGCGAGACCGATGTGGTCATCAACCTCACGACCGGCATGGGCGGCGACCTGTATCTCGGACCGGATGATGACCCGCTGAACTTTGCGGACGACACCGACTGTGTCGGGCAGATGGAGCGCATGGAGCATGTTGAAGCTTTGCTGCCGGAGGTGTGCTCGCTCGATTGCGGTTCCTTTAATTACATGGGCCAGAACTACGTCTACGTATCGACACAGACGATGCTCGAACTCGGCGCGAAACGCCTGCAGGAAATTGGCGTAAAGCCCGAACTCGAGGTTTTCGACCTGGGACAGATCTGGTTCGCGAAACACATGATCGACAGCGGTCTGATCGACGCGCCTCCACTGTTCCAGGTCTGCCTCGGCATACCCTGGGGCGCGCCCGCCACGGCCAATGCGTTCCAGGCGATGGTGAACGAGCTGCCCGATGGCTGTAACTGGTCGGGTTTTGCGATCGGCGCTATGGAGATGCCGATGGTCGCCCAGTCGGTGCTGCTCGGCGGCAACGTGCGGGTCGGTCTCGAGGACAATCTCTATCTCGAGAAAGGCGTACTCGCCACGAACGCACAGCTCGTCGAGCGAGCCCGCAAGATCGTCGAGGCGATGGGCGCAACGGTACAAACGCCGGCCGAAGCGCGCGATACGTTTGGACTCAGGAAACCATGATCTCCGTGCACAAAAGCGTTGCCCACCCCTGGCAGTGCGACATCATGGGGCATATGACCACGCGCTTTTACATGGCGATGTTCGACGACGCCTCCTACCACTTCCTGAATCACCTGTTTGGCTGGAACAGCGCTCAAAGCCCGGATGGCCGATTTGGCTGGGTCGATGTGCGGCACCTTATTAACTACGAGGCCGAAGTGGACGTCGGCGACCTGCTCGATGTGCGCGCGGAGCTCGTCAAGGTCGGCGGCAAGTCGATGACGATTGCCTACGAAATGATCAACCTCGGCAGTGGCGATGTGGCTGCCCGACTTGAAGGCATCGTAGTATTGTTCGACCTTGAAGAACGTCGCGCAGTCACCATCCCGGACGACCTGCGTGCGACGGCATCGGCCCACGTAAAGGCGGATTTCGTATGAGTGCGAACCTGAAGCCTCTGCCAGACCATATCGTGCCACGCTGGTGGACCGGTGAACCTGCCGTCCCGCCTGAGAGGTTCACGATCGACTGTTCCGGCTACCGCATGGACGACGCGATGCTATCACCGGATAGTGAACTCGCCGGGCGCATGAACCGGACGTTCGATGATGTCGGTCTCGTGTACCTGGTCAACACGGGCCTGAGCGACCTGCAGAACATGCGGCGCGCGGCGAGACTCGTCGTGAACAAGGAGATGCACTACGAGGCCGGCGCGAACCCGCGCGGCAATCTCGAGGCAAACGTCTACGAGGTCGGTGCCCCGCTGGTTGCCCATCTGCACTATCACCACGAAATGGCCTACGTCGGAGAAAGCACGACCATGCTCGGCTTCATGGCCAAGTCCGCCGTAGCAGGCAAAGGTGCAACCTTTGTCTCTGACAACGTCCAGGCCACGGACGCAATTCTCGCAACCGAGTTCGGGCAAAAGCTGAAGGAACTCGGCCTCTGCTATCACCGCGACCTGACTGATCGCAACGCGTTTCAGGATCGCGACCCGATCAACGTCTACAACCACTGGCAGAAGTCGATGTTGACCGACGATCCCGAGGAAGCGGAGGCAATGGCGCGCGCCAAGGGTCTCGAGACCGAGTGGGGTCCCGATCGCATGCTCAGGACACGCTACTACGTGTCGGCCTTCGAATACTTCGAGCCCCTCGACCGCAACCTGCTGTACGCAAGCATCGCCGATGACGGTGCGTGGTTCGACACGTGGCCCATGGTGCAGCACATTCCGTATGACCAGCGGCCGCTCAAGCTGACATTCGGCGACCTTAGCGAGATGACGCGCGAGGAAAAGCAGCTGTTCGTCGATGTCTACGATCAGTTCGGCGTACCGATCAACTGGAACGTCGGCGACGTAGCTGTCGTCTGCAACTGGCGGTGGGCGCACGGTCGCCCTGGCATACACCTCGGAGACGGCGAAGAACGTGAACTGGGCGTCGTGATCGGCGCACCGTTCAATCGCGTCGGCGACGTCGACGGAAAGTGGTAAACCCGCAAGGGAGATTCATATGACCTTTTCATTTTGTCGGCGCACCTGGCTGAGCCTGGTGCTCGTCCTGTTCGCGGCCGCCTGTGGCAGCGAGCAGCCGGAACCGGTCGACACAACAGACCCGGCC
>JAAUXZ010087015.1_pt1 | contig 14489 bp, 9 predicted proteins | sample 7278131 | NCBI WGS metagenome assembly JAAUXZ01 (sample SAMN14350119, study PRJNA611818) | marine sediment metagenome | isolation source: surface marine sediment (3m) | place: French Polynesia: Moorea | collected 2018-08
CCATGCCACGCCGGTTATCATCGTCAAACACGAATTTTGCCGGCGGCAGTTGTTCCTGATAGGTCCAGATCGGCCAACTTCGGTCATACAGATTCAAGGGCGGTGTCACACCGATCAATTCGAGATTCGCCTTCCAGAACGCATCGATGGTTCCCACATCCCGCCAATAGGCCTGTTTGCCGCTTGTGGTGTCGGTGAAAGGATAGGCGACGACACGATAACTCTTGATCACCTTGGGGATGATGTCTTTACCGAAATCATGGGAAGAACCCGGGGTGTCCGCATCCCGGATCAATTGCTCGAACAAAAATTTGCGATTGAAAACGTAGATACCCATGGAAGCGAGCGCCACATCATCCCGCCCCGGTATTGAGTCGGGCTTGTCCGGTTTTTCGACGAATCGAGTGACCTGGTTGTTTTCATCGACACTCATTACGCCGAACCCCTTGGCCATCTCCAAGTCAACGGTCAGACAACCGACGGTCATATCGGCCCCCGACTCAACATGTTCTGCGATCATGGTGCCGTAATCCATTTTGTAGATATGGTCACCGGCCAGGACCAGTACGTAATCAGGATTGTGGTTACGCAGAATATCCAGATTTTGGTAGACTGCATCCGCCGTCCCCTCGTACCAACTACTCTCGATGCGCTGTTGCGCCGGTAAGAGCTCAACGAATTCACCAAACTCACCACGTAGAAATCCCCAGCCCCGCTGGATGTGGAGTATCAATGAGTGGGCTTTGTACTGAGTCAGGACTCCGACTCGTCTGATGCCTGAGTTGATACAGTTGGAGAGCGGAAAGTCGACGATACGGAATTTCCCGCCAAAGGGCACGGCAGGCTTGGATCTCCATTTGGTCATGTGCTTCAGACGAGAACCACGACCTCCCGCCAAGATGAGCGCCAGGGTATTGCGCGTGATACGGCTGACAAAACGTGGATTCTGCTCGGGCATGATACTTCTTCCTCTCTAGATCCCCAAATGAATGTAATACTCCATGAAGTCAGAATGCTCTGCTGTGAGTATCTACGCTGTGATGATACCTACCAGTTCGGCGTATATTACCATCAGATAGCCTGCAAGGCGTAGCCTAAGAAGCAGGATTCTTTGACATTGCACAGGTATTTTCGGAATCATTACAGTGGATTCACGAAGCCTGCCATAACGGCCAACACGGCCTGCCTCCAACAGAAAGCGGCGGTTTTGAGAGCGATATGTTGCGCAACAAAACTCACCGCCGAACAGCGGGGCGATAATCAGGAACAACGCACACGGCTGAAGCCCGGCCTTTGCCTGAAGATCCATTAGCGGAACAACCCAGCGGTTAATCGGCAGGATGCCTGTGACGTCGGATATAGCTGATCAGCGCACTGGTCGAGGCATCGTGTTCGGTATTGGTATCCGCATCCATCAGTTCGGGCAGTATCACCCCGGCCAACTGTTTGCCCAATTCGACGCCCCATTGATCAAATGAATTGACCTGCCAGACTACGCCCTGCACGAAGATCTTGTGCTCATACAAAGCGATCAAGGCACCCAGTCTCTCCGGCGTCACCCGATCGACCAGCAGCGTGTTGGTTGGGCGATTGCCGGGAAAAATCTTGTGCGGCAACAGATCGACGATCTGTTCCGCCTCCATGCCACTCTGCTCCAGTTCTTGCCGCGCCTCAGCGCGAGTCTTGCCCTTCATCAGCGCCTCGGTCTGAGCCAGGCAGTTGGCCAGGAGTTTGTAATGATGATCACCCGATTCATTGTGACTCAGCACCGGTGCGATGAAGTCACAGGGGATCATCTGGGTGCCTTGGTGAATCAGTTGATAGAAGGCGTGTTGACCGTCGGTGCCCGCCGTTCCCCAGATGATTGGCCCGGTCTTATAGGCGACAGGACGACCCATGCGGGTCACACGCTTACCGTTACTCTCCATATCAGCCTGTTGCAGATAATCGGGCAGGTAACGCAGATATTGGTCGTAGGGCAGGATTGCATGACTCGCCGCATCCGCAAAATTCGCGTACCAGATGCCCAGCAAGGCCAGAATCACCGGCATATTCTCGGAGAGGTCGGCGTGCAGGAAATGCTCGTCCATCTGGTGGGCGCCGTCCAGCAACTCATAGAACTGTTGCATACCGATGGCCAGAGCAATCGGTAAACCAATGGCCGACCAAAGGGAATAACGCCCCCCCACCCCGTCCCAGAAGCCCAACATATTGTCGGTATCAATACCGAACTCCGAGACCAATTCCGCATTGGTGGAAACCGCGACGAAATGACGAGCCACGGCTTCCTTGTCCGACAAAGCCCGCAATAGCCAGTCGCGTGCTGTGTGAGCATTGGTCAGGGTTTCCTGAGTCGTAAAGGTCTTCGAAGCGACGATAAACAGCGTGGTTTCCGGGTCCAAGGGTTTCAGGGTTTCGATCAGGTGTGTCCCATCCACATTGGAGACGAAATGCACCCGCAGATCGGGATCCTGATAGTGCTTGAGGGCATCGCAGACCATCAACGGTCCCAGGTTGGAACCGCCGATACCGATATTCACCACGTCCCTGATCGGTTTGCCGGTGTAACCCAACCAGTCACCGGAACGTACCGAATTGCTGAATCTTTCCATTTTCTGTAACACCGCATTGACCTGTGGCATCACATCCTCACCATCCGACCAGATAGGTTTGTTGCTGCGATTCCTCAAGGCGACGTGCAACACAGCCCGATCTTCAGTGATATTTAATCGATCTCCGGAAAACATGCGCCGGCGCCAACCGTCCACATCTGCGGCCCGGGCCAGATCGAGGAGCAGGTTTAGCGTCTTGGCAGTTATCCGGTTTTTCGAGTAATCCAGGAGAACCCCACAGGCCCTGAGTGTCAGTTGCTCGGCTCTGGAGGGATTCTCCTGAAACAGCTCTCGCATCTGTTGTGGCTCTATCTCTGCCCAATGTTCCTGCAGTGCAGCCCATTCTTCAGTCTGGTTGATCTCGGTCATAGTCACTTCTACTTGTCGATGGGCAAAACTGCCGGCAATTCCTCGGAGTGAGATGTTATGTAGATGGAGGGTCCTGTTCAAGCGATTTGCCTGAGTTGCTTGAGATCCATCAAGTGTTTCGCAAGCATTCATGGCAGACAAAGGTACCTACAGATTTGATATTCTATGGGGTTGTTCGTGTCGACCCTGGGCCAGGGAGAGAAGCAACGCAGGACATCACCCTGGCGTGAGGCAGCAATCCATGATGCGTTGGCGATAGAATTTAAACAGTCAAAGTCCAGCGCCATGGAATCCGGTTACTCGGTCATTTGGGATACTGATATAATGGGAAATTTAATGACATAACCCTATGAAGATCCTACTCAGCACCAGTGAAGCGACCCCCCTGATCAAGACAGGTGGTCTAGCGGATGTCGCAGGCAGTCTACCGGTAGCGCTGCGTTCCCTGGGGCATGATTGTCGGATCATTCTACCGGCCTATCCAGAGGCCATTGAAAACAGTGACGGATTGGAAAAGGTGGCCGAGTTGGCTCTTCCCGGCCACAACCAGGATGCCCGCTTGCTCTCCGGTACCGCAGGTCCCCATAAAACTCCGATTTATCTGGTGGATGCGCCGCGGTTATTCGATCGCCCGGGTAATCCCTACCTGTCACCCGAGGGCTTCAATTGGCCGGACAATGCAGACCGTTTTGGACTATTCTGCCGAGCTGCCGTGCATGTCACTATGGATCGGTGCGGACTGGCTTGGAAACCGGATATCCTGCACGCCAATGACTGGCAAACCGGTCTGATTGCACCGTTACTGCAAAAGACGCCCAACCGGCCCGCGACGATATTCACCATCCACAATCTCGCCTACCAGGGTCTTTTCGACTGGCATGACTTCGAACGGTTACAACTTCCGGAAGAACTGTGGAGCATGCAGGGTGTCGAGTTCTATGATCAATTTTCCTTCATCAAAGGCGGCATCGCCTACTCCGACCAAGTCAATACGGTGAGCCCGACTTATGCCGAAGAGGTCAAAACCCTTACCTATGGGGCGGGGCTTGACGGATTACTGAACTATCGAAGTGATGATTTCTGCGGCATCTTGAATGGTATCGATTACCAAATCTGGGATCCTGAGCAGGACCCCTTTATCACGAGCAAATACACCGCTGACCGATTTGAGTCAAAACTGCTCAACAAGCTGGCCCTGCAGCGTGAATTCGGTTTGCCTGAGAATGACAGTATCCAGCTGTTCGGCTATATCGGGCGACTGGTGGATCAGAAAGGGGTGGATTTGATCCTTCAAGTACTGCCCGGCATCATGGACAGCGGTGCACAGATTGTCTTTCTCGGCTCAGGGAACTCCGATCTCGAACGCTCCTTGCTGAAACTCAGCAACAAGTATCACACTCGGGTCGGGGTCAGGATCGGCTATGACGAAGAACTTTCACATCGAATCGAGGCCGGTGCCGACTGCTTTCTGATGCCATCACGTTTCGAACCCTGCGGATTGAATCAGATGTACAGCCTGCGTTACGGCACCGTACCGATCGTGCGTAATACGGGAGGCTTGGCTGATACGGTCATCGATGTCGGAGCCGCCAGCCTGTCGAATGGTTCTGCCACCGGTTTCGTGTTCGATCAGCCTGATGGGGAGAGCCTCTGGCGGGCAGTGGAGCGGGCCATCGAGTTCTATCATCGTCCGGATGTTGCCTGGCAGATTTTAGCGATGACGGGTATGCAGCAGGATTTCAGCTGGGAAGCGAGTGCCAAACACTACATGGCGTTGTATGAATCGGCCTTGCAGTGCATGACCGTCTGATAATTGAATGCATAAAACCAGGGGCAGCGCGCGCTCCAGCTTACTCAAGCAGCTTGAGTGGGAATGGTGTCACCGGTGCTGGTGACTTGATTTTTTTCGTTCAGGTAGACCAGAGTCGGTTTGAAGTGTTGTAATTCCTGTTCGTCCAGACCCGCATAAGTGCAGATAATCACTCGGTCACCCGGTGAAGCCTTGTGAGCCGCTGCGCCATTCACGGATATCACCCGGGAACCGGCCTCCGCTTTGATCGCGTATGTGGTAAAACGTTCTCCGTTCGCGATATTGTAGATTTGAATCTGTTCATACTCGCGGATGCCTGCGAGTTCCAGCAGGTCACTGTCAATGGCGCAGGAACCTTCGTAATCCAACTCGGAATGGGTAACGCACGCCCGATGTAATTTACATTTCAGTATCGTTAACTGCATTGGGTGGCAGACCTTGTGGTAAATGGACTGGTGATTATCCTAGATCTTCAAGATCCTATCAAACCGGAGTGTTTCGGGTTACTCGCAGGTTGTCAATCAGCCTGGCTTTACCCAGCCAAGCGGCACTCAGGATAACCAGTTCCGGGGCATCCGGGTCGGGAGTCGACAGATCCAGCGCGCTGCGAATACTGAAATAGTCCGGTCGAAAACCGACTGCCTTGAGCTCCGTGCTTGCCTCCTCCTCGAGCCGCGGATAGTCACTATCAGCTCGTTCGATGGCAGCGGCTGTTTTTAATAATGTTTTGTATAAACAGTTAGCTATAGATCTTTCTTCATGTGTTAAATAGCCATTTCTGGAACTCAATGCCAGACCGTCGGGTTCCCTGACCGTTGGGACGCCGACCACCTCAACCGGGATGCAGAGGTCCTCGACCATCTGACGGATCACCATCAACTGTTGATAATCCTTCTCACCAAATACTGCTAGATTAGGCTGTATCATATTGAAAAACTTACATACTACAGTCGACACTCCAACAAAGTGAGCGGGCCGGCTGGCACCACATAGGATCTCCGAAATCCCCGGTACCTCGACCCGGGTTCGCCCTCTATCGCCCTTCGGATAGACCTCGTCGACACTGGGGGCGTACAACAAGTCCGCACCCACCTCGCGCAGCTTTTCCTTGTCATCCTCGTAGGTCCTCGGGTAGCTGGCATAATCCTCTCCTTCACCGAATTGCATGGGATTGACGAACAGACTGACCACGCAGCGATCGGCCTGCTGCCTCGCCGTTCTGACCAGTTGCAGGTGACCCGCATGCAGATTGCCCATGGTCGGTATCAGAGCCAGTGTTTCACCAGCAGCCCTCCAACGCCTTAATTGGCCTCTCAAATTACTCAACTGTGAGATTTCGATCATGTGCGCAGTCACTGATAGCTATGTTCCTCGTCTGGAAAGACGCCATCACGAACCTCCTGCACAAAGGCCGCCAAAGCCTGTTGGATATTCCGTCCCCCGACCAGGTAATTCTTGACGAAACGGGGATGATGGAGATTCATACCCAAGATGTCGTAGATTACCAAGACCTGGCCGTCGGTTGCTGCTCCGGCACCTATGCCGATCACGGGAACAGTCAGGCTTTGCGTGACCTCGGCGGCCAGCCCCGATGGCACACATTCCAGCACGAGGAGATCAATACCGGCCTGCTCCAAGGCACGTGCATCGCCTTTGATGGCATCCGCCGCCAGGGTGCCACGTCCCTGCACCCGATAGCCGCCGAGTTTGTGCACCGACTGTGGCTGTAACCCCAGATGGCCGCACACCGGAATCCCCTGTGAGGAGAGCTGCCTGACCGACTCCAGTTGGCTGGCGCCTCCCTCCAATTTGACCATCTGCGCTCCACCTTCTTTCATCAGGCGGCCTGCCGATTCAAGCGCCTGGACCGGTGTGCGATAGCTCATGAAGGGCATATCCGCCACGATCAGCGCGGATTGACGGACACGGGCTACGTTTCGGGTGTGGTAGATCATCTCATCGAGGGTGACCGGCAAGGTGCTCTCCCTGCCCTGCACCACCATGCCCAGCGAGTCGCCCACCAGCAAGAGTTCCACACCAGCATCTTCAGCGAGCTGGGTAAAACTTGCATCATAGCTGGTCAGACAGCTGATCTTCCGACCGGCCTGTTTCATCTCCAGTAGTTGCTTGACGGTAATCGTCTTGTTCGGCATCGAGAGCGTTGCTGTTAATTTCCTGAGATCTGTCAAATAGTAACATGCCAGAGCGATCAGAGAAGCGCAGTGAGCGCGGATTGACTGACACTTGCGGTTGTTATTGCTCCGCATCTACCACTTCAGAAACCGGAAACCCTCGTCATGTTCCGCCGACTCGATGTGCATAGCTCTGATAGACACCGTCACCGTTCCACATGACGGCTTACTGATGATTTTCCGTAGAAATCTCACCCACCCGCTCAGCGTGGCGACATACCGGCACCATTGGGTCACGAATGCTGCAGTGGATGAGACGCCCTTGACTGCGCCTCCAGCGGTCATGCCATCGTGGCGTCAGAACGAGACACCGACTCAGACCAGTCTTTCCACTGCCAGCCAGGCGCTCGTCAAACAGGAATGCCCTGTTCACAACTCAGGCGAGTGTCAGACCACTCCGGTCCACCTCTTTTAACAATTCGCTCAACTTACCGGCGCCGGGTATCAGCAGATCTGCCGGAGCAATCTCCGCCAAGGGTACGAGCACAAAGGCACGGACAGTCATTTGCGGGTGGGGTACCTGTAAACGCTCTGTGACGATCCGCCGCTCGCCTAACAGCAACAAATCGAGATCAAGGGTCCTGGGACCCCAAAGTCGACCATCACGCACACGTTGGTGGCGATCTTCCAGGCCCAGCAACTCATCCAGCAATCGTTCTGCCTGTAGGTCGGTTTCCAGCATGGCGACGGCATTTATAAAGTCTGGTTGGTCCTGAGGACCGACAGGGCGCGAGCGATAGAGCGATGAATGCGCCACAGTCTGTGACTCAGGCAGTTCCGTCAACTCCTGCAGCGCACGGTCTATCTGTTCTTGGGGACCCTGCAGATTGCTACCCAGACCGATATAGGCAATCACCCGGGACTCATTCATTCTCGGAAGGTGATGCGGCCGTGCGTCTGGGCTTGCGGCGGCGACGACGTCGGCTGTTCCTGCCCCGCCGGGGCTGCTCACTCATCTGTCGCTGCCCCTGGCCCTGTTCTTTCTGAAAGCGGGTCCACCAATCGGCCAACTCCTGTTCAACCTCGCCAGATTCGGCGCGCAACAACAGGAAATCATAAGCGGCACGAAATCGGGGATGCGTAAGCAAGCGTTGCGGACGTTTTCCGCTCCGATTCAGGAATCTCGGCTGCAGGTACCAGATATCGCGCATCGGATAACTGAAACGCTTGGGAATCGAGATCCGTTGCGCCTGCTCGGAGAGGACCTCTGAACTCGCCTCCTGGATCGCCTGGATCGGATACAGACCTTCGTTCTCGTAGCTCTCCGCACGCCGCCGTACTGCTTCCCATAAGAGAACCGCGAACAGAAAGGCCGGGGTTACCGGTTTCTGCGCCTGGAGGCGGGCATCCGTATTTTCCAATCCACGATTCACCAGGGTAATCGGGAATTCATGATCTTCATGGGATAGCGCCTCTTCGGTGGCCGGAAAAAGCTGTCCGAAAAGATGGTAGTGACGCAACTTCTCAAAGGTTTCGAGGGCAGCGCCTCCCATGAAAAGTTTCAGCACCTCCTCGAAAAGGCGGGAGGCAGGCACCTCCGACAACAGAGGGGCCATCTCCGGCAACGGCCTCTCGCAGGCCGGATCGATGATGAAACCCAGTTTGCCGGCAAAGCGCACCGCACGCAGCATGCGCACCGGGTCCTCACGATAACGTTGCGCAGGATCGCCCAGCAGACGCAGTATACCGTTGCGTAGATCGGTCATGCCATCCGCATAGTCGACCACCGAGAAGTCTTCAATGTTATAGTAGAGGGCATTGATGGTGAAATCACGGCGTTGCGCATCCTCCTCGATGCTCCCGTAGACATTGTCCCGGAGAATCCTGCCGTTTTCGATCTGCCGGTCACCCTTTGTATCCGTGTTCGCCAGACTGCGAAAGGTGGCCACCTCGATGATCTCCCGACCGAAATGCACATGGGCCAGGCGGAAGCGCCGGCCGATCAGCCGACAGTTGGTGAACACCGCCTTGACCTGTTCCGGCAGTGCATCGGTGGCCACATCGAAGTCCTTAGGCTCACGCCCCAACAACAGATCGCGGACTCCGCCCCCCACCAGATAGGCCTCATAACCTGCATTCTTCAGTCGATAGAGGACCTTGACCGCGTTCTTACTGATATTCGCGCGGGAGATATTGTGATCGGAACGGGCAATGATGATCGGTTCTGTGACAACACAGCTATCCGATGAACCTTCCTCGGCTCGGGTCATTACCCCTGAGAGCTTACGTTGAAGCCACTTGACCGCCTGTTTCACAGGAAAAACCAACCGTTCGATGTAAAAATAGTTCTAAAGAGCATTGAGCCTGATGTTAAGCCGGGTATAATACCGCTTTCCTGCAAAATCTGCTCTCTTCGTCTAGCGGTTAGGACGCTGGCCTCTCACGCCGGTAACAGGGGTTCGATTCCCCTAGAGAGTACCAATACCGACAGACACCCCTAAATCACTAACCGATTTACCGACTCCTGGTGAATCGGCATAGGGTGCGGATTCTAGCATCGTTCACTGCACAAATGGCCGCGATCGAGCCATGGGGAGCCGTTGACCTTCGGTTGTATTGCCTTGTCTCAAGCCGCCCGTGAACACCGGGTAACTCAACGGATATACACCCACAAACAACAAAGGCCCATCACACGAATGGGCCTTGCGGTGATCAAACCGGCGGTGGTCAGGCCGGCTAGCCATCAGACTACTGGTTCAGCGACTGGTAGTAATTCATCAAAATCTCAGCAACCTCGGGACGGGAGAACTCCGGTGGGGGTGCGATACCCTTGCCGAGCATCTCGCGCACCTTGGTGCCAGAGAGTAGGACGAAGTCCTCTTTGGTGTGATCCGGGGCCTCGCGCATCATCACCACCTTGTTGAGCTTTTTGGAGTAGGCAGTGTGATCGGCCTTGAAGATCTCGATATCCAGAGCGCCCTCGGGCACCTCGTCATCAAAGATGGTCTGCGCATCGAAGGCACCGTAGTAGTCACCGACACCGGCGTGGTCACGCCCGATGATGAAGTGGCTGGCGCCCATGTTCTGCCGGAAGTAGGCATGCAGCACCGCCTCGCGGGGACCGGCGTAGAGCATGTCGAAACCATAACCGGTGATCATCACGCTGTTCGGCGGGAAGTAGAGTTCGGCCATCTTGCGGATCGCCGCATCACGGACCGGCGCCGGAATATCACCCTTCTTCAGTTTACCCAGCAACATATGGATCACCAGACCATCGCAACCCAGACGATCCATGGCCATGTGGCACAGTTCCTCATGGGCCAGGTGCATGGGGTTACGGGTCTGAAAGGCGACCACCTTCTCCCAGCCGTGCTCCTTGATCTCGTTGCGGATCTCTACCGCAGTGCGGAAGGTATCCGGAAAATCGTTCTGGAAATAGGAGAAGTTCAGCACCTGGATCGGACCGGAAACGGCGACCCGCCCCTGGGAGTTGAAGGTATTGACCCCCACATGCTCCATGTCATCGGTGCGGTAGACCTTGTCGGTCATGATCGCCATCTGCTCGTCGCTGACGGTCTCGATGGTTTCCACATCCATCACTGCCAATACAGGATTGCCTTCCATGTTGGGATCACGCAGGGCGATGCGTTTGGCATCGCCGATCGCATCGGCGCTCTCCAACAGACATAGCACCGGTACCGGAAAGAAGCTGCCGTCGCTGAGGGTCATCTTTTCGGCGGCACCCATGGCATCGGCCAGATTCATGAAGCCTTTGAGGGGGCTGAAATATCCGGCACCCATCATGACGGCATTCCCGGCAGACTGGGAACTGATGACCACGGAAGGCAGGCCTTCGGCTTCATGGGAGATTTTATGGTGTTCCTCCGGATCGTAGACGAACAGGGGTTTTAGCTCATCGGAACCAATAGGTTTGATCATGACGTTTCGTCTCCTTCGTATTAGATCGTTGAATCTTTATGGCTGGACAGCATGATGACTGGATTTCAGCATGTGGCAAGCGGTATGGATGACCGTGAAATGGCTTTCTTGCAATCGATCATTATCAATGTGATTTATCAAGAATTCCATTCAACATATTGATCTTGATCAGAAATAGTTAATCTAGAACGCACTTCCAATCTTTCAAGCAGGCATACCCTACCACAACCGGGGATTATCCATCCTAAGTTTATTTTTATGTGGTCAGAAAAGATCTGTGTCATGCAGTCGATCTGCCAGACCACTGTTCCGAATCATCTTCCGCTGCACAGCCGATTTGAATACCGCCAGGGAACCGCCGAGCTGAAAGGTCTGACGTGCCCTGCTAATGGCCGTATACAAGAGTTCCCTGGTAAGTATCGGCATGTCCCTGTCTGGCAGGTGCAGCAAGACCCGGTCGAATTCCGACCCCTGGCTTTTGTGCACCGTCATCGCGAACACGGTTTCATGGGGGGGCAGCCTGGCGGGGGCCAGCCAACGCGGAGCCTGGCCCTCACCCGGAAATGCCACAGCCGTTTCCCCTCCTCTATCCGGCCTGGGTAAGAGTATGCCAAGATCACCGTTGTAGAGCCTTTGCTGATGATCGTTTCTGGTAATCATGACCGGTCGACCGATAAACCACTCCTCATCGACTCGCAAACCAGCCTGTTGCAGACAGGCGGTGATGAGTCGATTCATGTGCAACGCCCCAGATGGACCCTGGCGTATCGCACAAAGCACACGAAAGTGATCGACGGCCTGAAACAGGGATTGCACTGAAGCAGCCGAGGCAATCTGATCGAAGAACGCCCGATACCTCACGGCAGCATATTTCGCAACATCCTGTGCTTTCTCCAGGCTGACATGGTCATGCTCCTCGGCATCCATATCCAACTGAGCCAAGGCGCCCTCCGCATCACCCTGATTGACCGCCTGTGCCAATCGACCGATAGAGCTCTGCGCCCCGAAGCGATAACTGCGCCGTAGCGTCACGATGGCGTCACAGAATCCCGCCTGTTCAACCGCTGCCAGGTTCACCCCACCCACCAGGCGATTCAGTAACTCTGCGAACTCGGCGGATGGCCCCGTACAACCCCGGCATATATCACCCAGTACCGATCCCGCCTCCACAGAGGCCAACTGATCTTTGTCACCAAGCAGGATCAGGCGCGACCCTTCCGGCAAGGCATCCAGCAGTTTCGCCATCAGCGCCACATCGACCATCGAGGCCTCATCCAGAATCAGCACATCCAACGGCAATGGATTATCCGCATGGTGCACAAAACCGGGCTGTGCCCGTCTGATCCCAAGCAAGCGATGCAGGGTCGAGGCCTGTTCGGGAATGGATTCCGCCAGCTCAACCGGCAGGTTCAGGGTAGCCTTGGCCCGGCGCACGGCCTCCTGCATGCGTGACGCCGCCTTGCCGGTCGGTGCCGCCAGGGCGATACGTAACCGCTCCCCGCCGGGTTGCTGGCGCAGCAGGGCGAGAAGCTTGGTCACCGTTGTGGTCTTGCCTGTGCCGGGGCCGCCGGAGATGACACTCAAGCGCTGCAACAAGGCAGTGGCGGCAGCGATCTGTTGCCAATCCGTCCCCCGTTCATCCGGACCGTCAAACAGCGCTTTGAGGCCGATCGCCAATTGCTGCAAATCCACCGCTTCGACCCGTTGTCTGGCGCGCTGGTACAGCCCAGTTGCGAGACGTTGCTCATAGTCCCAGTAACGATGCAGGTAAAGCCGCTGTTTGCGGTCCAGGATCAAAGGCTGATAGTCACCGGGTTTGCCGACCACACCACTCTCGAACAACTGTCTCCGCCAGCTTTCCCAGGTGGGCGTCTTGAGCGGTCCCTGTGCATCGGCGACATCCAATGACTGAGCGGCGGCCTGCCCCAGATCGAGGCAGACATGCCCCTCGGCAGTAGCCCGACTGACCAATGCAGCGGCCATGGCGAGCGCTCCCGATGGCCGCACGGCCTTGTCGAGTAAAAAACCGGCGAAATGCCGGTCCAAGGGGCCGATCAGCCGCGCCGTCAGCAGAACCTCCAACAACTTGTTTGGCCCGTTCATGCATCAGCCTCAGTCAGCCATTGATCCAGGGCCAGGATAAATGATGCCGGCGGACGCTCGTAAAACACTCCACAGTGCGGTCCAGTGTCCGGGCTCATACCGCGCAGAAAGAGATAGAAGACCCCGCCAAAATGCACGTCATAGTCATAGTCCGACAGCCGATATTTGAGGTAACGGTGCAGGGCGAGCACATAGAACAGGTACTGCAACGGATAGTGGTGGGCAAGCATGGCGGCATGCAGATGGGGCTGGGTATACCATGAGCGGTCCTCTCCCAACCAGTTGGATTTATAATCCAGCAGATAGTAGCATCCGTCGGCCTCGATGATCAGATCGATAAATCCCTTCATGAAACCCTCGGCACGCCGGAAATCCAGTTGACCGATCACAGATGCGAACTCTCCAGACCGGGCAAAACCATGCTCGCGGGCCAGGGCTGAGAGCCGTCGACAGTCCAATTGATGCACTGGATAGAGGAACTCCATCTCATTGATCCTCTGGTTACTGGGGATGTCTCTCAACAACAGCCCCGCATCGTTCAAGGGCGTGTTCAGCACCGCGCTGAGCATCTTGCTCACCACGGTTTGCCAATGTGGCTCGATGGCGTAGGCAGCGAGCTTGGCCTCAACCAACCGTGCCACCTGCCCAGCGCACTCACTGCAGAAGTCGAGCTCTTCGAAGATGGCATGCAGACAGCTACCAGGCTGAGCACCCCGGGGGAATCCGTGAATGGTACCTGGCGCTTCCATGCGTCTTTCATCCGCTGCCAGGGAGACCGCATCATGGTCGGCCAGTTCCAAGGTCTGCCCGGCCGTCAGGGAAGAAAAGCTGCTAACCCATCCGGTCTCTCGGATCACACCGCTGAAATTTCGTGCGGGTAACAGGTCGGGCGGCAGTTCGAGGCTGAGCTGCCCTGCCGCCACTGCTTTCGGCAGGGGCTCCAGACTGATCTGCCCCCCCGATCGCGCCACCAAGTACTCCAGACGGTGTGTCATATCCGCCGGTGTGAGTTGCTGGAATGCCGCCTGCCAGTCATCCAAGGATTGACCCTCGTGGGTATCCGCGGGATGGAGCAACCAGGCCAGGGCCGAATGCTCGCTGTTTTTTGTCTTACCCCAAGGCAAATAACAGCGATATCGGGCTCGGGTCAGAGCGACATAGAGTAGACGGACATCCTCCGCCAACTCCTCCTCTCGCAAGAAACGTCGATGCCTTGCGAACTCCGACGACCCCAACTCGAAAATCGGCCGGAAAGCCGCCCCGGGATCATGAAACAGATAGGCCTTCATGGAGCGGCCGCCCCTGGGACTCGCATCCCACAGAAAGGGGCAAAACACGACAGGATACTGCAGACCCTTGCTGCCGTGCTGAGTCACCACCTTGACCAGATTGCTCTCGCTCTCCAAGCGCAGCAGGCGTTCCTCGTCCCTGGTGCCTTCGTCCTGACGCTGTCGGGAAAACCACTTCAGCAGTCCCTCCATGCCGGGTTGGCTGGTACTGTCCTGGCGGTGCAGGAGTTCACCC
>JAAUXZ010109995.1_pt1 | contig 14476 bp, 13 predicted proteins | sample 7278131 | NCBI WGS metagenome assembly JAAUXZ01 (sample SAMN14350119, study PRJNA611818) | marine sediment metagenome | isolation source: surface marine sediment (3m) | place: French Polynesia: Moorea | collected 2018-08
AAGGACCTCATCGACCCGCAATCGGGGCGTATACGCACGCTGGTCTGGGTCGGGATCGGTCTGGCGACGTTCCAGCAGCTGGTCGGTATCAACATCGTGTTCTACTACGGCGCAGTCCTGTGGCAGTCCGTCGGTTTCGCCGAGAGCGATGCGCTACTGATCAACGTCGTCAGCGGCGGCCTCAGCATCGGGGCTGTCACGATAACGGTACTGCTCATCGACAGGATCGGCCGCAAACCGATACTGCTGATCGGCTCGATCGGAATGTCGATCACGCTCGCAATCGTCGCCTACGCATTCCTGAATGCCACCACGGCTACGGATGGTTCGGTATCTCTCCAAGGAATCTACGGCCCGATGGCGCTGATTGCCGCGAACGCCTACGTCGTGTTCTTCAATTTCTCGTGGGGGCCCGTCATGTGGGTCATGCTGGGCGAAATGTTCCCGAACCAGATTCGCGGAACCGGGCTGGCGGTCAGCGGTCTGGCACAGTGGGGATCGAATTTCGGCATTACGATGACGTTCCCGATCCTGCTTGCCAGCATAGGGCTGGCCGGCGCCTACGGTTTCTACACGGCCTGCGCGATTATCTCGATCCTGTTCGTCGTCAAGATGGTGCACGAGACCCGCGGGATCGAACTCGAGAAAATGCAGGGCTGACAGGAGCCAAGATGAAACTGACACGCAGGGATTTCAACAAAGCCGGCCTCGGTGCCGCAGTGCTGGCAAGCCTGGGCGCCGGCCGCGCGATGGCTGGCCCCGAACACATGATTCGCAAGTCAATACCGTCGACTGGCGAAGAACTGCCTGTCGTCGGACTCGGCACCAATCGCTATGGCGTGGACACGTCGAAGGACGCACGCGCGCCGCTCAAAGCCTCGCTCGAGCGCTTCCACCTGCTTGGCGGCACCGTTGTCGATACGGCGCCGATGTACCGCACCTCCGAGTCGGTGCTTGGCGACCTGATCAGCGAGCTCGGCATCCGTGACGACCTGTTCCTCGCGACCAAAGCGGACCGCACTGACGGGGGGGACGCGACACACGCACAGATGAAGCAATCGCTGGCGCGTCTGAAAACCGACAGAATCGACCTGATGCAGGTGCACAACCTGCTCGGCTGGCAGCAAGCGCTTCCCGTCATGCGCGAATGGAAACAGGAAGGCCGCATACGCTATGTCGGCATCACGACCTCTCGCGAACGGCAGTACGAAGAGTTCGAGAAGGTCATGCGCCAGGAAGACCTGGATTTCATCCAGATCAACTACTCGCTGGAACAACGCGGCGCGGCGGAACGCCTGCTGCCGCTGGCGAAGGACCGCGGCATGGGCGTCATCATCAACCGCGCATTCGGCGGCGGTCGCATCTTCTCGAAGCTCGGTGATCAGCCACTGCCCGACTGGGCAAGCGAATTCTGCGAGTCGTGGGCGCAGTTCCTGCTGAAGTACGCGATCGGGCACCCGGCGGCGACGCTCAGCATCCCCGGCATGACCAAGCTGCGCCACGTCGACGACAACTTCGGCGCGGCGCACGGCCGGCTGCCAACGGCAGAGGAACGCAAACAGCAGGAAGCGTTCTTCGATTCGCTGTAGCGACGGGCGCGATCAGGCAGCGGCGCGCTCGATCGCCTCGACGATCAGCCGTCGCGCCATGTTCGCGTCGTGCCAGTCGCCGATCTTGACCCACTTGCCGGGTTCGAGGTCCTTGTAGTGCTCGAAGAAGTGCTCGACCTGCTGCAACGTGATGTCGGGCAGGTCGGAGTAATTGAGCACGTGATCGTAACGCTTGGTCAGCGCATGTGACGGCACGGCGACGACCTTTTCGTCCTGGCCGGCGTTGTCTTCCATGATCAACACGCCGACCGGCCGGACATTGATCACGCAACCGGGCACCAGCTCTCGCGTATTAATGACCAGCACGTCGATCGGGTCACCGTCTTCCGAGAGGGTATGCGGCACGAAGCCATAGTTGCCCGGGTACGACATCGGCGTATACAGGAACCGGTCGACGACGAGGGTACCGGCCTCCTTGTCGAGCTCGTACTTGATGGGCTGTCCGCCGACCGGCACTTCAATAACGACGTTGACGTCGTCAGGCGGATTGTCGCCGATGGCGATTGCGTCGATGCGCATGTCTCGGTTCCTCGTTGGCCGGTCGCGGGGCGGACAGTTTAGCGCGAAGCCCGGGGCTTCGCTTATGATGCGGCCATACCTCTGAACGAGAATCCGAGATGCGAAACTGGCTCCTGCTGTTGTTGCTCTTGGCCGCCGGCGCTAACGGCGCCGAGGTTGCGTTTCACAAGCACTACGTCGATGGCAGTTACGGGCAAGTGCATGTCCTGTCCTCGCAACCGGCCGGGGACACGAACCTGCAAACGCCGATGATCTGCCTCGCACCGAACCCGATGGCCGGGCGCTATTTCAGGCTGTTCATGCAGGACCTGGGACAGGATCGCGTCATGCATGCACCGGACTACCCGGGCCTCGGCCAGTCCGATGCGCCGCCAGGCCCGCTCGACATCGCGGGTTACGCCGACGCGATCGCCGGTGTCATGGACACGCTGGGTTACGGCCGATCGGGCAGTGGTGCAATCGACGTCTGCGGCTATCACTCCGGCGCGATGATAGCCATCGAGCTGGCGGTTCGGCGTCCCGACCTGGTGCGCGGCCTCATCCTTGTCGGCATACCCTACTACGAGGGCGAGGCGCGCAAGGCCATGTACGACGAGAATGTCGTCGAGCCGCGCCTCAGTGAGGACCTCGACAGCCTGCGCGACACCTGGGCATTCACGGTCGAGAACCGACAGCCGGGCGTTTCACTGGAGCGCGGTATCGGGAATTTCATCGACATCATGAGGCAGCGGCAGCGGACCCACTACCTGTACCACGCGGTGTTCTCCTACGCGGCAGCGGAACAGGCCGCCAGGGTCGAGCAGCCCGTGCTGATCCTGAACACGCACGGCGGCCTGGAGGCGGAGACCCGCGAGCTGGCGAAATACTTTGACGACGCGGTGCTGATCGAGATCCCGGACCTCGAGCACGGCGTCTTCGATGTCGGCGCCGCCCGACTCAGCAACGAGGTTCGCATCCGTAACGACTAGATTCGGACGCGTTGCCCGCGCTCTGCAATCGATACTGGCGCATCGAGGTCGGCGCGAATCTTGCGGGCAAGCGCCTGCTGAGCATCCGGCTCACCGTGGACCAGGTACAGCGGCGGCCGGTTTTCGAAGGCGCCATACCAGTCGACCAGGTCCGCCTGGTCGCCGTGCGCCGACAGGCCACCGATGGTATGCACATTGATGCGGACGCGGTATTCGTCGCCGTATAGCCGGACGGTCTCGGCACCGTCGACCAACCGCCGGCCCAGCGTGCCGTAAGCCTGGAAGCCGACGATGACGAGGTGGCATTCGGGCCGCCAGACGTTGTTCTTCAGGTGGTGCAGGATACGCCCGCCGCTGCACATACCGCTGCCCGCGATGACGATCGCACCGGCACGAATGTCGTTGATCTCCATCGACTCCTGCGGCGTGCGCGTACGCCGGAAATGCGGTAGGTCCGGCAGATCGGCGCCGGACTCGAATAGCCTGGCGCCGTAGAGGTGGCGGAATCGCGCGTAGACATCGGTTGCCTCGATGGCCATCGGGCTATCCAGGAAGATCTGCCAACTGTCCAGCCTCCAGCGCTCGTAGTTCTCCGCCATCAGGTACAGCAGGTCCTGGGTTCTGCCGACGGCGAATGCCGGGATCAGGATGTTGCCCTGAGCCGCGCGCGCGGATTCGAACACCTCGGTGAGTTCATCGATGGTCTCGTTGAACGGTTTGTGGAGGCGATCGCCGTAGGTGCTCTCAAGCAGCACGCAATCCGCGTTCGTCAGGCGTGCCGGTTTGTCCATCAACGGAGCGTCGCGATACCCGATATCGCCGCTGAATACGAGCGTGCGCCGTTTGTCGTCCGTCGCACAGACGATCTCCACGATCGACGAACCGAGTATGTGGCCGGCATCGTGGAAGGTCAGCGTCACGCCCGGCACGATTTCGACGGGTTCGTCATACGCCATGCCCCTGAAGTACTCGAGGGATCGCTCGGCGTCCTCGAGCGTGTACAGCGGCTGCACCAGCGATTCTCTTTTGCGGCGGCGCTTGCGATTCTCCCACTCGGCGTCTTTCTCGTTGAGGTACCCGGAGTCCGGCAACATGATCTCGCAGAGCGCCAGCGTCGCATTCTGCACGTACACCGGCCCCGTGTATCCCTCGCGCACAAGGCGCGGGAATCGCCCGGAATGGTCGATGTGCGCGTGGCTCAGGACGACGGCATCGATTTCCTCGATGTCGAACGGGAACGCATCGTGATTGCGCTTTTCGCTTTCCTTGCCACCCTGTATGAGCCCGCACTCCAGCAACACGGTGTGCGTTCCGGTGCGCAGTGCGTAAAGAGACCCGGTGACCTCGCCGGCCGCGCCCAGGAATTGCAGGTCGACGCTCATCAGCGCGCAGCGACGAATTCTGTGGCGACGTAAATAAGATACAAGCCGAGGACGACGACGCCCTCCCGCTTGCGAACACCTTTCCTCAGGAACAGTGCCAGCACGATCGTTGTCAATATGAACAGGAACGGCAGCTCCTGCATCAGCAGGTCTTTCTTGAAATCGAGGCTGGCGATGACGGCGGCTACGCCTATGGGCACCAGCGTATCGAAAACGTTGCTGCCGAGCAGGTTGCCAACCGACAGCATCACGCGTTTCTCCACCGCCGCACCGAGCGAGATGGAGAGTTCCGGCAAGCTGCTTCCAAGCCCGATGACGATGATCGCGACGAATGCCTGTTCCACATCCAGCGTCGTCGCAACCTTGGTCGCGCCGTCCACCGTCAATTCTGCGCTGAAACCGACGATCGCCAGCCCCATCAAGAGCCTGAACACCGACATGCCAATGCCGTTGCCCGCTTCGATGTCGTCGTCGACCGGAATCGCTGTGGCACTCTTCACCATGAAGAGCAGGTAGCCGACGTAGACGAGGACGAGGACTGCGCCTTCTTCACGGCTTACGTAAGTATCGTATCCGACCAGCGCGAGCAGGATCGCGGATCCCAGCAGGAAGGTCCCCTGCTCGAAGACTACCTTGCGAGGCAGCATCAGGTGATGGGCAATGCCGGCGATGCCGAGAACGAAGCCGATCTGACCGAGCGTGCTTCCCAGCGCGCTGCCGACAACGATGTCCGAGGCCTGGACGGGCCCGAGATTCTTGATTCCGGCATCGACCGCGATTGCCAACTCGGGTAAGTCACTACCGATCGAGAGAATGACGACGCCAATGACGAATTCGGATATGCCGAGCCTCTCCGAAACCGCGACCGCTCCGCGTATGGTCGCCTTGGTGCCGATCCACAGACCTGCAAGACCGGCAAGTAACTCGAGAAACTCCATAGCAGGCGAATGTGCACGAATCCCGAACCACTCGCAATTGGTATATGCCTCGGTATCGTAGGTAAGTGCCCGCTAGGCGCGCCTTGCGACCGCGAGGTAACAGCCGAGCCGGGCGTTATGTATGTGGACACTATCGACCACTTCGGTTGCCAGCAAGCGTACGAGCATCGCTTCCAGATCCGCGCCGTCGACGACGTCTGCGTCGACCATAGTGCCTCCGGCGTCGAACGCACGGACCGACAACAGGCGGCTGCGCAGCATCGGCGGCACCTCGTTCCTCGCCGGGTTGGCCTCGCGCGCAGCTTCCCGTACGTAGATCGCGTGACTCGAACGGAACGGCGTCTCCGCCGGTTGGTGTTCGTAGTTCATGAGCATTACGGACTCGCCGACTGCGGCGTCCTGCAGTGAAACCCGGCATGGGTAACCGGGATTGCTGTCTGCGATCGAACGATGGACGCCCAGCGTCGTGAGTTCTTCCTGGTCCATGTCGAACAGGTGTGCGAAACGGTCGGCGGGCAATGGGGAAATCTGGAAGTCCATACGGGTTCCTCGGGAAGTGCGGACCCCGAATAGTAGAAGACCGCGCCGTATGGAACAGCCGGATTCGGACCTGTAACCGTCAGAAAGTCCGGCGCAGGATCAGCCGCTGATCTTTACGAGCCCGAGCGCGATAACGGCGATTGTCACTCCGACTATCACCACCGCGTTGGCGACCCCCTGTGGATGGCGCATGCGTATCAGCAACTTCTGCATCTCCCACGCCGACAGGCGTTGTGCGTCGGCGAGCCGTGGAAATAGCCGCGCTTCGAGTTCGTCCCTGTTGTAGATCGCCATCTGGCGCTGACCGAGGAATACGGCCGTATTGCGGCCAGCAATCGCCGTATCGGTGTACATGACTTTGGACACCGGCAACGTCGTCTCGCGGCCCGTGTAGTCCCTGAGCAGAACCTCATTGCCGCGCACCCCGATTGCAGAATAGGCGTTCTTGCGGCTGGCCCAGAAGACAGGCAGGAACATGATAACAAGCCCGAGTAGGGGCAGCATGAAGTCCGCCCGCGCCATTCTGTAGTCTGTCAGAACGATCAGGAATGCCGCCGCCGGCAGCAGCGAGAGCGCGGCGAACCCGCCGATCCAGGCTGACCACACGAGTTTCTTCGCGACGCGAGGATCGGGTGCCAGCCGGATTAGCTCTCCGTCATCCGGTACCGGTTCCGTTGGCAGGTGTCGGGGTTGAATCGGTTCTGGTTCCGATGCCGCCGTCATTCCCCGAACGAACAGGCCGAGAATCAGGAGACCCAGCGCGACGAGAGCCGCGTATGCTTTCGCCGTGTAATGCCATCGCGATTCCTCCGACTCGCTGATCAGCTCATCGAGGCCTGGCGATTCGAAGTCGCCGACCCTGACACCATTGACCAGCACACGATGAACCCGGTCATTGTTCCAGTCGCTAACGAGCACTTCGCCATTGAACGGCAGAATCGATATAGGGTCGGCATCGGTAGGCAGGTCGACCCTGGACCGGTATGTCCACTCCGCGTCGAAAATGTAGACGCCGCCATCCGCCATGTTCGATCGCATGTTGTTGACCCACCAGTCGTCGCCTACGCGCGCGAAGTGGCTGGGCCAGGTCTGTTTCGCGCGAGAAGCGACGGCAGGCACGACGCTCACCCGGCTGATTTCGCGGCCGAAGGAATCGGTCGCCGGATCAACGACTCGAATCTCGTGATAGTTGGTGTTTGCTACGTATAGCCTGTTGTTGTGCAGGTGCACCTGGTTAGGGAAGCGATAGCCGCCTTCTGCTACCGCCAATGGCTCACCGTCACGATTGTACTTGCGCAGCTTGTGCCGAGTCGTGTCACTGATATACACGTCGTCATCTGCGGCATCGACGTACACACCGAACGTCGCTTTGAAATCGAGCCCCGCCTCGCCGAAGGGCATGCAAGTGGATGCATCGAGGTCACAACGACTCAGGCCGGTATCGGCTGACGTTGTCTCCGGGGATTTCTCGTTTTCAAGTCGAAAATACGCACGAATATTGTCGAGCGTAGTCCGTTCGTCGGCGCCTCGTCGGATGAGGATCTCCCCGTTCGAGAAAAAGTCTATCGCACCCAGGACGCGTTCGACGCCTAGACTTGAAAGGTCGTGCCGCCGCACGTATTGCCCTTCCCGATCGTGCTCCAGCAGGTAGTGCTGCATCTGCACATAGAGGTGTCCCTGTGGATCGACGAGCAGCTCGGCTGGACCACCGATTTCCTTTGCGCGCCCCGTTCCCCACATCCACACGGCAATGGCCGTTACCGCCAACAGGATCACGAGCGTCGCTACCAGTGGATGCACTTTGCTGTTCATGACGGCCTCTCAATGCGATAGAGTTCCGACTTCAGCCACTATAGCGTTAAAACAAGAACAACAACGCGAGGCAGTTCACATGGCGCACACTCCTCCCCAGCTGACCGTCAAGGCCATCTTGCTGGGCATGATCCTGTCGATGGTCCTGGCCGGTGCCAATGCCTACCTCGGCTTGTTCGCGGGGATGACAGTCTCGGCCTCGATCCCCGCCGCAGTGATTTCCATGGCAATCCTCAAGCTGTTCCGGGACAGTAACATCCTCGAGAACAATATCGTGCAGACGTCGGCGTCGGCCGGCGAGTCACTCGCGATGGGTGCGATTTTCACGCTGCCCGCGCTCGTCCTGCTGGGCTACTGGGACGTCTTCGACTACTGGTGGGTCACGGCGATCGCGGGTGTCGGCGGCCTTCTTGGCGTGCTGTTCACGATCCCGCTGCGCCGTTCGCTGATCGTCGAGCAGCAGCTCGCGTTTCCGGAAGGCAAGGCCACGGCCGAAGTCCTCAAAGTCGGCCAGGGGGGAACGGAAGGCATTCGCTACCTGGCGACGGCTGCGGCCGTCGGTGCGCTCGTCAAGCTCTGCACCACTGGGCTCAAAGCCTGGGCGGGAGCGGCGTCGGCTTCGCGCTTTATCGGCGAGGGATCGGTTGCCTACGTCGGAATGAACCTGTCGCCGGCGCTGATCAGCGTCGGCTATATCGTCGGCCTCAACATCGCCGTGCTCGTGTTCGTCGGCGGTGCGATTTCCTGGCACGTTGCGATCCCGGTGTTCTCGACGTTCTTCCTGGATAGCAGTCCCGAACTGCTCGCCGTTTACGAGAGTGGCGCGAGTGCCGAGGACCTGGCCTGGGCGATCTGGTCGTCGGAGGTGCGCTACCTCGGCGTCGGCGCCATGGTCGTGGGCGGCATATGGGCACTGATTTCGATGCGCGGTTCGCTGGTCGACGGCATTCGCAGTGGCCTGCACCAGGTCAGGAGCAGCGCGAACAAAACGCTCGTTGATACGGATCGCGACATGCCGATGAACTACGTGCTGATCGGCATCGCGGTGTTCGTGATCCCGATCTTTTTCCTCTACAGAGTTATCGTCGGCAGTGTCGGCGTCGGTTTGTCGATGACCATCATCATGATCGTCGCCGGTTTCCTGTTTTCGTCGGTCGCCGCGTACATGGCCGGCCTCGTCGGCTCGTCCAATAACCCGATCTCGGGCGTGACGATTGCAACGATACTGTTTGCGTCGATCATGCTGCTTTTGATGATTGGCAGCGGCAACGGCACCGGTCCGGCCGCAACTATCCTGATCGGCGGCGTCGTGGCGTGTGCCGCCGGTATCGCTGGCGACAACATGCAGGACCTCAAGGCCGGATACATCGTCGGCGCCACGCCGTGGAAGCAGCAGGTCATGCAGATCGTCGGCGTGCTGTCCTGCGTGTTCCTGATGGCCCCGATACTCAACCTGCTGTTGCAGGCCTACGGCATCGGCGTGCCGACCGACACGCACCCGAATCCCCTGCCCGCGCCCCAGGCGACGCTGATGGCATCCGTTGCACAGGGTGTCTTCCACGGCGGCCTGCCATGGACGATGGTCGGCATCGGAGCCGGCATCGGCATCCTGATTATTATCGCGGACCAGGTGCTCGCGGCACGGGGCTCGAGCTTTCGTGCGCCGATTCTCGCGGTTGCCGTCGGCATCTACCTGCCTTACGAGCTGTCATTCGCGATTCTCGTCGGCGGGTTGATCGCGCACTTCGCTGCGAGAGCCCACGCGCGTCGCGGCAGCGATGGCCAGACGAGCCTCCGCCACGGCATGCTGTTCGCTGCCGGGCTTATCACCGGCGAAGCCCTGGTCGGCATCCTGATGGCGGTGCCGATCGTTGTGAGCGCGAATGCCGATATCCTCGCGATTCCCGACACACTCCGGATGGGCAGCCTCGCCGGGCTCGTCGTCATTGCGACGGTCATCACCTGGATATACCGGGTCGCGGCGGCGAGGGAGTAACGCAATGGATCGACCTGCGGCCGCAGCGCGGCGAAAAGAGCGCCGCTTCTTCTTCGCGATGGCACTGGCGCTGGTTGCCGGTGTCTTTGCCGGTTTCTCCCGGACGTTCTACCTGAAGCCACTGTTTCCGGAAGCGCAGGCCTTGGCGGCCGAGGAACCGTTCTTCTACGTGCACGGCGTCCTGTTCACGCTCTGGATGCTGCTGCTCGCGACACAGGTTCAGCTCGTCCGCACCGGACGCGTCGTGACGCATCGCAGTGTCGGGCAGGCGGGTGTACTGCTGGCGGCCGCCGTTGTCGTCGTCGGCGCATACGGCGCCCTTATCGCAGCCAACCGGCCCGGCGGTTTCATCGGCGTGCCGATGGCCCCCGAGGCGTTCCTGCTCGTGCCTTTGCTCGACGTCACGCTGTTCGCCCTGTTCGTCGGCCTCGCCGTAGCGTGGCGCCAGGACACTCAGAGTCACAAGCGTCTGATGTTGCTGGCAACGCTAAGTATCTCGCAGGCAGCGTTCGTTCGTATCACACCGGCTTTCCTCGGCGATTTCGCGGGGCCGATCATGCAACTCGTACTGACTCTGGCCTTCGTCGTCGCGTTGGCGACCTGGGACGTCCGTACGACCAGGCGTCTTCATCCCGTAACGCTGTGGGCAGGCATCCCGCTGTTCCTGTCCCAGCCACTGCGGATCGTGGTTGCCGAGACTGAATCCTGGAAGTCGATCGGCCTTTGGCTGATGGGCCTGATGTAATGGCCGGCATGTCTGGTCCGATAGACATGCGCAATCCACTCGCTCGCCTGGCCATGGTCTTGCTGACAGGCAGCATCCTGCTGCTCGCCGCATGCTCGCATGAGGACCGTCCGCTATCGCGGCCGAACGTCCTCTTCATCGTCGTCGATGATCTCAGGCCGCTGATAGGGGCTTACGGAGCCGATGAAATCTCGACGCCCAATATCGATCGCCTCGCCGCCGACGGCGTCGTATTCAGGCGTGCTTACAGCCAGTGGCCTGCTTGCGGCCCGTCGCGCGCGAGTATCTTGAGCGGGCTTCGGCCCAGCACTTCCGGCATTCACTACAGCGGCCAGAAAGTGCAGTCGAAGATCCCCGATGCCATAACCCTGCCCCGACACTTCCTGGACAACGGCTACCGAACCTACTCGATCGGCAAGATCTATCACGGCCGCGACGAGGATCCGGATGCCTGGAGCGAACCGCCGTGGCAGGCGCCGAGTGCCGCGGACAACTGGCAAGGGTACGTAAGCGAAGCAACCCGCGATCTACGACAGCGCCTGTGGCGTGAGGCGCTCGATGAAGACCCGGACGCAGAGCTCTACCAGTTCAACGGACCGCCGTTCGAAACGTCGGCCCGGCCGGACGCCGAGTACGTTGACGGCGAAACCGCTGTGCAGGCAATCGAGACGATCCGCAGAGTCGATGCACAGCCGTTCTTCCTGGCCGTCGGTTTCGTCAAGCCGCACCTGCCTTTTTCCGCGCCGCAAGAGTACTGGGACCTTTACGACCGGTCGGCATTGCCCGGGCCCGAATTTCCCGGCCGCCCGGCCGCCGGTACCGCGATCCCGTACCTGTTTCGCGAACTAAGCGCTTACTACGGAATACCCGGGGACCTGCGCCTGAGCCACGAACAGGTTCAGGAACTGGTGCATGGCTACTACGCGAGCGTCAGCTTCATCGACGCACAGGTCGGCCTGCTTCTGGACGAGCTCGATCGGCGCGCACTGCGCGACGATACGATCGTCGTGCTGATCGGTGACCACGGATTTAACCTCGGCGAACAGGACCTGTGGGGCAAACACAGCCTTTACGAGTTATCGCTGCACGCGCCGCTGATCGTCAGCGCGCCGCAGCAGACTGGCAGGGGAACGACGAGTGATGCCCTTGTCGAGTTGATCGACGTCTACCCGACCCTGAGCGAGCTGGCCGGGCTGCCGGATCTGCCGGACGTCGACGGCCGCAGCCTGGTGCCGCTGATGACGGATCCCGAGGCGCCGTGGCAGGCCTTTGCGCTGAGCCAGTACCGCCACTTCATGGAGCCCTATCGCGACACGATCGGCTACAGCCTCAGATCGGATCGCTACCGTTACACGGAGTGGCGAGAATCGGGTTCGATCGTAGCGCGCGAGCTTTACGACTTCGGTGTCATTCCGCAGGAGACGGCGAATCTTGCCGCCGGGGGGGAGCATGCACAGACGGTCGGGGATATGTCACGTCAGCTCGAGCGAATCCTTTCGACGCGCTGACCGTCGGCATCATTCGACCGCAGGGATTGCCTTGAGGTAGGCAGCGATCGCGAGCCGATCCTCGTTCGATAGCTTCGCCATGTTCTCCTGCACGGCCACCATCGTACCGCCGACGGTGTCGAAGTCCGGCGTGAACCCGCTCTTCAGGTAGTAGGCGATGTCGCGTTCCGACCATTCGGAGAGGTTCTTCCCGGCCGGCGTGATATTGGGGATGCGTCCGCGCCCCTCCGGGTTCGGCGCGCCTGCCAGCCACCGGTCGTTCAGCAGCCCGCCGAAGCGATCGCGCGATGTGTGACATTCCCCGCAGTGCCCTGCCCCCTCGACGAGTTCCCGGCCGCGCCGAACTGCGTCGTCATCGCTATTGACGGCGACGACGGGCCCGGCATCAAGATGGCGGCGCTTCCACGCACCGATGCCGCGGCGCACCGACCAGGGGAAAGACAGGTCCGGGCCCTCAACCCGGCCCTCCAGCGACGGCAGCGTGTCGAGGAACGCCTTGAGGTCCATTACGTCCTCCGTGCGCATGCGCGCGTACGACGTGTACGGAAATGCCGGGTAATAGTGTTGGCCGCTCGGCGATACGCCGCGCTGCATGGCATTGACGAAGTCGAGCATCGACCAGCCGCCGATGCCATCCGCGTGTGGCGAGATGTTTGGAACCGGAAAAGCGCCGTACGGCGAGTCGAGCTCCATGCCGCCGCCGAGCTTCAGCTTGTCGTCGCCCTTCGCCCGTCTGCCGTCCACTGGGGCGGCGTGACACGACGCGCAGCCGCCGGCCCAGAACACGAGCTCGCCCGCGACCGCGTCTGGCTCGTGGTCAGGCAGGTCTGCCTGCCGCAGGGCCTGTGGCGCGGTGATCCACCATGCGAGCAGAACGCCGATTACGAGAATCGCCGCGATGACCCGCGGGGCGGCGGCCGGGCGTGCTGCCATCGCTCAGCGCCGCTCGTCAGTCCTCTTCTTCAATGCGGTAGGTATCGTGGCAATTCTTGCAGGAACCGAACACCTCGCCCAAGAGGGGCTCCGCTTCTTCAAGCGTCGCCGGCTTTGCGGCAATCGCCGCATCGGTCGCCTCGCGCCAGACAGCGAGCGCCTCGTCGAACCCGGCCCGGTCTTCCCAGATGGCAGGTGCCGCCTCTGTGCCGCCGCCGGTCTCGGTTCCAGGCGGGAACAAGTCGCCGAAGGTGCTGGCGACTTCGGCGAAGGTCTGCAGCGATGCCATTGCCACGTCAAGATCGTAGTCGAGTTCGCCCTTGAGCATCCCGCCCAACGGCTTGGCCGCATCGCGAACGTCTTCCATCAACTCGTGCCGCTCGTGTATTGGATCGTCGGCAGCGTGGGCAAAGGTTGCGAACGCCAGCACGGCGAGGGCGAGGTGAATCTTTCTCTTGGACATTATTTCGGGCCTCTTGTTAGATTGCGGTCCTGTACGAGGTAAAAAATCTGCGCAACCCTATACCGAGTCGGGCATTCAAGACAATAGCGGCGCTGCTTGCCGGGTGCGCCCTGCTCCCCGCGTGCGCTGAGAACCGGTCGCCGGGGCCCGACCTGACGGTGCTGACGCTCAATCTGCACACCTACCAGGAGATTCGCACGGAGGGCGTCGATGAATCGGACCTGACGGACGAACTCGCGAGCTCCAGGATCGATGCGTATGCGCCGATATTCGCGAGGCTGGCAGGCGGAATCGAGACTCTCGATCCCGACATCATCTGTTTCCAGGAGGTCGGCGAGTGGCCGCCGGACCGGTCCGGTGAGGCCATCGAATTCGGCGCCTCAGACAGCAACATGGTGCACCAGCTACTGTGGCGCCTGCCCGGGCAGCGCTATCACTACACGATGGACTGGTCGCATTTCGGCTGGGACGTGTGGCTCGAAGGGTCGGCTGTCCTTAGCCGTTACCCGCTGCAATACACTGACGCCCGCCTGATTAGCGACCCGGATGCCGAACGCAGCTGGAAGACGCGCAACGTACCCATGGCCGGCATCGACGTGCCGGGCGTCGGGCCCCTGCGCGTGTTCTCCGTTCATGCCGGCTGGTGGGACGATCCTGATGAGCCGTTTCGGGCGCAGTTCGGGCGACTGGCGGGCTGGGTCGATTCCCTCGGAGATGCAGCGACGACAACCCTGTGTGGTGACTTCAACGTGCCGGCCGGCAGCGAAGGTTACGCGCTTATGACGGAGCAATTCGCGGACGCCTATGCGCAGGCCAATTCGGACGGCTTCAACGATACGACCGTCGCAGGCGGCGCCGACGGCTGGGAGGACGACGAATCCGGGCGTCGCATCGACTATATACTGGTGGACCCCGGCGGCGCGCTAGAAGTGATAAGCGCGCGGCGGGGTCCATCAGTATATAGTCGATTCGGCGCCCGGATTCGTCGTCCTCCCAGCCGTCGGCGCCGCCAGCGACGGTCGTATCGTTGAAGCCGTCCGAATTGGCATGCGCATAGGCGTC
>JAAUXZ010038933.1_pt1 | contig 14467 bp, 16 predicted proteins | sample 7278131 | NCBI WGS metagenome assembly JAAUXZ01 (sample SAMN14350119, study PRJNA611818) | marine sediment metagenome | isolation source: surface marine sediment (3m) | place: French Polynesia: Moorea | collected 2018-08
GAAAACACTGCTAAATAGCCTGTTAGCATCTATAATGCCGCTTTCCGTTGGGTATTTGCCTGGCGTCACTTCCTGAAACAGGCAAAAAAATGTCCGAATCTGAATCCAGCCCACGCTTTAGCGACCTTGGCCTTCCGGCTCCTATCCTCAAGGTCCTTGATGAAATAGGTTATGAAGTACCTTCACCCATCCAGGCCGAAAGTATTCCGCCACTCATGGAAGGCAGGGACCTGCTGGGTCAGGCACAGACCGGCACCGGTAAGACGGCAGCCTTCGCCCTGCCCATGCTCACGCGTATCGATGTTAAAAAATCTCATCCTCAGTTACTGGTCCTGGCGCCAACTCGTGAACTGGCCATCCAGGTGGCCGAGGCCTTCCAGACCTACGCACATCACCTCAAGGGTTTTCATGTGCTCCCCATCTATGGTGGCCAGTCCTATGAGATCCAGCTTCGCCAGTTAAGGCGTGGTGCTCATGTCGTGGTCGGCACTCCAGGCCGTGTGATGGATCACATGCGACGCGGTACCCTCAAGCTCGATGGCCTGACCGGCCTGGTCCTGGATGAGGCCGATGAGATGCTGCGTATGGGCTTCATTGACGATGTCGAATGGATTCTTGAGCACACTCCGGATGACCGGCAGATCGCCCTGTTCTCGGCGACCATGCCACCAGTAATCAAGAAGGTAGCGACACGTTATCTGAATGAGCCCCTGCTGGTTAAGATCCAGTCTAAAACCACCACGGCCAAGACCATACGCCAGCGCTACTGGCTGGTCAGTGGTCTGCATAAGCTGGATGCCCTGACACGCATACTCGAATCAGAACCCTTTGATGCCATCCTTATCTTTGTTCGTACCAAGAACGCCACCGAAGAGCTGGCCGAGAAACTCTCCGCACGAGGCTATGCCGCGCAGGCGCTCAATGGAGATATCCAGCAAAAGGTTCGTGAGCGCATCGTTGATAAGCTCAAGAAGGGCCAGCTGGATGTACTGGTAGCCACCGATGTTGTCGCTCGTGGCCTGGACGTAGAGCGTATCAGTCACGTGATTAACTACGATATTCCTTATGACCCTGAGTCCTATGTCCATCGTATCGGCCGTACCGGTCGTGCAGGGCGCAGTGGTGAGGCCATCCTGTTTGTTTCCAACCGTGAGCGCCGCATGCTGGGTTCCATCGAGCGGACGACCAAGCAGAAGATCGAGCCCATGGATCTGCCGACTGTGGCCGATATTAATGTCCAGCGCATGGCCCGTTTTAAACAGCGAATCCTTGATTCGATTGCCAGTGAAGATCTCGATGTCTGTTACGAGATCATTAACTCTCTGCAGACCGAGAATGATATCGATCCGGTTCAGATCGCAGCGGCGCTGGCTCGCATGGTTCAGGGTGATGAGCCGTTGTTAATGAAGGAGCACCAGCGTCGTGATAAGCGCCGGGATGATGATCGAAAGTCGTCACGCGAACCACGTGAGTTTCGTGAGCGTAGAGAGCCTCGTGACTATAGAGAACGTGGTGATTCACGTGAGCCACGCGAACGCAGGCAGAAAGAAGTCAGCACGCGCGCCAGGCCACTCAAGGCACATCCCAAGATTGATATGATTCGCTTCCGTATCGCTGTGGGTCATGATCATGGTGTTAAGCCCGGTAACATCATTGGCGCAATTGCCAATGAAGGCGAGATTGATAGCGAATACATCGGTCAGCTGGAGATCTTTGATGATTTCAGCACCATCGATCTGCCTGATGGTATGCCCAAGGAAGTCGCGCAGGCGATCAGGAACGCATGGGTCTGTGGCCAGCGCCTGGACCTGACCAGGATGGACCGATGGAATCCAGACCAGAAGAGTGATGATGAAGCGCCCAGACCCCAGCGCAGAAAATTATCTGTCTCTGGCGATGGAAAGAAGAAGAAAAAAAAGGATGATCGTAGAGACAGCAAGAAGGCGCCAAAGAAACGCGTCAAGAAACGACACAAGGATCGCAAGGATGTCGGTAAGCGCCGAAAGAAGTCACAGGAATAATCAATCATCTTTGTGAATGATCTAAAGACAGGAAAGCCACTTTTTTGAAGTGGCTTTCTTTATTTTGGGGAGAGCTGATCTAGAGTTTTTGCTGAAAGGCAGAAATTGCGCCAATTAATGGCTATATGTAGAGGTAGCATACGAACGAAAAGAAGTAAGCATAATCATGCATTGAGTACAGAATATACGAACAGGGCTAAGCGCATTCTGGTATTTGCAAACGGGAGGTCGTTTGAAGATGATCGCACATACAACACTACCTGTGAGCGATTATAAGAAGTCACAGGCATTCTATATTAAGGCACTCGCGCCTCTAGGTTATACAAACAACATGGAGGAAGGTGAGGCGGCGGGCTTTAATGATGGCAAGAACACCGACTTCTGGATCGTGCGCGAAGATACCATAGTGCCGACACATATCGCATTTGAGGCAAAGAACCAGCGGGAGGTTGAGGCATTTTACAGAGAGGCATTAGCAGCTGGCGCTACTGATAATGGCAGTCCAGGTTACCGTGACTACTGGCCAGGCTACTATGCTGCATTTGTTTATGATCCAGATGGTCACAACATGGAAGCCGTCTGGTACGACTACTCAAAAGTAGAGTGAGCCTTGCTTGCCGACAGGTAAAAATGAAGACAAAAGAAATACATTCAAAGTCTATTCTCTCTTCTTCACAGGTCTATGACTATGTAATTAATCCCTATGTCGGTTGTCAGCATGGATGCACGTATTGTTACGCCACGTTCATGAAAAGATTCACCGGCCACAAAGAACCCTGGGGAGAATTTGTCGATATAAAGATAAATGCAGCTGAGTTGCTGGCTAAAGAAATCAAAAAGAAAAAGAAAGGAATGGTATGGGTAAGTGGGGTGACTGACCCCTATCAGCCCTTAGAGAAAAAGTACGAACTCACCAGGCAATGTCTTGAGATCCTCGTAGAGCATGACTGGCCAGTGATTGTTCAAACTCGATCACCACTGGTACTTCGTGATGTCGATATCTTCAGAATGTCAGAGAGAATTGAGGTAGGTCTTTCTATTACCACCGCTAACGATGCCGTTAGAAAAGCCTTCGAGCCACATGCCCCGTCTATTACATCGCGGTTAAATGCTATTGAATCCCTGCATGAAAACGGCATCAGGACCTATGCGATGATTGCTCCGATGCTTCCAGAGGCTGAGAATCTAATTGAGATATTGGCAAACAAGGTTGATTACATCATTCTCGATCGCATGAACTATCGTCATGCAAACCGCATCTACAAAGAACATGGATGGAATGAAAAGAATACGGACGATTACTTTAATCAGGCTATGAACAAGATGTTGGACGATTGTGCGAACATGGGGGTTGAATGCAGGCCTGCGTAACAAGCCTGTTGAATCAGGTCTTCAAGTATATTTTTAGAAATACGCTGAAGCGGGCATGTGGTTAAAGTAAGTATGCACTAATAAGCAGGTTTGCCAGAAAATTATTGTTACATTAACTGGCTGAAACAAGTTATGTCTGAAACGCAACAAGCAGATAAGAGGTCAATATGAAAACTGGTGGCTGCCTATGCGGTCAGATCCGCTTCGAATATTCCGGTGATCCAATTAACGAAGTATTTTGTTACTGTACTGATTGCCAAATCAGAACCGGTGGCGATAAATGGTTTGGGATATGGGTGCCAAGGGAAAACTTTAAATTCACTGGCAATTCTGCACCAGCCAAATACACACAGCAGAGTGGCACAGGCCATGATGTCCATCATTATTATTGCCCAAACTGTGGTGTTAATGTCTGCGCCGATATAACAGCGGGAGATTTTTTCACAGTGGCTGGCCCGTGCATTGATAATGGTGAGAACCTAAAGCCAAGAATTGCAATCTTTGCCGCTTCAGCACCCGATTGGGCGGTGTTGCCTACAGATATACCAGTTTTCGATACGGTCCCACCCGAGATGGGCGGCTAGTGCGTTTACCCAAGAGATTAGTGACAGAACTCCGAAGGTGTTATCACAGCCATTAGGTCTGGTTTTTCTGCTGGTAGGGATTAATGCTGTTCTTGATCGAGAAATTGCATGACCTCTTTCCACCAGCTTGCATCTGGCCAGGCAGGCCAGCTGTTATGGCCAGCCTTTTCAAATACCCAGAGTCTCTTTTCCCCGGGAAGCGATTCATATAATCGTTGCGCGTGCTCTGGTGGAATGATGTTGTCCTTCTGTGCATACAATACAGCCACTCTTCCCGGGAATCCCTGCAGGTTTTCAGAGTTGTCATAACGGTCTCGCACCAGCCATCGGGCAGGCAGGAACCAGTAATGGTGCTGGGCAATATCCGGCAGGTTGTCCCAGGGAGTGATCAGGGCAACGCCCTGAACCGGGAACTTGCATTGTGCAACTACACCACTGGCAATGCCTGAACCAATGGACTCTCCGAAAAGAAAGACCGGCCCCGGGTATTGTTCCTTAGCGATGTGTACTGTCCGGCAGGCATCTGTTACCAGGGCCTGTTCATCCATTTTACCTTCACGTGCGCCATAACCCGGGTATTCATGCAGGATGACACGATAGCCCAGTGGTTCCAGTGCCTGTACAAAATAGGTTCTGTCACTGGCCTCACCGGCGTTGCCATGGAGGACAATCACCGTCGCTCGTTTGGCTACACTATTCGCGGTGGTAAATCCTCGATACGACGGTGTATCTTCAGGCCAGGGTTTCAGGCCGCGTTGTTTCGCCAGTTGTTGTGCTTCCTCATAGGAGAAACGTTCGGGGAAAAACATCAGGCTGTTCTGGATGGAATATAAGAAGGCCATGAGTATTGTCAGGTAAATCAGAATCCTGCCCAGGATCATTAATGTGTCCTTAAGAATCATAATAGTCGTTTAGTGACAGACCGTTGATTTTGGACCAGAAGCAGCGTCTGGCCGAGATGCAGCGTGTATTAATGACCTAATGAGTTTAGTTAAAGATAACCGCACATTCTTATCATCATTCCTGTTGGGATAAGCCAGATTTCGGACTTAAGGTGGGTCGAATGTGTGAACTTTTGTACATAGATAAGTATTTTGTAATACTCTAATATTCACACTCATAAGATTACGGTTCTAGAAGAAGATCCGGGTCAGTTCTCCTTTATAGAGAACCCAGAATAGCCACTTATAGGGGACGTATACATGTTTACTATCGATATCAGCAAGAAATGGTTACGAAAGGCCGGTATGGGGATTATGTTCGCCATATTTGCTTCGAACGCCTCAGCAGAGATCATTTTCTCGGCAGCTCCCAGGGAGACTGTAGAAGAAGGACAGGCGCTTTATGGGCCTATGGTTGAGGCATTAAGTGAAGCCCTTGGTCAGGAGGTTGTGTACCAGCATCCGGGTAGCTGGAGAAATTATCAGAAAAAAATTAAATCTGGTGAATATGATATCTACCTGGATGGTGCCCATCTGGCAGCATGGCGCATGGAAAACCAGCAGGCCAGGCCGCTGGTACGCCTTCCGGGTGAACTCTCATTCGTACTTGTCAGTAAAGCGGGCAACAGGACTGTTACCACTCCGGAGGACCTGATTGGGCGCAAGATCTGCCATATGCCATCGCCGAACCTGGGCACTCTGACACTCTTTTCAATTTATGAAAATCCAGTTCGTCAGCCAAGCTTTATCATTGTGAATGGCGGGGCCAAAAAGCTTTTGGCGGCCATGGACGAAGGCAGGTGTGAAGCAACCATTCTACGTAAGAAGTACTACCATAAAAAGCTCGATGCAGCGACCAAGTCAAAATTCAATGTGCTGGAAACAACTGCAGGAATCACGAACCAGGGGTTCACTATCAGCAGTCGTGTTGATGATGAGACAGTGACTGCCATTCAGAACTTCCTGACCAGTGACGCTGGAAAATTCGCGGCTCAAAAACTATTAAAACGCTTCAGTCCTGGTACCGAGAAGCTTGTGGCATCAAGTCATGATGAATATCAGGGCCTGAACCTGATGGCTAAGAACACAATGTTCGGTTGGTAAGGAAGCTGGATTAGAACTTAATGATAAGGCCGAACAAATGTTCGGCCTTTTTTTATCTATAGAATAAAGGGGTGTTGAATTAAAAAGTACCTGGTCTTTGTGTTGCTAGAACTTTTTCTATAAGCGTGGTTTTTTGTAATTTGTATTGGGCGTCATAGTTTTGCTAGAAGTCTATCTAACTGATTGGCGAAGGCCTGCTGGTCTTTCTGGCTGAAGGCATCGGGACCTCCAAGCTGGACACCACTGCTGCGCAGCTCCTCCATCATGTTACGCATACCCAGGCGCTGGCGAATATTGTCCTGTGTGTATAACTCTCCCCTGGGATTAATCGCGATACCACCTTTCTCGATGACATCTGCTGCGAGTGGTATGTCTGCGGTGATAACGATGTCATCCCTGTTAACCTGCTGTGCAATGAAGTTATCAGCAACATCAAAGCCCTGTTCCACCTGTATGCAGCGTACCAGTTTTGAGGCGGGCGTCTGCAGGTAGTGATTGGCTACAAGGGTGACAGGGATTTTCTTGCGATTCGAAACCCTAAACAGAATATCTTTAATCACCCTGGGACAGGCATCGGCATCAACCCAGATTTGCATAAATGTATCTCATCTTTGTGTGTGGCAATGGTCATGCTGCTGTCAGCAGGATCACCAGTGCGGCAGTAATAATTCCGATCATCAGGGTCCTGATGCCTGACCAGAGCCAGAAGGTGCCGCTGACCTTTCCCAGGAATATCCCCAGAAAGAAGATAATCCCAAAAGCAGTGGCGATAGAGGCCTCAAGTGGAGAAATGAAGGCAAGATCCGGGTAGGGTGCGAACCATAGCGGCATCATGATCAGCAGGGCAAAGAACAGGGGAGCTGCTCCATTAACAAAGGCAATTAAAAAGGGGATCGACCGGGCGGCCTGTCCATGAGCAGAATCCGAGAGGTCACCAAGCATGGCAGATTCCAGTGACTGCAATTCCTGTTTACGTTCTGCTGCTTCGCTGACATAGGCGCTGCTGAATCCACTCACACCCAGGGCGATAGCAGCACCAATGCAGGCATTAATCACAATGGAGATATCGGCACTACCGCTGACATAAAAGCCCATGATGATGCCGAGCATGGCCAGTGCGCCATCAAAACCATTCACAACAAAATAACGGCGTGCGATATTGCCAGACTGTGATATTCGAATAACTAATTCGAACTGGTTTTTAATGCTCACGTGAGGGTCTTAGGAATTAGCTGGAGGTGCGGTTTTCAACCAGTATCTGGTCGACGCTGTGAAGTGAGCCGCCCAGGTTCTGGATCGTTTCTTCGATGCGTTCAAAATCCAGGTCAGTTCCTTCAATCGTGATCAGCACAGTCTCGGTTTTCTCATCGACTTCTTCAACGTCCAGGTAGACCTTGTAGCCGGATCCCTGTTCGGCCAGGGCCTTGGCTAATTCCAGGCTGCTTGGAGCATGTGGTTTCAGTACATCAAGGACAAGTTTCTGTATCGCGACCATGTTTAACTTCTTGAGTGAAAGACCTGTGGATTATGCATTAAAGAATAGCATGTCATTCAGGCTGTTTTTCTAGCACCCTGAAGCGAACATCAATGGTGACGGTAAGCGCTTCTAATGCGAAGGCTCGGACCCTGCCTGCTTCAGGTGCACGATAAAGATGGGGTGTCATGCTTAGAAGGTCATGTATCTGTTGCGGAGAGAGGGGGGCACTCTGATATCTCAGCGCCTGCTCAGCACAGGGCGTGAAGCGGTGTGCTGTTGCCTCGCCAAGGTTAGCGGGTTCATGGCGACGCACGTCGTCATACAGGACTTCTCTTAGCTCGATGAGATGGTCAGGACCGGGGTCCAGCATGATGACCTTGCCGCCGGCATCTAGAGTCCGGGCAAACTCGGACCAGACGGGAAATCCAAACAGGCAGAGTATGGCATCCAGGCTATGGGATGTGACGGGTAACTGTCTGTTGGTGCCGACTATCCAGGTAATCTCCCTGCTGCGTTTGCAGGCGGCCAGGATGGCTGGCTTAGAGATATCGACGCCGATAGAGGAGGCATCGGTAAGGGTCTGTTTCAGGTGCTGGAGGTAATAGCCTTCACCGCAGCCGGCGTCGAGGAGCTTTACCCTCTGTTTATCGCTGAGCTGTTCGGCCACCATTTTGTTCAGGGCAGCAGAGATGGGTTCATAACAAGCGCTATCCAGAAACTGTGTGCGGGCCGTAATCATTTCCCTGCTGTCGCCGGGATCCGTGGAACGCTTGAACTGGACTGGCAGCAGGTTGGTGTAGCCCTGCCTGGCGATATCAAAACTGTGCCCTTCGGCGCAGACCAGCTGACGGTCTTTCAACTCAAGCGGCAGCCCGTCGATCGGGCAGGCAAGGTTTTCGCAGTAATGGAAATTCATGCCGAGGCGGATAACGCCATTGGATTATTCACTGCTAAACAGTGACCAGAGCAGGGCGCCAATGCCGAAAACGATGAGCCCCGTGGATAGTGCGGGCTGATCATAGATGACAGGTTGCAGTGGGTAGTCGAGCAGGACAATACCTGCGATCAGGGATGCGCCGCCGGCTACAGCCGTAACGGTTCGTCGGTTATTTGCCTGGAGGGTGTATCGGAGTTCTTCCAGCTGATGCGATTCATACTGGATACGTAGTTCGTCACGCGATGCCTTGCGCAGGACCTCGTAGGCCATGCCGGGCATCTCCGGCAGCTTTTCCAGGATGATGGGCAGGTGGTGTTTTGCACTGTCGGCCATGCCCTGGACACCCATATGTTCCATCATCCATTGTTCCAGGAACGGCTTGGCAGTCTGCCACAGGTCCAGGTCCGGATAGAGCTTGCGTCCCAGGCCTTCGATGTTAAGCAGGGTCTTCTGTAGCAGGACCAGCTGTGGCTGAACCTCCATGTCGAAGCGGCGTGCAGTCTGGAACAGGCGGAGCAGCAGTTGACCGAATGAGATCTCTTTTAAGGGTTTCTGGAAGATGGGCTCACAGACAGTCCTGATGGCCGCCTCGAATTCATCGATACGGGTCTGCTTGGGTACCCAGCCCGATTCAACATGAAGTTCCGCTACGCGCTGGTAATCACGGTTGAAGAAGGCATGGAAGTTCTCCGCCAGGTAACGCTGATCATCGGCTGACAGGCTGCCGACGATACCAAAATCAACGGCCAGGTAGCCCGGATCCTTTGGGTTGCTGATATCGACGAAGATATTGCCCGGGTGCATGTCGGCATGAAAGAAGTTGTGCCTGAAGACCTGGGTGAAGAAGATCTCGACACCGCGCTCCGATAGCCTGCGCATATCCGTACCGGCAGCCTTCAGCGTATCGACATCGCTGACGGGTATGCCACTAATACGTTCCATGACGAGAACGTTCTTACGACAGTAGTCCCAGTAGACCTCGGGAATATACAGTAGCTGAGAGCCCTGGAAGTTAGTGCGTAGCTGGGTACAGTTGGCCGCCTCACGCTGCAGGTCGAGTTCATCAATGATGGTCTTCTCGTACTCGCTGACCACCTCCACCGGGCGCAGGCGCCTGGCCTCTGGCCAGTAGCGATTGGCCAGCTCCGCAATGGTGTACAGCAGGGCGATATCACGTTTGATGGTCTTGAGGATATTTGGTCGTACGACCTTGGTGATGATTTCACGTCCGTCTTTCAGGCGGGCGGCGTGGACCTGGGCAATAGAGGCCGAGGCCATCGGTGTCTCATCAAAACCTTCGAGTAGATCTTCTATCGGGTGGCCGTAGGCCTCCTCGATAATCTGTCGCGCCTCGCTGCCAGGGAATGGCGGGACCTGGTCCTGGAGCTTTGCCAGTTCGGCGGCAATATCATCCGGCAGCAGGTCAGGGCGGGTCGATAGCATCTGGCCGAACTTGACGAAGATAGGGCCCAGGTCTTCAAGGCTGAGGCGGATGCGTTCGCCGAGGCTGGCCTTTTTACGTGGCAGCCAGTTCCAGGGTGCGAGGTAGAAGAGGAAGCGCAGGGGGCGAAACAGGTGAATGTTGAATACCAGTTCATCCAGGCCATGACGGACCAGCACACGGTTGATCTGGAGCAGGCGCAGGAACTGGGCGGGGCGCATCATGAAGGCCTCCGGCTCAGGAACTGGTCGAGGCGGGCCGAAAGGCGATCCACGTCTGTACGCAGTGTGTCCACGTCACTCATAAAATCTTCGATCTCAAAACGGGAGGGCAGCAGGCCAATCTCTTCCTGCAGATATTCACCGATATCCAGGCCTGCCTGACTGGAGGTATGTTTTGCCCACTGCTGTTTTCCACGCAGGAACTGGCCGATGCTGTGGGCCGGAATGTCGCCGATATTTCGGGCCAGAAGCTCTTCCCAGTCAAAGCCGGAAAGGGCCAGGGCCTTGCTAAAGCCGGTGGCCACGCGCTGGTTGCCACGGATTTCTGCAACACCTTCGAGCAGGCGGGTACCGGCATCATCGCCCATCAGGCGGGCAAGCCCGCCGGGAGTGCCGATGATGGTGGCATCAGGTTCGCCGTTAAAGGTTTCCAGGCAGTGGATCTGGCCATTCATAGCCATGAGGTTGAGGGTGAGTCCCGTGCCCCTGACCTCGATGTTCAGGGTCTTTCCTTCAAGGTCTGAAAGTAGCTTGCCCGCTTCCGGATTCTGGGCCGTGTAGCGATTAAGGGCGATTTCGATCGCGCCGTGAATCAGCATGACGGCTTACAGTTTATAGCCGCGATGCAGGGCAACAATGCCGCCGGTCAGGTTGTGGTAGTCCACGGGATCGAAGCCGGCCTCCATCATCATCCCCTTGAGGGTTTCCTGGTCAGGATGCATACGAATGGATTCGGCCAGATAGCGGTAGCTGTCCGCATCATTGGCCACCAGCTTGCCCATCAGCGGCAGTGCCTTGAACGAGTAGAGGTCATAGACCTTGCTCAGCGGTTCAGTGGTGGGTTTGGAAAATTCAAGTACCAGCAGGCGGCCGCCGGGCTTGAGGATGCGATGCATCGACTTAAGCGCCTTGTCCTTGTCAGTGACATTACGCAGGCCGAAGGCAATGGTGATCAGGTCGAAGTGATTATCCGGGAAGGGCAGGCACTCGGCATTGGCCTGGACAAACTTGATGTTGCCGGCCACGCCTTCATCAGTGAGGCGTGTGCGTCCCTCGCCCAGCATGGAGGCATTAATATCAGACAGCACGACCTCGCCCTGCGGGCCGACCTGGCGGGAGAACTTGAGTGCCAGGTCGCCGGTACCGCCGGCCAGGTCGAGTACCCGGTTGCCGGCCTTCACCCCGGCGAGTTCCACGGTGTAGCGTTTCCACAGGCGGTGAACCCCAAACGACATCAGGTCATTCATGATGTCGTAGTTGCTGGCTACCGAGTGGAAGACATCGGCGACACGTCCGGCTTTTTCTTTCTCATCGACGGTTTCAAAGCCGAAGTGGGTCGTCTTTCTTTCGGCCATCGAGGCCTCCTGTTTATGGATCAGATGATCCCGGTATCGCGCTCCTTGCGCTCATGACCAGCATCTTTAAGCTGCTGGAGGTAGTCACTCCAGTAGTCATCGTAATTAGCCCCGAGATCGTAAAGGTAATCCCAATCATAAATTCCGGAGTCATGGTTGTCATCAAATACGATCTTAATGGCGTAGTTGCCGATGGGCTCGACATCCTTGATTGCGACATTTTCCTTGCCAACCTGGAGCTTGCCGCTACCGGGTGTATGGCCGCGAACTTCGGCCGAAGGTGACAGGACGCGCAGGAATTCAGCAGGCAGGCTGAACTGCTTGCCATCTTCGTAGCTAAGTTCCAGGTTACGTGACTGCTGGTGCAGGGTGATTTCTGTTGGTCTCATTGGCGATTCTCTCCGTACAAACGGCAGGGTTAGAGTATGTAACGACTCAGGTCCTCGTTCTGGGCCAGGTCGGTCAGTTGTTCGTTAACATAATCGGCGTCGATGGCTATGGTGTCGCCATCACGATCAGGGGCCTCAAAAGAGATCTGCTCCAGGAGGCGTTCCATCAGGGTATGCAGGCGTCGGGCGCCAATATTCTCGGTGCGCTCATTGACCTCGTAGGCGACCTCGGCGATGCGGGCAATGCCGGCCTCGGTAAAGGACAGGCCCACACCTTCAGTCTGTAGCAGGGCCGTGTACTGTTCAGAAAGTGATGCATCCGGCTCGGTGAGGATACGGCTGAAGTCTTCTACGGTCAGGGCATTGAGTTCGACGCGTATCGGTAGTCGCCCCTGGAGTTCCGGAATCAGGTCCGAGGGCTTGGCAATATGGAATGCACCCGATGCGATGAACAGGATGTGGTCGGTGCGCACCATGCCGTACTTGGTATTCACGGTGCAGCCCTCAACCAGGGGCAGAAGGTCGCGCTGCACGCCTTCACGGGAAACATCGGCGCCAGAGCGGTTCTCGCTGCCAGCAATCTTGTCGATCTCATCAATAAAGACGATGCCATGCTGCTCAACCAGATCAATCGCGCGCAGCTTGAGGTCTTCCTGGTTCACCAGCTTCTGGGCCTCTTCGTCCAGCAGCAGCTTGCTGGCGTCCCTGATGCGCAACTTGCGCTTTTTGGTCTTGCCAGCGCCGAGATTCTGGAACATACCCTGTAACTGGCTGGCCATATCCTCCATGCCCGGCGGGGTCATGATCTCAACGCCCATGGGACTGGCCGCCAGATCGAGCTCGATCTCCTTGTCATCGAGATCGCCATTGCGGAGCTTCTCGCGGAACTTGCGGCGCGTCTCGTTATCCTCGGCCGGTTCAGCAGCCCCCAGGAAGTCTTCGCGGGCGCGGGGTAACAGGACATCGAGGATACGATCCTCGGCAGCGGTCTCTGCGCGTGGACGCATGCGTTCGACTTCCTGCTCCTGCAGCATGTTCATGGCCGCATCGGTCAGGTCGCGAATAATGGAATCGACCTCCTTGCCCACATAGCCGACTTCGGTGAACTTGGTGGCCTCGATCTTGATAAAGGGTGCATTCGCCAGCCTGGCCAGGCGGCGGGCAATCTCGGTCTTGCCGACACCGGTAGGGCCGATCATGAGGATGTTCTTGGGCGTGACTTCCTGGCGCAGCCCTTCTTCGAGCTGCTGACGGCGCCAGCGATTACGCAGGGCGATCGCGACGGCACGCTTTGCATCGGCCTGTCCGATGATGTGTTTGTCCAGTTCCTGGACGATCTCTCTGGGGGTCATTTCAGACATGCGTGTTTCCGGACTTAAAGTTCTTCTATGGTGAGGTTCTGGTTGGTGTAGATGCAGATGTCACCAGCAATGCGCAGGGCCTTCTCGGCGATTTCACGGGCGGACAGCTCAGTGTTTTCGATCAGGCCTGTGGCCGCGGCCTGGGCATAGGGGCCACCGGAACCGATAGCGATCAGGTCCTGCTCGGGTTCGATCACGTCTCCGTTTCCAGAGATCATCAATAGGGTTGTGGTATCGGCAACGATGAGCAGGGCCTCGAGACGGCGCAGGGCTCTATCGGTGCGCCATTCCTTTGCCATCTCTACCGCGGCGCGGGTGAGCTGACCATTATGGGCCTGGAGCTTGGATTCGAAACGTTCAAACAGGGTAAATGCATCAGCGGTACCACCGGCAAATCCGGCCACGACGCGGTCTTCATAGAGTCTGCGCACCTTACGGGCATTGCCCTTCATGATCGTGTCGCCCAGGGTGACCTGGCCGTCGCCGGCGATTGCGACCTTGCCATCGCGCTGCACGGCGCAGATAGTTGTGCCTTTGTACTGCTGCATACTGTGTGAAACCTTCTGAAAGGGCGGCGATTGTAGCGCAATGCTGGTCCTGCCGCTGATAAACCCCAATGATGAACAGGTAGTGGGGGCAAACTGGTGATCTTCAACCCTGTCTTTATGTCTGGCCGGTCATTACAATAGCGCCCTGAATGATTCGGTGGATGTAAGCGTGAAAGATACCCTGGAAGATCTCGTTGGGCAGGCACTGCAGTCTATGCATGCCGATGGCATTCTGTCTGAGCCCTTCGATGGTGAAATACAGATCACTCATACCAAGAACAAGGACCATGGCGACTTTGCCTGTAACGTGGCCATGCAGCTGGCGCGTCTGGCCAAGCGCAATCCACGCGAGATCGCCCAGTCCATCACTGAGCATTTACCAGCCCATGAGGCCATTACTCGCACCGAGATCGCCGGTCCGGGATTCATTAATTTCTTTATCGATGCCGCCGCGGGCCGCGCCGTTATTGCACGGGTACTGACCGAGGGTGAGCGCTTTGGCCGCAGTAATGTGGGCCAGGGCGAGAAAGTCCAGGTCGAGTTCGTTTCGGCCAACCCAACCGGGCCACTGCATGTTGGCCATGGTCGTGGGGCTGCCTATGGGGCCACCGTTGCAGACCTGCTCGAGGCCATTGGCTGCGAGGTGCACCGCGAGTACTACGTCAATGATGCCGGGCGTCAGATGGACATCCTCGGCACCAGTATCTGGCTGCGCTA
>JAAUXZ010088341.1_pt1 | contig 14460 bp, 9 predicted proteins | sample 7278131 | NCBI WGS metagenome assembly JAAUXZ01 (sample SAMN14350119, study PRJNA611818) | marine sediment metagenome | isolation source: surface marine sediment (3m) | place: French Polynesia: Moorea | collected 2018-08
AGGAGGGCTCGCGCAGATCGTGCTGGCTCTCGGCGCGATTCGCGAACTCGGCATCGACACGCCCGTCGTACCCGTTGTGTTCGTCAATGCCGACGAAGAGATCGGCAGCCGCAGCTCGACACGCTACATTCGCTGGCTCGCCGCCGCCGCCGACCGCGCGCTCGTCATGGAACCGGCGCTGGGTGAACGCGGCGACCTGAAGACCGAGCGCAAGGGCATCGGACGTTTCACGATTACCGTGTACGGCAAGGCTGCCCACGCCGGCCTCGATCCCGAAGGCGGCGCAAGCGCTATCCTGGAACTCTCCCACGTGATCCAGACGCTGTTCGCGCTCAACGATGTTGAGCGCGGCATCACCGTAAACGTTGGTACGGTGGACGGTGGCATCCAGCCGAACGTCATCGCACCGCACAGCAAGGCCGTCGTGGACGTGCGCGTACCGACAGTTGCAGACGGCGAGATGATCGAGAAGACGATTCACTCCATCGAACCGGCGACGCCGGATGTCCGCCTGCACATCGAAGGTCGCATCGGCCGGCCGTCCATGGAACCGACACCGCGTAACAAGCGCCTCTGGGAGATGGCCCGCGAGGCCGGTTCCGACCTGGGGCTCGAGCTGAACAGCGTTCGCGCCGGTGGCGGTTCGGACGGCAACACCACCAGTCAGTACACGGCAACACTTGACGGTCTCGGGCCGGTTGGCGCAGGTGCTCATGCCATACACGAGCACCTGCTGATCGACAGGACGATGGAGCGTGCCGCGTTACTGACGATGCTGCTTGCGGCACCGCCGCTCGAATCCTGGAGGCCGCAATGAGTACGAGAATCTACGGCTCGCTCGCACGTATCGCCGATTTCGGCAACAGCAACTTCGACGTGCAGACGCTGGACCGATCGCAGTGGGCAACCGGCGACTACGTTGAATGCGAGGTAATCGGTCTCCCGACGCGCCTGTACCGCATCGAGGATCGCATCGGCCACATGGTTCGAGTAGAACCCGGTGACTGGGTCGTCGGCGCGCTCGGCGAACGTACGGCGACGCTGGAGGGCGTCGGCAGCTACGCGGAAGTCGGCGAGGACGGCGTGATGCACGCGCTGACGGCGGCCGGGCTCCTGGGCCGCTACACGTCGATGTCGACATTGCTGCCCGATCCGCTGCAGCTCCGCTATCGAGGACACCTTTGCCGCAGCGGTACCAAGGTGTGCATGTCGGACTTCGCCATACGTTCAGAAACGCACGAGTTCTCGGTCCCGACGCTGTTGCTCGTAGGCACGTCGATGTCGGCCGGCAAGACGACGACGGGGCGCCGTGTTTGCAAGGAGCTTGACAGAGCGGGGATGCACGTCGTCGGAGCGAAGCTTACGGGGGCAGGGCGCTACCGCGACATACTCAGTTTCCTGAAGACGGGGGCCAGGGAGATCTACGATTTCGTCGACGTCGGCCTGCCGTCCACGGTCGTGCCGGAAGCCGATTTCCGCAAGGCGATCCGCCCGCTGCTGAACCACATCAACGACTGCGATCCCGACCTGCTGGTCGCCGAGGCGGGCGCGTCACCGCTGGAGCCATACAATGGCGCGGCAATTATCGAAGAACTGGGCGACAACGTCATTTGCACGATCCTCTGCGCTTCCGATCCTTACGCCGTGGTCGGCGTGCAAAAGGCTTTCGGCCTCAGGCCGGACCTGGTTACCGGGCCGGCAACCACGACGTCGGCCGCGATCAAATTGCTGCACAAGCTGACCGGGGTGCACGGCATCAACGTGATCGATCCCGCCAGGAAGCTCGAGTTCCGGGAATTCCTGAGAGAGCAGCTAGAAAAAATGCCCGGCGGCGGGCGCCGGGCAAATCGGAACGACCTCGCGTTAGGGGGGTGAGGTCATTTACTCGGCGAGTGTTATTTCGCCACCGCCGAAGTTGTAGCGAATTCCGACGCCCACTGCCCACACGTCGTAGTCGTACGGTTGCGCACCCAGCGTCAGCACGGTAGGCAGGGTCGTCGGCGAGACGAGCGTATAGTCGTCGAGCTCGAAGCGCTCATAGCGAAGATCGAAGGTTCCCGACAGCCGTTCGTTCCAACGGTAGCTGGCTTCAATGGTCGCCGAGTCCAGCGTTGAATCGAGTGTTGGCAGGCTGCTCTGGCCGCCACTGTCGCTCGCGTAGTCGATGCGCGTTTCGCCGTCGCCGCGGTTGTAGTCGATCTGCAGATCGTACCTGTCATCGGCATCCCGCCAAACGAATCCGAAGCCGTAATGATCGAAGTCGTCGTCGTGACGTGCACTCCAGTCCTGTTCATCGAACTGCTCGCTACCGAGCTGAAAGGCGTCGATGGCTTCGTGACCCAGCAGCGCGTAAAAGGAAGCGTTCTCCGTCGGAGCCCAGCTGACATCCACCGTCGTGCGCAGCTCCTCGCTGTCCGTCAACCCCAGCAGGGACTTGTTGTAGCGGTCCTCCGCGAGGAACAGGGTCGTGTTGAACGAAACCGGTGAGTCGGCGGGCGCGATCGACGCGACGAGCTCACCGTATTCGCGATAGCGATACGCCAGGTTGTATTTCCGCATCAACGGGTTCTGGCCGACGCTTACGCTGACACTCTCGTCATAGCGATCGATATCGCGTTCATTGGCGCCGCCCTTTACCCGCAGGTCGAGCCACCCGGTGGGTCGCCAGCGGACCTGGCCCCAGCCGTCGTCGATCTCGTGTTCGGCAACCTCCTGGAAGTCCCGATCGACTTCCTTGCGTTCCCAGCCCGCCGAGAGGCGAAGGTCGTTCCAAAGAACGTATTCGCCGCTCAAGCCGTAGGTGGTGCGTTCGAAACTGTACGGCAGGTTATCTTCGAATTCGCCCGAGTTGAGCAGATCGACGATAATGCGGTTCCAGCTCCACTGCATCGTCTTGTTATCGCGTTCGTCGTAGCGATACGTGAACTTGAGGCGCGCCTTGGGTATTGGTCGCGCCGTGACGGTTAACGCGTAGTTCGCCGTATCGACATCGCCGTCGAGCGAACTCGTCGGCAATGCCATCGCGTTGACATTCGGGTTGATCGTGTAAGGGAGGAACGCCTCGTTCTGTTCGCCGTTGCCCATCGCGACGGAGGCGGCGACGACGGTGTCCCACAACGTGGCCCGATATGCGCCTGACAAGGACACCTGCTGGAACTCGTTGCTCGGTGCCGTTGCCATGCGCAGCTGCTCGGCACCGGGTGAGCTGGTGAACGGCGTGTCCCAGGTCAGCGACGTATTGTTGTTGGAGAAGTCCGACAGGTAATACGCGAGCGTGACCGTTGCGCGACTCGTGCTGTACTCGATGCCGGCGTCGACCTGGTCGGTCTCGTAATCGATCCAGCGCGGCAGCAGCGACGCCTGCGTGAAACCCGAACCGCCCGTGATATCGACGCCTTCCTGGGTCTGCCGGCTGAATTCTGCGAATACGCGGAAGCCTTTCGCAGGCTGCCAGTCTGCGCCGATGTCGACGATCTCGCGGTCACTGCCGATGTCCTGGCGCCGCAGTGAGGACGATAATTCCGACATATCGCCGGTGACGCCTGCAGGTACCCAGCTTCCCGGGAGCGTGAGGGCGTCCGATGACGACGGGTTGAAAACGGTCTCCGAGGTGTCGAAGCGCCGGTACGGCAATTCCCGGTAGCCGACGTTGAAACCGAACACGCCCTGCCGTCCGCCGTCGATCTCGAAGACCCGCGAGTCCAGGCCGAGGTCTTCGGCATACCAGTCGAGCCGGTAGCCGTCTTTGGCATAGCGGCCATAGCCGTCGACATTGACGTAACCGCCATCCTCGTCGTAACCGGTGCCATTCCCGAACCTTGCGGCCTCGTCAGTGACATAGGTGCCGCCCGCGTCGACTTCGGCGCGATAACCTTCTTCGAAGGGGCAGGATTCGCACAGCCAGTTGCTCGTATCGACATCGGCGGCAATTCCAGCACCCGGCAGCATGACGAAGAAAGGTGAAATCAGAGCGAATCTCGTTGTGTGCTTCGACATATCCACTTGCTCCTAGCGCATCTGCTGCGAACCGGACGGGTGGTTCGAGCCGTGCACCTGGTCGTGGCAATTGAGGCAGGACTGGCCGAGCAGGTACGGTGACGGTGTGTTCTGGGGCAGGCCGCGCTCGTCCTGCGGCAGGCTCGGGTGACCCGCCTGGGAATGACAGCTCTGGCACAGCGTCGGTGGCCGCATGCTGAGCATCCCGGCGTAACTGGAACCGTGCGGGTCATGACAGTTGCCGCAATCTTCGGGTACCGGAGCGTGTTCCCAAAGGAATGGCCCGCGCATCTCCGCGTGGCATTCGTAACAGGTGTCGTTGACGGACGTTCGGGTCATCACGCCGTCGCCGGTGATGCCGTGCGTGCTGTGGCAGTCGCTACAGCTCATCTTGCCGAAGCGAACCGGGTGAGCGTACGGCTTCAGCGACTGGGTACGCTGCTGCTGGTGACAGTCGAAGCACACAGGCGCCTGGGTCGCGGTCGCAAGGACCGGGTCACGCTCCGCGTGACTCGTGTGGCAGTCGGCGCACGCTACCGTGTTCAGGTCGTGCGCGCCGCCATGCCATGCGGTGCCTGCATCGGTAAGGTGGCAGTCCATGCAGTAGCCGTTCTGCACGTCGACCGGCGTCGGCGAATCCGAACCGAACATCACGACGGGTGGACGCTCCCTGCCGCGTCGCACGCGGCCGGAGTGATCGCCGCCGGGGCCGTGGCAGGCTTCGCACTGCAGCTGGCCGTGACCGAAAGGCGAATTCGGGTCGCTGGGGACGGCGTGCTTCGTGCGGAACACGGCCAGCGTCACCTGGTCGTCGTGGCACTGGAAGCAGGTGTCCGCTCCCTTGCGGCTGTAGTCGGGCCCGTCGTCCTGTGCGGCCGCCGGCGTGGCGAAGGCCGCGAGGGCCATCGCCACGATGAGCAGGCCGCGACGATCGTGCATTGTCATCAGTTCGACTCGAACGTATCGATGCCATGCACTTCACGCGTGTCGGCGCTCGCACCCGGTCCGTGGCAGAGCTGGCAGGTCTCGTTGCCGGACGATATCAGGACACCTTCCTCGTCCTTGCCGGCGTTGAAGTCACCGCCGTTCTGCAGCATGTGATTGGCTGCGAGATCAGACGTATGGCAGCTCGAGCAGACCGCGGTGTTCGGCGAAATGACCTCGTCGTCGAGCAGCGACGAACGGTCTGTGCCGGCTCGCTCCGACGTGCCGAGTACGGCCGTCGGGTCAACCGGGAAGTAGGTGCCGCCGAGGTGGCAGCCTTCGCAGTTGTTCAGCTTGCCAGGATAAACGAGGCCGTTGTAGTCGTGCGCGCTGTTGTTGTACCCGCAGATGCCGACGTTGCCCGCATGGATCCTGTGCACCATGCGTTTCATGTCGATCGATGTGTCGATCAGGCCGAGTTCGGTGTCGCACTCGGATCCGGCAACGCGCCGGTTGATGTCGGTAGCGTTAGGATTGTGGCAGGTCGAGCAGAGTTCGGTGTTGCCAACGCGATTGTCGCCATGCAGCGCCAACGTCTTGTGGCAGTCGTTGCACTTCGCGATGTCGACAACCTGGCGCCGGTCGACCGGGTCCGCATCGGTGATCACGAAGCTCAGGCTGTCGCCTTCGACGGCCAGCGACTCGAGGCCGTTGCCCAGGTCGACTCGCGGTCGGCCTTCGAGCGCCGCGATTCCGGACCCGCTTATGCCGGACGGAATTGCGTCGGACGCCTGCTTCGTGAACACGTTGTTGCCGTCATTCATTGCGCCGGACGCGAAGTCGATGACGATCGGCGCGAACGGCGCACCGGAATCCGGGGCGCGGCCAAGGTCATCGTTCGGATCCAGGTTGCCGAGCTGGTTCGTCGTCCAGGAGACGTCGACGCGTAGCCTCGCGCTGGCGGCCTGGAACGGGCCGGCCGGGTCGTTGATGTCGTATGCCGTGCTGCCCGGATCCGCAGCGTAGTTCGGATCGGTCGGGTCGAGCACGCGAATGCTGACGGTCGGTTGCTCGGTCGGTCCTGCTGTGCTGACGCTGACGACGTCGTATTCGAATGCCTCGGCCGCGATCGCCTCGGGAATCTCGTGAGCAACCTTGACGCGTAGGGTGCCGCCGTTAATCGTCGAGTCATCGCTATGGCAGACGGTGCACTGGGAATCATCGGTAAACACGATGCCGCCTGGATGATCGCCGGCTGCCCAGTCGATGTCGTCGTGGCAGGCGCCGCACGCGGTGCGGGTCTGGACATTGAACCAGTTGCTGGCCTGCGGCACCTCAGGGTTCGAGTCGTTGTGGCAGGTCTGGCAGTTACGCACGTCCTGTGTGAACTTTATGTTCGAGTAGTCGTGTGGTGTGCCGCCGAAGCCGACAATGCGATAACCGTTGGCCAGGTTCTCCCCGAAATGGATCTTGTGGATCATCTCCGTCATGTCCACGGTGCCGCCCCAGGCCTCGTTCACCGTGTCGCCGTCAATCGAGTAAGGGTTGTGGCAGACCACGCAGTACTCGATATCGAAGCGCGCGCCACCATGAAACTCGAGATTGTCGTGGCAGGCGTTACAGGTATCGTTGTTGACGATCAGCCGATTGTCATCGTCCAGTGGGGCGCCGCCCGATGGCAGGAAGTCGAACGGTGCATTGTTCGCTGGGATGTTGAACGGCAGGAAGCCCTGGAAACTGGTTCGAATCTCGAGACCGAGACGGTGGATCTTGTTCTCGTCGTACGCTGGCCCGGCCGGGTAATCCGTCAGCGCCTGCGCGAACGTGTAGGTGTAGGTGCCGTCGCCGTTGTCGGTGTACGTGCCGCCAAACGCCGCGATTTCGTTGGCGGCCTGGGCGTCGACGATACCGGCGCTGTCTCGGGTGATGTACGACTGCCATTCGCTGGAGCTGCCGTTCTGGCCATCGGAAAGCTGCGACAGCGCGAACCACATGCTGCCTGCCGGCATGCCGGTGAGGCCCCAGCCGACGTCGTTGCTCAGGCGCACGACGACCGTGGGTGCGCCGCCGCCGGGCGGCACGGTGATGCTGTCGTAGCTGACGTTGATCGACTCTGCCGTCTCTACGGGCACGGTAGCGGTGCCGGGGTCTCCCTGTGGACCGCTCGGGCCAATCGGGCCCTGAGCGCCGGTGTCACCGGTCGCGCCGGTCGGGCCGGAGTCGCCTTCGCAGGCAAACAGCAGGGCCGATGCAAACAGCAGGGCGAGAATTCGGGTATGCGGGTCGTATGGACGGCTCATAGCGTTCCCCTGGTCTTGGGTCTGTTAGTAACGCCTGGTAATTAAGTTCTTGTTTCGCTTCGGAAACCTGCGCGTTTCCTGTACCTTTTCTATCAGAATCTGGTGAGCATTAAATGACGGCATGTACCTACTGGCGGTCGGAGAGCCGCAAGTCGATAATGGCTACGCTCGGAGCTGCGCCTCGCCGACGGCTTCAGCGCGTGTTCAGCACGTACCAAGGACGATTCCGGTAGCATTCCGGAATCGCATTTCGCCAGGAGACGCTATGAAACGTTCGATTATCTTCGCGGCCCTTGTGGCATTGGCTGCGACATCCGCCGGCGCGAGCGATCTCGACGCCCTGATCGAGGACTGCAACGGCTGTCACGGAGACAACGGCGTCAGCCAGTGGACCGACGTTCCGACGATTGCCGGCCTTGCCGAGTTCGTGCACGTCGATGCTCTGTACATCTACCAGGAAGAAGCACGCCCGTGTGCCGAATCGGAGTACCGGCAGGGCGATACGAGCCGTCCCGCGATCACTATGTGCGCGATCGCGGCCGAGCTGAGCGAAGATGACATCGATGCGCTGGCCGCTGCCTACGCCGAGCTGCCCTACGTCAAGGCGACGCAGGATTTCGACGCTACGCTGGCCGCAACCGGCGAAGGCCTGCACAAGCAGCACTGCGACAAGTGCCACTCTGACGCCGGCACCAATCCGGATGATGAAGCCGGCATGCTCGGCGGGCAGATGATGGGCTATCTCGAGACGACGTTCGCAGAGTACAGGGACGGATCGCGCGAGCAGCCCAGCAAGATGAAAGAGAAGATGGATCTGCTGTCGGCTGACGACGAAAAGGCGCTGATCCACTACTACGGCAGCATTCAGTAATGTCGAGTGCGGCCGCCGGTGACGACACCGGCTGCATGTTCGCGGCGATCGACAGGAAAGACACCGAGGCGTTCGTCGGTTACCTGACCGACGACGCCGTCTTTCGCTTCGGTTCCGCGCCCGCCGTGCGCGGTCGCGACGCGATCCGCGAAGCGGTCGACGGTTTCTTCGGGTCGATAAGCGGCTCCAAGCACACGATAAGCAATACGCTCGAGAAGGGCAGCACGCGGGTCTGCGAGGGTGAGGTGACCTACACGCGGCTGGACGGCAGCGAGGTCACGTTACCGTTCACCGATGTCTTCGAGTATGACGGGGACTTGATCGCACAGTACAAGATCTACATTGACATCGGACCGCTGTACGCCACATAGCCGATTCGGTAATCCCTGATAGCAATCAAAGGCTTGTTGCCTTACTAGAGAGCGAGGCTTCAGGGAAACAACAATATGAGCAATCCCGTGAATCCCGCCCGCACGCTGCGGACGGTCCTGGCATTGGGTGCCGTCGCGTTATTGTCATTCGCTTCGTACGCGCAGGAGAGCGACTGCGCGGACTGCCACGAGGACGTCACTTTTGACTCTCCGGCTCATCCGGACCTGTTGTGCCGCGACTGTCATACCAACGTGACGTCCGAGCACGAGGCGGACGATCTGGAACCGCTCACGGACGAGGAGAGCTGCGGCGAATGCCACGGCCAGGTGCAGCGCGCTATCGGCCGCAGCGCGCACGGCGGCGAAGCAGGATGCAACGATTGCCACGGAGCACCGCACGAGATTCACGAGATCGACGATCCGGCATCCGCGGTATCGGCGATCAACCAAATCCAGAGTTGCGGCGGCTGCCATGATGATCCGCCGGAACTCGTCGATGGATTCCTGGACAGCGAGCACGGCAGGGCCCTCTTGCTGTCCGGCCTGACCAGCGCGCCCAGTTGCAGCGATTGCCACGGTGACCATCGCATTCTCGAGATCGACAAGCGGCGAGCGCCGACGGCCCACCAGAATTCGCCCGAGATGTGCGGTTCCTGCCACGAGCGGCTGCTCGACGACTGGAAGGCGCTTAGCGCCCATGGCCGCGCCTGGCAGGACAACAACGAAGATGCGCCGGTTTGCGTTGACTGTCACTCATCCCACGAGGTTCGCGATCCCAGGCCGGACGATGCAAGACGTGCGTCGGCACAGTACTGCGGCGGTTGTCACGAGGACTACCTGGGGACGTACAGGGACACGTTCCACGGCAAGGCAACCTGGCTCGGCATGAGGGGTGGCATTGTCTGTGCGGACTGCCACACCTCGCACAAAAACCTGCCTGCTGACGATCCCGAGTCCAGCGTTCATCCCGACAATCGCACCGAAACCTGCGCCAACTGCCACGCGGACATGACGCCGGCTTTCGCTACGTTCGATCCACACAATGATCCGACCAATCCGGACGATAACTTCGCGGTCTACGTGGTCTGGTTGTTCATGACCAGTTTGCTGATCGGCGTGTTCGTTTTCTTCGGCATTCACGACTTCCTGTGGCTGCAACGCTCACTCGTAGGCGTTCTGCGCGGCGAGTTCGACGAAGAGAGGGCCGCCGGCAGCGGCCAGTGGGTGCAACGTTTCCGCAGGAAGCACATGCGTACGCACGTCGTGATCATAACGACTTTCATGCTGCTCGCATTGACCGGTCTGCCGCTTAAGTTCGCCGGCGCGGGATGGTCGCAGACCCTCATCAACCTGCTCGGCGGCGTCGAATCCACGCGATACCTGCATCGCGTTGCCGCGATCGGCACGTTCGGCTACTTTATCTGGCACCTCCTGGACGTGTTCATCCGCTCGGTGTTCAGGAAAGAACGCGGCATGTTCTGGGGGCCGAACTCGATGGTGCCGCAGCCCAAGGACCTGTGGGATTTCTTCGCGAACCTGCGCTACTTCTTCTACCTGGGCGAGCGGCCCGCAGGAGATCGCTGGACCTACTTCGAGAAATTCGACTATCTCGCCGTCTTCTGGGGTGTCGCGATAATCGGTGTGTCCGGCCTGATGCTCTGGTACCCGAGCGCATTCACCACGGTATTGCCCGGCTGGACGCTCAATGCGGCCTATGTCATTCACAGTGACGAGGCGCTACTCGCGACCGGCTTCATATTCGTGTTCCACTTCTTCCACACGCATTTGCGGCCGGAGAGCTTCCCGATGGACCTCGTGATATTCACCGGCAAGATCCCGCTGGAGCGATTCAAGGCCGAGCGGCCGCTCGAGTACGAGCGGCTGGTCGAGAGCGGCGAGCTGGAGGAATACCTGGTCGATCCGCCGAACAAGAGACAAATTCGAGACGCGTACCTGTTCGGCTCGATCTTCCTGTTCCTCGGGGTGCTGCTGGCTATCGGTATAATCACCGCCTTGCTGACGCACTGAATCAGCACCGGAGAACAATCAAAAGAAGGGGCTCGCCGTGTTCAAGCACTTCCTGGAGTCGATCACCCGCAACGGCGTGAGCCTCTTCGGCACCGGGCTAGCGGTCGCGGCGCTGGTACTGATCGTTTGTCTGTTCTTCATGGAGCAGCTCGGATTCCATGGCGGGCCATACCTGGGGATCGTCATCTTCCTGATCCTGCCGGCACTGTTCGTTGTCGGGCTGATCCTGATTCCCTTGGGCAACTGGTTGCTGCACCGCCGCGTGCGACGTGACCCGGAGCATGCCGATAAACCGACGCTGCCGGTGTTCGACCTGAACCAGCCGAAGACGCGCCGCTGGCTGCTGATCCTGACGGGTGCGACGATGTTCAACATCGTCATCGTGGCGGGCGCGACTTTCAAGGGCGTCGAGGTCATGGAGACGGTCGAGTTCTGCGGACTCGTCTGCCATTCCGTCATGGAGCCCGAGCACACGGCGTTCCAGCGCTCCTCGCACGCACGTCTCACCTGCGCCGACTGCCATATCGGTCCGGGTGCGGACTGGTTCGTCAAGTCGAAGCTCGACGGCGCCTGGCAGATCGTCTCCGTCACGTTCGACCTTTATCCCCGCCCGATACCCACGCCGCTGCATGACCTGCGTCCGGCGCGCGAAACCTGCGAGCAGTGTCACTGGCCGACGCGATTCGTCGGCGACCGGCTCGACATTCGCACGCATTTCGAAGAGGACGAGGCCAACACCGAGTTGACGACGGCGCTGCTCCTGAAAGTCGGCGGACTTGCCGGTCAGCGGTCCCACGGTATCCATTGGCACGTCGATCCCGATGTGCAGATTCGCTACCGCTCCGACGAGACCCGCGAGAAGATCTGGGAAGTCGAGTATTCGGAAGGCGATAATGAGACCAAGGTGTTTCGCGAGCGCAACGCACCCGAGGGCGGACTCTGGCGCGAGATGGACTGTGTCGACTGCCACAATCGGCCGAGCCACAACTACCAGGCGCCTGACGACGAGATCGACGTTGCGTTGCGCGACGGCCTGATCGACAGGACCCTGCCGTACATCAAGAAAGAGGGCCTGCGCATCATCGACGCCAGGTACGAGTCTCACGACGCTGCGCGTGCCGACATCGCCGAGCAACTCACGGCCTATTACGCGGAGAGCTATCCGGAGCTTTTCGATGAGAGGTCAGACGATATCTCGCAAGCTGCGAATGTACTCGGTAACATCTACACTGTGAACGTCTTCCCGCAAATGGAAGTGTGGTGGAACACGTACCCGGAACACATCGGACACGAAAGATCGGACGGCTGTTACCGCTGTCACGGCAGGCGCCTGAGGACCGAAGACAGGGAGACAATTTCGAGGGACTGTGACATCTGCCACACGGTACTGGCGGAGCGCGAACAGGACCCTGACATACTGACCCAGCTGAATCCATGACCCAGAGACAAACAACAGCAATCGAGAATGCAGCGCCGGCGAGGCGCGAACTCATCTACGAGATACTTAGCGGCGGCACCGGCCTGCTGCTTGCACTCTTCATGTGGGGGCACGTCATTCTCGTCGGCTCCATCCTGACCGGTGAACGCGGTTTCGACTGGTTGGCAGGCATGCTGGAGGACTACTACCTCGCACAGCCGATTGTGTTCATCATCTTCGCGATGTTCCTCGTGCACGCCGTGCTCGCGGCACGCAAGATCCCGGCACAGCTGCGGGAACGTAAACGCATGCTCGAACTGTCGAAAGCTCTGAACGCCTCCGGCCGCGAGCGGGTGCCGACACGTACCGAGCATTCGCCGTTCCGGCCGCACGTCGAATCGATGCTTTGGATCTGGCAGGTACGCACCGGGATGATCATCCTGGTACTCGGCAGTTTCCACCTGGTCCTGATAGCGCTCGACATCCTCACACCGTTGTACGGTGACATCACGGGTTTGGAGGCAGCGACTTCAATGGCCCGCGTCGGCGCCGGCTTATGGCTGCCCTACGCCATATTGCTGGTGTGCGTCGAGTTCCATGCCAGCGTTGGCCTTTATCGCCTGGCCATCAAGTGGGGCGCCGACCTGTGGCTGTCCCGCCAGGCCATGCACCGCCTCGAGCAGGTGATCTTCTGGGTCGTGCTCGGTCTGGGTGGGATCACGCTGGTGGTTCTTGCCGGCTGGATCGACCCGCCGCTGGCCTTCCTGCTCGACGGGTCTACGTCATGAGCGAACGACTGCTGGCAACAGACGTGCTCGTCATCGGCGGCGGGCTCGCCGGCGAGCGCTGCGCGATCGAAGCGGCCGCGGCCGGGCACGAGGTCATCATCCTGTCACTCGTGCCGCCGCGCCGCAGCCACAGCTGCGCTGCACAGGGGGGTATGCAGGCCGCACTCGCGAATTGCGTCAAGGCGGAGGGTGACAGCCCGACCGTGCACTTCCTCGACACGGTACGCGGCTCCGACTGGGGCGCCGACCAGGAAGTCGCCAACATCTTCGCCGACGAGGCGCCGGTCGCGGTCCGTGAGCTGGCGCACTTCGGTGTGCCGTGGACGCGGGTCCGCGGCGGACGCAACAAGTACTTCATCAAGGGCGAGGAAGTCGAGATCGAGGAGTCGCTCGAGAACGACGGCCTCATCACGCATCGAGACTTCGGTGGCACCGCCAAGTGGCGAGCCTGCTACGCGGCTGCCGGTACGGGGCACGCGGCGCTTTACGCCGTAGATAGCGAGGTCGTGAGGCTCGGCATCACAGTGCATGACCGTACCGAGGCGATGGCACTGATCCACGATGGCAGCCGCTGCCTGGGCGCTGTCGTGCGGTGCTTGAGGACCGGTCGTCATTTCGCGGTCATGGCCCGTGCCACGGTCATTGCGACGGGTGGCTACGGGCGGATCTACGGCCAGTACACCAGCAACGCGACGATCAACGAAGGCATGGGTGCGAGCATCGCACTCGATACCGGTATCGTACCGCTCGGCAACATGGAGGCCGTGCAGTTTCATCCGACCACGCTGTCGCCCAGCGGCATCCTCGTAACCGAGGGCTGCCGTGGTGACGGCGGCTACCTGCTCGACAAGAACCTCGAGCGATTCATGGTCGAAAGGGAGCCTGAGAAGCAGGAGCTCGCCAGCCGCGACGTCGTGTCACGCCACATGGCGCAGGTCATGCGAGACGGCAACGGCGTCGACTCGCCGTTCGGGCCGCACCTGTGGCTCGATGTCCGTCATCTTGGCGAGGAACACCTGCGCACCAAGCTGCTGGAGGTATGGGATATCTGCCGCGACTTCGTCGGCGTCGATCCCTCCAGGGACCTGGTGCCGGTACGACCGGCGCAGCACTACTCGATGGGTGGCGTGCGCGTCAACAAGGATGGCCAGGCCTACGGACTCGCCGGTCTGTTCGCTGCCGGCGAAGCGGCCTGCTGGGATATGCACGGTTTCAACCGGCTCGGCGGCAATAGCCTGTCGGAGACTCTCGTTGCCGGTCGTATCGTCGGCCGCAGAGCCGCCGAATTCGCATCCGGCACTCCTCTATCCGCCGATACCGCAGTTGCATTCGACGCCGTCGCCGCGGCGGAAGCCCGTGCTGCCGGCTGGTTGGCACGTTCGGGAGAAGGGCCGCGCGTGTTCGAGATTCGCGATGCGATGGGCGAGATCATGCTGCACAAGGTCGGCATCTTCCGAAACGGTGACGAACTGGCCGAAGCGGTTGGCGAACTTCGCCAGCTGATCGACGATTGCGACAATGCCGTGCTGCGCTGCAAGGACCCGGGGGTCAACCCGGAACTCGCCTTTGCACTCAGGCTCAGGGGCATGCTGCGCATGGCGGTGACGGTCGCGAGAGGCGCGTTGGCGCGAACCGAGAGCCGTGGCGCACATTTCCGAACCGACTACCCGCTGCGCAACGATCGCGACTGGCTCAACCGCACGCTTGTGCGCTGGGCTGCCGGCGCCGACGAGCCGGTTTTCAGCTACGAGCCCACCGGCCTGAT
>JAAUXZ010090015.1_pt1 | contig 14437 bp, 14 predicted proteins | sample 7278131 | NCBI WGS metagenome assembly JAAUXZ01 (sample SAMN14350119, study PRJNA611818) | marine sediment metagenome | isolation source: surface marine sediment (3m) | place: French Polynesia: Moorea | collected 2018-08
CGGAAGCACCTTGAGTTCCGGTAACTATAAGATCGATATTCGCTGAATCTGCCAGGTTCCGAATCTCATCCGTGAGGAGACTAAATGATGAAATTGTTTCAAAGTTATGTTCAGGATGCTTACACTCATTATTTATTTGCTCTACAAGTTCCTTTAAACCATTCTCGGATTCAATTTTTCCGTTATCCTCATATATGCCACCCTGTGCACTGGCTGCCATAAACCTGCTGTGCACAATGGCAGGAGTATATGTATTTAATAAATAAAAATTACAAGCTTTATTTCTATATAATTCGATGGCATACCTGGTGGCATTCCAGGCATTCTCAGAGAAGTCAGTTGGCAATAAAATATTTTTCATGTTCGCTTCTATTAGAAGAACAGGGTAAAAGTAAGTTTGTAATTAGCTGAAAACTATGATATATGTCAGCTTTTACTTCTGAAAAAAGCAGGCTTATAAATATCTGATATTCAGATATTTATATATGTTTTTCTGTAAGTATTAAAGCTGTAATTTCGGCCTGATGTGCGCCTTTAAGACTCTAGATTTTGGTCTTAAAAATAGACTGGTGACAATCTTAAGGTTAAAATCCGTCTACGAGATCTTTTAATTTTTTTTCATCGGCAATGCCAAGTCTCTTTCCTGAACTCTTAAGTAAACCGTTCTTTTTGAATTCCGAGATGATGCGAATACAAGACTCAGTAGCCGTACCTACCACGTTGGCAATATCCTCCCGCGAAAGAGTTAAATTGAGGTATCCTTTGTCATCCTCACCATAATTGTTTTTAAGGTATAAGAAGGCTTCTGCAATACGTTGTTTCACGGTTTTCTGAGACATATTTACGATCACATCATCGGCTTCTCTGAGATCGTGTGCCATGTGTCTCAAAACTTCAAAAGTAAAATCGGGATTTTTATGCAGGGTGTTTATGATAACTTCCTTAGGTATGAAGCAAACCTCCATATCGTTGACAGCTACGGCTGAAAGATTCGCAGATTCTTCTGCAATTACTGAACGCTGGCCCATAACCTCACCTTTCGTAGCCAGCTTTACAATCTGGTCTTTACCGTTAGCGCTCAACTTGGAAAGTTTTGAGACGCCTTCCCGGACACAATAGACTCCTTTGAGTTTATCACCTTCTTCAAAAAGTGGTTCACCCTTTTTGACTTTTTTCGTGGTCTTATTGGCGGAAACCTGCTGAAGCTCTTCTTTGCTCATCGCTCGAAGCGAATTAAACTGCCTTATAATGCAATTTTCACACCTGTTGTCCGAATCCATAAATGGATATATCTGAATTGATCAATAAAAGTATGGAAAAGCTGATAATTATCATATAAATTTTAGCTATTTTACTTGAGTTTTGGCCCGGGTATTTAAGTAAGCAAATGTGCATGAAGACGACTAATTGTTATCATTGCGGTGATACTTGTGACACAAATGGTATCATCTATGATAGAAAGAACTTTTGCTGCTATGGGTGCAAAACAGTTTATGAAATTTTCAGTAGTAACGATCTATCCTATTATTATGACATACAGTCGTCTGCTGGTGCTTCTCCAAAAGAAATTAAAGGAAAGTACGATTTTCTCGATAATGCTGATATTGTTGAGAGATTAATAGATTTCCATGACGAGAATATTCAGATCGTCAATCTCCATATTCCCCATATTCATTGTAGCTCATGTATTTGGATACTTGAAAATCTCAATAAACTACTACCGGCTGTTGTCAGCTCTCAGGTTAATTTTCCAAAAAAGACAGTACAGATATCCTACAAGAGCGACCGGCTTGATCTGAAACAGTTGGTGATTTTGCTTGCTCAAATTGGTTATGAACCCTATATATCCCTGGAAGACTACGCCAGTAAGAAGGAAAAAATTAACAGGAGTATCCTTTATAAGTTGGGTGTTGCGGGATTTGCATTTGGAAATGTAATGTTTCTGTCATTTCCTGAGTATTTAGATCTAAATGCTAACCAACCGGGGAATGAAGAATATTGGCTTGAGCAATACAAGCACGTATTCCGTTGGTTAATGTTTGCTTTTTCACTGCCAGTAGTATTCTATGCGGCACAGGATTACTTCATTTCGGCATACAAGGGTTTACGATCCAAATTCCTGAATATAGATGTGCCCATTGCCCTCGGAATAATTGTACTGTTTGTTCGCAGCACCTATGAAATTGCGTTCGACTGGGGATCGGGCTTTTTCGATTCTCTCACCGGTCTGGTATTTTTTCTTCTTCTCGGTAAATTTTTTCAGCAGAAAACCTATTCATTCCTCTCTTTTGAAAGGGACTATAGGTCTTATTTTCCCATTGCAGTTACCCGGCTGGATAAGGACAAAGAGGAAAATATTCCCGTTTATGATGTAGGTGCCGGAGATCGATTGCTAATTCGCAACAGAGAAATAATCCCGGTAGACAGCATTTTAATCAAAGGGCATGCACATATAGATTACAGCTTTGTCACCGGAGAATCACAGGCGGTTCAAAGGAATTCGGGCGACAGGCTCTACGCAGGGGGTCGTCAATTAAATAATGTAATTGAGGTTGAAGCGCTTAAATCAGTGTCTCAAAGTTACCTCACCCAGTTATGGAGCAATGCGGCCTTTCAAAAAGACCATAGAAGTTCTTTCCAGTCGCTGACCGATAGTATTGGAAAAAGATTTACCATAGTGGTACTTCTCATTGCCATTATATCCACTGCATTCTGGTTAAAAATAGATCCGGGCAAGGCGCTTAACGTCTTCACCGCTGTTTTGATAATCGCCTGTCCCTGTGCCATTGCCCTATCTGCTCCATTTACATTGGGTAATATGCTGAGGATCTTTGGAAGAAGGAAGTTCTATTTAAAAGACGCACAGGTCATTGAGCGATTGGCAAATACTGATACTGCAATTTTCGACAAGACCGGAACCCTCACCTCATCGTTGGAAAGCAATGTATGTTATCAAGGGGTGGAACTGAGTTCAGAAGAATCGGCTATGCTTAAAAGTACGCTACGCGCTTCTAATCACCCCTTAAGTCGCACACTCTATTCAATGTTGGCGGAACACGATATCTATCCCCTGGATGAATTCCGTGAACAATTAGGACAAGGCATAGAAGGGACCAAAAATAACCAAAGCATGCGCATCGGATCGGCAGAATTTGCAGGTGATCCGGATGAACAGGATCCTGAGAACACATCGGTACATATAAGCTATAATGACACTTACAAGGGGTGTTTTGCCATACACAACATCTACAGGGATGGTATTACCAAGGTATTGAGCGATATGGGCAAAAATATGGACCTGGCTATCATTTCTGGTGATAACTCAAGTGAACGACCCCGATTGGAAAAGCTCTTACCTAAACTGACCCCAATGTATTTTAATCAAAGTCCGACAGACAAATTGGAATTTGTGAATTCATTGCAAAATCAGGGACATAAGGTATTAATGGTCGGTGATGGGCTAAATGATGCAGGTGCTCTTGCTCAAAGTGATGTTGGTATAGCTATATCCGAAGATATAAACGTGTTTTCCCCGGCATGCGATGGTATTCTGGAAGCCACCAAGTTCAATCAGCTAAAAAATTATATCAAGGCCTCCAAAAAGGCTATAACGATAATTAAACTAAGTTTTTTATTGTCACTGTTGTACAATATTATAGGACTCTATTTTGCAGTCACTGGCCAATTAGAACCGGTTATCGCTGCTATATTAATGCCTTTGAGTTCTATAAGTATTGTAGGATTTACAACACTGGCAACTAATATGAGTAATAGAAATTTAAGCTAAATTAAAACCTGATAATAGTCATATTTTAGCTATCTTAACAGGAGTAGATTTACGCCAATTTTCAGGTTCAGGTATGAGTGTAATCTATATGTTATTGGCACTAAGCATTATAGTGGCGATCATCTTTTTTGCAGCCTTCATAATTTCAGTGAAGCGAGGTCAATACGATGATTCGTACACCCCATCTGTGCGTATGCTTTTCGAAGATGAAGTAATTGACAAAGAACCTGAAAACGATCCGGAATCAAATAATCAAATCCAACTGAATAAAAGTCAAAACGCGTAATTATGGAAGTACAACAATTTCATTACGATAACAAAGTCGTTGAGAAATTCCTCTATGCCACACTTATTTGGGGAATCGTAGGCATGCTGGTAGGATTATTACTGGCCTTTATGTTTCTCTTCCCAAATATTACCGATGGGATATCATGGCTGAGCTTCGGCAGGTTAAGACCACTGCACACCAATGCGGTCATCTTCGCATTTGTTGGGAATGCCATGTTTGCAGGGGTTTATTACTCTACTCAGAGATTGCTCAAAGCGAGAATGTTTAGTGATGCTTTGAGCAATTTTAATTTTTGGGGATGGCAGGCCATCATAGTGGCCGCAGCTATAACCCTGCCACTCGGTTATACCACCTCAAAGGAATATGCTGAGTTGGAGTGGCCCATAGATATTGCAATCGCCCTTGTATGGGTGGCCTTTGGATGGAACTTTATCGGGACAATGATCAAGCGAAGACAAAGACATCTATATGTGGCCATCTGGTTCTATTTAGCCACAATCGTAACTGTTGCTGTACTCCATATATTTAACTCCCTGGAACTGCCAATAAGCGCTCTTAAGAGCTATTCGGTTTATGCAGGTGTTCAGGATGCCCTTGTACAATGGTGGTACGGTCATAATGCCGTGGCTTTCTTCCTTACCACACCTTTCCTGGGCCTTATGTACTATTTCGTTCCCAAAGCCGCGAACAGACCGGTCTATTCTTATCGGTTGTCTATAGTACACTTCTGGTCACTGATCTTTATCTATATCTGGGCTGGACCCCATCACCTTCTTTATTCTTCCCTTCCTGACTGGGCACAAAATTTAGGCGTTGCTTTTTCAGTAATGCTTATTGCACCTTCATGGGGAGGTATGATCAACGGTCTGCTAACGCTGCGAGGGGCATGGGATAAGGTCCGAACAGATCCCACTCTTAAGTTCATGGTGGTGGCTATTACAGGATATGGTATGGCCACATTTGAAGGACCGATGTTATCATTGAAGAACGTCAACGCCATTGCGCATTTTAGTGACTGGGTTATTGCACACGTTCACGTTGGAGCACTTGCATGGAACGGTTTCCTAACATTCGGTATGGTATACTGGCTTGTACCCAAGATGTTCAAAACACGTTTGCACTCGGTTCCAATGGCTAATTTCCATTTCTGGATAGGCACACTGGGAATTATACTCTATGCACTACCCATGTATGTTGCAGGTTTTACTCAGGCACTGATGTGGAAAGACTTTAACCCCGATGGTACCCTGGTATACGGAAATTTCCTTGAAACTGTAACCCAAATTATTCCAATGTACTGGATGAGGGCCATTGGCGGTACTATGTATATCGTTGGATTTGTCGTAATGCTCTACAATATAGCTGTAACCGTTAGAGCGGGAAGCAGGGTAGAAGACGAACTTGCAGAGGCCCCAGCGCTTACAAGAGTAACACCCAGGCGGACTGCGGGAGAAACCTATCATACTTGGTTGGAACGCAAACCTATTCAATTGACCATTTTTGCTACAATTGCTATTCTGATAGGAGGTATTGTACAAATAATACCAACTATTCTCGTCGAGTCTAATATTCCGACCATTACTAGTGTTAAACCCTATACCCCTCTGGAATTAGAGGGACGAGACCTCTATATAAGGGAGGGCTGTGTTGGTTGCCATTCGCAGATGATAAGACCTTTCAGAAGTGAGGTTGAGCGCTATGGCGAATACGCCAAGGCCGGTGAATTTGTATATGACCATCCTTTCCTCTGGGGCAGTAAAAGGACCGGACCAGACTTACTTCGTGTTGGAGGTAAGTATTCAGATAGCTGGCATCTGAATCATTTTTACGATCCACAAAGCACTTCTTCAGGCTCAATCATGCCGGCCTATCAATGGCTTGTGAGAAATAAACACGATCGAAGTGCTATTGAGGACAAAATGAGAGCCATGGTAAGCCTCGGTGTTCCTTATTCTGAAGAAGAAATAGCGAATGCGACGGCATCTATGGAAGCTCAAGCACTACAGATTGAAAAGAACCTTTATACCGATCCCGAATTTGTCAGGTCTTATGAGGCCGACAAGAAATATGCTCAGGAGAATGGCCTGGATTTCGTAGAAATGCGAGATCGGGAGATTGTTGCCATGATCGCATACTTGCAACGGCTCGGTACAGATATCAAGGTAGAAGATCCAGACAACTTGCTAACAGAAAATAAATAGACTATGCTCAAATTTATCAAGAATCATATGGAAAGCATGGATGGAATTGCCACCTACCCCATGATATCCCTCCTCATATTTTTTGTCTTTTTTGTGGTGCTTTTTTGGTGGGTATTTACCGCCTCCAGAAAGCACATAAAAGATATGAGTGAATTACCATTAGACGAAAATCAACCTAAACCGTAAAATCAATGAAAAATATGTCGCCTTGGTGGATCAGGATCCCAGTTGTATTCTTCATCATCTTTGCCTTGATGGAATACTTCATCGATTCCGGAGATAAACCCGCCTTTCTTGAATATCCGATCACACAGTTCTTTCTGCTATTGGTACTTATGATATTAATAGCGATAGAAATCATATTAAAATCCATTGAGAACGTTCTTTTTCAATCACTTTCTGAGGAAGCTAAAGAAAGATACCTGAGTGCCAAGTCAAAGTCTTGGGAGTGGGCGTGGGGCAGAAGGATGTATTTAAAACTGCTTGGCTCCAAACCTATTGAAGAAGAAGGTGAGATTATCATAGATCACAATTACGATGGTATAAAGGAATTAGACAACAAATTACCTCCCTGGTGGGTCTACTTGTTCTATGCCACCATAATATTTGGAGTAGTGTATCTGGCGCGTTTCCATATTTTCGGTGGCTACGACCAGGATTTGGAATATGAACGGGAAGTTGCCGCTGCACAGGCTGCAATTGAGGAATACAAAAAGACAGCCAAAGACCTCGTCGATGTAAATACGGTAGTACTGCTAACAGAGGCTTCAGACCTCAATGCCGGTAAAGCTATTTTTGAAGTAAACTGCGTTGTTTGCCACATGGCTGACGGAGGTGGCGGTATTGGGCCCAACCTTACTGACGAGTACTGGATTAGTGGAGGAGGAATAAAAAATGTCTTTAACACAATTTCTGAAGGCGGTAGAGCTGGAAAGGGCATGGTAGCGTGGAAACAAACGCTCAAACCGGCAGAGATGGCGCAGGTAGCAAGTTACCTGCTCACCTTCCAGGGTACTACCGCGGCCAATCCTAAAGCTCCTGAAGGAGAAATTTGGGTGGATCCGGATGCACCTCCGACAGATAGTGTTCCGGCAGAAGATATGCAAGAACAGGAAGTAGATTCCACGTCGGTGGTTGCCAATTAACCAGGCCATTCAGTTAATAAACTGGGCAGAAAATGGAAGAGAAATTCAGGGACTCCATAGCAACCATCAATGAAGAAGGCAAGCGAGCCTGGATCTATCCAAAGAAACCCAGTGGCAGGTACTATGACTACCGTAAGTGGGTGAGCTACGGCTTATTGATCTTCCTAATTGCATCACCCTTATTTAAGGTCAATGGGAATCAGTTCCTGATGTTCAATGTGCTGGAACGGCGTTTCAATATTTTTGGCATTCCCTTTTGGCCCCAGGACTTCCATCTCTTTGTAGTCTTCATGATAATTGGGGTCATCTTTATAGCATTGTTCACAGTAGCTTATGGACGATTATTCTGTGGTTGGATGTGTCCTCAAACCATTTTTATGGAAATGGTATTCCGAAGGATCGAGTATTGGATTGACGGGGATCGGGGTGCACAGATCAGATTGGCAAAAATGCCGTGGAATGCCACTAAAATTAGAAAGAGGGTATTGAAGTGGACCATCTTTTTTATCATATCATTTTTTATATCCAATATTTTCCTCGCATATCTTATCGGGACGGATGAATTATTAAGGTATATCACAGCAGGTCCTGCAGCGCACCCCAATACTTTTGTTTCTCTCATGATTTTTACCGGGGTGTTCTATTTCATCTTTGCCTGGTTCAGGGAACAGGTTTGTATTATCGCTTGTCCCTACGGCCGTATGCAGGGTGTACTGCTTGATAATAAATCGATTGTGGTAGCATATGACCACAAGCGAGGCGAGGGTTCCCAGGGTAGGAAAAAGTTCAGAAAGAATGAGGATAGGGAAGCATTAGGTCATGGAGACTGTATCGATTGTTTCCAATGTGTGCATGTATGTCCGACTGGGATCGATATCCGCGACGGTACCCAATTGGAATGCGTCAACTGCACCGCCTGTATAGACGCCTGTGATGAGATCATGGAAAAGGTGAACCTGCCCAAAGGACTGATCCGCTATGCTAGCGAAGACAATATCGTCAAAAAGTCTAAGTTCACCTTTACGCCAAGACTCAAAGGGTATACTGCAGTTCTGACCATTCTGATCGGCGTACTGATAGGGATGATGTTTTTGCGCAATGATCTTGAGGCCAATATCCTGAGATTGCCTGGTCAGCTTTACGAACGAAAGGAAGGGAATATTATCAGCAATGTCTATACGTATAAAGTGGTTAACAAGACAAACAAGGATATAGCCGATGTTAGTTTTAGACTGCTATCTCATAAAGGAACCATTGAGGTGGTTACACGTGAAAGATTCATAGTCCCGGCACAGGAATTGACAGAAGGAACTCTGTTTATCGAAATTAACAATGCCGGACTGGATGGTGATAAAGACCAGCTCAAGATAGGGGTTTATAGTGGCGATGATTTAATAGAGACAACTACTGCCAGATTCTTGGCACCGAGGAATTATAATTGAACGAGTTATCATGAAAATAAATTGGGGAACAGGAATAGTACTTGCTTTTATAGGCTTTATCGGATTCATCCTATATTTTGTCTTTCTCGCAAGTACTGAAGGTAAGGCAGACCATCACTTGGTCACGGATGAATATTACCAGGAGGAACTGGCTTATCAAAAAGAGATAGATGCCACCCAAAACGCCATGGAATACGCTGGCCAATTCAAATACGAGGTTACGGATGAAGGCTTGCGAATTACAATTCCTGAGGCCTTAAGAAAACAGAATACTCAAGGTACAGTGTTCCTATACAGACCATCCAATAAACACTTGGATTTCAACTTAACCATAAGTTTGTCCAATTCACATTTGCTCATACCTGACAAACGTTTGTTGGGTGGTCGATGGAACATTAAGATCCGGTGGGATTACGAGGGAAAAGACTATTTGGTCAAGAAAAAGATCACATACTGATTTATGCTTTATTCGGCTTTGGTTCTGGGTTTATTGGGAAGTCTCCACTGTTTAGGCATGTGTGGGCCCATTGCCTTTATGTTGCCGGTCGATCACTCAAGCAAGCTTAAAAGCAGCTTACAGTCGGTCACGTATCACCTTGGGAGAATCTTTGCTTACGGACTTCTTGGACTGCTGTTTGGCCTTCTAGGCAAAGGACTGAACCTCTTCGGAACACAGCAGAAACTCTCTATAATTATTGGAGTAGCTATGATTCTCCTCGTAATTATCCCATATAACAAACTTGGGGAAAAAACTTTAGCGCGCCCTATATACAAGGTAATTTCAAGTCTGAAGAATGCGCTGGGTGCCTCACTTAAAAAAAAGACGGCCGATACCTTTTTGACCATCGGATTCCTGAATGGTTTCCTGCCCTGCGGATTGGTCTATATGGCGCTGTTGGGCGCTACTGCCATGGCTGGCCCCTGGCAAGGTTTTATCTACATGGCCGTATTCGGACTGGGAACTATTCCCTTGATGACGTTCGCCATTTTTTTTGGCAAAGTGATAAAGTCGTCATTTAAAAATAAGATCCGTCGTCTGGTGCCTGTATTTGTAGTGATAATCGGAGTACTGTTCATATTAAGAGGAATGGGGCTTGGTATCCCTTATGTTTCCCCTAAGGTCGCCAACAATATGGATAATACAGCTGTAGAATGTCATGATCACCCCTAATAGAACTGTGGAATCAATGCTTAATAAAAATAAAAAATAAATGAGAATAGTAAGTGCTGAAGAAGCTGCCGCCGTTGTTCAATCTGGTAACCGTATTTTCTTGCAAGGCGCTGCAATGACTCCCAATACACTCATCAATTCTGTATGTGAGCGATACAAGGAGTTAAAAGATGTAGAGGTTATATCCATCCACACTGAAGGAGATGTGAAGTATGCTATGGAACCCTACAAGCATTCATTTAAAATAAACAGCTGTTTCGTTGGTGGCAATGTAAGAAAAGCAGTAAACACAAATCAGGGGGATTATATACCTATTTTCCTAAGTGAGATCCATTTGCTCTTCAGAAGAAATATTCTACCATTGGATGTTGCCGTGGTACAGGTAAGCCCTCCAGACAAACATGGATATTGTTCTTTAGGTGTATCAGTGGATATTGTTATCCCAGCTATTCAGAAAGCCAAGAAAGTGATCGCTCAGGTTAATCCACAAGTACCGAGAACACATGGCGATGGAATCATTCACCGCGATAAGATCGACCTGGCCATTGAAGTGGATAAGTCTATACATTTACATCCTATGGGCCATATCTCAGAAATTGAACACGAAATAGGTAGGAATGTGGCCGAACTCATTGATGATGGGGCTACGCTACAGTTGGGAATAGGGAATATCCCGAATGCCGTACTAACGAATCTCATGAATCATCAAAGGCTTGGTGTGCATACAGAAATGTTTTCCGATGGCCTTTTACCCTTAGTAGAAAATGGGAATATTACTGGTGAAGAGAAAGAAATGAAGACCAACAAAATTGTTACCGCCTTCGCAGCCGGTTCCCAAAATCTATACGACTTTGTTGATGATAATCCTTTGGTGCATTTTAAGGAAGCGGCCTACACCAACGATACGAGGGTCATCGCGCAAAATCCCAAGGTGACTGCTATCAACAGTGCCATTGAAATTGACCTCACGGGTCAGGTTTGTGCAGACAGTCTGGGTACCCGTCAGTTTTCTGGAGTTGGTGGCCAAATGGATTTTATCCGTGGTGCTACCAAATCTGTTGGTGGTAAACCAATAATAGCCATCACATCTGCAACTCCTAAGGGTATATCAAAAATTACTCCCGTCTTAAACCAGGGAGCGGGTGTTACTACTACCAGGGCACACGTTCATTACGTGGTCACGGAATATGGTGTAGTAAATTTATTTGGGAAAAATCTCTATGAGAGGGCCAAAGCACTTGTGTCAATTGCTCACCCCGATCACCAGGAAGCTCTGGACCGAGCTGCATTTGAAAGATTTGGACGTGAATAGAAATTTATGAATCTCGAGAAGTATATAGACCATACGCTGCTAAAGCCTACCGCCACCGAGGAAGAGATCCAAAGGCTCTGTAAGGAGGCCAGGACTTATGAATTCTGCGCAGTATGTGTAAATTCATGCTATATTCCATTGGCAGCAGAATTGATGCAAGGTTCAAAAGTTAAAATTGCAGCTGTGGTAGGTTTCCCTTTAGGTGCTATGTCTACGGAAGCTAAACTGTTTGAGGCTAAGTATTGCCTTGATCATGGTGCCAGTGAGATCGATGTGGTCATGAACCTGGGTTGGTTTAAATCAGGATTTACCAATAAGGTGGTAGATGAACTGATTGCTTTAAAGCGAGCGATGGGAAATGCTGTACTTAAGGTGATCATAGAGACATGTTATCTAACTGAGGAGGAAATTGTTACGGCCTGTAAACTGGTAGTTGAATCTGGCGCTGATTTTGTGAAAACTTCTACCGGGTTTGGCCCTGGAGGAGCTACTTTTAAAGATGTGGCACTTATGCGACAAGCGGTAGGTGATACAATCAAAATAAAGGCCTCAGGCGGAATCAGAGATAGAGAAACTGCCATTAAGTATATTGAGATGGGTGTTTCGAGGTTAGGCACTTCATCAGGTGTCAAAATAATCTAATTAATATTCAACAGTATATGAGTGCACATATCGATGCCAAGAAAGGTGAAATAGCCGAAATAGTATTACTCCCGGGAGATCCCTTAAGAGCCCGCTGGATCGCAGAAACTTTCTTGAACAATAGTAGGTGTTATTCTGAGGTAAGGGGCATGTTAGGCTTTACCGGCACCTTTAAGGGAACAAAAATCTCTGTCCAGGGGAGTGGGATGGGTATTCCTACTACCCTGATCTATACTCATGAACTCATACATGAATACGGGGTTAAAAAAATCATTAGGGTAGGCACTGCCGGTTCTTACCAGGAGGATGTTAAAATACGGGATATAGTATTAGCCATGTCTGCTTCAACATCTTCCTCTGTCAACGATGCACCTTTCAACTATCAATCCTATGCGCCTACTGCAAGTTTCGATCTTTTCATAAAAGCCGTGAAATATGCAGAAGCGAATGATATTTCATTCAAAGCCGGAAATATCCTTTCAGAGGACAAATTCTATAATGAGGATCCGGACCGTTACAAACTCTGGGCTTCGTACGGTGTTCTATGTGCAGAAATGGAGAGCGCAGGCCTCTACACAATTGCCTCAAAAAACAATGTCGAAGCATTGAGCATTCTCACGATCTCAGACTCAAAGGTGACTGGAGAGCACTGCACTCATGAGGAAAGAGAGCATGGCTTTGAACAGATGGTAAACATGGCACTCGCCATCGTAACTTGACATTAATACAAGGATATATTGACTTTTAATCACCTAGATGATCTCTCAGTAAGCGCTTACTTTTCAGATTGCGGAAATTTCCGTTATAGAATGGATATAGTGGACGGAAATAGCAAGGGCTCCAAGACCATTTGCGTGGTAATGCAGAATCCTAGTGAAGCTGATACAGAAAAGGCCGATAAGTCTGTTCAGTTTTTAGAAAGACTTGTTTTCAAAACAGATTGCGAAGTTCTTGAGGGTGTATCCAGGATGATCATCGTGAACCAGTTTGCCTTTATTCAAAAAAAGGGTTTTAAGGGATTTAAAGAACATGTAGGAGATGATAACGATCGAATCATCCGGGAATCTGTCCTGGAATCCGATATTGTACTTATCGCCTGGGGTAAAATCAATCCTTTCCCCAAACGAAAAGAAGCTATTTTCCAAATAGTAGCAGATTGTGGCAATAAGATCTTATTGGAGACCAAGAAACATCCCTCCAGAGGATTCTATAAAGACTTCATACAACCAATTTTAGTTCCTCAAGACTCCTAAAAGTCTTTTTTATTGGCTTTCCGAATGTAAATGTAAGCGGGCACCAAGGTCCAAATAACCAACATCAATAAAGATATACCAAAACCGAGATAGGTGCCGAAAAACGATTTGAAAACGGCTCCTGTATATCCTAATAAGGCCGAAATATCCAATTTGAGCAGGATAAGCGTTCTAGACAGATCTATTGGATTCAAAAGAGTAGCTGTCAACGAAAAAGTATCCAACGGATATTCTTCAAAAATGATAAGAGAGAGCAGGAATATTCCATCATAGAGTACGGCAAAGAACAACCACATTAGAATGGCATAACCAAATCCTTTGATACGGTTCTCATTATAGATGGCAATATCTAGCGAAAGTGCCGTAAAAATAAAGGTCAGAAATGCACCTGTGTAAAGCAACAGAGCAAAATTCCAGATAGCTGTGCTTTTAAATAGTCCATAGAACACAAAAGGAATGCCGAGGCCTATGATGAGACTCAATGTCAACGAACCGGCCACTCCTAAATACTGTCCTAAAAAAATGGATGAGCGCTTAATAGGCTGTGCTATAAGCAGTTCAGTAAATTCCCTTGAGTTATAGTAATACATGACCCCGAAAATAGTTCCGATCAGCGGTACAAGTACGATGATTATATTCATTAAGGTGATCACGGCTTTGGAGAGGTCATTGTTGAGAAACAACAAGGTAAATCCAAGGGCGAGATAAAAAAGTAAATACACATAACTCCAACGGCTGCGCACTAAATCATAAAAGCTGTATTTTAAGATCTTAAGCATGGTTTGGGACTTTAGAAATAGTGGCTATGGCGTGTTCGAAATCAGATTGTTCAGTGCGTTTTGTCAATTCCTTTATACTACCCTGAAAATAAATCTTTCCTTCAAGCAGATAGACAATTTCGTCGGCCATCTCCTCCACAAAATCCATGATGTGTGTAGTGATCAGGATCACCTTCCCCTTGGCTTTCTCTTCCAGGATCAGCCTCTTAAGCACGATCAGGGCCGCAGGATCCAATCCTGCGGTGGGTTCATCCAAAATTAGGAGCTGACTATTAAACATCAGGGCTATTACTATATTGACTTTCTGTTTGGTACCGCCTGAAAGATTGGCAAGCTTTTGATTGAGAAATGGTTCCAGGCGAAATAGTTCAATCAGTCTCGTTTCATCGGAATGATTTCTTCTAAGATCCTTGATC
>JAAUXZ010116901.1_pt1 | contig 14437 bp, 15 predicted proteins | sample 7278131 | NCBI WGS metagenome assembly JAAUXZ01 (sample SAMN14350119, study PRJNA611818) | marine sediment metagenome | isolation source: surface marine sediment (3m) | place: French Polynesia: Moorea | collected 2018-08
AGTGCACCGGGATGATTGCGGCGAGGCGACGCATTCGGAACTCGTGCATCGCGAAGTTGATCGTGGCGGCGTCGTTAACCACGGGCCGACGGAACAACGAATCCGAGAGCGATGGCCGTGAAAAGAAGCCGTCAATCAGCACCTGCGTTTCGCCGTCGTCGAAGAGCAGCGTGGTCACGCCGAGCCAGGTCACGACGACCGAGGCCGAGTTCTCAGGCGGCGGCGGGGCGAACGCCCAGCCCGTGCTCTCCATCGTCGGTCGGTCCCGCCACAGCCACACCGCGATCATCGCGATGACGACAATCACGGCTATGACGACCGTGGCAGCCTGTATGACGCGGATTCGCCACATAGAAGCTAGCTAACCACCCACCCCGCGGCACGCCCGGCCCAGGGCGCGACGTAGTTGCCCAGTGCGTAGCCGAGCAACGCGAGCAGGACCGAGGCAGGCACGAGGCTCGGCCTGTGGTGGGCTGCGACGATGGGTGCGGACGCTGCGGCGCCAATGTTGGCCGCTGATGCTATCGCGACGCTATGCACGTCGACACGGAACAGCCAGGCACCGCCGAGCATGAACAGGCCGTGGATGAAGATCCAGATGAATGCACCGAGGACGAAGACGGGGGCATCGCCGAGGCCCGAAAGTTCTGCGCGCGCACCCATGCCGGCGACAAAAATGTAGACAAGTGCCGTGCCCAGCGCGGTTGAATTCGGTAAGTCTGAAACCCGGGTGGTCGACAGCACCAGCGCGATGGTCGTGACGAGCAGTATGCGCACCGTTGTCTCGGAAAAGACGTCGGCGAGCGCCGTGTTCTCCGCGATCCAGACGGTAAGGCCCGGCGCCAGCGCGTGGCCGATCGCCGCTACGCCGATCACGACCGCAGCCAGGTAGAGGTACTCCGGCATCGTCGGTGCTCTGTCTTCCTCGACGTGCATTTCGGCGGCAGCGTCCATCGCGGCCAGTCTCTCCGCGGGCACTCTCGCCCACGCGTTGAACTTATCGGCAAAGTCGCGCGACATCAGCAACAGGGGTAGCCACACCAGGTAAATCACGTTGTCAGCGACGATCGCGAGTCCGAGTTGTGCCGGAGGGGTCTTTAGCATCTCCGCTGTTGCGAGCATGTTCGCGGTACCGCCGATCCAGCTACCCGCCAGCGCGCCAAAACCTGTCCATGCGTCGTCGGGTAACCATTGGTGAACTGCGGCATAGGAAACGACGCAGCCAACAAACACGCCAGCGGTGCCCATCAACATGACGAGCACGCCCTTACCCATAATTCTGACGACGGCCGGTATGTCGACCTTGATGAGCATCAGCACGATGAACACGGGCAGCGCATACTTGCTAAGGCCCGAGTAAATAATCGAGGAGCTCGGGATCACCGTGTAGCCGCCGATAGCGAGATTGCTCAGCACAACCGGGGTAGCGTAAATAAACAGCAGCGGCGGGACGTACTGGAAGAATTTTGCCGCCGTTACCTGCGCCAGCAGGAAGAAGAACGCGGCCACGACGCACAGTACAGCCAGTACGCCAATGGGTGATGTTATTAGTATGTTATCCATGCAGCGCGCCTCAGCCCGATGTTCGCGACCGAGTATAAAGCATCGGTTGCAGGGAGGCGTGTCGTCGAACGACTAGCCGAAGCTGATCTGCGCGGCGAAGTCCTTGCGCGCCGCCGCGTCCCGCAGCACGGCAGCGTTGACTGTCAGCCAGACGGCGTCCCAGTCCTCGATGCGGCTCGGGCCGAATACGTGTTTTGCAACGTAGCTCTCGAGATCGCGAACGTGAATGACGTTTTTCGGCGGTGGTGATGTGAACTCAACTGAACCCGTGAAAATGACCAGGTTGTCGACAGGTACGTCAGGCACGACCTTACGCAGTGCGCGCGTGCGACCCTCGTTCTGAATCAGCGGGTTCAGGAAACGACGACGCTGGGTGCCATCGACGTTGGTCCATTGCGCCTCGTCTTCGCCACCGAACACGATGCCATTGAAATGCTTGGTCTGGATGCAGAGGATGCCGCCCGCGGTCAGGATTGCATGATCAATTTTCGAAAGCCCGCCGTAGGCGCCCGGCAGGATGAAGTCATGCAAGACGTCGGGGCTGCGTTTGGCCAGCGCCCGGCGAATCCTGATCTGTCCGATTCTCCCCGTCACCCAGTGTGCGAGCTGATTTGCCACAGAGCGAAAGACGAGCGTCAGCAGCAGCGCCGCCGCGATCGTAAAGAGGAAGAAGGCCGGACCGACACCCGTGATTCCGGTCGGTGCACCCGCGTCGGCTGCTAATGCGGGCAGCGTAATAAGCGGCGTGCTCGTGATGATTCTGCGGACCGGTTTCGACATAAGGCAAAGGATATGCCTGACGGGGTGCCCCCGAAAGCCTACCAGGTCACGTTTTGGTGCTTTTCCCCGGGTAGGCGAGGTAATAACCGTCGATTTCGGCGACTCTGATGGGTGTTTCGTAGATCATCGACAGGCGATCGGCCGTCAGAACGTCCTGTTTGCTGCCGTCCGCGACAATACGACCCTCATTGAGCAGGACAACCCGGTCGACTTCGGGCGGAATCTCGTTGAGATGGTGCGTGACAATGACGATGTTGCGTCCTGCCCTCGCGAGTTCACGAATCCTCTCGAGGTAATCGAAACTGGCTGCGAAATCGAGCCCCGCGGTCGGTTCGTCGAGAATCAGGGTATGCGGCCGATGCACGAGGGCGCGGGCCAGGAGACAACGTCGTTGCTGGCCCGTCGACATTGACTTGAGCGGTGTCGCCGCGAGGCCGCCGACTCCAAGTTCGTCGAGCGTGTCGCGCGCCGCGGCAACCTGCTCTTCCTCCACGCGGTTGGCCAGAACGCCGTGGACCCCGATGCTTGAATGGAATCCCGAAACGACGACTTCGAGTGCCGTTGTGGTCGGCGTGTAGCGCTGCTGCAGATCCTGTGAAACGACGCCAATGTGTTTCCTGAGCTCCCAGACATTCCACGTGTCACGTCCGAGGATGCGGAACACCGCGTCGTCCTTCGCCACCGGGTAGAGCTCGCGGTTGATCGCCTTGAGCAGCGTGGTCTTACCTGCGCCGTTCGGGCCCACGATCGCGACGCGTTCGTGTTGTTCGATCACGAGATCGAGGCTGTCGAAGACGCGCGTTGTGCGACGCCAGATCGTGGCATTGCGAATCTCGACAAGCGGTGCTTCAGGCTTCATGCGTTTTCCAACCACCGCGCCGGAACACGATGATGCTCATGATGGTCAGCAACGATTCTGCCACGACTTCAGCGATGAAGACGCCGTTCGCTTCCAGCGGTGTTCTCGTCGCGAGCATGAAAGCGAGCGGTATCTGCACCAGCCAGAACGCAATGAGGTTGAGTGTCATCGGCGTTTCGGTGTCGCCCGCGCCATTCATTGCCTGGACGATAACCATGCCGATCGCGTACAGCGGGAACCCGATTGCGATGATGCGCAGGCAGTTGGTGCCGAGTCGCAGCACTTCCGGATCGAGTGCGAACCAGCCGGTGATCGTATGGGCGAATACAAACATGATGACCGCCGCAACGGTCATGAAGATGACGTTGTACTTTGCAGCACGCCAGGCCGAGGTTTCGGCCCGTTCGGGCTGGCCGGCGCCGAGATTCTGGCCGACGAGTGTGGCCGCGGCATTGCCAAGGCCCCAGGCCGGCAGGAACGTGAACTCCATCATGCGCAGCGCGATGGTGTAGGCGGCGATCGCGGAACTGCCGAACATTGCGATGATGCGCATCAGCGCGATCCAGCTGGCCGTCGCAATCAGGAACTGGCCAATACCGCCGAAGGAGATGCGCACCATGCGCCAGGCGAGGGCGCCATGAAAGCGCAGATGCTTCGCGGCGAAGTGCAGGCGCCCGCGACCGTTTAGCAGATACCAGAGCTGGTAAGCGACGCCAATACCACGACCAATTGTCGTCGCGACGGCAGCACCCGTGACACCCATCTCCGGGAAGGGTCCCAGCCCGAAGATGAAGCAGGGGTCGAGAATGATGTTGATGCCATTCGCGATCCAAAGGGATCGCAATGCGACCGTGGCATCGCCTGCGCCACGGAACGCCGCGTTCAGCAGGAACAGGTAGACGATGCTGAATGAGCCGCCCAGGAGTACCGCGGTGAAGCCCGTTCCCTGTTTGATGACGCCTTCCGACGCACCCATGAGTACGAGCAGGTCGCGAGCATAGGTAACACCCAGAATGCCGATGACGATTGACAGCAACAGGCCGACCCAGATGGACTGGCCGGTCACGCGCGCCGCGCCCTCGACGTCCTGTGATCCGATGCGCCGTGAGACCATCGCGGTTATGCCCATGCCGAGGCCTATAGCGATCGCGTACAGAACCGTGACAAGCGCTTCGGTAATGCCAACAGCGGCGACCGCATCAGTGCCGAGCCGTGAGACGAACGCGATGTCGACGACGGCGAAGATCGACTCCATCGCCATCTCGAGCATCATCGGGACGGCGAGCAGCCCGAGGGCACGATTAATCGGACCGCTGGTAAATTCTTCGTCGTTGTCGCGCAGCGCTTCGCGCAGGAATTCGCGGGTCCTTTGCCACAGACCCGCCTGTGTCGGCGCGTCGCTCATTGCGGTGCTATGCTGCCGGTTCTACCGCGCTGTGATGCAACGTCGATGCCCAAGAGCCTGATCCTCATACTGATCATGATCGCTGCGATCATCGTCTACACCATTGCCAAGGTGATCAACTACAACCGCCTAAGTGAACAGCAATGGAAGGAAGTGGACAAGAGCAAGCTCAAGGAGTGGGACGACGAGGACGATTGGGACTGACGTCAGCGATTCGCGCGGTCACAGCAGCACAATTGGATTACACTAGGTCCAAATAGAGTACTTCAGGATCAGCATATGGTGACAGTCAGGCTCAAGCACCAGGAATTTTTCCTGGCGCTGCTCGCGAGCGCTTTGCTGCTCGGTGGCTGCGACAGATCGGCCGATACCAGCGACGAATCCGACAAGGCAGCAGGCCGTGAGAACGTCGAGGCGATGGCCCGTGAGCATGCCGAGGACACGACCGAGCCCAGCCCGGCAGCTGAGCAAGCGCCGAGCCGCCCCGTCATATCCGATCCAAAGCTGCCCTATGCCGAGGTTAACAACGAGCTGGTCTACGGCTACTTCAGTGCGCCGGCCGATGTTTTCGAGCCGCTGCCTGCGCTCATCGTGATCCACGAATGGTGGGGACTGAACGACAATGTACGGGCGATGGCGGATCGTCTCGCCGCCGAGGGCTACATGGTGTTGGCGGTCGACCTCTACGGCGGGAAGACCGCTGAGACGCCCGGGGATGCCCGCAAACTCATGCTCGAGGTCGTCGAGGATTCCGACGCCGCGCTCAAGAACCTGCAAATGGCCTGGGACTTCCTGAACACGGCCGGAGCGCCGCGCATTGGTTCGCTCGGCTGGTGCTTCGGTGGGGCCTGGTCGCTGAATTCGGCACAGTTGCTTGGTGAGGAGCTTGATGCCGCCGTCATCTATTACGGCCGGGTTTCCGACGATGAGGAGAAGCTCGCCGCGGTCAGCGCGCCGATTCTCGGTCTGTTCGCCGGTGAGGACAGCAGTATCAAGGTCGATTCGGTCAACGCATTCGGCGATGCGCTCGATCGGCTCGAGAAACACAACGAGATTCACATCTACCCCGGGGTTGGCCATGCGTTCGCCAACCCGACCGGCCGCAACTACAACGCGGAGGCTGCCGAGGATGCCTGGGAAAAGACGCTCGACTTCCTGTCGCGCTACATGTCGTCGCCGGCTGAGGAATCCTCTGACGCGTCCTGAGTGTCGTCGGTTGCGGGTCTCTCGCAGTCCAGTCTGAGCTGCAGCGGGGCGCTCGCGAAGTGCATCGTTGACACACCGTCCTTCTCGCAGCGCAATGAAGCGTGCGCCGTTACGAATCCCGGGACGAGCAGTTCGTTTATAGAGTTGTCATCGTCTCTGATGCAGAACTGACGTGAGGCCGCCAGTGCCAGTTGGCGCGGCGGCACAGCGAGCGTAGTCTCAATGGCGCGCTGGCCATCGAGTTGTTCCGCGTTTCTCGATTCGAACGTGTCCGAGATGCTAAGTGTCAGCGACGTCGGCGTGCCGCTGCAGCGAATCGCCGCACGCAGCCCGAATTCGATGGTTGGGAGATTGACGAGCCGCAAGCGGGCGTTGCGCGGTGCGACGCTCACGCGGGATTCCTGGGCAGCAATCACCACGGTGCTGTCTGCCACGGCCGCATCTGCGACGAGCAATACGGTCGCAAGCAGCGCTAGAATGGGAACCCCTTGCTGATTCATCGGCCTAAGGCTACGGCAAGGCACAGCAAAAACGAAGGTCCAGCGGGTTGATCAGGAAAGCAGTTCATTTCACGTACAAGGCGGCACGTCGCATCGTTGTCGGTGTTGTGGGCGTGACTGTACTGTTGATTGGCGTCGTCATGATCGTGACACCGGGTCCTGCACTCGTCGTCATTCCGGTTGGCCTTGCGATACTGAGTATCGAGTTCACGTGGGCAAGAATCTGGCTCAAACGACTGCGCGAATCGATCAGCACGCGCGCCAATAATAGTCTCGGGCAGCGCGCCGAGGCTCACCGCGAACGCGTTGCAAACGACTGAATTCCTTTCTCAAAAAAAGAAAGGGCGCCGGAGAACCGGCGCCCCAGTAGATGCGGCAGGGGGGGAATTGCCGCCGGGCCACAAGGCCCGCTAACGCCGAACTCAGCCGGCGCGTTTTCCGGTCTGGCCTGCCAGGTCGTCAGGGGGGAGAGAAGAACCTGGCCGGCATTTGACCGGAAGGGGATTGTGCAAGCGAGGTTTACTTATCGCTTGCTATCAGCGTGGATTTGGCGTCTTCGTGTCGGATTTCAAGGTCCGTTAGCACATCCATTGCGAGTGACTCAGCAGCACGGGCTGCAGAGTATTCGCTGGCTTCTTCCGCGATTTTGAGCGCGCTGGCAGCCGCATCAGCAGCGACTACCGTGTTGTTGACGTCCCGGGTTTCCTTTGCAAGGGCATCTTCCGCGGCAAAGGAAACGCCGATCAGGACGACCACTGCGCCAAGCAGCGCCAGGTGGTTTTCCAGATTCCTCAGTTTCATCGTCGTTTCCTCAATCAAGTGTCAATTCTGCGTCGGCCTTACGACCGTCTACACTCCCCCTATTGCACGAGGCGTGCCAACTTGATAAATACATATAATTCAATTACTTAACGCAAAATATGTACTCACGAAATTCCGTAAATTACGAAAAACCGTGAGACAATTTACGGAATTTCGTATAAACTTCGGGAATGATTACCCCACAAGACTATGAATGGCTGTTTCGTAAGGCGCCGGTCATGTCGACGTCGATCGCCGAGGACGGCACCTACCTCGACGTCAACGACGCCATGCTCGAGCGTCTCGGCTACGCGCTTGACGAGATGATTGGCAAACGGCCGGAGGATTTCGTCACGCCGGAGACGGCGGAACGCATCGTGGAAGAGCTGCGCCCGGCCATGCGACGTCGCGGCAAACTCGAGAATACGCCGGTAAGTTTTGTCACAGCGACTGACGAGATCGTCGATTGCATCACCAATGCGTTCATCGAATACGACCGCGAAGGTGAGTTCGTTAGGACTATCGCGATGTATACCGAGGTGTCGGACCAGGCGCGTGCGAACTTCAAGTACCGCACTCTCTACCGCTCAACGCCCGCCATGTTGCACACGGTCGACGGCGACGGTCGCATCGTGACGGTTACGGATCATTGGCTCAACAAACTCGGCTTCACGCGCGACGAAGTACTTGGACGCCCGATTACAGACTTCATGAGCGTTGCGGATCAACGCAAGTATCGGGATGGTCGTCTGCAGGAACTCATCGGCGAAGGCGATTTCAATAATCTCGAACGGCAGATGGTGACGAAAGACGGTATGACGATTGACCTTGTCATGTCCGCGATTTCACACCACGGCGAGGACGGCGACGTTGACCGTATGCTGGTCGCGTCCAAGGACGTCACGGCGCGAAATCGGGCGGAGCGTGAACTGCGCCGTACGCTTGCCGAGAATGCGCGCCTGCGTGAGGAATTGCAGCTCGAGCGCGACTACCTGCGCGAAGAGGTGAATGTCGCAATGAACTTCGGGCGCATTGTCGGTACGAGTCAGTCTCTGCGACGCATGCTTAAACGAGTTGAAGCCGTTGCCGAAACGCCGGCCAGTGTGCTGCTACAAGGCGAATCCGGCGTCGGCAAGGAACTCGTCGCACGCGCTATTCACAATCGCAGTCCGCGCGCCGATGGGCCGCTCGTCAAAGTTAACTGCGCATCGATTCCGAAAGAGCTGTTTGAAAGCGAATTCTTCGGTCATGTGAAAGGTGCGTTCACAGGCGCCCATCGCGATCGCATCGGTCGATTCCAGCTCTCTGACGGTGGCACGATCTTTCTCGACGAGGTCAGCGAAATTCCGATGGAGCTTCAGGGCAAGCTGTTGCGTGTACTCCAGGAGAGCGAGTTCGAGCGCGTCGGCGATGATGTAACGCGTTCCGTTGATGTGCGCGTTATTGCCGCGACCAATCGCAATCTGGAAAAGCTCATCGTTGATGGCGACTTTCGGGAAGATCTTTTCTATCGCCTTAGCGTATTCCCGGTCGAGGTTCCCCCTTTGCGCGACCGCGGCGATGACATCGTGCAGCTAGCGCAGCATTTTCTCGAGCAAACCTGCCAGGACTTCGGTCGCGAGCAAATGACGCTGACGCGCAGCCAGGCCGCCAATCTCAGGGAGTATGACTGGCCGGGTAACGTACGTGAGCTGAAGAATGTCATTGAGCGCGCGGTTATATTGTCTCCGGGCAAAGTACTCCGGCTTGATTTGTCCATGCCCGGCATCAGCCCGGAGAACGAACAAGCCGTTACGTCGGCGGTACACGAAGACGATATCCTCACGGACAAAGAGATGCGTGATTTGCAAAAGGCGAATATCGTGAAGGCGCTGAAGCGCGCGAATTGGAAAGTCTCGGGTACCGGGGGAGCGGCCGAGTTGCTCGGCGTGAAGCCGACAACGCTCGCGGATCGCATCAAAACCTATCGTATTGCGCGCCCTGCGAAATGAAACTGATAAGCATGAAACCGGGCTGGTTGCTAACGCTGCTGCTGTTTGTATCGCCGTTGTTCGCCGCTGAAGAAGACCTGCCACTCGGTGTGCGGTCGCTTCTTAAGCTACGCCAGTTACCGGCTGATTCGCTCAGTATTTACGTCGAGGATGTCGACTCGGGTGAGGTCGTCCTCGAATGGTTGCCCAACGAGCCGCGTAATCCCGCCTCGACAATGAAGCTGCTCACAACGCTCGTTGCCCTCGACGTGCTCGGTCCCGCCTATCGCTGGAAGACCGACGTTTATGCGTTGGGTAGCGTCAACGACGGGACGCTCGAAGGCGACCTCGCTCTGCGAGGCTACGGCGACCCGTTCCTGGTCACCGAACGTGTCTGGCAGTTGCTCCGTGATATCCAGCGTGCCGGCGTGACGAACATAACAGGCGACCTGCTGCTCGACGACAGCTATTTCGACGTTGGCGAACACGACCCCGGCGCGTTCGATCGCCAGCCGCTGCGTGCTTACAACGTTGGTCCAAACGCGCTGCTCATGAACTTCAAGGTTGTGCGTTACTGGTTTGAGCCCGATGGCAGGGCCGTGCGAGTCCGACTGGACCCGGATCTCGAGAATCTCAAAGTCGACAATCGCCTGACGACACGCCCGGGCAGCTGCCGGGGGTACCAGCGCGGCATTACCGTGACGATGAACGACGCCAACGACCAGGTGACGTTTAGCGGCAAGTTCCCGAGTGGCTGCGAAGCGTACGCGATGGACCGCACTGTGCTGTCGCACAATGAGTTCGCATGGGGTGTGTTCGATACGATGTGGGCGGAGTCCGGGGGGCAATTCAATGGCACGTGGCGCAATGCGATCGTCGACGAGACGCTCGAGCCGCTGATGTCTTTTAAGTCGCCATCACTCGCCGAGATGATCACGAGCGTCAACAAACACAGCAACAACGTCATGGCTCGGCACCTGCTGTACACCCTCTCTGCCGAAGTGCTTGGAGAGCCAGGCACGGAGCCCGGCGGTCGCGAGGTCATAGCGGATTGGCTTGCGGAACGCGGGCTGGATATCCCGCAACTCCGGCTCGACAACGGCGCTGGGTTGTCACGGGACGTGCGCATCAGCGCGGCCGGCATGGGTTCCCTGCTGCGCTTTGCGTGGCGCCAGCCCTATATGCCCGAGTACCTGTCATCGATGTCGCTGACCGGACTGGACGGGACACTGTCGCGCAGGTTTCGCAAAAGCAATCTGGTCGGCAAGGCGCATCTCAAGACCGGATCACTGGACCACGTCGCGGCAATAGCCGGCTATCTTCAGGGCCGCTCAGGCCGCCGCTATGCGGTTGTTGTCTTGCAGAACTTCAACGATGTCCACCGCGGCCCTGGCGATGAAATCCAGGAAACCTTGCTGCGCTGGCTGTACGAGCAGTAGGTCACAAAGCAGGCCAAAGCGCTTGTAGTACACTCGCGACGAATACTGGAGATCAACATGCGTCTGATACTTGGGCTACTCGCACTGTTTCCTCTCCTGGCGGCCGCGGAAACCGCGTACGTCACGGATAATCTGAGGCTTGGCCTGCACAATGCGGAAGACACGAGCGATCGAGCGTTTCGTATCCTCGAGAGCGGTCAGCCGATGGAAATACTGATTCGCACCAACAACTACGCCAATGTGCGCCTGCCTGACGGTACGGAGGGTTGGGTGAAGACCGCTTACCTTGTCGATGACAAGCCAGCGAAGCTCATCGTGGCCGAAACAATGCAGGAGCGTGATGCCCTGGCCGCCGAACTTGAGGAAACGAAGGCAGCATTTGCCGAGCCGGCCGCGACGATCGAACGACTCGAAACCGAAACGAGCGACCTGAATACGCGCCTGGAGACTGCGCAGACCGAGATTGCCTCGCTGCAGGAAGCGAACGCTTCTATTGATGACCTTAAGGCCCGCTACAAGGGTAGCCTGCCACTTACCTGGGTGGGCGGTGCGTTGGTCGTGATGCTGGTGCTTGGGTTCCTCGGCGGGCTCTGGTACACGGACCATCGCAGCCGCAAACGCCACGGTGGCATCCGGATCTACTGACGAGTCCTAGCGGGCGCCAAGCCTGGTGTGGATGAGCCTGACAACGACGATCCACGAAATGAGCAGGGCAAGCTCGCCGGCAACGAATGCGAAGACGACGTTCGTCGGACCCTGGAAGCCCATCGCATAGTTCATGAACGGTGCCGGATACCAGGCCGCATTGCCCGCGCCATCGAGCTGGCCGGTCAGCAATACCAGCGGCGCGCCGATCAGGGCCGGAATCGGCACGACGAAGCCGACCCAGCCGCTGGCTGCAGCGAAGGCCCCGGGGTACGACGCGACATAGACCGCCCAGTTTCGAACCGTGGGGCTGGCCTTGAATACCCGAAACGGCACCCAGAACAGCCCGAACACGAGCAGCGCCTCAATCAAGCCGATAACGAATGCGGCGAACGGACTAAAGCCCATGGGCAACCTTGATTGCTGTGGGGGTTCCGGAACGTTGTAGCATCGCGACATCCAGGGCGTCTAGAATCAGTCGAACCCGGACAAAGGATGGCGCTCATGAAGAAATGTATCGTTGCGATCACGTTAGGTGTTCTGGCCGCGTTCCCCGCATTCGCGCAAGAGGAGACGGAACCGGCATTTCGCATTGCCTATGAGGTAAACGTGCCTGACGAAGATGCGAAGAAACGCATCAGCATGTATTTGCGCAACGAGCTCCGCAATCTGGGCGACGTTGAGGTCACGGACGAGAATCCCGATTACAAACTGTTCGTCATGATCATGGAGATGAACAGTGAGCGCGGTAATCGCATGGCGTATATCCTCGGCATTTCGGTAGCGAGTTTCTTCCCTGACGGCTATTTCAATACTGTGCTGGACGACCGGATCAACAATGTCGGCGAAGTGGCGCGGCGGCTCGAAGAGGTGCCGGTGTACGAGCAACAGCTCATGTCCCTCGCCGGACCCGAGGAAGCCCATCTCATCCAGACGGTGTCGAATTCGATTGCCCAGCTAAACCGACACGTGCTTGAGCCCCGGCGACAGGCCAAGCGCAAAGCAGCGGAGGCCCCTTAGCGAGGAAGCGGTCTCAGCGGCCAAACGCTTCCTGGTGCTGGCGTCCGGCGTCGCCGATCTCGTCCCAGCAGGCTTTTGAGTCAACCCAGATGTGATGTCGAACCTCGAGGTTCTCGCCGCCCTCGGAAATCAGCCCGGCAGGTATAAACATCCGTGTCTCATCGTTAATGCCGGGCAGGCGAGAGCCGCAGGTACTGCAAAACCATGTTTGCCAGTCGCTATTGGGCTTATTCCAGGTGGCAATGAGATCCTCGCCGCTCGTCCATTGAAAGTCCTCGTTGTCGACAACGAGAACCGCAATGCCATTGCTGCCGGTTGAACGCCGGCAAATCGAGCAGTGGCAGACGAAAACATCGGTAACGTCGGTGGCAATCTCGAAAGCGATTGCCCCGCAGTTGCAGTGTCCTTTTGCCACCGTTCGAGGATCAGGCAGCGGCGGTGATCTTTTCGTCGCAGCCGTCGCGCAGCGGCAGGTCGGTATCGGCGAACAGTGCGTCGACGGCGTTCTGCGTTGTTGCGCGCCGCAGCTCGTCTATCTGACGTTTGCTGATGTACGGGGCAAACAGGCGGATGAAGTCGAACATGTACTTGCGCGGCACAGCGTCCTTGCGATAACCGATCCACGTTGTGCTCCGCGGGAACAAACCCTCGGCGTCGATGACTTCGAGATCTTTGCGGTCGGCACAGTCGGCGGCCATGCTCGCGACGATGCCAACGCCGAGACCCATGCGCACATACGTCTTGATGACGTCCGCATCGCGCGCCGTGAAACCAACGTTCGGCTCGAGACCCTCGTCCGCGAACGCGCGTTTCAGCGACGACTGGCCACCAAAGCTGAAGACATAGGTAACGAGCGGGTAATCAACGAGATCATGCAACGTGATCTTGCGATCGAGCTGCGTGAGTTCATGCCCTTTCGGGACGATGATCTGGCGGTCCCAGCGATAACTCGGAACGAGCAGCAGGTTCGAAAACAGCTCAGTCGATCCGGTCGCGATCGCGAAGTCGATCTTGTTCGCTGCGACCATGTCGGCGATCTGTTCCGACGTGCCCTGGTGAAGATTCAGACTGATGCTGGGGAAGCGCTTGCGAAACTCGGCGATGATCTCCGGCAGCACATAGCGCGCCTGCGTGTGCGTTGTGCCGATGGACAGCGAGCCGGTCTCTTCTTCGTAGTAATCCGAAGCGAGACTCCGGATGTTCTCCACTTCCTGCATGATCACGCGCGCGCGCTCGATGACGCGCTCACCGGCTGGCGTAACGCCGCCGAGGCTCTTGCCCTTGCGCGTAAACAACTGCATACCGAGTTCTTCCTCGAGCAGTTTGAGTTGCTTGCTCACACCCGGCTGGGACGTGTACAACCGTTCAGCAGCGGCCGTGATATTGAGGCCGTTGTCGACAATGGCAATCAGATATTTGAGTTGTTGCAGCTTCATCGGTGATTCGTGGGGCTAGACGAGTTCTCATATGTGACCGCGAACGTCCCCGTCAGTTTCAATCGGGTGGCGGGCACCTGTTGGCATAGTGCTTCGGCAATCATATAACGAAAAGCTATAAAGGCAGAAATCACGTGTCTTTCTGGCCCAGTGCGAGGCTGGCTATAGTCGCCGGCTCGTCCTAAGCTTGGGAAAAAAGGAATAACAACATGATCTACAACAACATTCTCGAAACCATCGGTAACACGCCTGTGGTGCGCCTGAATCGCATGGGGCCCGATCATGTCGAGCTGTTCGTCAAAGTCGAGTCCTTTAACCCGATGGCCTCGGTCAAGGACCGTCTCGCTTTCGCGATCGTCAATGACGCCGAGCAGAAGGGTCTGTTGAAACCTGGGCAGACGGTCGTCGAAGCGACCTCCGGCAACACCGGCATTGCGCTGGCGATGGTCTGCGCGGCCAAGGGCCACCCGTTTGTCGCCACGATGGCCGATTCTTTCTCCGTCGAGCGGCGCAAGGTCATGCGCGGTCTCGGCGCCAAGGTCATTCTGACGCCGGCGGCGGAGCGCGGCAGCGGCATGGTGCGCAAGGCCGAAGAACTCGCGGAACAGCACGGCTGGTTCCTGGCACGACAGTTCGAAAACCCGGCCAACCCCGAGTATCACCGCAACACGACAGGTCCCGAGATCCTGCGTGATTTCGCGGGCCGTCGTCTCGACTACTGGGTCACGGGCTATGGCACAGGCGGCACGATGTCCGGTGCAGGGGCGGTGCTCAAGGCGGCGCGACCTGATTTGAAAGTCGTTGCGACGGAAC
>JAAUXZ010083876.1_pt1 | contig 14427 bp, 13 predicted proteins | sample 7278131 | NCBI WGS metagenome assembly JAAUXZ01 (sample SAMN14350119, study PRJNA611818) | marine sediment metagenome | isolation source: surface marine sediment (3m) | place: French Polynesia: Moorea | collected 2018-08
AGGCCGAGGCGGGTGACATCATTGCCTTTACCGGTATCGCGGGATTAAAAATATCAGATACCCTGTGTGATCCGGATCAGGTGGAAGCCTTGCCTGCTCTTACGGTTGATGAACCCACCGTGACCATGAATTTCCAGGTGAATACATCACCTTTTGCGGGGAAGGATGGTAAGTACGTCACCTCGCGCCAGATTTATGAACGCTTGGAAAAAGAGCTGGAACACAATGTGGCTTTACGTGTCGAGCAAACCGATGACCCTGACCGCTTTAAGGTTTCCGGACGTGGTGAATTGCATTTGGCCATTTTAATTGAAACCATGCGTCGGGAGGGTTTTGAACTCGGTGTATCGCGACCTGAAGTGATCTATCGGGAAATAGAGGGTGTCATGCAAGAGCCCTATGAATCCGTCACCATTGATGTGGAAGAACAACATCAAGGTTCGATTATGGAAACCTTTGGAAACCGCGGTGCAGAATTACAGGATATGGTACCTGATGGACAAGGACGTATTCGCATGGATTTCAAGATACCCGCCAAAGGATTGATCGGTTATCGCAATGAATTTTTGACTGCAACTCAAGGCACAGGTTTGATGTACAGTGTATTTGATCAATACGGTCCGGTAAAAGCGGTGGATACAGCCAATCGTATTAATGGTGTTTTAATTGCCAACTCTCAGGGTAAGGCACTGGGTTATGCACTATTTAACCTGCAGGAACGCGGCAAGTTGATGATCGGGCATGGTGAAGAGGTTTATGAGGGCATGGTGATAGGTATCCACAGCCGGGGCAATGATCTGACGGTGAATCCTTTGAAGGCAAAGCAACTGACCAATATTCGTGCAGCAGGTACCGATGAGAATTTGGTTTTAACCAAGCCCATTCGTATGACGCTTGAACAGGCCCTGGAGTTTATCGATGATGATGAGCTGGTTGAAGTGACGCCCACCTCTATTCGAGTGCGTAAGAAGTACCTCAGTGAAAGTGATCGTAAACGTGCAGCCCGCAGTGCATAAACGAGTAAGCCAGTGACGACCAGTTTGCGCCAGAACCGATGGTTGAAATGGACGCGCACATTGATCGTTTATTTACTGATATTCTCGGTGGCTGGTTTTCTCGGAAATCTATGGATGAGCCGGGACCAGGCCACTGGGTTTGCTCCAGTCATTCAAGGCCAAAATCTAGAAGGTGAATGGCAAAGGATCCAGACCCGTAATTTTAGCAAGCCCGTTTTAATTTATTTCTTCGCCGAATGGTGTCCTATTTGCAAAGTCCAACATGGCGTGATTTCATCATTGAATGATCAATACCCGGTGATGGGTATTGCCATGCAATCGGGTGATATCAAAAATGTACGGCGATACGTGACAGAACAGGGACTTTCATTCCCAGTGATTAATGACAGGGAGGGTTCAATCAGCCGTGCGTTTGGTGTGCAGGGTGTACCGGCCAGTTTTATTATTGATCAACAGGGTAAAATCCGCTTCAGTACCCGAGGATATGCCACCTTTGCCGGTCTTTGGATTCGTTTATGGTTTACTGAGACATTTAAATATGCAGCTACCGGATAAAGAACCTGTTTTAAGAGTGCCTGCCATGGTGTCGGATTCCAATCATAATGGCACCATGTTTGGGGGCTGGCTCATGGCGCAGGTGGACATCGCCGGTAGCATACCAGCATTAAGGTATGCAAAAGGCGCAGTGGTGACCGCTGCTGTCAATTCCATGAATTTTTCTGCACCATTGTTCATCAGTGACCTGGTCTCGTTGTATGCAGAAATTAGTCATATTGGCCACAGTTCCATTACTGTAGAAGTGGATGTCTGGGTTGAACGGAACAGTGCTGATATACAAACCATCAACGTCGCCAATGCCAGCCTGGTCTATGTAGCCATTGATGAACAGGGTAAGCCACGTTCACTGCCTAAAACATAGTAAAGTCAAATAATCCGAACCTTTAGTTGCAAAAAGCAACTAATTAAAATATAACTCTATTAATAGATGTGGTTCGAGGAGGCCCTGGCTATGAACGTTTTGATCTTTTTTACAGGTTTACTGGCGCTTTTTTATGCCATGGCGCATGTTTCCCTATCGTTTCGACATTGGTCAATGATTACCGGTGCCGCTTTATTCGTATTTACTGTGATGGGCGGATTCAGCCCTGGTTGGGGTTTCCTGGTGTGGTTTTTATTCCTCGTTCCCACACTGTTTCTCAGTATTGATCAGGTCCGGATGCGTTTTCTTTCCACGCCGCTGTATCACCGCATCCGCAAAGTGCTGCCACCCATGTCTCAAACTGAACGTGATGCCATCGAATCCGGCACGGTCTGGTGGGAGGGCGAGTTGTTCCGTGGTAATCCGGATTGGAGCAAGTTACTGAAATTCAAAAAAGCTTCATTAACGGCAGAAGAGCAGGCCTTTATTGATGGTCCCGTAGAAGAATTGTGCGCAATGATCGATGACTGGGATATCACTCATAATCGTCAGGATCTTCCACCAGAGATGTGGCAATTTCTGAAAGAGCATAAATTCTTTGGCATGATCATCCCCAAGAAATATGGCGGCCTGGCATTTTCTGCAACTGCACATTCAGAAGTCGTGATGAAAGTTGCTGCGCGTAGTATCTCTGTGGGGGTTACCGTAATGGTGCCGAATTCTTTGGGGCCGGCAGAACTGCTACAACACTACGGTACTGATCAACAAAAAGATTACTATCTTCCACGCTTGGCCGATGGACGCGAGATCCCCTGCTTTGCATTAACTGGACCCGATGCGGGTTCAGATGCGGGATCCATTCCTGATACCGGAATCGTATGCGAAGATGTATTCGAGGGTAAGAAAGTTCTGGGTCTACGTCTGAACTGGGAAAAACGCTACATTACCCTAGGACCCGTGGCGACCGTCTTGGGTCTTGCGTTCAAAGCCTATGATCCCGATGGATTACTGGGTGATCAACATGATTTGGGTATCACCTGCGCACTGATTCCAGTAAAGACACCAGGCATCGAAATCGGTAATCGCCATTTTCCATTGAATGCGGCTTTCCAGAATGGACCTAACCGAGGTAAAGATGTCTTTATTCCCATGGATTACCTGATCGGTGGACAAGAAATGATGGGTAAAGGCTGGCGTATGCTGGTCGAATCGCTCTCAGCCGGTCGTGGAATATCATTGCCTGCCGTAGGCGCTGGAGCAGGAAAGGTGTCTGCACGGGTGACAGGCGCTTATGCCAGGGTACGAAAACAATTTAAAACCCCAGTTGGACGATTTGAAGGTGTTGAAGAGGTGTTGGCACGTATAGCTGGGCTGAGTTATTTCATGGATGCAGGGAGATTACTCACCTTGTCGGCCTTAGATGCGGGTGAAAAACCGTCTGTAGTGACTGCAATTCTGAAATATCACAACACTGAGAAAATGCGGCAGGTTGTAAACGACTCAATGGATGTTCATGGAGGACGCGGAATTTGTATGGGTCCTGAAAATTACATTGGTAGGGCCTACCAAACCTTGCCGGTGGGTATTACTGTGGAAGGTGCGAACATATTGACCCGGAGTATGATTATTTTTGGTCAGGGTGCCATTCGCTGCCATCCTTATCTGGTCAGAGAAATGGAATCGGCAGGAAGTGCTGACCCTGTACAGGGCACAAAAGATTTTGATAGTGCTTTAACGGGGCACATGGCTTATTTCACTCGGAACCTATTTAGAGCTTTTATGTACAGTATTAGTGGTTCGCATCTTGCAAAATCGCCAGTAAATGGTCGGGTGAGTCAGTATTACAAGCGACTTTCACAAATGAGTGCAGCTTTTGCGGTGATTGCGGACCTTTCACTGATGATTTTGGGAGGCGCATTCAAGCGCAAAGAAAAACTGTCAGGACGATTCGCAGATGCGCTGGGTTATATGTTTTATACCTCAGCGATCCTGAAAAAATTTGAAGATGATGGCCGGCCAAGGGCCGATCTTCCTGTCGTCGAGTGGAGTGCAAAATATTGTCTCGATCAGGTTCAGATCGCACTGGATGAAATTCTCAGAAATTTTCCCATCAAACCGATAGGATTGGCGATACGATTTCTTGTTTTTCCTTTGGGTTTAAGCCTGCGTCAACCCAACGACCACCTGGGACAACGGGTTGCTTCTATACTGTTGAAACCAGGTGAGGCGAGAGACCGCCTCACCAAGGGCATCTATATTAATGAAGATATTGAAGATATTACGGGCAAGCTCGAAGTAGCGATGAAAACAGTTATTGCGGCTGACCCTATTGAAAAACATTTGCGGGCTTTGAAAAAAATCAAACCGGATTTAATGCCTTATGAAGACTGGTTAAATGAATTGGTTTCTGCTGGAGACCTTACGGATGAGGAGGTTGCGCTGCTATTAAAGTCCAAGGCGTTAACTCGAGAAGTTATCATGGTTGATGATTTTGAGCCAGGGCAACTGGGCGGCCATGAAAAAATGATCAGTGACGTGGCTTAAGCATTAAACCGGTCTCTTTGAGTGACATAACCTTGCCATAGCGCTTTTGTAACAAAAACGCTATGATGGTATAAAAATTATAAGAGGAGGATGACATGGATAAGCCATGGTTAAAATCTTACCCGGAAGGTGTCGCTGAAAAGATCGATGTCGATGCCTACCAGTCTGTTGCAGAAGTGTTTGAGCAGGCGGTAGAGAAGTATTCTGAACTGCCGTCCTTTTATAATATGGGTACCACTCTGAGTTATGCAGAGATGGGTCAACTCACCACCCAGCTGGCTGCCTATCTTCAATCTATTCCTGGAATGGAAAAAGGGGATCGGGTTGCCGTCATGATGCCAAACCTGTTACAAAATCCTATTGCTATTTTTGCAATTTTACGCGCTGGTTTTACAGTGGTTAATACCAATCCTTTATACACAGCGCGTGAATTGAAACATCAGTTACAGGATTCCGGGGCCAAAGCCATTATCGTCGTTGACAATTTCTGCCATACGCTGCAGGAAGTCATCCAGGATACCGATATTCAACAAGTGATTACCACGCAACTCGGTGATATGTTGAAATTTCCCAAGTCAGTGATTGTTAACCTGGTTGTCAAGTATATAAAAAAAATGGTACCAGGGTACTCTTTGCCGGGCAGTATTACTTTTAAACAGGCATTGGCTGAGGGTGCGAGTAAAACCTTTACGCCAGTTCAATCGACGCATGATGACATCGCTTTTTTACAATATACCGGAGGTACAACCGGATTGGCCAAGGGTGCTGTTTTAACCAATAGGAACATGGTTGCCAACATGCAACAAGCCTCAGAATGGATTGCGGATACCGTGGAAGAACGAAAGGAAATTATCATCACGGCATTACCGCTGTATCATATCTTTTCCCTGACCGCGAATTGCCTAACCTTTATGAAGGTGGGTGCACTCAACTTTTTAATTACCAATCCACGTGACTTACCGAATTTTGTAAAAGAATTATCTACCGTTAAGTTTTCCATCGTGACTGGTGTGAATACCTTATTTAATGGGTTATTGAATACCCCCGGATTTAAAGAACTGGATTTCTCAGCATTAAAATTAACCCTCGGCGGTGGAATGGCCGTACAAGAGTCCGTGGCTGAGCGCTGGCGTCGTGTTACCGGGGCCCCGTTACTGGAGGCCTACGGATTGACTGAGACCTCACCGGCGGTCTGTATTAATCCTTTGAATCTGAAAGATTTCAATGGCAGCATCGGATTACCCATTCCATCAACCGAAGTTTCCATTCGCACCGAGGATGGTGAATTTCTACCTCAAGGTGAAGTCGGTGAGCTTTGTGTCAGAGGTCCTCAGGTCATGCGTGAATATTGGAACAAGCCCGAAGAAACCGCCTTTGTATTGGACGAAAAAGGCTGGCTTAAAACCGGGGATATCGCGGTTATGGATCAGGATGGCTTTTTCCGCATTGTTGATCGCAAGAAAGATATGATCCTGGTTTCCGGTTTTAATGTTTTCCCCAACGAAGTGGAGTCAGTGGTTGCTTCTTGTCCGGGTGTTCTTGAAGTCGGTGTGATTGGCGTTGACGATGAAAAAAGTGGCGAGGCCGTTAAGGCGGTCATTGTCAGGAATGACAATAGCCTGACAGAAGAAGAAATTATTGAGCACTGCCGTAAGGGCCTGACGAGTTATAAAGTACCCAAGATTATCGAATTCCGTTCAGAATTGCCAAAAACCAATGTAGGTAAGATTCTGCGTAGGGAATTAAGGGATCAGTAGAAAGACAGGGATTTAAATTAGGTCAACCAGTGAATGGCATGCAGTCTTTAAGGATTAATCCTTAACCGTATAGCCGGCATTGATGATCGCTTGTTTGATCTTGTCGTTATCCAGATGATCGCCGTTAATCATCACTTGCCCACTCTCCAGGTCCGGCAAGGCTTCCTCTACGCCATCAAGCGCTTCGATTGATTGTTTCACATTAGCGACGCAATGCTGGCAACTCATTCCGTCCACGTTCAGTGTGATACCCATGTCACTCTCCATCATTTTATCCAGTTTCAGTTTACGTTGAATTTGACGGTCATAATACAGCCAGGCGGTTACTATAAGAAGAATTACAAATGAAAAAATACCTATTACATTATCTGAATGCTGGTGTACTGCCAGGATTAATTCTTCAGCGAACATGGACTCAAACAGCAGTGCAAAAGCAATGCTCATAACAATAACCGTGGATAGGTATACACCTAAAAGGCGTAGACCCAGGGTTCGATAGATCGCCCCAATTGTGGCCACATTTGTGGCAGGCCCGGCCATTAGAAATACCAGAGCTGTTCCCAGAGGCATACCGGCCATGACTAAAGAGGCAGCAATAGGGACTGATCCCGTTGCGCAGACATACAAAGGAATCGAAATCGCCAGCATTAACAGCATGCCGGTAAATCCCTGGGTCAGAGCCATATCCGCAAAGTAATCATCTGGTGTTAAAGCGGTAATCAATGCGGCGAGCAACACACCGATAATGATCCACTTCTCGATGGCGCCATACAGTTCAACCACTGTGTAATGCCAAAATTCACCGAATGTTTTTGGTACGGGGGTAAAGTGACCATCATGGTTTTCTGCAATACTAGAGGGTTTGTCGGCATGATCAGCAATAAAACCACCGATTATTCCGGTTACAAAAGCGGTGATCACCTTAAAAACAGCAAACGGCCACCCGAGGAAATTGGCGCTGACCAATATAGAGTCGACTCCAGTTTGCGGCGTACTGATCAGGAACGCAGTTGTCGCCCCATTGGAAGCACCTTCTTTGCGAATGGTAAGCGCAGTCGGTACCACACCACAGGAACATAATGGCATGGGAACTCCCACCATGACCGATTTTAATACACTGCTCAGGCTGCGTCGGCTGAGCGTTTTATGTATAAAACCTGCTGGTAATATCAAGTGAATGATGCCTGCCAGGATCAGGCCTCCTAGTAACGGCGGGCTCAATTCCAAGAGGATCTGCCATAAAGCCGTGAGATAATGGCCTATGAAAGACATATAACCTTCATGTTATTTTTGTTTCCAGGTGCCATGAGATTGGCTCCAGATCTTGGCTTTATCCGGAGATTCAAACTCATCACCATCGATACGGCCATTATAGATAATGGTATCTCCATGATAGGTCCACATGTGGCCCTGGTCAGAGTCCAGAATCAGGTAAGATTTCCCATTCCAGTGTGCCTGGTAACGTCCCTCATCGGCAATAACAGGCTGACTCAATATCAAGCCAAGTGCCGTAAGTAAAATCGGTAATCGTCGTTGCATCAGTTTCTCCATAATGTAGGGTACCTATTAAGTATAAGTCTGAAAGGTCAGGTTTTCCGATTAAGTGTGTCCACTTATTTTGGCATGCAAGGGCTTAGTTTGTTCAAACTTTTCCATTTGTTCTGGCGTTGCCCTGGTTTGATGTAGGTTTTTCCATTCTTCGATGGGCATACCGTAGACCTGTTGCTGTGCTTCCGCATAATCCATTTCCAATCCCTGTATCTTGGCTTCGGCCAAATACCATTTAGAAAGACAATTTCGGCAGAATCCTGCAAGATTCATTAAATCTATATTTTGGACGTCGGTGCGTTGACGGAGATGTTCTATGAGACCGCGAAATGCGGCTGCTTCTATTTCGATTTGTTGATTTCTGGTCATGGTAAACTCGCGGTTTATGAAAACCCACAATAACATAAGTAATCTCGAAGATTTACCTGCCGATGAGCTGGATATTGAAGGGTTTCATCATTGGCATACGCAGCTCAAACGAAGCCAGCAACGCGGCTTATTAATAATCGAGGCAGAAAGGGCGCATTGTTTAAAATGGATGCCTTTGCTTAAAAACTCCGGTCAGGTAGTCATTCTGTCTGATCTTGAAGAGCTGGATACAGCGTCTGTACGCTTCTCCAAGGCAGAGCGTCTATTGGGTCTTGAGGCCGATATAGTCATCCTGGATTTATATAGTGGTATGAGCGTAGATGTCCTGTGCATGGCGCTGGGCTTGATCAAGGCAGGTGGTTTAATGGTTTGGTTTTGCCCTCCCGATATCATGAATCAGGTTGATCCCTATGGTCAATGGCAAGGGCAGTCGCAGCCCAGATTCCTGCCTTATCTGTTTTCAGTCCTGCAAAACTGTCCGGTCGTTGTAAAAGTAAAAGAGAATCAGCGCATAGAGGCCCCTGTTTCATTGCCGGAGGCCAGGTTACCGAGTTTACTGAAAGGATGTACACCTCAGCAGGCTGACCTGCTGGAAAGCATGAAACAGTGGCTGTTAAACAGCAAACAGCCTTTATTTTTTTTAACGGCTTTTAGGGGCAGGGGTAAAAGTACCTCGTTGGGTTTATTTGTTCGTGCTCATGCCGAAAACAGAAAGATGGTTATTACTGCGGCTTCCCGAATTCAAGCCAGCGTTTTATTAGCTTGTCTCGACGATAAATCGAGCGCCCGATTTATGGCTCCCGATGCTCTGATTCAACAATCACCTGAGATAGACTGTTTAATCATCGACGAAGCCGCAATGATTCCTTTCTCAGTGCTATCCGAATGTACTAAGAGGGCAGGAAAGGTCATCATGGCGACTACAACGGGAGGTTATGAGGGTACGGGTCAGGGATTTCAGCATAAATTCATGCAAGCCTATTCTTCCCAGCAATATGTGCATGCCACGCTGGATATTCCCATTCGTTGGGGGCATCCAGATCTGTTGGAAGAGCGATTTAATCAGGCATTAATGTTTGATTTAAAAACAGATGAACTCATTCATGAATCTAACAGCATCAAATATCAGGTCATCAGCAAGCAGGAATTAAGTGGCAATATAGCGAAATTAAAACAAGTCTATGAGCTTTTGATGTCTGCGCATTATAGAACCCGGCCCTCGGATTTACGTCAATTAATGGATGATGATAATCAGTGGCTAATTAATGCACAAATGGGTGAAAACCTTGTGGGAGTCATACTACTGAACCGGGAAGGGGGGATTGATACTGATCTGACGGAAGCAATATTTATGGGGCGTCGGCGTCCTCAGGGGCATCTACTGCCTCAAATGATTACTGCACAGGCAGGCATCAGGGATTTTGCGAAATGGAAAGGCCTGCGAATACAACGTATCACTGTGCATGAAAAATTCCGCCGGCAAGGTATAGGGCGAGAACTGGTGAACCAGGCTATAAATCTATTGAGGCATGAAAAACTGGATTATATTGGGAGTTGCTTTGGCTTAGATTCCATAATGGCCCCTTTTTGGGAAAGAACAGAACTTGAGCTGGTCCATATCAGTGCGGGTAAGGGGAAATCTACTGGGCGACAAACCGTGGCACTATTACAATCAGATTTACCCGATGTTAAACGTGCCATTCAAGTTTTAAAGCAGAAAATGCAACGTGATTTACCCTTGTGGTTATTGGGCTATTGTAACAATATGATTTGGCGTGATGTGATAGCCTTATTGTTAATGAGTAAAATCAAGTTTTCATTAACCACCTTGGACCGGGATGAGATAGAGGCTTATAGCCAGGGGCATAGAGGGTTTGACTTGACCCAACCCGTATTACAGCGGTATTTAATTAATCATGTTAATCAAATCGTCTCCTTAGCTATTGATGAGCAGCAACTGCTGGTTGAAAAAGTGATACAAAATAGGCCATGGTCAGCCTTTACCGGTGTTGGCAGGGGTGATGGGCGCAAGGCTGTTAACCAGGGTATTCGAAAATTAGTCGGTAAACTTCAACAGGGCGTTGGCCAGTGAATTCATCAAAAGCAGAATGGGTACAGATGGATCGTGATTATGTCTGGCACCCCTATGCCTCCATGCATTCTGACTTGCCAGTATTTCCGGTCAAGTCTGCTTCTGGTGTTCACATTACCCTTGAAGACGGAAGAGAATTGTTAGATGGTATGTCCTCCTGGTGGTGTGCCATCCATGGTTATAACCATCCCTATCTTAATCAGGCTATCCAGCAACAACTTCAGTCCATGTCGCATGTCATGTTTGGCGGCCTGACACATGAACCTGCTGCCAGGTTAGCCGATACCCTGGTGAAGATTACCCCTAAACCATTGCAAACCGTGTTCTTTGCGGACTCTGGTTCTGTTTCTGTAGAAGTAGCTTTGAAGATGGCTATTCAATACTGGGCGGCTCGCGGTGAATCAGATCGACAAAAGTTTTTGACGATAAGGGGGGGGTATCATGGTGATACCTCGGGTGCGATGTCAGTTTGTGATCCCGTTACCGGTATGCATAGTCTGTTTTCGAAGGTGTTATCTCAGCAATATTTTGTTGATAAACCCGTAAGCCGTTTTGGCGAATCCTGCCAAAATGAGGATTTATTAGCTCTAGAACAGGCTCTGCAAAAGAATCTTAAGCACATTGCTGCAATTATTCTGGAACCGATTGTACAAGGTGCTGGAGGAATGCGTTTTTACTCGGCAGATTACCTGGCAAAAGTCCGTGCATTGTGTGACCAGTATGATGTCTTGTTGATTGCAGATGAAATTGCAACAGGTTTCGGACGCAGCGGCGAGCTTTTTGCGTGCCATCACGCCGGCATATCACCGGATATTATGTGCGTGGGTAAAGCCTTAACCGGTGGCTACATGACTCTGGCTGCAACGTTGACTACAGCTGAGGTTAGCGAAACAATCAGTAATCATGCACCAGGAGTATTTATGCATGGCCCCACTTTTATGGCAAATCCTCTAGCCTGTGCGGTAGCCAATGCCAGTATTGAATTGTTATTAGGGACAGAGTGGAAGGTAAAAGTCAAACTAATTGAAAATTGGTTGCAGGAAGGTTTGAAGCGTTGTGAACTTTTGCCTCAGGTGGAAGAAGTCAGGACACTCGGAGCTATTGGTGTAGTAGAATTAAAGCAACCGGTAGATATGAAAGTGGTTCAGCCGGCATTTGTGGAGCAGGGGGTTTGGGTGAGACCTTTTGGCAAGCTGGTTTATCTAATGCCTCCCTTTGTTATGGTTAAAGCAGATGTAGACAAATTAACTCAATCAGTATACAACGTCGTCAGTCAGATTAATCATGCTTGAGTGCTTCATGTTTATTTATCTGTCATAAAGTGTTCGGAACCGTTTGATGATGTTGTAGTCTTATGATGACGTATCCAGGAAAGTTCATGAAACATCTAAAAAAAACTCACAACCAGCGTTACGTGCCTGGTCTTGAATGGCGTCTGCTTAAAAAGCTTCCGAAATATTTGCTGGCGGGTACGTTAATTCCGGCTTTTATGTCTCTTATTGTCCGCTTCTATCCCTTAGAAAGCCTGGGCAGTGATGTTGCTAAGCAACAAATGAGTATTGATATTTTGTCTATAGCTATTGTTATCACGGTATGGACCGCAGTTTTTACCATTGCGATTGGCTGTGTTGTTGTCTGGATTATGAAAGGACCTACGTATACGGCAGATTCATACGAATTACAGGACTCCAATCATCCCAGAACGGGCGATCAAGAAGATTAGGGTATTTTAACCTTGCGACTATTGTTCCTATCAGGCCTTTGGTTATTCATGATGTCGACGGTTCAAGCTCAGTCGCTAATTAATCTTGTACCATTTGAATGGTCCAATCGCCTTATTTTAATCAATACCCAAACACCATATTTGGGGGCACTTCAAAAAAAGCTTAAGGAACACACGCATGAAATCGATGATCGGCATATTGTCTGGTTTATTCTCTCAGGTAATCAGGTGATTAGTAATTATCAGGGTAAAATCCATGATGATTTTAGTCACTCAATACGTAAGCTGTGGTTTCCTCGACAAAATACAGATCTTGAAGTGGTCTTAATAGGAAAAGATGGCCGCGAAAAATGGCGGAATCAGGTTCTGGATTTGCCAGAAATTTTTGGTGCAATTGATGTAATGCCCATGCGCCGGTATGAAATGAAAAATCAGTAGTCGATATAAATATAAAAGAGTTCTGATTCTTTGCCAGCTCGTTTAATGACTTGAGAATTATTTGTAGAAGTTAGAGATCATAGTCTTGTTGATTCTCTTTTGACTCCTCAAACATTTCAAAATAGCTTGCTTCTCTAGATAGGTAAAAGCGTTGATCTACTGATTCGGTAATGTCAATTTCAGTCACATCGTCAATATTGTTCATTTCAAGCTCTAGTATTTATGGGAATAAATCAATTTAATAGTCACTCGTATCTTTGCCTGGCGTGATTTAAGTCACATATAGAGAAATGTATTGAGCTTCAGTAGCAGGTTTTTCTGGAAAAACATTGCGCAACAGCTGGACCCGTTTAATAGATTCAATGATGTTGCAGCTGTTGTGACTGATTACTGGGGCGCTTAGACGAGAGTCATTCATTGTCGTGAGTACCTGGACTCACTGTACAGAATGAGATCACAGGGGGCTGGCCTGTTGGTATCGACGACATCAATCCTTGACGGTTTACTTGAGTGGTCAAATTCATGATAACCATAACAATATGGATAATTATCTAGGGCTCTTCATATCAGCGTTATTATCTGCAACTTTGCTACCAGGTAGTTCAGAAGTGCTAATGGTCAGCCTGGCAGCATCAGGGCTAGATGAAACAAGACTTTGGGTATGGGCTACTTTGGGTAATACCCTGGGCGCTATCATTAACTGGATTCTCGGGGCATACTTTTTACATTTTCAGGATCGTCGTTGGTTCCCCTTTCAATCCACACAATTGAAAAAGTCACAACGCTGGTTTCAAAGCTATGGTCAATGGTCATTATTGCTTGCCTGGGTGCCTATTATTGGAGATGCGTTAACCTTCATTGCCGGCATCATGCGGGTTCAACTGCCAATATTTATAATTTTGGTCATGATCGGTAAGGGACTGCGCTATGCGATAATTTTAAATTTCGTGGATTGGATTATCAGCTAGTGTGTTAATGCTACAATTGACTGCATTCTAATAAGAAACGATCACTAGAATGTCGCAACACCTGCAAACATTTTCCTTGTTCTTGATTTTAAGCGCCACCCTGGTTGTTATTTCAATTTTTATCGCACTGGGCTTTTATGCCTACCCCGCAGCAGATGATTTTTGCATGGTCAGTGGTGTTGAGAAAAATGGGCTTTTCTCTCATCTGTGGGAGCATTATCAAATTTGGAGTGGACGATATTCTGGGAATGCATTTTATGCACTCTACCCAATACTGTTTGGCTTTTTTCATGGTTATCCAATCATCGCATTGATATTGATTCTGTTGTTTCTGTTGGGTGCGTCGTTCTTTTTATCGAAAATTTTTCAAATAGGGCAGTTTTCTCCAGCCGTTTTGTTAGTTGCACTAGGGTTTGTGAGTGTTTACCTGTTGGGTTTAAGGCATACCGCCAGTAGTCTTTATTGGATGGCGGGTGCACTGACTTATCAAACGGCTAATATTTTATTGTTATTTGCGATGGGCCATATCGTTCAATTTTTAGACCAGCAAAGGATATCTGATGTCCATCGAGCATCCTTGTTGTGGTTGTTATTGATTATCGTGCTGGGCATGGGAACCAATGAAAACAACATGATCGTTTTGCTGGGTCTTATCGGCCTGGTGTTGATGTATAAAATAAAATCGGGTTGGCAGCAGTTATCACCATGGCTGTTAATCATGTTATTAGCGTTAGTGTGTTTTGTCATCGTATATTTTGCGCCGGGTAATGCTGAACGTGAATCGACATTTCCTTTACGCCACGACTGGTCGCGTTCGATTGAAGGCAGTTGGAATATGGGCAAGTGGACGCTCATGGTCTGGACGGGTAATCCGGTATTTTTGGCGGCCAGCCTGTTACTCCCTTTTACGGTAATGGGGTTAAAAAGGCGTTCTCATCGTAGATTTAATATCAGTTGGTTATCTATCGGATTATTGCTGGTCGCAACCTTGTCGCTTCCATTCATTTTGCAGTTCCCGGCCTGGTGGTCGATGGGTGGCGGCCATCCACCCAT
>JAAUXZ010076461.1_pt1 | contig 14400 bp, 9 predicted proteins | sample 7278131 | NCBI WGS metagenome assembly JAAUXZ01 (sample SAMN14350119, study PRJNA611818) | marine sediment metagenome | isolation source: surface marine sediment (3m) | place: French Polynesia: Moorea | collected 2018-08
ATGGATGGAGGAATTGAGAAAGAATACACCTCTCTTTGATGTGATGTATTCGGCCATTCAAAACCCGGATACAGCCACAACATTCGAGATCGATTTAGATACCGAGGTCCTTAAATCCAGATTGGCCGAGTTGAATGAAAATACTCCCTTTAATATTGAATACAACCCGGCATTGGAGAGTGTTATCAAGTCTTTTCTGCGAGGAAAGCGCGACTTGATGGAACGCATGCTAACCGCCAGCCAGTTCTATTTCCCCATGTTCGAAGAGGAATTGGATAATTACAATATTCCGATGGAGATCAAATACCTGGCAGTGGTGGAGTCTGCATTGAACCCACGGGCCAGATCGCGGGTTGGAGCCACCGGCTTATGGCAGTTCATGTATAGCACCGGCAAGATGTATGGTCTGGATGTAAGCAGTTACGTCGATGAAAGAAGAGACCCGCTAAAGGCTACTAAGGCAGCGTGCCAGTACTTGTCGAAACTCTATGAAATATTTGGCGATTGGGATTTGGCACTTGCAGCCTACAATTCTGGCCCCGGAAATGTCAATAAGGCCATCAGAAGGTCAGGAGGGTACAAAAACTATTGGAACATAAGAAGATATTTACCGAGGGAGACTGCAGGCTACCTGCCGGCATTTTTAGCTACCATGTATATTTTTGAATACGCCGATGAACACGGATTAAAAAAGATCAATGCAGAGCGGCCTTATTTTGAAACAGATACTATCCTAGTAAAGAAACTGATCACCTTCGACCAGATATCCGAATTGGTAGGCGTAAAAAAAGAAGAACTTCAGATGTTGAATCCTTCCTATAAATTGGATATTATCCCTTATGTGAAAGGCAAGAATTATAATCTTAGATTGCCAAATTATGCAGTCGGTAGATTTGTATCCAATGAGACCGCTATTTACGCATATGTGGAAGAGGATCTGAAAAAACGAGAAAAGCCATTGCCCAAATTAGTCACATCGCAAAATAGAATTCGCTACCGGGTGAGAAGTGGTGATTATCTCGGTAAAATTGCTGAACGCTATGGCGTTGGAGTAAGTCAGATTAAGAGGTGGAACGGACTGCGTAGCGACAATTTGAGAGTAGGCCAACGGTTGACCATATTCCCAAGAAAACCTGTAACTGCGGCTGCTAATGCCAGCACTAAAGCAACTTCCCAGAAGACAGTAACTTCAAGTAATTCCAAAGTGCATACGGTAAAGAGAGGAGATTCACTTTGGACCATTTCCCGGCAGTATCCTGGTATTACCATTGAAAAACTTAGAGAATGGAACGGTATTCGCGGTAATAATCTTATACCAGGAACCAAACTCAAATTGTGCGACTGCTAAAAGCCCTGAATCAATAAAATTATGGTTTACTTAACGGCTGAATTTAAGCTGTATTTCTATATTTGAATATAGTGTGATTTCACCTATCTTGGAACCGATAGTTGTGTAAAAGGACATATGAATGAAAAAGATTGGAATATTACTCGCCCTATCCTTATTGATATCTGCATGTAACGACGGCAATAAAAAGTCTTACAAACCTTCGTCCATTGGCGCGATAAACTCATTGGCCGTTGTGATGGACAACAAACTTTGGGAAGGTAAAGTAGGAGATAAGGTCAGGGAACATTTTGCTGCACCTATTTTGGGATTAACCTGGGATGAGCCTCTCTTCACCATTGAACATATGCCAAAACAGGTATTTACAGGAACCACCAGGCATCGACGTGCGGTTCTTTTTGTGGCTCTCGACAGTATGGAAATGGCTCAGGTAAAGGTAGATGTCTACGCAACACCTCAAAGGGTCGGGGTAATTCAGGGAGAGACCGAGGAAGAACTTATAGAGAACCTCGATAAAGGAGCCGATCAAATAATTGCCTCATTTAAGGATACAGAAGTTAAAGAGGCCCAAAAGCGATTCCTGAGATCACTTAGCAAAGACAAAGTGATGGAGGAAAAATTCGGGGTAAAACTTCGATTGCCCTCAGTATATAAATTGGGAAAGGAAGAAGAAAACTTTGTCTGGATTGATAGGGAGATCCCCAAAGGGAGCATGAATATTATTGCCTATGAACTTCCGGCTGACGGACTTTCAAATGATTCAACCCTGGTTGCTGATATTGTGAAATTACGGGATTCCATAGGACAAAAATATATTCCCGGCCCGGATATTCCCGGAAGAATTACTTATATGATCACAGAAAAAGCCTTTGCCCCCTATCTATTCACCACTACGGTTGCGGACAAGAATACAATCGAGGTTAGAGGTATTTGGGAAATTCACGGATATCCAATGGCAGGGCCTTTTGTCACCTATATTATGGATGATCAGGAGAACAACAGGAAATTGGTTTTGGAAGGATTCACCTTTGCACCGGCTACGAACAAAAGAGACTATATGTTTGAACTTGAAGCTATACTGAGGACTACCAGATTTATGAAACCAGAAACGAGCCCCTGAGCTTATAAGACGGCCTTGAGTCATTAACATTATTTGTGAAACTGAGAATAAAAAAAGCGCCTGTTAAGGCGCTTCCTGTTTTTAGGTCAGTTGGTGTTAGTCAAAAGCATATCCTGTCAGTACTCTAAAAATAAATGCGTAGAGTACAATTACAAAGCTGATAAAGCAAAACCAGGAAAATACTTTGAAATAGTTCTTTACTAATATGTGACCCAGATTCTTGAATGCTTCAAGATAGATTTGCTTAATAAGTAGCAAATGTTTCATGGTTATGGTTTTTGGGTAATTAACATGTCTTATAAAATATAACTCTACTTAGCTGGTATTAAGTATTTTATGGACATTCTTTGTTGTGAAATATGGCTTATGTGTTGAGAAGCGATATATTATGTGGCCTAAAGAATACTCTTTTGACGGTTCAGTACTGACAATTACTCGTGCAGCCGTACTACATACTGACGATAATAAATTCAGATCGCCTGTTCAACTGATGTTTAGCACTACTACAACGCACGCTTCCATTACATTCGTTCAGCAGCTTTTCTTCTCCATATCCAACGGCACTTTCAATACGCTTGGGATCTATACCTTTTGATATTAGATAGTCGCGCGTAGATTTAGCACGTTTATCTGAAAGATATTTGTTGTAGGCCCTCTTTCCCCTGGAATCGGTGTGGGATTCAATTCGGATTATCATTGATGGATAGTTATTCATTACCTCAACCAACTTGTTCAACTCTTCAGCTGCATCGGTTCGTATATTGAACTTGTCGAAGTCGAAATAGATCATATCGGTCTTTAGCTTCCTGATTCCGTCTTCAAGAACTATTCTTTCTTCCAGCCTCCTAAGCTTCACATCCACATCAATTCTCTCGTTGTCAAGTGTAGAAACCATCTGTTCATCCTGTTGATAGTTGTCTCTGACAGTCCGTATTACATATCGCGTATTGCTTTCCAACTCTTCAAAAACAAAGCTGCCGTCCTCTTCGGTCTCCATTTCCTTTAACTTCATGTTATTTTCATCCATTAAAACAACCAGAGATTTGGGCATTACATCACCTGATACCATTTCTGTAACCACACCGGCAATTGCATTTTCATTGGGCTCCTCAGGTAAAATCTTCTTAAAGGAATAAATGTCGTCATCTCCTTTGCCACCCCTGCGGTTCGAAGCAAAAAAGCCCTTATGCGTTTCTTCGTTCACTATATATGAGAAATCATCCCGGCGGCTATTAATCGGTTTTCCCATATTAATGACCTCTGCGAATCCTTCTTCACTGAGAGCGGCTTCATAGATATCAAGTCCGCCTAGCCCGACATGACCATCCGATGAGAAGTATAGCTTCTCATCACTTATAAACGGAAACATTTCTTTACGCTCTGTATTGATCTCCGGTCCCAGATTCCTTGGTTCAGAAAACTGACCATCGCCCAATACGTCAACTACGAAAAGGTCGGTCTCACCAATGCTTCCAGGCATATCTGAAACAAAGTAGAGTTTCTTCCCATCCGGACTCAGAGCTGGATGCCCCGTTGAGTAACTATCACTGTTAAAAGGCAATTCAATGGCTTCTGACCAGGTATCACCTGTCTTCCTCGACATATATATTTTCAGGTGATTTATACCTTTCTTATCTCTTTTAAGCTTCTTACCGTAGTTATTTCTCGTAAAATAAATAGTCTGTTGGTCAGGTGAAAAAGTCACCGCAGCTTCATGATATTTAGTATTTATCTCTCTGGAGAATTTAACCGCATTGCGAACCTCATCCGACTCCTCATTGATCTTTGCTACATATAGATCGAGATAAGGCTGATTATTCCATTTATACCGTCTGGTATTAAAAAATGCCGAATCCATTGCCGAAGCATATACCATTTTATTGCCCTGATAGAACATTGGCGAGAAATCGGAATACTCTGAATTGACGGCTATATTTTTGATATTATATTCGCCCTCAGTACTGAGAATATTATCCAGGTTTGATTCATTGGGTCTTGGCCTGTAAGTACGTTTTGGACCCTCCTCCTTAAGAGCTTTGTTATATAGTCGCATCAGTCTCTTTGCACGGCCATATTTCCCTGTACCCTTAAGTGTATGGGCATATTTAAAAAGATTGTCGGATTTCATATCCGATTTATACTTGTTGTACAGCAGGTCATACCAGTGAAAAGCCCTTTCCATATTGGTATTAAAATAATGTGCATCTCCGGCCTTCCTTATGATATCAAAAGTCTGGTTTTCAGGATTTTCGTTCAACACCATTTCATATAGCTCAGCAGCCTCAGCGTACCACATTTTGTCGAAGTACGAATCTGCTTTTTCAAGAAGCTTATCATTGAAGACAGGATCTTTTTTAGCTTTTTGAAGTAAGGACGGTAAATATCCATCCACATTAGCTTTAAGATTCTTGTTGCTGATGATCTCCTCACCGTTATCAGTGCCTGATTGGCCTTTTGACATTTCGTCGGGAGGATCTATATGTAATATCCACATGGCATCTTTATAGCTGCCATTCAAGCCACTGAGATATGCAGTTATCGCATCCTTCCCAAACTCGTAATGCCTTAGGTAGACATAATTAAGATTGCTTTTAGGATGTTTCACCAGTTTTGCCTGAGGTTGCTTTGAAAGGATCTTCCGCAGATAGGCATTTGCATTTTTGGTATCACCAAATACACCTGAAATGAGATAAAACCCCCTATTCAGACCTGTGAATCCAGGATCTGAACGTGTAGGGATGTTCTTCTCGGCAGTAAGGGCATAGAATAAGCGCTTATCGCTTTCCTGTTTATTGGAGTTATCAACTGTCTTTTTTAGTTCTGAACTGACCTTTGCATCACCACTGACTACAGCGAGGATCCACAGTTTGTCGGAGTATCTTCCATCCATTTTATTGCTGCAGGCCTTTATTGCTTTCTTCCAATCCGTATTGTGTGTTAGATAAACATAATGCAACCCGTTTTTTGAGTTCCGCATTATTTTAGAGCTCAGAGACCTGGTTTTAAGTCTAAATATATGCTTCTCCGCATTTTTGCGCTCACCGTATACACCGGCAATTACATAATATCCATTTTTCACGCCTGCGAGGTCACTCATCTCTCTATTTGCAATGTTATTGCGCTTTGCGGCAACTTTGAATTCTGAAAATGTTGGAGAGATATTTGGCTTGGAATTTGAAACTTCACGCCTTGTAACTCGAGGTGGTTTGCTCTTGTCTATGTGTAGTATCCAGAGAGGGTCGTGGTATTTATTTTCAATATCTGAAAGGACACTCTCAATGGCTTTGACACCGGTCCTATGATAGGAAAGGGATACATAGTTAAGCCTCTTTTTAGGATCTTCAATGATCTTGACATTTAGCCCCTTGGCACCAAATTGTTTGGCAAAAGATTTAGCGTTATTTGACTGTCCGAAGACCCCAGCGATAAGATAGTATCCATTGAAGATATCCTTAAAGCCCACAAGTGTCCTGGTTGGGATATTATGGCGCTCGGCTAATCGAATAAATTCGATATCTGGCTCGGTCATCTCAACAATAGAATTACCCGAATAGTCAGATGCTGTACTTTTTGCACTTATGCACAGTGCCAACAGAGCAAATAATAGGGCATATTTCTTGGCGATTTTCATGTGTATTTCTGAAACTTAAACAAAGCAGAATCCATGAACCGAATTGTGGGGATGAGGGGGTTGGTTATGTATCTGGCCGATAAAAAACAAACATTTAACGACGAATTTATATCTTAAAATACTCTGGAATTATTTTTTGTTGTGAAAGCACCAAAAAATGTCGTGTATGCAACATAACTGTGGTATAAGCACAATAATGCGCTCTGTAAAAGCTGAAAATCAGGGGATTGAAAGGATTAGGACTAATAGGAATTTACTGACATACCAAAGGGTATATTTTAATATTGGACATAAAAAAAAGCATCCCATAGGACGCTCTTATTTTTCGGAGCAAATAGAAATTCTAAGGCTCCTTTTTTTCTTCTAATTTGTCGTCTTCTCTGGAAGCATCTTTAAACTCCTTGATCCCGCTACCTAAACCTCGCATTAATTCCGGAATTTTTTTGCCACCAAACAATAGGAGGACCACAACTACGATAATGGCAATTTGCCATGGTCCAATTGCTAAGAAGGTAAATAATGATACCATAGTCTTGGATTTGAATAGATTACAAATGTACTAAAAAACTGAATAGAATACTGTTATTTCTAACGCCTCTATTTATTTTTAATTGTAACAACTTCAATTTATACACTATTCGTATATAAGGAAGGTACTTAAGTGTGGTATTGGGATAAATTTAACAAGTAAGCAAATCAAAATTGATTTCGAAACGTATCTTTGTGTCTTATGGCCAAGAAAGGTAAGAAAAGAAAGGAGTTTAAAAGGAAGCTTTTACACAAGTACCGCTTGGTAATTCTTAACGAGAGCACTTTTGAGGAAAAGATTTCCTTTAAGCTTAGCAGGCTTAATGTCTTCGTTACAGGGTCACTATTTATTATAATCCTTATTGGGTTTACAACCTTGCTGATCGCATTTACACCTTTACGGGAATATATTCCGGGTTACTCATCGACCAAACTAAAAAGACAGGCAACGGAGCTCACTTATAAAACGGACTCGCTGGTGACCGTACTGGATTATACCAATAGGTATTTAGATAATGTCAGGCTTGTTCTTAAGGGTGACATAGAAAATAATGATATCAACCGGGATTCCCTTTTCGAACAATTTAAGATCGATCCTGCCACGGTAGACCTCACCCCAATAAAAGAAGACTCACTCTTAAGGGCTCAGGTTGCGCTAGAGGATAAATACAATCTATTCGAGCGTAATTCAGAATCGGGTAGTATTGTTCTTTTCTCTCCTTTAAGTGGCACAATATCCGAGCATTACGATGCGGAGAAAAAACACTTCGCTGTTGATATTGTCGCACCGCGCGATATGCCGGTCAAGGCAATTGCCAGCGGTACAGTGGTCTTTTCAGAATGGACGGCAGATACGGGCTATGTCATCATACTAAAACACGATAACAACCTTCTTTCAGTATATAAACACAACGGATCACTTACCAAAACCCAGGGAGATCTTGTAAGGGCAGGTGAAGTGATAGCTTCTGTGGGAAATACAGGAGAATTTACCACCGGACCCCATCTACACTTCGAATTGTGGAATAGTGGAGCCCCGGTAAATCCTGAAGACTTTATTGATTTTAACTAACAACAATGTCTTTTAAGTCCTTTGCGGCAAAACTATTTGCAATTTACGAAGACAGAAAATCTTCGAAATGGATCAACAGGCCTGTTGAAACCCAGCAGCGTGTTTTTCGGGATCTGGTGAAAAAAGGCAGACAAACTGAGTTTGGCAAAGATCATCATTTCGACCAGATAAGATCCCATGAAGATTTCATTGGTAAGGTTCCTATTCGCGACTACGAGGGTTTAAGAAATTATGTTGAAAAAGTAGTTAGCGGTAAACCAAATGTATTATGGCCTGGCAAGCCAATTTATTTTGCCAAGACCTCCGGTACAACTTCAGGGGCTAAATACATTCCTATCACCAAGGTGTCTATAAAAGAACAGGTAAGGGCCTCCCGAAATGCAATTTTAAACTACATAAGGGAAACGGGCCATACTGGTTTTGTGAATGGAAGATGGATTTTTTTGCAGGGCAGCCCGGAGCTTGAGGAAAAAAACGGTATAAAATTAGGCCGCCTCTCGGGCATTTCCGCTCATTATGTACCTAATTATCTTCAGACAAACCGCTTGCCTAGTTGGGATACCAACTGCATTGAGGACTGGGAGACCAAGGTAGACAAAATAGTTGAGGAGACCGTAAAGGAAAACATGACTCTGATTGCCGGAATTCCCAGCTGGGTACAAATGTATTTTGAAAGACTCAATGCATATGGCAATAAAAAGGTGGGAGAACTTTTTGAGAATTTCCAATTGTTCATTTATGGCGGTGTCAATTATGAACCATATCGGGCCAAGTTTGAAAATCTTATAGGCAGGCCGGTAGACAGCATAGAACTGTTTCCGGCAAGTGAAGGATTCTTTGCATATCAAAATGCACAGAACGACAAGGGAATGCTACTTTTATTGGATTACGGTATTTTTTATGAGTTTGTTAAAGCTGACAACTTTTACGATGAAAATCCCGAACGTCTTACCATTAAGGATGTTGAAATTGGAGTCAATTATGTGATGATCATTAGCACGAACGCAGGCCTGTGGGCATATAACCTTGGAGATACCATCGCGTTTACTTCGCTAAACCCGTATAAGGTGATCGTAACAGGGAGGATTAAGCATTTCATTTCCGCTTTTGGAGAACACGTTATTGCAAAAGAGGTTGAGGAGGCAATGCAGCGGGCTATTTCTGCCACAGATGCTTTGGTAAATGAATTTACGGTTGCGCCCCGGATTAATCCTGATAAGGAAGAACTGCCCTATCATGAATGGTTCGTTGAATTTGATCGGACCCCTTCGGACATGAATACATTTAAGTCGGTTCTCGACCAATCACTTCAGGATCAAAACTCGTATTACTTTGATCTGATAGATGGCAAGATATTGCAACCTTTAAAAGTTCGGAATGTAAAACCCGGCGGCTTTCAATCTTATATGAAATCGATCGGAAAACTCGGTGGTCAGAATAAGGTACAACGTCTTGCCAATGACCGCAAGATCGCCGACGTACTTCTGAAACAGGAGATCGGTTAGATATTTTTCTTTATAGGTCAATAAACAGGGTTGAATTTATTCCTTTGACTCGCATTCACAAATATTAAGTGTAATTTTACTCCGGCTTATGAATACTATAAAAGACATGGCCCGTGCCAGGGAATCTACCAATGCAATAGAACGTCTCTACGTAACAATGAGGCACCTCTTCAATCGCGGTTTCTATAAACCGATGGGCATCTCCGGCGAATCACTTAGGAGTGCACTATTACTTTTAAAACCTGAAATCTATGGTTCAATTGCCGAAGAGAAGACCGAGCTCAACGGACTTATCTATGTATTGGAAAGACTCCCCACCGGCATAGAACAATGCCGTTTTATCAATCTCACTTCAGATGAGGGTTATGCCAAATCACATCTCAAGCCTATAATCCCACCTAAACGAAGAAGAAATTGTTATAGGATTGACCAGGAGCAAATGAATGTTGAGATTACCAGAGGGAGATCAGACATTTACGATATTCTCACCCACCTCACTTTCCTCTACATCGAAGCACAGAAAATTTGTGACAAAGTACTTATTGAAGATACTGAAGAGACCATTCGCGACTGGAAGAAACTGGAAGAAGCAGTTCAAAAATCCAAACTTTCTCAGGACGACAGGGAGGTAGCACTGATCCACGTAGCTAATATTCTTGGGAGATCCTTTGTTGAAACCATGGATGCCTATCAGAAACTGGCCACTAAAAAAGACCCTGAACGATTCTTAAAGATCATCTATTGGATGGGCAAACTTTCGATAGATGAAGAAACCGGTGGTGAGAAACGGACAATAACTTTCAGCACATTGTTACGTGAACGATTGGGACACCATATTCACGGTGAACTTTGGGCCAATACAATAAAACAAGCGCTTAAGGATAATGGATTGTTGAAACGCCCGATCCATATCATAAGTGCTAACATGCACAGCGTGGTAAATTCTCTTTATGCCAGAAAAGCTCTCAGTAAAGAGTTTCCGAATAGTGAAAACCTCAAGATTTACGAAGCCTTGAGCTCCCCCGAGAATGAATCACTTCGTAAAAAAGTAAATCTGATCGCAAAGAAGAACGGGATGATTTTTCTTCCGGATATTTCCGGCACAAGCATTGATGTTCAGATATTCGATTTGTCCAAATTAGGTAAAGATGCCTGTTGTTATGAACTACTTGCAGAGATTCCCGATGATAAAAAACCCGTTATCTTTGTTATGGATTACGCATTTGGCGAACAGGCTTTTGAAACTATTGATGAGTTGCTAAAACCGTATCGTACGGAGAATGAAGCGCCGGTCTTTTTAGACATTGCATCCATATCCATAATGGGTAAAGCAGGAATCCTCGAAGGAGGAAAAGGCGATCTAATGATCCCCAATGCACATATGTTTGAAGGTACTGCAGATAATTACCCTATAGACAACCAGTTTAGCGCCAGGGATTTTGAGGGCAATGGCTTAAGAGTAATGGAAGGGACTATGGTTACTGTTCTGGGCACATCATTACAAAATAAGGATATACTGAGATTTTTTCACGATTCTACCTGGGGCGCCATTGGGCTGGAAATGGAAGGTGTTCACTATCAGAAAGCAATTCAGGCTGCTTCTAAGATAAGGAAAAGTATACGGGAAGATGTGAAAGTGCGATATGCCTATTACGCATCTGACAATCCCCTTGAAACAGGAAGTACCTTGGCTTCGGGAGGACTGGGAACAACGGGTGTTAAACCTACATATCTAATTACCGACAAAATTCTTAAGCAAATATTCAATTCGCAATAATGGAAAACCAATTACCTGAAAAAAGGAATCAAACTGAAGAGGTCGATGTAGGGCAGTTGTTTTACTATATCGGAAGAGGCTTTTTCAATCTTTTTAAAGCATTTCTAAAATTCTATTTATACATACGGAAAAACGCAATCAAGTTTGGAATATTAATAATTGTAGGATTGTTAACCGGGTTTGGGCTGAACCAGATCATCACGAAAAAATTAAAAACTGAAGTTATTGTAAAACCAAATTTAGAGAGCAAAACATATCTCTATGATGTTGTGGAGGAAATAAGTACAAACTTAATAGCAAATGACACCTCATTCTTAAATAGACTAGAGATAAATATTGGTGACTTAGATGGTTTTGAAATTGATATTAAACCTATTGAGGAAGAGGGCATTGAGGATCTGAATGATGAAGTAAAGTATTTGACAATATTGGAAAAATTCAGAGAAGAGGAAGGCGTCCTGGATGTGGTTCGCAGTGAGATCCGAAAGAAAAGCACAATCAACCATCGCATTACATTTTTCTACAAGGAGGCTGAAAATGGAAGAGAGACAGCTTCAAAGTTGATTAATTATATCAACTCTAATGAATTCTATAATGAACTCAGAGACCTTCATATCCAGAACGCCACAGAACGAATAAAAAAGAACGAGGTCTTAATATCTCAAATAGATGGGGTTGTAGCGGGTTATACCAATGAGCTCGCATCTGAATATCCGGTTGAAGGTGCGTTTGTGCTCAGTGACACAGAACCCTTAAATGTAACGAATATACTGAGGCTTAAAAACGAGTTAATAGAGGAAATCGAGCTAAAGAAACTTGAAATACAAGGCATTAAAGAAGCAATTCGAATAATCAGTTTTGGAAATACTCAAGAAGTTCGAAAATCATTTTTTGGTAAGACCATTATCTTCATACCTATTCTTCTGATTGTGTTCTTCCTGTTGATTGATTTTGCAAAATATCTGAATAGAAAAGCTGTGGAATTGCAATTATAATGAATTGCCAAACAAGACTGAGTAATATATACTCATAACAGAAATAGCTGTTTTGGCCGCCCAAAGAATCCTGTGATTTCTGTTTTGAGGGAACAGTGAAAAGAAAATTGGGAACGTAAAAGGATTTATGAAAGGAATCATATTAGCTGGAGGGTCCGGGACTCGTTTATACCCGCTAACAGTTGCTGTAAGTAAACAGCTGATGCCGGTATACGACAAACCGATGATCTACTATCCCTTAGCTACCTTAATGGAATCAGGGATTAGGGAGATCTTAATTATTACGAAACCACAGGATACTAAACTATTTCAAAAACTACTGGGTGATGGTTCTCGTCTAGGATGTGCTTTTCACTACGCGGTTCAGGGACATCCGAGGGGCATTGCCGAAGCATTTGTCATAGGGGAAAAGTTTATTGCAGACGATAAGGTGGCTCTGATTTTAGGAGATAATATCTTCTATGGCTCGGGCTTGTCAGAGTCGCTTAAAAAGAACACTGACCCGGATGGCGGGATCATTTATGGCTATCATGTACAGGATCCTGAAAAATATGGCGTTGTTGATTTTGATCAGGATGGAACTGCTATTTCTATAGTGGAGAAACCCTTATCTCCTAAATCTAATTATGCTATACCCGGAATATATTTCTACGATAATGAAGTTATTGAAATAGCCAAAAGTTTGAAACCGAGCAAAAGAGGTGAATTGGAAATTACCGATGTAAACATGACCTATCTGGAAAAGGGGAAACTTCAAGTGAGCATTTTAGATAAAGGTACCGCCTGGCTAGATACCGGGTCGTTTTCTTCACTGATGAAAGCAGCACAATTTGTACAGGTCATAGAAGAAAGGCAGGGTTTGAAGATCGGTGCAATTGAAGAAGTGGCCTATAAACAGGGATTCATCTCTAAAGGAGAACTTGAAATTCTTGCGAAACCACTTTTAAAAAGTGGTTATGGCCAGTATCTATTACAATTAGTATAAAGCAATTGAAATATAAGTGAAAGCCACCGAGACAGATCTACATGGATGTTACCTCCTCGAACCCCGCCTCTTTACTGATGAGCGAGGAAGGTTTTTGGAGTCCTATAACAAAGAAAGATTTGAACAAATTTTAGGCCGTCCCTTAAACTTTGTCCAGGATAATCATTCGGTATCCCATAAAGGTGTATTAAGAGGCCTCCATTTCCAGGGAGGTGATGATGCCCAGGCTAAACTGGTCAGGGTTACCAACGGAGAAGTGATCGATGTAGTGGTAGACCTGAGGCCGGATAGTCCCACCTATAAAAAACATTATAAAACCAGATTAAGTGGGAAAGAGAACCAAATGCTTTTTATTCCCAGAGGACTGGCACATGGTTTTGTAGCTCTGGAAAACAACACGGTCTTTGTCTACAAATGCGACAACTATTACAATCCAAAAGCAGAATATGGCATTATATACAATGATCCGGAATTAAATATCAATTGGGAATACCCGGAAGCAGAGATGATCATTTCGGACAAAGACCTGCACTTACCAAAATTGAAGGACTTGAAATTATGACCAGGGTACTAGTCACAGGAGCTTCCGGTCAATTGGGCAGAAGTATAAAACTAGTTGCGGCTAACTACCCCCAAATCGAATTTGTTTTCAGGGAAAAATCTCAACTAGATATTTCTGATAGTACCAGCCTAGAAAAAGAACTAGAAGAAGGGATTTATCAGTATTGCATTAATTGTGCAGCCTATACGAATGTTGAAATGGCTGAAAAATTTCCGGAAAAGGCCTACGAGATCAATTCGGAAGCTGTAAAGAATCTTGCAAATTTCTGCAAAGCGTATAATACCATTCTTATTCACATCTCTACGGATTATGTATTTGATGGACGTAAAAAAGACGGTTACACTATCGAGGACAAACCTAACCCGATAAATAAATATGGCAAATCCAAATTGATAGGTGAGCAACACATTATGGCCATATTAGAGCGCTATTTCATTATCCGCACCTCCTGGTTGTATTCCAATTTTAAAGGTAATTTCTATACAACCATTATTAATAAAGCCAAAACAGAGCCAGTCCTGTACGTGACGGACGAACAGACGGGATGCCCAACACACGCTTCTAATCTAGCGTCCTATATTCTAGGCTTGATTGATGAAAAGGAAGAATCATATGGGATTCATCACTTCACTGACGGAGTAGCCATGAGCTGGTATGGCTTTGCGAGAAATATAATAGAAGAACATAATTTGAAGGTCGAATTGAAGGTTGCTACGCCTGATAATTATCGTACTTTTGCCGCAAGACCTGAAAACAGTGTGCTGCTGTGAGGTTAAGTGACATATTTAGATCATGTATGGCATATTCGCAGCTTTCATAATTGGCCATTAGATTTTGGCCAAGTTAGGGGATGGTCGGATTCTTAAATTGTATTTGA
>JAAUXZ010182712.1_pt1 | contig 14395 bp, 13 predicted proteins | sample 7278131 | NCBI WGS metagenome assembly JAAUXZ01 (sample SAMN14350119, study PRJNA611818) | marine sediment metagenome | isolation source: surface marine sediment (3m) | place: French Polynesia: Moorea | collected 2018-08
CCAGTTGGAGCAATGGCTAGATAATTTAGCCAGGCAAATTATTTCTGGATATCGCCTTAGTCGAGAAGAGGCCATGACACTGACTCAGATTGCAGAACAAGAAGATATACTGCTACTCTGTAAAGCTGCCGATCAAGTTCGTAAAGCTTGTTGTGGTAATATTGTAGACCTGTGTAGCATCATTAATGTTAAGTCTGGAGGCTGTTCAGAAAATTGTAGCTTCTGTTCCCAGTCAGCTCATCATCCTGGAGAAGCTTCCCCTATTTATGGCCTCAAGTCTACTGAAGAAATCTTGGCTCAAGCAAAGGCAGCAGAAGCAGGTGGGGCTAGAAGATTTTGCTTAGTTTCTCAGGGTAGGGGTATTAAGTATAACAGTCCCAAGTCTACAGAATTTGAGCAAATTCTGGCCACAGTAAGACAAATTATTGCTGAGACTAATATTAAGCCTTGTTGTGCTTTGGGAGAGGTGACGGAAGAACAAGCCCAAGCATTGGCAGAGGCAGGAGTTACTCGCTACAATCATAATTTGGAAGCCTCTGAGAATTTTTACCCGGAAATTGTGACTACTCATAGCTGGAATGACCGAGTGGAAACGGTGAAAAACCTAAAAGCAGTAGGTATTCAAGCTTGTACTGGGGGTATTATTGGTATGGGGGAAACTTGGGCAGATAGAATAGATTTGGCCTTGGCTTTGCGAGAATTAGAGGTTGAGTCTGTACCTTTGAATTTGTTAAATCCTCGTGAAGGTACGCCATTAGGTGATTTGCCTAAATTAGACCCTTATGATGCTTTGAAGGCGATCGCTATTTTTCGTCTCATTTTACCAGAACAAATTATTCGCTATGCTGGAGGGCGAGAAGCTGTGATGGGAGAATTGCAAGCTTTGGGTTTAAAGGCTGGTATTAATGCTATGTTAATTGGCCATTATCTGACAACTCTTGGTCAACCTCCAGAAAAAGACCAAGCAATGCTGGAATCTCTTGGACTTCAAGGTGGGGAAACTCCTATTCCAAGTAATAGGTTTTAGGTGTTAGGATAATTATTTATTCTCAAAAATAATTGTTAATTGGTGTGACAATTACAATAGAATTACTATGGGCAATTGTAGGTTTACTCTTAACAATTGCTGCAACATTTTTACCTGCCTCTTTTGCCAGTCCAACTTGGATTTGGGAGCAACAAGAAGTTAAGACTTTTTCTTTAGGAGTAACTTACCAAGTTGGGGCGGTTTTGTTTGTCGGTTGTTTGGGTGGAAAAAATGCTGCTGTTATTTCTCAAATAGCCTATATATTTTTAGGTCTAACTTTATTACCTGTCTTTAGTGAAGGTGGTGGTATTGGTTATTTGAGAGAACCTAGTTTTGGTTATTTATTAGGTTTTATTCCTGGAGCTTGGATATGTGGAAATTTAGCTTTTCAAGCATATCCTAAATTAGAATCATTGGCTTTTAGCTGTTTATGTGGCTTGTTGAGTGTTCATGCAACTGGGTTAACTTATCTCATTATTAGTGGTATTTTCGGTTGGAGAAATACAGAATCATTATCTTTATTTGCAGGTATTTTTAGATATTCTATTTTTCCCTTACCAGGACAATTAGGAATTATATGTGCTGTAGCAGTTATGGCTTATTTCCTACGACGTTTACTATTTTATTAGATGTAGAATATTCAATTCAAAAGTAAGAACAAATTTAGTAGCTTAAATTTAAATTCTTATTTATTTGAAATTCCTTAGTTAATGCCGGGATATTATACCAAATTCAAAAAACATAGTTACAATCAGGGAATAGCAAAAAATAAATTATCCAATTTTTGAACTAGACCTGTTTGTTTCGCTGCCTCTACTCCCTACTCCCTAAATTCAGGGTAATTGTATATTTTTTATTTGGAAGTCCCTAAAATCGTCTGCAAAACTATTAATACCTTTGCACTCCTTCTAACAACTAATACCTTTAACCTAACACCTAGCACCTACAAACAGACTCAATTTAGCAAAATTTTCTCAAATTGGCATTATTTAAAGACGCTTCAATAGTCAAATTTTCCTGGTTGGTTGTAAACAAAAATATCTTCCTTCTAACTTTTTCTTTTTGCTTCTAGGATAGCAATGTTAAAAACTTCTTGCTAAATTCTAGAGGAAACCTAATAAGTATAGTGATTATTGACCTTGAAATTACGTTTTCAAAAAAATCCCTTATTCTGGATAGCTGCAATTATCAGCATTGTATTAGACCATCTAACTAAGTTTTGGGTGGTACAAAATTTTCAACTGAAAGAAAGCCTGGCTTTGTGGCCTGGTGTATTTCACCTGACTTATGTGACTAACGATGGAGCAGCTTTTAGTCTGTTTAGCAATGGTGGAGTTTATTGGTTGCGTTGGTTATCTTTGATAGTTAGTCTAGGTCTCATGGCTTGGGCTTGGTTTGGGCCTAAATTTAATCGATGGGAACAACTGGGCTATGGTTTAATTTTAGGAGGGGCATTGGGTAATGGTATTGATAGGTTTGTTTCTGGTTATGTTGTAGATTTTCTAGATTTTCGGCTCATAGATTTTCCCGTTTTTAATGTGGCAGATGTTTCGATTAATATTGGTATTATTTGCTTACTCATTGCCACATTTCTTAGTGAGAGTTCTAAACGTCGTTCTCAATAAGTATTTCTGAAAAATAATTGCTTTTTTGCATAAGTAAGCAACAGCTCCAGAAAGCAACAGGCAAGAAATTTTTCGATCAAAAATACTCTTCTCTTTATGCTCTCTAGATGTAATTTCGGTATATGTCTATTATCACCTTTTGATTTTTCTATTGCTGTCTTGTTTTCAGTTTAGTTAACATCAAGACTTTCCTCCATAAATATAGCTAGGAATTTTTCTTCTTCCTTCTTACTTCTTCCCTCTTCCTTTCTTTATACAATTATCACAATGACCGCAACGCATATTTTTAGCTTCCAGAGAAAAACCAAATGCTTCTAATAAAAATTGCCATCGACATTTTCTAGTAGAAAAATATTTATTCATTTCCTCAACACCTGAACTGTAATTTAAAGATGCTTTTTTATTACTACTAGACTTATTAATAATATAGTTAAATGGGTCGCGCCATCTCAATTTTCCAGAAGAATGCAGAATAGATAAAGCGATCGCTGCATGAGGAAATTCATCTATTAAAGTATCAATATTTCCTGTTGTTGGTAGTTGCTTAATTAATTTTTCAGCTATTTGATATTGCGACTTCAATTTATCTGCTAAAAATTTTTGTCTTTGTTTATCTTCTGGGTCTAACCAACCAGTTGGTTCGCTAATTAAAGTTAAAGCTTCTGCTGGTTTTCCATCTCTACCTCCCCTACCAACTTCTTGAATATATTCTGATAAAAGTGATGGTGCTTGAAAGTGTATTACCCACCGCACATCTGGTTTATTTATTCCCATTCCAAAGGCAGAAGTACAGACTACAAAATTTATTTCTCCACCTATCCAAACTTTCTCAATATGTCGTCTTTCTTCTGCACTTAAACCAGCATGATAAGCTGTGGTTTGATAATTTTTTTCTCGTAATATTTCTGCTAATTTTTCACTGTCTTTTCTGGTTCTTACATAAACTAAACCTGCTTGTTTTTCTCTAGCTTTGATAAACTTAAATAATTGTTGACGGCGACTTCTGGGAGTACAAATATGTTGAATTTTTAGATGTAAATTATTTCGATAGGGGCTGAGTAAAAATTGTGTTGGATTTTGTAGTTTTAGGGTAGTTTTAATAATTTTTTGCGCTTGAGGATCGGCTGTAGCGGTGAAGGCTGCAATGGCAATGTTTGTTCCTGGTGGTTTTGATTTTATTAGTGCCGATCTAACTGCTCCTAAACGTCTATAAGCAGGGCGAAATGTTTCTCCCCATTGTACTAAGCAGTGAGCTTCATCTAATATTAAACCGTTGATTTTTGTCTGGGGTTGAGATAGTAAATTCCATATTTTTTGGTTGAATAATGTTTCTGGGGAAAGGTAGAGTAGTCTGAGTTTATTTTGTTCTAATTTTTGGAATGTTTGTCGTTTTTTTTGTGGGGTAAGTTGACTGTGGAGTAGGGCGGCAGGTAGGGAGCGATCGCTTAGTTCTTGTACTTGGTTTTCCATTAGGGCAACTAGGGGAGAAATGACTAGGGTTAAGCCTGTTTTTAGGAGGGCAGGAAGTTGAAAGCATATTGATTTTCCGCCTCCGGTTGGCATTATGATTAGGGCGTCTTTTCCTGTTAATAAGCTGTTAATTATTTCTCCTTGTGGGTGTCGAAAATCGTCGTATCCCCAGATTTTTTTGAATGTTTCTTTGACTTTATTCCAGGATGTTTGTTCGGAGTTGCTCATTTCAATTAGGGAATAGGGAATAGGGAATAGGGAATAGCAGACTATTAAACGGTTTTAGGATTTAGAAATGTCCTAACCTTTGCTTTGACTGCTATATCAATTGTTTTAATTCTACATATTTTTTTGTCTAACAAATTCTTGAAAATCTTCTAAAGTTGCTTCGTTTAATTGATATTTTTCCTTAGTATAGTCTCCATAACCTGCTTCAAATTGTTGGAGAAAACGTAACATTCCCACAACACCTAACGAGTCAATTAAAGCTTTGTATCCTTGCTGTCTAATTTGAGTCAATTTCATTGTTTTCCTCTTGTAAAAGTCGGTCGTCCGTTGTTAAAAATACATCAAGGTTATAGATTTGAGTAAAAGCTAAGTGTAAAGCATCATATAGTTTAAATCCTTGTTTAACTAAATCTGATGCTAACAATTCTATGGTTTGATTGGTAGTCAGATACTCAGTGGCAATAGATAAAATAGCTTCTAGTTGTTCTTTTTTAAAAATGTCTGAATTTTTGGCAATTTCAAATTGAATTGCATCGCTGTTGACTAATATCCATTTTTTCTGCTGGCAATTTTCTAGGATAGAATTTATTGCTTCTGCTTCTAATTTTATTCTGGATTGTTGTAAGTCGTCTAGAGGACGACATAGACAACAAAGATCGGCGTAAAGTAAATACTTTTTACTCATTTTATTGGCTTTTTCTGGAGGCGATCGCCTTTTAGTTCTTTTAATTATCTAGCATAACTATCTTGCCTTTCTGCTCTTTTGTTGAATAAAAAGTCTAGTATATGGGCGAACTACTCGCAATGACATTATTGTATCAGAGTTAATTTGAGAATGCAACCCTAATCCTACTTTCGACGCGCCGTTTTTTTGGAGTGCTTTAGAGAATGTTTTTTTGCTGGTTGTCTGAGAGGCGATCGCTAAATTTCTAAGTTTTTGTTATGGGTATGTACTTTTTAGTTTGAAAATTCTGAATTTTGTCAGAGATTAATGACAAAATTTGACAAAAATTTTTCTCATTAGCTAAGGAGGTTTCAATATTTTTAGCTGTTTGGCTAGATTTTGTGATATTCTCAAATAAAGTATAATCCAAAGGAAGGTTGTTGCTTAATTAAATTTTGAGGTCGGAAATGCTGATTATATCATTGTTTTTAGAGGCGATCGCCGTTTTCTCCGATAGCTTTCGACAAAACTTTGTAGCGTCGTGCCAGTTCACCATTTCTACTGGGCGACTTCCTCCTTTAAAACAAGAAGGATTATTTCCCATAATGGCTTGGTTTCTTATAGATAGCTTTCCTAGAGAATGCTCCGCAAAAGTTCCTCGCCATGATAGTAGAGGTCTAGGTGTCATTGCGAGGGGGATATTTCAGAATAATTTATGATTATTATTGAAACTACCCCCGAAGCAATCTTAGTTTCCCAGAAATGGCTATTTTAATGTTTAGTTTCTTTTCTCATGCTCACCTAAGCCTAAACTGATAAAATCCGCTCTACTGTTAATTCTAACTCAGGAAAAGTACCAGAAATAATTATATCTTCATTCCTAAATTCCTCCACTTCATAAAATCCATTTACCAAACTAAGAACAGATATTTTTTGTGCCTTAAAATCAACTATCCAATACTCAGGAATTTCTCTCACAGCATATTCCGATCGCTTAAACCGATAATCATCATCCCTATTACCAGGACTAACAATTTCTACTACTAAAATAGGAGCATATTCTAAAATAGCAGTAGTCATATTTTTGAGTAATTCTGTTTGTTCAGCAGTAATAATAGTTAAGTCAGGAATGCGAGATTTATGAATAGCTGTTCTAATTCCCACATTTCCTGGCATTACCTGCCAAGGAGCATTTATTCTGATAATTTCTCGATAAAATTCCTGAAACAAAAAAGTCAAAATCAAAGCATGAATCCCACTAGCAGGTGTCAAAGATATAAGTTCTCCATTAACTAATTCATATTTATTATCTGTACCATCTTGGTATTGCAAATATTCAGCAAAAGTGTAAATTTTTGGTTGAGTTTCAATCATTTTAGTTATCAGTTGTTCAATGTTTGTAGTGCGGGCATCTTGCTCGCTATGGGCATACCTCACAAAAATGAAATCTGCTATAACTTTAGAAAAAAAGATAGGTTAAGGGTTTGGTATCCAAACCCTCTTCCAAACCCTTCAAACTCCTAGGAATATTTGAGGTTGAATTAGTACCCATATAATCTTTATGAGTTAACAGTCATCTTCCTCCTTCTTTCTTCTTCCTTCTTCCTTCCCAAAAATTAATTTGCTCCACCATAATAAGAACATAATAAATAGGCAGCAGCACCAACTACTCCTTTATTAGTATGAGAAACTTGAACGCCACCTTCATTATAGATATTGCCATTATTATCTACCCAACCAACTGCATGATCATGGTTATCATAAACCTTACTATCTGTACCTGCATATCCTAGATAATGATGACCAGAATTATAAACTTCACGACCTTTTAAATAACCTACATAATAACCATAATGATCGTTAGTTGTCTGTAGGTCAATATAACCTGCATTATCTATAGTTGTGTAAGGATATTTATCGTCAGAATAATTATATGCAGCAGTGGTGGGTACATTAAATTCTAAATGATGACTAGATAAACCCATATTTTGACTCTCAAAAGTATGAGAACTTAAACTTAAATTATTTTGCTCATGGTGAAAGTGAGAAATTTCTGGTAATGGAGATTCAGAATTTACTCTAGAAAAATCCATCCCCAAATCTTGATTTATTCCATCCGGTATTGAGGAAAAATCATCATTGTTAAGTAAACCAGAATTATCACTAATACCGCTATCTTGATTTGCCAAATTATCGAATGAAAAATCATTTTGAGCCAAGTCTGGATTTTCCCCTAAACCAATACCTTAATTTTGATAGTCGAATTGCTGTTGCTGATGGAAACTATCAGGCGAATTCTGGTTTAAATCCTGATTTATGTCATCCAGAGTTGAGGATAAGTCGTCGTTATTAAGTAAGCCAGAATTGTCACTAATACTGTTATCTTGATTTGCCAGATTATCAAATGAATTGTTCATATTGACTCTATCGTTAAATTATATTTTTATTATATAGGAAATTTTATCTCAGTGAGATACAACTAACAGGCAAGATGCCTATGCTACAGAAGTTTGCTATAATATTTTGTCGCCGAATATTCAATCCTCATATTTAACTATGGTTTATACTCGCAAAACGTTAAATTTATCCGATATTCAACTTTCTTATCTAGAATGGCAGGCAGAAGAAAGTCAGGAAAAAAAACAACCACTTTTGTTATTACATGGTTTAGCAGATTTAGCTTTAGTCTGGCTAAGTTTAGGAGAATATTTAGCAGATAAATATCATATTGTCGCGCCGGATATGCGGGGTCATGGAGAAAGTGGAAAACCAGAAAGTGGTTATAGCTTTGAGACAACAATTGCAGACTTAGAAGTATTAATGGAGCATTTAAACTGGTCTTCAGCTCATATTTTAGGTCATTCTTGGACAGGGAAATTAGCTTGTATTTGGGCAAGACAAAATCCTGAAAAATTTAAAAGTATGATTTTGGCAGACCCAGTTTTTATTGGGAAAATGCCTGGATTACTTAAAGTTACTTTTCCTATTCTTTATCGGACTTTAGAAACTCTCAAAGGTATGGGTCCATTTGATAGTTTTGCTGAGGCAGAAACTCAGGCAAAGGAGTTAGGTAAATATGCAGGTTGGAGCGAATTTCAACAGATAGTTTTTCAGGAAAGTATTGAGGAAAAAACTGATGGGAAGTGGGGAAGTAAATTTGTTGTTCCTGCTAGGAATGAAATATTTGAGGAAGTGATGCGAGTTCCTGGTTTAACAGAATATATTGATGTACCGACGTTGTTTATTCAACCAGAAAAAGGTGTGAATAAAAGTGATGTGCAAATTAAGCCTTATCATAAGTATTTAAGAAATTTAAAACTGGAAAAAATCCCGGGAAATCATTGGGCGTTTTTGGTAGAACCGGAACAATTTAATCAGATAGTAGCAGAATTTTTAGATGGTTTCTCAAAATAATTGAGTCTTAAAATCTGTTTTTTAAGATGAAATGTTTTTGGAAATTCTCAAACCCTCAAATTTAGTCTGTGCTAAAAATGTATGGTCGTTTCATGTTGCGCAGTAAAATAGTCATTTGCTGACCTAGAGCTTCTGCTTTTCATATAGCGCAGCGAATGCAAAACGTTTAAGAAAGTTATAGCGATCGCTATCTAGGAACATTGCAGGAATTCTTTGCTGAGATAATCGATCAGCAGACAACTGTTAATCTAGTTCTAAGATTAATCAAGAGTAGGTAGTACGTCTAAGAGCAAAAAAATAGAATTGTAGAGGCGAGTTATGAGGGGGATATTGAGCTGAACAAGGGTTTTAGCTGAAGCCACCCATGATGGTAAACGCGCTGGTTTTGGGGGCGGGTTTATTTAATTTCTGGGGAAATATTATCTAAAAGTTAAAAGTTATCGGCAAAGATGCTTCTAACATCTTAACATCTTAACTTCTGACTTCTGACTTCTGACTTCCAGCCAGGCGTGCCAGGTATTGGTGAAGAAAAGTTTCGGCCTTAAAATGGTGATTATTTCGGCACTTTATGCTTTCTGACTTCTGCTAATGCCTAGCATAAAACCGCCGAGTATGGTATCAATACATGACGTCATCCCATCGCCAGGCCCGACGCGTGCGCCTTTTGATGGGCCTGACGCAGGCCACAGGCCCGACGGGCGAATTGCAGTTTTATTCACCAGCTAGACCCAGGCCTGTGCATGCATTGCATTGTCTTTACTCCTAGCCCTCCTGCAAAGTCTTTATAGCATTCTCAGGGCAAACGCATCTTATTGTGAAGTTCTGATAGGGCAAGGATGTCAGCTTTATAAGTATTTCTACTCATTAGTTCTCTAAAGCTTAATGGTAGAAGTTTCCAGAATTTAGATGCGTTTGCGCTGATAGCATTCTCTAAAACAGGCTCCACACTCTGCATGATCCCACCCACTATCCCATCTAAGTCCTCGCAAGTGAGTGGCGTATATTCGACGACGGCAGCACGCGCGCGCGCGACAGGAGTTGGGCTGTCGTGCGTATCGGATTTTTGGGACGCGGTTCGGTTTGGTTTAGTGTTGATCATTTTGTTGTTTGTTGTGTATGTGGTTCTGTTGTTTGGATACTATAATTTTAGCGCACGTTTTCGCGATGTGAAATTGTTTATCTTACTCAATTTCTTCTTGTCATTGAGGTTAGCGTTGTTTCACCGTTGTTGTGAATGACATAGCGATTCTCGGGGGATGGGCTGACACCTATTGAGACGCTGTGAATCATAAGGACTCAACTCTTGTCCTTGGGAAGATTAATTAGCTTGTTGTCTGTGAAGTGTCACTTCGATAATCATCAAATGACTTTTGACTTTTAACTTTTGACTTAATAAAATATAGGGCATGAATAAACAAAATCCTACCCCTAATATTCCCCCCTATACTTGGAATCGTCCCATTGGTCTTGATTGGGACAAACCTTACACAGTGCGCTATAGCAGTAATATTGATGATGGCCCCTGGCACGGAATGCCCCTCGGAGGCTTTGGTGCAGGTGCCATAGGTCGTGCCCCACGGGGCGATTTTAATCTTTGGCATCTCGACGGTGGCGAACACATTTATCAAAATCTGCCTCCCTGTCAATTTAGCGTTTTTGAAGAAACAAAAGGCCAGAAACAAGCTTATGCTTTATGCACAGAACCGCCCACAGATGGCAGTCTCTCCGCTTGGCAATGGTATCCCAAGGAAAAAGCAGGGCTACATACTGGCACTTATCATGCTCTTTATCCCCGGAGTTGGTTTGTCTATGAAAATGTATTTACTACACAATTAAGCTGTGAACAATTTTCCCCAATTTGGGCAGGTAACTATCAAGAAACGAGTTACCCGATCGCCATATTTGAATGGATTGCTCATAATCCTACAGATGAACCAATAACACTAAGTATAATGCTAACTTGGCAAAATACTATCGGTTGGTTTACCAATTCTGTGAAAACACCAGAAGTAGAGGTGCGAGATGATGGCAGTCCAGTTTATGAATACAAACCACGGTGGGGAGAGAGTACAGACAACTTTAACCTATTAGTGGAAGATTTTCACCGTATTGGTTGCACCATGACCAAATTAAGTATTGCCGATGAACCCGCAGAAGGAGAAGGGCAAATGGCGATCGGTACTTTTACTAATGCTGGTGTTGAGGTAAACTATAACACACGCTGGAACCCCGTTGGCAGTGGGGAAGAAATTTGGCGCTACTTCGCAATAGACGGCACCCTTATAGATGAACACAATGAACTACCTGCACAAGAAGGAGAGCAAATAGGAATAGGGATATCAGTTCGTTTCACCATCAGACCGGGGAGAAGCCGGAAAATCCCTTTCTTCTTAGCTTGGGATTTGCCTGTAACTGAGTTTGGCGCTGGAGTTTCATATTACCGCCGTTATACAGATTTTTATGGTCGCCATGGGAAAAATGCCTGGTCGATGATTCGCACTGCCATGAAACATTATCAAACCTGGCGAGAGAATATTGAAGCTTGGCAAAATCCGATTCTAGAACGGGATGATTTGCCTAATTGGTTTAAGACGGCTTTGTTTAATGAACTTTATGACCTCGCGAGTGGGGGCACTATTTGGAGTGCTGCCGATCAACAGGATCCCAAAGGTCAGTTTGCTGTACTGGAATGTCTAGATTACCGTTGGTATGAGAGTTTGGATGTGAGGTTATATGGTTCTTTTGGGCTGTTGATGTTGTGGCCGGATTTGGAAAAGTCAGTTTTGGTGGCGTTTGCGCGGGCGATTTCGACGGCGGATGATACACCGAGAATTATTGGTTATAATCAAGCATCGGCGGTGAGAAAGATTGCCGGAGCAACTCCCCACGACTTGGGCGCACCGAATGAGCATCCTTGGGAAAAGACAAATTACACCAGTTATCAAGATTGTAATCAGTGGAAAGATTTGTCTAGTGATTTTGTGTTGCAAGTGTATCGAGATTTTTTGTTGACTGGTGCAGATGATTACGAGTTTCTGTGGGAATGTTGGTCTGCTATTGGGGAAACGCTAGCATATCTCAAGGGTTTTGACAAAGATAATGATGGCATTCCTGAAAATGAGGGAGCGCCCGACCAAACTTTTGATGATTGGCAGTTGCGGGGTGTGAGTGCCTATTGTGGGGGGTTATGGTTGGCTGCATTGGAAGCAGCGATCGCCAGTGGGAAAATTTTAATTGAGCATCCTAGAGAAATTCCGTATTACCCACCAGAAGGTTTCCATTCTGAGGTTGATAAAAATTCTGTAGATGCAATTAATAATCAAATTTCTGTGTATCAAAGTTGGTTAGAAAAAGCATTACCTATCTATCAAGAAAAATTATGGAATGGGGAATATTATCGTTTGGATAGTGAGAGTAATTCGGAAGTAGTAATGGCTGACCAATTATGCGGTCAATTTTATGCCAAGCTGTTAAATTTACCAGATATTGTACCTGCTGAATGTGCTTTATCTGCTTTAAAAACTATCTATAATTCTTGTTTTAAAAAATTTCATAATGGCAAGTTTGGTGCAGTTAATGGAGTTTTACCTGATGGTTCTCCAGAAAATCCTAATGCTACCCATCCTTTAGAGGTTTGGACAGGAATTAATTTTGGTCTAGCAGCTTTTATGGTGCAAATTGGCATGAAAAAAGAAGCTTTAGAAATAACTGAGGCGGTAGTGCAACAAATTTATGAAAATGGCTTACAATTTCGCACCCCAGAAGCTATTACAGCAGAGGGTACTTTTAGAGCTAGTCATTATTTAAGAGCAATGGCAATTTGGGGAATTTATAATGAATTTAGAATTTAGAAGTTAAATTCTTACTTGATGATTTTGATAAAACTAGAAAAAAAGGGCGTTGCTGAAACACGGTATGAAATTCCTAAATTTATAATGTGTAAATCAGACCTATTTCCACTCTTTCCTGGCGCGGAAAAAGATCCTTTATAGCTCCTGACTCCTGACTCCTGTACGTCGCCAATCCGACGGCTCCCCTACCTGACTCCTGTAAAATCATACTTTTATTCAGCAACGCTGAAAAAAGATTTAACTGATAACTGATAACTGACTTCCTTCTTCCTGGAAAAATGAAATGGATGGACAAACAGAAATTTCCCCAGATGACTATCAGGGCTGGTACAATGTGGGAGTAAACCTCAGTAAACTGGGAAAATATAGGCAGGCTATTACTGCTTTTAATAAGGCAATAAAAATTAAACCAGACTACCCTGAAGCCTGGAATAATCGAGGTAATGCCTTCAAAAGAATAGGCAGATTACAGTTAGCTTTAGGTGATTTTAATCTGGCTATAAGTCTCAAACCAAATTCTCATTTGGCTTGGTATAATCGAGGAAATGTACTCAATGATTTAAAACGATATCGGGAAGCAATAAGTTCTTTTGAGAAAGCGATACAAATTAAACCAGATTTATATCAAGCTTGGTACAATTCAGGAAATGCTTGGAATAGTTTAGGACATTACCGAGAAGCTATTAAAAATTACGAACAAGCAACAAAAATTCAACCCAATTTATATCAAGCTTGGGATAATCAAGGTAAGGCATTATTTGAGCTAGGAAGGTATCAGGAAGCTTTGAAATGTTTTGAACAGGTAATAAAACTTCAACCGAATCATTATGCAGCTTGGAATTTTAAAGGAAGAACCTTGTTTTATTTAGGGGATACGGAAGGAGAAATTATTAGTTATGAGAAAGCAATAGAGATTAAAATAGACTATCAGGAAGCTTGGAATAATTTAGGTCAAGCTTTGTGTAATTTGGGAGATTGGTATGAGGCGATCGCTTGTTTTGATGAAGCCATAAAAATTCAGCCAAATTATTCTTTAGCTTACTATAATAAAGCTCGTTGTTATGCTTTGCAGGAGAAGGTATATTTAGCAATTGAAAATTTGGAACAAGCAATTAATTTCGGTGCTGGTAAACCCTATCGAGAGATGGCAAGAACTGATACTGATTTTGGTAATATTCATTTGAATCCTAAGTTTCAGGATTTAATTGAAGGTGATATTATGTATTAGAAAGGAATAAGGAAGAAGGAAGAAGGAAGAAGGAAGAAGGAAGAAGGAGGTAAAGAATAAAATCTTGCTTTTGACTTCCGTGAAACGGAAAGAGGGAAGTCAAAAGTCAAAAGTCAAAAGTTAGAAGTTAGAAGTTAAAAGTCAGAAATTATAATACTAAATCCGATAGTATCGGTACAATTCAATATCGTAGGGGTTTGGTCACCAAACCCTTACCCAACAATGTCGGTTTCCTAAATGTGTGGTGTTATATAATTAAAAATAACTAATACATAAGAGGTTGAATAATTATGATTGAATTGTTAATTGCTTGGGGGGGTAGTGAAGCGGTTAAATTTATTGCTCAAGAAGTTATTGGAGAATTAGCTAAGGATGCTGCTGAAGACTACGTTAAAGACTTTTTTAAACAAGGTCTCTCTGATGCTATTGGTGGGATAAAAAATGGAAAACTTTTACAAAAAGCTACAGCACAAGCAATTAAGGATTTTTTAGATTTGGTACAGCAAGAGTTAGAAAATGCTGATTTGAGTGAAAGTGAGTTAAAGGAATATACTAAACCTTTAAAACTGTTTATTAAAAATAAGTCAGTTTTAGAAGTTCTGGTTAGTGCTTTTGATAATGATGTAAAAATTTTGGATACTAAGAAATTAGCTACTATTGGGAATCAAATTAATCCACCTTTGCCAGATGAATTTAACTGGGATTTTGTTGCCGAGCAATATCGGAGAAGGGTTAAAAAGATTATTCGAGAGTCGGATGAATTACGCAAAATATTAGATTCTGAAAATCTGGATAAACTGGCGAATCAAAACTCTGAAATTAGACCGCAATTTGACCTCAAAAAACATCAAGAGGGAATCCGAGAACAATATGGCAATCTCAAATTAG